>Ga0075436_100000032_pt1 | contig 89890 bp, 142 predicted proteins | sample RhiMethybrSRZTD5_FD_75303 | JGI IMG/M metagenome (GOLD analysis project Ga0075436, IMG submission 75303) | Populus rhizosphere microbial communities from Tennessee, USA - Rhizosphere MetaG P. TD hybrid SRZTD5 | ecosystem: Host-associated > Plants > Roots > Rhizosphere > Soil | place: USA...
AGGGGAACTGACAATGGCATTGCCCGAAAGAATCCAGACCGAGCAGGACGTCGAGGACGTCTACGAGCACTTCGAGGTCGAGGCGAACCGCTACGTGCAGATGCGCCTGGCTCGAGACGACGACGACGGGCGGTTCAACAGCTCGGCCGAGTTCGAGCGCCTGGTCGGCGTCGTGGAGCAGCTACTGCGCGACCATCGCCTCGGTGACAGCGTCCGGATGCGAGCCGGGCTCATCATCGCGCAGCTCACGCACGAGCACGGGCTGGTGCCGAGGAGTTCGAAGTGAGACCCCTGCTCGTCGGCGAGGCGAACCCGTACCAGTCCGACCCGCGCCTCGCGCAGCGCTACGCGCTCTACCCGAACCCGCCGCGCTGCGCCGGCTGGAATCTCTGCCACACGATCATGCAGCTCGACGAGGGCGAGTACCTGCGACGTTTCGACCGCGTGAACCTGTGCGACGGGAAGTGGGCGATGAAGGCCGCACGAGAGCGAGCGTCGGCGTACCGAGTCGCTGACCTGCCGGAGCGGATCATCCTGTTCGGCGCGAAGGTCTGCAAAGCGTTCGACTTCGAGTACAGGCCGTTCACGCGGCCCAGCCACCGGTACGACCGCTACGTCATCCTCCCCCACCCGTCCGGGCTCTCGCGCGCGTGGAACGAGCCGGGCGCGCACGAGCGGGCGCGGGCGGTGCTGAAGGAAGCGGGGGTGTTGTGAAAAGAAAAGGCAAGCGCCCACGACTCCGCATCGGCTACCGCACGCTCGCGAAGATCAAAGCCGCGCTCCGTGCCGCCGAACTGCGTGACTGCGGTGTCGAAGACGAGCACCAGCACGCGATGAAGATCTACCTCGACACGTGGGTCGTGCGTCGACTTCAAACAGCGATACGCGAGATCGAAGGCAAGGAGACCGCTTCATGAACCGACAAGAACTCGTCGACTGGGTGGCGTGGCAGATCCAGAAGTCCAAGAACGTGCGCCGAGACACGCTCGACGCGCTCTCGTCCCTTGAATTCGGCACCGGACCCGCCGCACGAGCCGCGAGGCGCGTCCCCGACGGGGGTCCCGCTTTTCAGAAGTTCCTGCGCGACGTCGAAGCTCGAGTGAAAGAGATCAACTACGACCGCAAGGGTTGGTGGTGATGCCTTGGCAAGCGCAGCTCTATATCGGCGTACCCGTGCGCAACTACGCCGAGATCCGCGAGGTGCTCAAGCAACTCAAGGTGAAGATACCGAAGATGTCCGACGAGGACCTGCTCTACGAGCAGCCCGGCCTCGAGACGCACGTGAAGTACAAGAACAAGCTTTTCAAGATCGATGTTCACCCGATGCACGAGGACGAGGGCGGCTCGACGTTTCCGGTCGCACCCGATGAAGACTGTCCGAACGCGATCGTCGGCTTTCCTCTGACTGACCGCTACCGGGGCGCGATCCTCGACGCGCACATCCCGCGCGGGCGCCCCGAGCCCTTCGTGTTCGACCCGCTCGAGTGCCAGGCACTCTTGAAGCAGGTGCGCGCGTGGTGGCCCGAAGCGAGACTCATGATCTGGGAGCAGTTCTATTGACAACACGATCGAAGCAAGTGCGCGTGACCGGCGTCCGCCTCGACGAGCTCGAAACTGGGGCAAGGTCGAGAACCGCATGCGGCGCTCTATCCGCGGGACGCTCATCGACCAAGACGCCGCGGAGAAGCTCTTCTACCGGGCGCTCGCCGAGGACCCGAAGCGGTACCGGGCATTGCACGCCCAACTGAAGCAGGAGGCGGCGACCGAGATGAACCCGCTGGCGAAAAAACCATGAACCGCATCGAGCAGCTCGCCGTCCTGGCCGTCTTGAAGAACATCGTCAGCGTGGTCGAGCGACTGGGGCTCGTGCACGAGCACGTCACGAACTACCCGCCGGAAAAAGCTGGTCGAGCACCTGAAAGTGAAGTGAGAGATGAAAGACGAAGAGCTGCGACAACACCTCGGAGACCTGCGCATCTACATCTCGTTGCATAAAGCACCGAAGATGCTCGAGGCCCTCGACGCCGTACTTGACCCGGAGAACGGCGTCATCGCCGCGAAGCAGGCCGGCTGGGTCCTCGCGCACGAGCGCGCGAACCTGCTCCAGACGGTCACGGCCGAGAACGAGCTCTTAAAGCTCCAGCTAGCGAGCGTGCCCTCGCGCATCCGAGAGATCTCCGCGGCGATCGTCAACAGCGGTCGCCCCGCGAGCGTGCTGGAAGTTGCTGAGCTCCTCGAAGTCGAGCTGAAGAAGTGAGGCTCCCGACCTACCAATTCGTCGTGACGCTGGACCTCAAGGCGTACGAGCTCTCGGTCGCCCTCGACGGTCGGTCGTACTGCTACCGCCCGTGCCTGCTGGCGCGCGTCCTGGCGCCGGACCAGCGCGCGCTGTGGCGGAGCCTCAAGCCGAGCGAGACGATGGTCAAGGTCTCCCACGGCACCTACCTCGTCACGCACGCCTGCGTGGACGCTTGCCACTGCCCGCGCTGCGGGGCCGACGTCGGCGTGCTCTGCGGCCGGGAGCCACGTGGTGGGGGCGCCAGACTCCTCACGACCTCGACCCACTACCAGCGCCGGGACCTGTACCGGGCCGCGCTCGGGCGAGGAAAGAATTAACGATCTGCCCAACACCTGGCACCTGTTGGGGGGTGTTGGGTGTTGGGCAACGGAGGGGTTATTTTTCTAAAAATAATTCCGAAAACCTTCCGGAGTTATTTTTCAAAAAATAATTATCCCAACAGACCAACACCCACCAACACCCGGAGGTGTTTGGCAAAAAAAAATTCTAAGTAGTCGTAATCGTTGATGTCCCTTACATGACCAACACCCCAACACGTGATCTAAGTAAATAGAGGGGTAGAAGTGTAACGGAATGACCATTGGTATATGGCTTCGGTGGAAGATTTTTGAAGACGAGGCTGACAGATCGCGCGCGCCTGCGCGCATGTACCCGCGCGCGTACACGCGCGTACGCGAGGCGACCGTGGCACCCCGCACTGTCACGGTCGCGACTGCGACGAATGTGGTCTTGACGCCGACACCGGACTTCTGGCAAAAGCGAAGGTCCGTCGCCGTGAACCCGTAGTCCCGATCCCCAAGAAAAAAGCCCCTGGGCCGGGAGACCCAGGGGCTTGGAAAGTCGCGCAATGCCAGTGCGAGACCAATCCGACGAGTCGGAAGTTAGCCAAAATCGTGAGCGAGATCAACAACAAAAAGCCCATTCGCAAGGTGGGCGGTGAAGGTCTCCAACTTCGACCACGCGAAGGATAACGACCCGAAACAGGGCGATATCACTTGGGAATACTTCGCGGCCGAGCTCGGACCCCACGATTATCGCTACCAGGTCAAGAAATTCGTCCCCTGCTTCAGCCCGGCCGAGTTCGACCTCAGCGCCCCGAACGTCGTTCGCGACGACGCCTTCGTCGTCCGGCTCTGGATGTTCGTCCTCGACGTCGACGAGGTGAGCGAGCAGACGTACCTCGCGCTCGTCGCCTTCGTGCGCCAGCTCGGGCTGGCGGCCGTCGTGTACTCCACGTGGTCGCACGCGGAGTCGCTCGCCAAGACCGGCCTGTACAAGTTCCGGGTCGTCATCCCGCTCGACCAGCCGGTGGACGCGGCGCGCTGGCGCGAGTTCTGGGCTAAGGCGAATCACGGCCTCTTCGGGGGCGTCGGCGACCTCAAGTGCAAGAACGAGAGCCGGCTCTACTTCGGCCCCTTCGCCCCCGCCGGCACCGAGGCGGTGAACTTCTACTACGCGCTCCCCGGCAACGCGCTCGCGACCGAGTCCGTGTTCGCCCTGCCCCTGCCCGAGGGCGTGCGCGACACGCGGGCGACCGACGGCGAGGAGCGGAAGACCAAGGACAGCGAGGCCGTCGCCATGCTCGCCGCCGTGTGGCCGAGCCAGCGCCGGCACGAGGCGCACCTCGCGCTAGCGGGCGGACTGCTCTCAAGCGGCGTAACCGACGAGCGCGCGGTCGAGTTCCTGTGCGCGGTCGCGCGCCAGCACGACGGCAGCGAAGAGGAGCGCGACAAGCGCGAGAGCGCCGTGCAGCACACGCGCGACCAGCTCGACGCGAACGAGAAGATCACGGGCTGGACCACGCTCGCGGGCATCGTCGGCTACGACGTCGTCGAGAAGGTCCGCGCCCTCGTCGAGCGCGCCCCGGACATCTCACTCGAGCAGCTCACGCGCTACTCCAAGGAACTGAAGAAGAGCAAGTTCGACAACAAGCGCGAGCTGGGCGACGCGCTCGCGAAGGTCTGCGAGCGGCGCCCTTTCCCCGAGCCGCTCGCGCTGAAGCTCGCGGCGGAGCTCGGCACGCGGTACGTCGATTACAACGCTAAGTCCATCGCGGCGCTCTTCGACGAGAGCCTGCGCGTCATGGTCGCCGATGGTGAGGACGTGACCGTCGAGCAGGTCGAGGCGCGCATCAAGCTGAAGCAGGACGAGGTCCGGCAGGAGCGCGACGAGCGGCGGAAGAAAGAACAGCGGCGCGAGCAGGAGGTCGAGCACGACAAGGCGAGCCGCATCCGCGAGTCGTTTAACAACGGCCGCTCGCACCCGTACACGGTCGAGGAGCTGCAGCGGTTCGCTCCGGTCATCAGCACGGGGCACCAGTGGATCCTGCAGAAGGACCGCGCGTTCTACTTCTACCACTACGGCAAGCACCGCGGCCCGTACACGGAGGCGGAGGCGCACAACGCCGCGCTGCGCGAGCTGGCGCCGGCATCGAGCGCGGGCGTCGAGCTCTACAAGGTCACGAAGGACGGCGCCGAGTTCAAGAGCCTGCGCCAGCTCGTCGCCGAGTACGGCACCGTCGCCGACGAGCTCATCCTCGACATGCGCGCGCAGACCACGACGTACGACCCGAGCGTGCGGACGATCATCGAGGCGCCGTGCCCGCTCCGCCCGATCGCGCCGGTCTACCACGCCGACATCGACGAGTGGCTCTACCACCTCGCGGGGCCGGAGTACTGGTACGACCTGAAGACGTGGCTCGCGATCCTGCCGCGGCTCGACATCGTGCGCGTCGCGCTCTTCCTGACCGGCAAGAAGAGCCTCGGCAAGAGCCTGCTCGCGCTCGGCTGCGCGCGGCTCTGGACGACGCGCGGGCCGACCTCGCTCGACGCCGCGTTCGGCCCGTTCAACGACATCGTCGCGAGCTGCCCGCTCTGCTTCGCTGACGAGCAACTACCGAAGGACTTCCGCGGCTACACGATGAACCCGCAGCTCCGCCACCACATCCAGGCGACCGAGCGCATGTACAAGCGGAAGTTCCTGCCGAACGGCAAGCTCATCGGCGTCACGCCGACGATCGTAGCCGCGCACGACCCGTCGATCCTGCGCACGCCCGAGGACCTCTCGAATAACGAGATCGAGGGCATCATGGAGCGCTACTTCCACATCGCGGTGCGCGACGCGGCGGGGGACTACCTGGCGTGGCTCCGCCCGACGACGTTCGAGCGCGGCTGGGTCGAGGGCGACAAGATCGCAGAGTTCGTGATGTGGCTGTACTACAACCACCGGCACGAGTCGCAGGGCCGCTTCTACATCAACCGCCCCGACGTCGAGAACACGCGCTGGCTCGCGACCTCGAGCGGGGCGCGCAGTGCGGTGCTGCGGTGGCTCTGCAGCTACCTCTCGGACCGCCGCAAGTTCGAGGGCGACCCGAACACCAAGATGTACGTGCGCGTTTATAAGGGCCAACTGCTCGTCAACATCTCTGGGCTCCTCGAATTCTGGGACAAGTACATCGGCAACGAGAAGTGCCCGCCCTCGGGGAAGCTCGCGCAGACCATCGGCGAACTCGCGTACCCGAAGCAGCGCATCCAGCTCCTGAACGGGAAAAGAATCCCGATGAACTACCGCGTGATCGTTCCCGACAACATCTACGCCTGGGCAAAGAACAGCGACCTGATCACGGAAGAGGAGATCGCGAAGCAGCTCTCCACTGATTCGATCGAAACCAACATTGGTCTCACGAAAACGGCTTGACGCATTCGCTCGACAAAGTGTATACAGTTCGTTCGATGGCAAAAAAGCTGGATCCGATGGTGAGATTGTCACCGAAACTCGTGAAACAGATAGATGCTCACGCGAAGTACTTGCGAGCTAAGACCGGGATGGTCGTGAGCCGGACCAGCGCAGTTCAGGCGCTGCTGACTGAAGTCCTCGAAGAAAAAAAGAACGGGAACAAGCGCGGATGAGCGCTCTCCTCCCCATCTACCCACCCATCGACCCCGAGAAAGAACCTTGGATCTCCGCCACACAGATCTCGAACTACGAACTCTGCAACCGCAAGTGGGCCTGGCGGTGGCTGGAGCGGCAGTACGCGCCGCCGAAGAAGTTCGCGGAGCTCGGCATCAACACGCACGGGCGGCTCGAGAAGTGGCTGAAGTACGGCGTCGTGCCGACGGGCAGCAGCAAGGAGGTCCTGCTCGCGCAGGCGATGATCCCGTACCTGCCGCCGCCGCAGGCGTGCGAGCGGACGAACGTCGAGCGCGACGAGCTGATCGTGGTCGTGGACGTGCTCTTCAACGTCAAGATCGACTTGTTCGTCCCGATGCAGCTCAGCTGGGACGGCGTGGTGCGCCCGCGCACGTACGACCACAAGACGTCGAAGGACCCGGACCGGTGGGCGCCGCGCGCGGAGGAGATACAGAACGACGCGCAGGCCGCGCTCTACGCGGCGTGGACGATCATCTTGACCGGCAAGACGGAGATTGACCTCCAGTGGAACTACGTCAAGAGCGAGGGCGCGATCAAGGTGAAGCCCGTCTACGCGACGGTGACCGACGCGATGATCACGCCGCGCATGCAGAAGAACATCGAGACGGGGCGCGCCATCAAGCGGCACATCCAGAGCACGAAGCGCGCGCTCGACGTCGTCCAAGACCTCACAGCGTGTGACCAGTACGGGGGGTGCCCGTACCAGGGCGAAGAGCACTGCGCGATCAAAGCAAAAGAGAGGATCCAAACCATCATGAGCAACTTCCAGAACAACCCCGCCACCCAGCAGTTCCTGGGCGGAGTGACGCCGCCGAACGGCGCGCCGATCAACCCGCCGCAGTTCCAGCCGCAGGGACAACCACAGTTCCAACCGCAGGGCCAGCCGCAGTTCCAACCCCAGCAACCGCTGCAGCCGCAGGGGCCGCCGCAGTTCCAGGTGCCGGGCGGGCAGCAGTTCAGCGCGCCCATGCCGCAGTTCTCGGCGCCGCAGATGCCGCCGTCGGCGCCGTCGACGTTCGCGCCGCAAGGGGCGCCGCAGCCGCAATTCACGCAGCAGGGCCCGCCGCAGTTTCAGCCGCAGGCTCCCCAACCGTCGTTCCAACCCCAGCAGCAGCAGCTGCCGATGCCCCAGGCGGCCTTTCCAGCCCCGCAACCGCCCCCGGCGCAGCAGTTCACGCCCCCGGGTGCCCAGCAGCCCCAGGAGGCCGCCAAGCCCGTCGGCAGGCCGACCAAGAGCAAGGAGCACGCGCTGGACGGCTCTTGGGTCATCTTCGCCGCGAGCGCCGTGCAGCTCACCAACGGCAACACGAGCCAGGCGGCTCAGATCGCCGACGCACTCGTCGCGGAGCTCCGGGCCCGCCAGTAAGCGGAACGATGAGCGCCTTGATCGGCAGAGCACCCCCTCCGGACTTCGTGCCGCCCAGCGCGGAGCTGTTCCGGATCTCCAACCTCCGGCGTCGCGTGATGGCGCCGGAGGACATGGAGTGGCTCGCCGACGAGCTGACGGCGCGGCTGAAGAAGCCGCGCGGGACGATGCGCCTGAAGCCCGTGCAGGCGTGGGCGCTCTACGAGCTCGGCACCGTCGGCGGGCTCTTCGGTAGCATCACCGTCGGCGCGGGCAAGACGCTCATCTCGCTGCTCGCGCCGGTGATCATGAAGTCGCACCGGCCGCTGCTGATCGTGCCGGCCGGGCTCGTCGAGAAGACGAAGCGCGACAAGGAGGTCCTCGAGCAGCACTGGTACCTGCCGCTCTTCATCCGGATCATGAGCTACGAGTGGCTCGGTCGACTGAAGGCCGGCGGCGACCCGGAGAACGACGTGCCCGGCGCACTGGACGAGTGGGACCCGGACTTGGTGTTCCTCGACGAGTGCCACCGCGCGAAGAACAACAAGGACGCGGCCGTCGCGCGGCGCATCAACCGCTTCTTCCGCGACAAGCACAAGAAGAAGCGCAAGGTCGTCGTGGTCGGCCACTACCAGCAGCCGCCGAAGCCGGTGCACTGCGGCGCCGTGTCGGGCACCGCGACGAAGCGGTCGATCCTCGACTTCGCGCACATCCTGACGTGGTGCCTGCCGGCGGAGCTCGTGCCGGTGCCGACGCACTGGAACGACCTGAAGCTCTGGTCCGACGCGCTCGACGAGAAGAAGGGCGACTTCGCGCGCGTCGACCCGGGCGCGCTCGAGATCCTCTGCGCGGACGCCGAGGACCGGAAGCTCTGGTTAGGGGACCGCAAGGCCGCGGCGCGGCAGACGTTCCGGCGGAGACTCGTGGAGACGCCGGGCGTGGTCGCCACGCACGAGACCGGCGTCGACGCGACGATCGTCGTGCGCGCGCTCGGTTACGAGCCTGGGCCGAACGTGGACGCTGCGTTCAACCACCTGCGCGAGAACTGGGAGACGCCCGACGGCTGGACCATCCCGGACCCGATGACGTTCGCGCGGCACGCGCGCGAGCTCGCCCTGGGCTTCTTCTACGTCTGGTCCCCGCGGCCGCCGCCCGAGTGGGAGATGCCGCGCAAGGTCTGGCACGCGTTCGTGCGCGACGTGCTCAAGCACTCGCGCAAGTGGGACAGCGAGAAGCAGGTCCGCATCGCGCACGCCGACTCCAAGGAGTGCCGAGAGTGGCTGGCCGTGCGCGACACGTTCACGCCGAACACGGTGCCCGTGTGGATCGACTCGACCGCCTGCGAGTTCGCCGCCGAGTGGGCGCGCAAGAACGTCGGGATAATCTGGACCGAGCACAAGTGCGTCGGGCAGCGCCTGCGCGACGAGTTCGGGCTCACCTATTACGGCGCGAAGGGCTTCGACGTTCACAAGCGGTTCATCGACAACCACGACACGCGCACCACGCTGGTGGCGTCGCGGGCGGCGAACAGCGAGGGACGCAACCTGCAGGGCTGGAACAAGAACCTGATCATGTCGCTCCTGCCGAACGGGGCGCGCAATCAGCAACTGATCGGTCGCACGCACCGACCCGGCCAGTTCGCGGACGAGGTCACGTTCGAGTTCCTGGTCTCGTGCCGAGAGCAGTTGGAGGCGCTCGACCAGGCGATGCGCGACGCGCGCTACATCGAGCACGCGACCGGGGCGCCGCAGAAGCTGCTACTGGCCACGGTCGACGTCGACGACAGGAGTCTCCGCGGCTTCGGCCCGCGGTGGGCAGCAAACAAGTCAAGCAGAGGAGTGTGAAGCATGTACCAGTTCAGTAATTTTCAACGCGCGGAGATCGGGCCGCCCCGGCAGCCGACGCTCGCGGACGGCTTCGAGGGCGTCTGCCAGATCGAGAAGACGTACGTCAACGACACGCGCTTCGGCGCGAAGTTCTTCTGCGAGATGACGGTGATGAGCTCGAACCACCCGGAGAACCCGGTCGGGCAACTCGTCGTCTGGAAGCAGGACCTCACGAAGAAGGACGTCGCCGACAACGCGATCTTCCAGTGGGCGGCGGGCGTGCTCGGCGTGCACCGCGAGGACGAGGCCACGGTGAACGCGCTGCGGGCGCAGATGAAGCCGCTCCTCGACTGGGCGATCGTCTACCAGGACAACAACAACTTCACGAAGAAGTACGTCGTGGTCCGCGCGCGCGGCGTGAAGACGCAGAGCAACCGCGACTTCACCGCGTGCGACTTCTACCCGTACGTGCCCAACGGCGGCTGAGACCGAAGAGAAAGAGCAATGCCAATGCGAAAAGAGATCGACGGGAACAAGTTCGACATCCGAGTGATCTGCTCGACCACCACGAGTTCGCCCGACGCGGGCTACGTGGACGGCGTGCCGATCGACCCGCCCGACGACAGTCCGGGCTGGTTGCTGGTGGACCTCTGGGTCGAGCACGACACGGAGCAGGAGACCGTGGTCGAGCACCACGAGGACGAGAGCGGGAAGAAGAAAGAGCGGAAGAAGCTGGTCACGAGACTCGTGAACCCGGCGCACTACCAGCTCTGGGTGAAGCCCAAGCCGCCCCCGGCGAAGAAGGCGCGCGCGAAGAAGGTCGCTGCCGCGGCCCCGACCGTCGCGAAGCCGGAGGCGAAACCCGACAACGCGACGGCCACGCGCTTGCCGGGGCAGCCGAAGAAGAAGCGCGGGCGAGCCAAGAAGGCGCCGGCCGCGGCGGCGCCGGCGAACGGCGAGAGCGGGGAAGCACCAGGGGTCACGCTCGTCGACGTCTCGACCGAAGAGTTCTTGCAGTACTGCGAGCACCAGCGAGAGGTGATGGTCGTGACGATCAACGAGGGCGAGCAACGACCGATCACGATGGACGACCTGCGGGCGTTCTCGCTCCGCTGTCACGACTGCAAACAAGCTAACGGAGAGGCGATGATCGCACCGGAGTCGACCAATGCCTGAGCCGTGGACGGTGGGCCGACTCAAGGCGGTCCTGGAGGACCTCGACGACGAGCTCGAGGTCGTGCTGGAGCTCGAGAACGAGGACGGCGATGAGGTGACGGGCGTGCTCGGGCGCGTGCGCGAGCACCGCGGCATGTGCGTGCTCGAGGGCGACGACGCGGGCGACCTGGACGACGAGGAGGACTGATGGGCACGAAGAACCAACCAGGGAAGTTCGACTGCTACAGCAAGCTCGAACCGGACGAGCCGCACTTCGTGCTCATGGGCCGCGACCCGAGCGCGGCGCTGGTCATCGGGATCTGGGCGATGCTCAGGGAGGCAGAGGGCAAGGACGCGGAGAAGGTCGAGGAGGCGCGCGAGTGCGCCGACGCCTGCCTGAAGTACGCGCTCGACAAGGGCAAGCACGAGCGCGTCATGGGCATCGAGGGAGCCTGGCAGAAGTACCTGGAGCTGCAGGCGAAGTGACCCAGCGCGTCTCACACGGTGCGTGTCGGCGGTGCGGGAAGGCGATCCTCTACCAGGGGGCGTCGTACTGCTCGCCGCAGTGCCAGTCCGCGCCGGCTCGCCCGCGGCGCTCGCTCGACACCGAGACCGCACTCATCCAGCGCGGGCGGCTCGCGCCGCCGCTCGCGTGCGTCACGTGGGCGAACGAGCGCGAGCGCGCGATCGTGCACCACAGCGAGGCCAAGGAGCACTTCGTGCGGCTGCTCGACAGCGACGAGCTGATCGTCGGGTTCAACATCGCGTACGACATGACCGTGTGCTGCGCCGAGTGGCCGGACGTCATCCCGAAGGTCTTCGACGTGTACCGCGCCGACCGCGTGTCCGATGCCATGCTGCGCGAGAAGCTCCGCGACATCGCCGAGGGCAGCTACCAGTGGGCGACGACCGACGACGGCGAGGACCGCACGCGCCTGAACTACAACCTCGCCGAGGTCGCGTACCGGCGCTGCCGCATCAAGCTCGACAAGGGCGGCTGGCAGCTCCGCTTCGGCGAGCTGCGCGACGTGCCGATGTCGTTCTGGCCCGCCGAGGCGCAGCAGTACGCGGTCATGGACGCGGTCGCGACCGACGCCGTGTGGCTCGACCAGGAGCGCGAGAACCAGGATCGCGGCGTCGATTACTTCGAGGACGAGTACCGCCAGTCGCGCGCGTACTTCTGGCTGCAGCTCATGGGCTGCTGGGGGTTCCATACGAACCCGGCGGAGGTCCGCGAGTTCGCGCGCAAGGCACAGCTGAACTACGAGCGCCTGCGCGACGAGCTGATCGACTCGGGCATCGTGCACGTCACGAAGAACAAGAAGACCGGGGAGATCAAGAAGTACACGAAGAAGAAGGCGCCCGTGCAGGCGATGGTCGTCGCCGAGAAGCAGGCCGCCGGTCACGTCGTGCCTCTCACGAAGACCGCGATGAAGAAGCTCGAGTTTCTCGAGGCCGCGCTGGAGCACGAGTCGGTGCCGGCGCGCCGCGCCTCCATCGAGAGGAAGATCGCGAAGCAGCGCGAGTCGGTCGTGACCGACAAGGACGTGTGCTCGCGCGCGCAGCACCCGCTGCTGAGGAAGTACGCCGAACTCTCGCACTTCGAGCACATGCTGAAGAGCGACGTGCCGCTCCTGCAGATGGGCACCGAGTACCCGATCCAGCCGAAGTTCGATCTGGCGAACAGCGGGCGCACCAAGGGCGGGAACAACTTCGGCAAGGGGCAGACCCAGAACTGGTCGACGTCGAACGGCATGCGCGAGTGCGCGGAGCCGCGCCCGGGGAAGATCTTTATCGTCGCCGACTTCTCCGGCTTCGAGCTGCGCACGTGGTCGCAGGTCTGCCTGTGGAAGTTCGGCCAGACGCGCATGGGCGAGATGCTGAACAAGGGCCTCGACCCGCACCTCGAGATGGCGTCGAAGATCCTGCACATCAGCTACGACGAGGCGCACGCGGAGTTCGAGATCGACCGCAAGGGTCGCGTCTACCTCGCGCGCCAGACCGGCAAGGTCGCCGACTTCGGACTGCCCGGAGGGCTCGGGCCGCTGAAGTTGATCGACTACGGCCGAAAAAACTACAACGTCATCATCGAGCCGAGCGAGGCGTTCGCGCTCAAGGACTTCTGGCTCGGCGCGTGGCCCGAGGCACCGCTCTACCTCGCTGACGCGAAGAAGTTTATGAACAGCGGGCAGACGCAGATCCGGTACTTCATGTCGAACCGGTTCCGCGGCGACCTGAACTTCACCGAGTACGCGAACGGCTGGTTCCAGGCGCTCGCCGCCGACGCCGCGAAGGCGGCAGGTTTCCTGATCGCGGAGGCGTGCTACGCGCAACCGGGCTCGCCGCTGTACGGCTCGCGCCCGGTGAACTTCATTCACGACGAATTCGTGGTCGAGACCGACGACGACTACCGCGCGCACGACCGAGCGATGGAACTCGAGCGGTTGATGATCGCGGGTGCGTCACCGTTTCTGCCGGACATCCCGCCGACGGTCGAGACGCTGCTCGCGCGCAAGTGGAGCAAGTCGGCGAAGGTCGTCAAGGACTCGAACGGGAGACTGGTGCCGTGGGCGCCGGAGAGGAAGGCGGCGTGAGTGCTCAACTGGCTAGGCTGGGCGTGGAAGAGCGGCGACGCGGCGTGCCGCTCTTGCATCGAGTCCAACAGGGTCCCCGAGCACTTCCCCGGCTCAGGCTACCGCGTGACCGTGTACGACGCGGCGGCGAACTTCTCGGCGCCGTGCGGGGCGTGCGGTGTGCCGGTGACCGGCGAGAATTGCAGCGTGCAGGAGGCGACCGTGAGCAGTGAGATTCAAAAAGCATCCGAGGCGACGGCGAACATGGCGCGCGAGGTCATCGCGAGAGTCCAGTGGACGAACCCGGATGCGCTGCCGCGCCTGCGGGCGTTCGAGATCGCGACCGACGCGCAGCAGGAGTTCGCGGCGCAGCTCCTGCGCGAGGTGAAGTCCGAGTACGCGCTGGTCGAGGGCGAGCGGAAGAAGATCACGAAGCCGTTGAACGACGCCGCGAAGGCGACGAACGCGCTCTTCAAGCCGGTCCTGACCGCGCTCGAGGAGGCGGAGGAGACGCTCAAGGGCAAGATCGCCGGCTACATGGCTGCGAAGCAGGACGCGAACGTCGCGGCGCTGCAGGCCGCCTCCGCGGCGCCGACCGCGATGGCGGCGACGCAGTCAATGGGGGCGTACGAGCCCGTGGTCGCGCCGCAGGGCGTCTCCGTGCGCGAGGTGGAGAAGTTCGAGGTCGTGAACCCCGAGCAGGTCCCCCGCTACCTCTGCTCGCCGGACACGAAGAAGATCCAGGACGAGCTCGCGAAGGGCAACCGGGCGATCCCGGGCGTCCGCTTGTTCAAGGAGTCAGTCGTGAGCGCGAGGAGGGCGTGATGCACTACGCAGGCACCAAAAAAGAGATTGAGTGGAAGGGTGAGGTGATCGTCGCGCAGGGGCAGATGTGCGTGCTCGCCGAGAATGACCAAGGCGTCGCAAACGTCGCGGTCGGCGCGGGCAAGATCATCCCGGAGAACTGGGTAGGCAAGCGCGTGCGCGTGACCGTGAAGCTGGAGGACGGGCCGTGAGCGACTCCGTCAACCACCCGAAGCACTACAACGCAGGCAGGTTCGAGGTCATCGACGTGATCGACGACTGGAAGCTCGGCTTCGCTCTCGGCAACACCGTGAAGTACATCGCGCGCGCCGCGCACAAGGGCAGCGAGCTCGAGGATCTTCGTAAAGCGAGATGGTACCTGAACCACGAGATCGAGCGCCTCGAGACTCTGAATAATATTCAGGTCGACAGACCCATACGACCGATGCCAGGACCAGGAAAATGACCACGACAACATCCTCCAAGATCATCTGCGACTCCGTATCCCCAGCCGGCCACCGCCTGACCACGTTCGAGTGCGTGCACCCGCGCATCATCCTGGCCGAGGTGAACACGCACAAGATGTTAAGCAAGAGCAGCGCGAGCTCGCGGGCGATCCCCGTCGAGAAGATGATCGCGCGCGTGCTCGAGGACCCGTACGTGCCGACGCACTGGGGCAAGAACCAAAAGGGGATGCAGGCCGAGCAGGATGTTTCGCCTGATGCAGGAAAGTTCGCCGCGATTGAGTGGGAAGCCGCACGAGACGCCGCAGTAGAGCAGGCTGCGCGGCTTTTGAAGCACGGCATCCACAAGCAGATCACGAACCGGCTCCTCGAGCCGTTCATGTTTCACACAGCGCTCGTCACCGGCACCGAGTGGTCGAACTTCTTCAACCTGCGCGACAACAAGGACGCGCACCCGGACTTCCGCGACCTCGCGCACGCGATGCGGGAGCTCTACGCGAACGGGAACCCGAGGGCGCTGGACTACGGCGATTGGCACACACCGCTCGTGTCGCCCAGCGAGGCGTTCGACATCGTGGTCACGAACGAGTCGGAATTCCCGGACGCGGTGTGCAAAATCTCGATCGGTCGCTGCGCCCGCGTGTCGTACGACAAGCAGAACGAGGGCGAGCACCCTGAGAAGTCGATCGCTCGAACCGACATGATGCTCGCGAGCGGGCACATGGCGCCGTTCGAGCACGTGGCGCGCCCGATGACCAATCTAGAACTCGCGATGTTTAGCCAACCCAAGTGGCGTTGGGTCGGCAATCGATGGCGATGGATCGGCGCGGAGTACCACGAGAACGGTGACTCGGTCGTGCTGCCCGGAGATCGCACGCACTTCCTCGGTAACCTGAACGGCTGGGTCCAGTACCGGAAGCTGATCCCGCATGAGGAGGACATCCTGGGGGCGCGGTCGTGATCAAGAAGGCGAAGGACGTGGCGCGGATGCTGCCACTCGAGGTGCAGGTCCCTCTCGAGTTCAGGTTGGACGCTGCCGCGGACGTCGTCACGCTGGACCGATTGAAGCTCGTCGATCGGTTGCGGGAGTTATCACGCGAGAGCGACGACCTCCATGCTTGGGCTGATCAACTCGAGCGCGAGATCAAGGAGGCCCAGTCATGAAACGCATCCGAATCGAGCTCGCGACCATCGCCGAGGAGTACGTGACCGTCGACGTCGTTCGAAAGGTCGTCGGCCAGCCGATCGTTCTCGAGGTCCCGGTCGAGGACTGCGGCATCGACTTGGACGCTCGCGAGAAGGTGCGCCGCGCGCTCCAGAAATTGGTGGACGAGGCGTGATCCGCGACCTCCTCAACTTCGACCCCGGCGAGGTCTCCGCGTGGTCCTGGTTCCACGACGGCGAACTCTCGCGCGCGTGGTTCGGCCCCTTCGAGGCGATGATGGACGCCCCGCCCAGGCCGACCGCGGGACTCCTGAACGTGCTCGTCGAGATGCCGTTCGGCCGCCCGCGCGAGAAGGACGTGAACGCCCTGCTCTCGATCGCGCGCAAGGTCGGGCGCATCGAGGAGTTCTACCGTCACCGGGGGCAGGTCGAGACCGTGTGGCCGACGACGTGGAAGGGCAGCGTGCCGAAGAGGATCCACAACAACCGCGTGCTCCGGTGCCTGACGCCGGCCGAGCTCGCGCGAGTTCCGTTGCGGCCGAGGGCGAAGGACTACGACCACAACTGCGTGGACTCGATCGGGATGGGGCTCTGGAAGTTGGGGAGGATGAGGTGAGCACAGTCTTCAAGCGAAAGTTATCGCCGCGCGAGGCTCTGCTGTGCGACCTCGACTGGTTCCGAGGCTCGCTCAAAGCGACGAAAGAAGAGAAGAGCCTCAAAGAAGTCGACGGCTATGCGGACGAGCTTGATCGTAAACTCGCTGAGTTTCGCCGCTTCTTGACACTGAAGTGCGAGCACTGCGGGAAGAAGATACCGCTCGGTTGTACACAATGCGCCGGCTGCGCGGACGAGAGGGGACCGTGAGCTCTTGGTGGCTGTTAGTGACGTACCCGAGCGTGTTCGCGATCGGTTGGGGCGTCGGGGTTCTGTCCAGAAAGTACAACTGGTGGTGACCGAACTAGCGCCCGAGGCGTGCATCGTCTGCGGCAAGGCCAAGCCCTCGACACCGCCGGAGCCGAACACGTGGATCTACCTGGCCGGCGCGACGCCGCTCGGGTCGATGGCGTGCTGTCCCGAGTGCGCGCACGTCGCGGTCGAGCGGTTCTTGAAGACGGGCCGGTGCGACGCGGAGGGAGAGAAGTCTTGAAACCGAATCGAACGCTGGCGCTGCTTACGTGGTGCGTCTTAACCATCTCGCTGACCGGGACCGCCGACGCCTGGAAGGAGACGAGACTCGAGCACGTGCCATTCGTGCACGTCTCCGACGAGCAAGTCTTCGCGTGTGCGTGTCCTGGTGTCGTCGCCTTTTGCAAGCGTTGGGACGTTGAATGGCGAATGGACGCCGTTCCTGAACTTCGACATCAGACGGTGCGCGAGTGCGTGATCGATATGATGCTCGCGATAGAGGGGCGAGAGTGAAGTCACCCTACCGCACCAGCGCCGCACCCGAGGAGAAGGAGCCGGATTACATGCCGAAGTGGAAGTACGTGTTGATGAGCGCCGGATGGGGCGCGGTGGGTGTCGTGTTCAGCGCGCTGTCGATCATCGTCGCGTGGGCGGGGCCGCCGTCGTGCGAGTCGCCGTGCGAGGACCGGCTCGTGAACGTCGACAGCTTCAACTCGGTCACGTGCGAGCACGGTTCCGTGTACCGAGGCGTAGTCCAGGTAGAGAAGGACAGGCGAATGCACTTCTGCCAGTGTCCAGGGAACGCGGCGATCGACGCCTCGACGGTGACGCCGTGACCGAGGACGACCGAGTGAAGACCGCGTGCCCGGGACGACTCGTCGAGAGCGCCGCGGTCCACGACTGCGCGACGCTCGACATCGCGTGCCCGGACTGCGGCGCCGCGGTCGGCGAGGACTGCCCGCAGCGAGAGGAGCTCAACTGATGAAGGGAGCCTGCTACGTCTGCGAAGGTGCAGCCAGCATCTACGAGCTATGTCGCACGCATTGGGAGATGCTGCCTAAGCCGCTTCGCGATCGACTTCACGGCGCCTCCTTGAGGGACACGACCGACGTGCTGCATGCGCTGCTCCCAGGCATCCGAATCTTCTTGCAACATCGAAACGGCGAGATTCTTCCTGCTGAGTGGCGCTATGTTTCGCTTGTGCCGGGCGCGCGAGTCTCTTCGCTTGGCCAGGTATGTCGTCCGAACGGGAGGCTGGCACCTTGGTTGATCAACACTGCTCTGTACCCGATGGTGACCCTGGACGGCAGAAAGCGCTACTTCGTTCATCTGCTAGTCGCTGAGGCGTTCTTGGGTCCTCGCCCAAAAGGGCACGAGGTCGATCATCGTGATCGCAATTCGTTGAATCCGGCGCGAGATAATCTGCGCTATTTGACGATGACCGATAATTCCGGGAGAGCCCGAAGACGGGCGCGATTATCTGATCTCGAGCGTGTCGAGATTCGACGCCTTGCTGCTGACCATTCGGTTCACTTTCTCGCGGCTAGATTCGACATCACCGCACAGACCGCGCGCATCACCGCGCGACGAGAGGTCGCATTGAAGACCGGCACGCTCGCAAAGCGAGAAGCGTGCTTGGCTGAGAACAGGGGTAAAAGCCGGCCGAAGGAGGGCGAGCCGTGATCTACGTCAAGCTCATCGCGGTGTGCGACATGAGCGGTTGCGAGACCACGCAGGAGTACGTGGTCGAGCTAGGCGAGTTCAGCATCGGCGGCGGCGATCTCGAGGTCGATATCGAGGTCGAGACGCTCCCGGACGAATGGCAGTGGTTGTACGACGTGCCGTCTGGCGAAGGTGTGCGTCGCAGGGCGATGTGCCCGAAGTGCGCGAAGGAGAGAAAAAAGTGATCCTCACCGGCCCCGCGATCCGCGAGTACATCAAGGCAGGGACGATCGAGATCGACCCGTTCGTGCCCGAGCACGTGAACCCGAACAGTGTGGACCTGACGCTCGGGGACGACGTCGTGACGTACGAGCGTCGACAGCAGTGGGTCGACCCGCTGTGGTCGTTCGTCACCGGTATCAAGGTGCTGCACGAAGAGCTCGACAGTCGGCGCGAGAACAAGACTCGAAAAGAGAAGATCTCTGGCGAAGGGATCGTGTTGAGGCCCGGCCAGCTCTACCTCATGCACACGGTCGAGCGCGTCTACACCGACGTGTTCGTGCCGATCATCGACGGGAAGAGCTCTCTCGGGAGGCTCGGCGTGTCCATCCACCAGACTGCCGGCTACGGCGACACCGGCTTCAACGGGCAGTACACGCTGGAGGTCACGGTCGTGGGTCACGCGGTGCGCCTGTACGCGGGCATGCGGGTCGCGCAGATGCGCTTCCACACGGTGCACGGCGAGGTCGAGCTCTACGGCGGCAACTACGTCGAGGAGGCCGCGCGCGGGCCGGTGCCGTCGCGGTCGTGGAGGCAGTTCAAGTGACCGACCTATGCGCCAACTGCGGGCACCCTCGCGACGACCACGCCGAGTTCGTGGACAACGGCCTGGGCTCGACTAAAGAGGATGCCTCGCGCCGGCACTGCCTGCACGGCGAGTACGACGGGAGTCCCGGCGGCGCGGGACGGGCGTGCTCGTGTAACTCTTTCGTGCCGCGCGAGGTCGAGCTGGACCTGATTATCGGAGGGAAGACGGGATGATTGTCGACGAGAAGTTCAACGTGGCTTTCAGTGCTATGCGCCGTGACCGCATGGAGATGGAGTGGTCCGTCTCCGTCCGACTCTTCCCCGACCCCGCGAGCCTGAAGCCGGCGGCGGAGCTTTACAACAAGGAGAACCGGCAGCTCAGGTCGATCGAGCTGTCGGCGCGAGGGGAGACGCCGGCGGGCGCGTTCGCGAACGCGCTGAGGGCCGCGGCAGATCACGTGGACGAGTGTGACAACCAACAGAGGAGAAAAACATGACCGAGAGCACGACGATGGCCGAGACGCTGACCGAGGCTGAGCTGGAGATCCAGGCGCGCATCTACGACGTCGCGCACCTGGCGCGCCAGCTCGACCTCGACGAGTACATCGAGAAACTGAGCCTCTACCTCGCGGACTACGACGCCCAGAAGGAGAAGCCTGCGCCCGAGGAGATCATGGCGTCGGCGCGCTTCTCGCTCCGCATGGCCATTGGCCTGCGCGAGTTCCAAAAGACGTTCCCGACCGACGAGGAGATGTCGCGGCTCGCCGACGGCATGGCGAAGTTCGCCGTCCCGAACGACATCGTCGAGGCGCTGGCGAAGGGCGGGAACTGATGTCGTCCGTGCTGAAGCGCCTGCGCGAGGTCGCGGAGATCGACCGCGTCTCGCGCGTCACGAAGCACTACCTGTCGCGGCGCAACTACCGCGACATGAAGGAGATGTACGAGAACGGCGTCGAGTCGGTCGAGGCGCAGGACGCGGCCGACAAGAAGCGCGTGATCAGCCTGGAGGAGGTGTTCAAGTGATCTCGATCGAGAAACTGAAGCAGGTGAAGCGCCTGATCACGCACGCGAACTGCCCGGACGGGTACGCGAGCGCGCTCATCGTCAAGGACGCTCTGCCGGACGTCGAGGTCCTGTTCGTGAAGCACGGGACGGAGGAGCATCGCGCGCTGGAGCCGCGACCCGGCGACCTGTTCTGCGACTTCAGCCCGCACATCAAGTCGTGGGACGCGAGCCGAGAGGGCGAAGACGACTGCGTTCGTCACCCGCTGCAGCTCAAGCACTGGCTCGAGGCTGGCACGATCGTCCTCGACCACCACCCGACCCAGCGCGACGTCACGATGCTGTTCGTCAAGGCCGGGCTCGGGGCGTATGGCGAGAACGACAGGAACGAGTGCGGCGCGTGGCTCGCGTACGAGCACGTGTGGAAGCCATTGCGGGACGCGAACGAGTGGAATGAGATCAAAAACTCGGTTCATGAATTCGCTGAACTCGCTGGCATACGCGACACGTGGAAGAAGCACGACGAGCGCTGGCAGGAGGCGTGCTGGCAGGCCGAGGCGCTGATGTTCTGGGGTAATGACGCGCTCACGCTCGGCATCGAGAAGACGATGTCGACGGTCGGGTCACTCGGCCCTGTGCTCTTCGACAAGAAGGTAGAGTCGGCGAACAACGCGCTCAAGGAGGCGCACCCGTTCGTGACCAAGAAGGGTACGCTCGTGCACGTGTTCCAGGGCGTGTACACGACGAGCGACGCCGCTGAGATCTTGGAGAAGTCGCAGAAGGAGAAGTTCGGCAAGGCGATGACCGACATCGTCGCCGGCTTCCACTACCGCGTGGACGCGGACAAGCTCCAGCTCACGTTCTCGACGCGCAGCCACAGCGGCTACGACGTCGGCGCGTTCTGCAAGGCGCACGGCGGGGGCGGGCACACCGCTGCTGCGGGCTTCACGGTCGAGCAGTCGGCCGAGGTCGGGTCGAACCCGTACGCCGTGTTCAGGTGCCTGCTAGAGGAGTGGGAGACCGAGCCGTGAGCGACTTCGACAAGCTCCGCACCGAGCTCCGGAGACAGGGGTTCTCGGTCGAGCGCACGTCGCGCGGCCACCATCGGGTGACCGCGTCTGACGGGAGGCAGACGGTGTTCTCGGACAGCGAGGACCACCGCGCGCTCAAGAACACGGTCTCCGACCTGAAGAAGATAGGGTTCGAGCCCAACGGGAAGAAGAACGGGAACGGGAACGACTCGCACTACGAGTTCATCGCCTGCCCACTGTGCAAGACGAACGCTTTCAATTCCGTGACCGCGACGTGCGAGAACATGGCGTGCTCGTCGCACGCGGCGATCGACACCGACTCGCTCTACCTCGAAGTCAAGGCGATGCGCGAGCTCGTGGTGAAGGCCGACGAGGACGTCGCCTTCAAGAAGCAAGAGGTCGAACGAGCGACCTTGGCTCTGCACGTGGCGAGCGAGAAGCAGGAGCAGCTCAAGGCCACGCACGAGAGACTGAAGAAGCAACTGATCAAGGCACTGGAGGAGTGATGCAACAGACCCAGACGGAGACCTTCTTGCGGGGGATCAACCGGCCGCGCGAGCGACGCGAGGCGTACTTCGACGAGGACGGCGTGCTCGTCGTGCGCGTGCGCTCGGGCTCGTGGTGGTTCGAGGTGTACGGCAAGCACCCGACGGCGCCGCGCGTGGATGCCGAGATGGCGCCGGTGCGGGAGGTGCTGTACGCGATGAACCTGCACCAAGAACTCCTGCTGTGGGCGGGTGGTGAGTGATGCCGACGATCGAGGTGATCACCGAGGCGTCGTGCGAGCTCGCGGAGGTCAAGGGCGTGCTCGTGGAGCACGACGAGGATTACGGCTCGGACGACGATCGCGACCCGAGCGGGTACCTCTCCCCTGCAACCTGCGTGAAGCGGGTCATCGTCGAACGGGACACGTTCAAGGCGCAGCTCCTGCGCTTGGCCGAGTTCACGAACGTGCACAGGTCGATCGAGGGCGAAACGAAGCCGGACGAGATCGCGACTTGGGTCGAGCAGTCGATCACCTCCGAGGTGACCGGGCTGCGGAAGCGCGTCGCCGGGCTCAAAACACTCGGCGACGTCGAGGACGTGATCGTTGGTCTAAAAAAGACGATCACCCAGCTCCAGCAGGACAACAACCGGCTCGTCGACGAGCGCCGCGCCGCGGATGTCCACTACCGCGACATGAAGGTCGTCTACATCGCGCACCCGCTATCGGGTCCCGACCGAGACGCGAACATCGCGCGCGCCGCGCGCTGGTGCGCGTGGGCGTTCAAGTCAGGCTACTCGACGGTCGCGGATTGGATCGTGCTCGCGAGCCAGCTCGACGAGTCGTACCGCGAGCAGGGCCTGCGCGCGGACTGCTCGCTCATCAAGCGCTGCGACGAGGTCTGGCTCGTGGGCGGTCGCATCTCCGACGGGATGCGCATCGAGGCCGCGGCGGCCAAGCTCGTCGGCGTGCCCGTGAAGGACCTGACCTCGCTCGGCGAGGAACCGCCGGAAGAACTGATCAGTTCTCTGCAATGGGTGGCGCCGTGACCGAACTGAAGTGCGAGCGGTGCGGAGAGCCGGCGACCCACCACACGATCGACGGGATCGACAGCAAGTTGATCTGCGCGGACTATCCCGGCTGCAACCTGATGCGCCGCGCCGCAGTAGCGTACGTCACCCGCGAAGACGGGCGCATGCTCGTCGTCTGGAACAAGCGCTACGGCGGCTGGACGATGCCGGGCGGTCTCGTCGAGGAGGGTGAGACTCCGGGCGTGGCGTGCGCGCGCGAACTTCAAGAGGAGACCGGCTTGGTCTCGTTCACGTACAAGCAGATCTATGAAGCGCCGACTGAGCCGCACTTCAACGACGGGCGCGGCACGTACTGTCTCGTGTTCCGCGTGCAGACGAGGAAGTTTGACGCGGTCGGCGACGACGAGCACCCGCGCGAGTGCGAGCTCGGCTGCCCAGTGACCTGGTTCACGCGCGAGGAGTTCCTGAGGTGGTGCCCGTTCGCGAAGTTCTACGAGAAGATGTTCGCAGCGTTGGAGAGCACGACTTGACCGACTACGACAGCAGGTGCGACGCGCGCATGCGCGCGAAGCTGTCGCCCATGGAGTACGAGAAGGAGGAGACCATGCGACCCAAACAAGTGGCCATCATCGGTTCGAGCAAGTTCAAGTTGCAGCAGCTCGGAGTGGCGCAGCGCGAGACGCTGCGCGGGAAGATCGTCCTGCTGCCCGGCTTCTGGCACCACGTCGACATGGTGCCGATCAGCGACGAGCAGAAGGCGATGATCGACGATCTCACGCTCAAGAAGATCGAGCAGGCCGACGAGGTGATCGTCGTGAACGTGAACACGTACGTCGGTCAGTCCACGCGACGCGGCATCGAGCACGCGAAGAAGCTGGACAAGCCGATCACCTACCTCGAGCCGCCGCGCGAGTGACCTGATGTGGACGCCCGAACTCCGCAAAGAAGTCGTCGAGCTGTTCGACGAGGCGCAGCGCCTGAACCTGAAGCGCAACCACGCCGGTTGGTTGAGCAAGACGCAGGGCCTGTCGATGTACCGGAGCCCGAACGGGTTGAGGGGGACGATCGACGGGCTTACCGTGCTGCAGTTCGCGTTCTTGGTGGAGCTCGCGAGCGACGGCCGGGTCTCGAGGGCCGTGCGCAGAATGTGCCTCGGCTACCGCTCCGGCTCAAAAGTCGCGAATGCCCTCATGCGGGAGGGGTACGTCCGACTCGATCACGGAAGGCTCGGGTGCTCGCAGCTTTTTGCGACTTTGACCGTGAAAGGTTGGGACTTCATCGCCGCCCTGCCCGACCCCGCCGACAACTGAAACTTGACTGGGGCCGGCCAGTGCTTGCATATTCCTCCGTGTCACCACCTGGGCACACGAGTGTCAGGCAGTGCGCGGAGGAAACGGCATGAAGATCATCGAGTCGCTCGAACTCTCGAACGGCAACGTCATCCGGTCGGGCGACAAGCTGCGCGACGCCGAGGGCAAGGAGGTGCACGTTCGCCTGAGCAAGGAGGACCCGGCCAGCTACCCGGTGCTCCTGTCGGTCATCTGCTTCGTGCCCCAGCTCGAGATCACGGACGATGACGACGACATCCAGTCGACGCCGGCGCACTACCAGTTGCTCTACTGGATCATCCTGCCGAAGAAGCAGGACGCCCCCGACGGCACCTTCAACGGCCTGCCGTTCGGCACGGTCGAGGTCGTGTGGTTGAAGGACGTCACGCGCGTCCGCGAGACGTGGATCAAGGAAGACGTCGCGGTCGCGACCGCGGAGTGGTTCAACAGCGAGAACGACGAACCGGACGAAGAAGAGCAGGCGGCCCAGCCACCCAACGGTTCCCAAGTGGACCCGCCAGTGCAGTCCGCTACGACCTGAGGCGAGATGTCCGAGGACGAGAGCCCCGCCAAGAAGACTCGACTGGTGGTCTATTTGAAGACCGAGCAGTATGAGAGGGTCGACGTGGTGAGCAAGCAACTAGGTGTCCCGTACTCCTCGATCGTCGCGCAGGCTCTGCACGAGTGGCTAAGCAAGGACCCGGTGTTTCGTTCGTTGAACGATCCTGAGCCGGCAGCGAAGAAGAGGAACGGCAAGAGCAAAGAGCAGGAGACCTGATGTCCTTCCAAGCCGTACTCAGCTACACGTGCCTCGTCGGATACCAACCGATTAACAAGACGCGCCTGCGCGTGTTGAACACGCAACTCGAGGTCGCCGCGACTGCCCAAGCGCTGGGCTTCGACGTCACCGGAAGTTCGACGACGGCCGTCGGCTCGACCATCGTGAGGGAGATCACGCTCACGACCAACGCGCTTGGTAACCGACTCTGGTACACGGCGGCGCAGGTCGAGGCGATCGTGACCAAGCTCTTCCGGGGCGCTCTGAACATGAAGGTACCGAGTTTCGTGAGCGCGGCGACGCCGGTCGTCACCGCGGTCTGAATGACATGGCCGACGAAGAGAAACAGAAGCCGAAGAAGAAACGGGAGAAGACTCCTACGAGGCGGGCCGACATCAAGCCGGGACCGATGTACCCGCCTGGAACTCCGGTAAATCCGCAGACAGGACTCCCGTACTCGAACGTTCCGATCGACCCGAGCGTCGCGAACAACATCGGCTACGATCCAGAGAGTGCGCGACTGAACCAGGTGATGAACCACGTGGCAAAAAGAAAAGCAGCAGGCGATACGAACATTCGATTCGACGCTCCGGACCCGCACAAGTACGAGATGGCGGCGCGCGAGAATCCCGGGGCGTACGTGCGCTTCCAGCAGATCGAGCCCGTCACGGACGACCGCGTCCCGACGAAGGCCGTCGCGGCGATCGACACTTGGCCGAAGATGGTCGACCACCTGGCGAACAACCACTGGAGGGGCGCTCGGGCGGTCTACAAGTGGTGGATCTGCGACAGCACGAACTATCAGAAAGCCACCGGCAAGGTGAACTTCGCCGAGCGCGAGGAGGTTGACGACGTGTCGAACCAGAATCAACCGCCTCCCGGTTACGGGTACCCGGGTTACGGCCCGATGATGCCGAACCCGATGCAGGGCCCACCGCCGCAGCAGGGTTGGCCGCAGCAGCAACCGCCGCCGTGGGGCTACGGCATGCCGCAGCAGATGATGCCGCAGATGATGCCGATGCCGTACCCGATGCCGATGCCGATGCCGATGCCGATGCAGCAGCCTCAGCAAGCGCAACCGCCGCCAGCACCTCAGCCGCAGGCACCGCAGATGCCGCAGATGCCGCAGATGCCTTACCCGATGGCGCCCGGCATGATGGACCCGAACGTGGTCGCGATGCTCATGCAGCTCACGCGCGAGAACGCGAGCTTGATCGAGGAGGTCAAGCGCGCGGCGCAGCAGCCGCAGCAGGCGCAGCCGCAGATCCCGCCGCACCTCCTGCCGTTCCTGCCCTACATGATGAGCATGTACCAGAACCCGTACATGGGGATGATGTACCCGGGTTACGGCCAGCAGCAGCAACCGCCCCCTCCGAAGCCGGAGGAGAAGAAGCCTGACCCGCCGTCGCCAATCGAGCAGTTTCAATCGACGCTCGCGATGGCCTCCGAGATGGCAAGCCTCGGTCGTCGCTACGTGAAGACGTTCGCGCCTCCCGAGCGCGAAGAACCAGAGCCGCCGACGAAGGACGAGGAGAACGTCCTGCCGCACGTGATCAAGGAGCTCCCGCACATGCGCGCGGTCTTCGACAAGGCCACCGGCTCGCCGGTCGACGCGGTCACGATGGCCATGTACAACGGCGACAAGCTCGCCGAGGCCGGGCGCGGCATCCTGAAAGAGGCGCGCGGGATCGTCAAAGAGTTCCGAGAGGAGCGCAACACGATGGTGCAGCAGCGCCGCGAGACGCAGCGGGAGCAGGCGGAGGCCGAGGAGGCCGCGCTACAGCGCGCCGAACGCTTCGTGCAGCTGTCGAAGCAGATGACTCCCGAGATGCAGCAGGCGATGAGCCAGCAGCAGCCCCCGCCGCAGGTCGCCGCGACGAACCCGCAGTCGAACGTCTCCGTCGTAGGACCGAACGGCGGACCCGTCTCCTAATTCACAACTGTGCCTAAAAGTGCACGCGCCGAGCGGTGAGCGGAAACGCGACACGTTGCAGGCGGGAGAGAGGCGAGGGCATACTGACTCGCGATGCCGCCGCGCCCGTTCGTCTCCGACGTGAGGTCGCACCCGTACGGAGAGCAGGGTACGCGCACCTCGCTCGACCGCGTGGCCGAGTTCGTCGCGGAGGGGATGAGCAACGCCTACGTGCGGAGCTGGGCGATCGACCGCCTCGACGAGGCGAGGAACCTGGGGCAGGCCGTCGACTCGCCGTCGGCGCGGGCGCGCGTGATCTTGAAGGCCGCGCAGACCAAGCTCTGGGTGCCTGACCCGATCAACGCGGAATACATCCCCAAGGCGCATCTACTCGCTTGCGACCCGGCGAAGCCCCACCACGACGAGCTCGGCAACGAGATCCCGTGCCTGAAGGGCGACGACTGCGACGGACTGCTCGTGCTCTGCGCGTCGGCGTTCGGTTCCGTCGGAATGCACGTGGCGATCGTAGGTCACGGGTACGGCGGCGACGTCATCGAGCACGTGCTCTGCGTCGTCTGGTTCAACGACAAGTGGAACTACGCGGACCCGAGCCTGTCCGAGCTCCGACTCGGTGAGTGCGTGCCGTTCCAGCGCGAGCGTGTCGTCAGCGTGCCGAACATCAAGGTGCTGTGCGACGCGCACGCCTGCTTCAGCGGCGCGCAGACACAGTTCAATCCCGAACAGCACAACTTCGTCGACCGCGGGATCTTCGTCGGCGTCGGAGCCCCGCCTACCAGCACCGCGGGGCTCACCACCAGGGTGATCTGGGAGACGAAACCGAAGCCGGTCGTCTGGACCAAGCCTCGCATGCAGTGGCTGGGGCAGACGCAGACCGAGCAGGAGCGCGAGGCAGCGCAGAAGAGCGAGCACTTCACGACGCTCGAGAAGATCTTGATCGGGGGACTCGCGATCAGCGCGGCGACGCTCGGTCTGAACCTCTACGATCGCATGTCGAAGATGAGGACTACCCAATGACGACGACGAAATGGGCTAACCCGCTGCAGATCCCCGTCGCGCTGAAGCGCATGCTCGGGCAACCGGCGGACCCGAACCTGGACGCTTGGACCGCGCTCATCACCGCGCTGCGCGACAGCACGCAGGCGTCGCGCGACGCCATGGTGAAGTCCTATCTCGGACTGAAGAAGGTGCGCGAGGACCTCGGGCTGCCGTTCATGTCCGGCACCGGCGGCGAGGGCGGCGCAGTCGATCCAGGAGCTTGGGGTCCTGACCTCGACCAGCAGGCAGTGGACCTGGTCGCGATGGGCAAGATCGCGGTCGACGGCGCGAGCGACGTGCTCGCGAACAAGCGCAAGTTGATCTACAGCAATCAGCTTCAAGATTTCGTGGTCGAGGCGTTGCCGACCGACGCGATGCGCGTGGGCGTGGTGGGCGGCAAGCCCGTGCTCCTCGACGCGACGTCGGGCAACACCGCGCACGGTTCAGGAACAGTCGGCATCCTGCCGCTCCTCATCGCCGGCGGCATCGTCGGTAACGGGCTCATCGCGCTCGCCGCGTACGGGATCGTCAAGGAGTCGTTCGCGCTCGCGTCAACGGTCTCCACGAACAAGATGCTGCGCACGCTCTCGAACAATCAGACGGAGCTCGTGACGAGCGGCAAGGCCACGCCCGAGCAGGCTGCCGCGCAGACGAAGGCCCTGCTCGACGGCGCTGAGTCGGTGAAGCTCGCCGCCGCCGCGGAGAAGAACGCCGGAGCGCCGGCGGTCAACGACTACACGAAGCTCATCGCGACGGTCGGCATCATCGGCCTGGTCGGGTTCGGCCTCTACCTCGTGGGCTCGTCGATGTCGATGAAGCGCGCGCTAGCCTCGGCGACACCCTGATGACGTCCCGAATTGCACAAGCGACAGTCTGCAACACCGGCTACTGCAAGACCGGCTCGCTGCTCGTGCGCTCGACCCACCTCGAGTTCGTGAGCGTCGAGCAAGTGAGGCGCGTCGGCAGGCATAAACTCGACTACTACGGGATGCCGAGCGACATCAAGATTCCGCCGGAATTCGTGCTGGTTCACGACACGGAGGGGCGCCTGCTCAGTCGCTGCGACATGCACATCGTTCGCGACAAGCGCGGGCGCACGTCGCGTGCACAAGTGTCACCAGTTGTGCTGCAGGACGCGCGCGTGTACTTCGGCAACGGTCAGCCCTTGCCGATCGGTCGTATCGACATTCCAAAAGGCTCGTGGCATCGTGTCGGCAAGGTCGCTTTCATTCGCTACCGACGCGCGGGACATGCACGAGGGTTTTACGAGCACGAGTTCTCTCATCCGGTTGACCTGTTGGTCACCGGTCAAGGGACACCACTCGCGTGGCGCATGCCGCTCCCGTCAGGATGCGTCGTTGACAGCCGAGGCTTTGTTTCGCCATGATGCACGAGCCGACCAAGACCGCGCTGCGTTTTCAGAAACGTCTCGCCGACTACTTGAAGAAAAAAACTCCGCGTGCGTCGCACGCGCCTGTGATTGAGGAGAACCCGGTGGCCAAAGTGTTGAAGGACAATCCCCGGAAGAAGAAGCGCTCAGCGGCGCAGATCGCGGCGTTCAAGAAGATGCGTTCGGCGCTCAAGAGCAAGTACGGCACGTCGAACATCGGCAAGATCTCGAAGATGAAGAAACGACCGGCACGCCGGCAAGAGTTGACCGCGAACCCCAAACTTTCAGAGAATCGTGGCCGGGGTCACCGGTACGAGGAGAATGAGGAGCAAGAACAAATGGCACTTTCGGAAAACCCCTCCAAGAAGCGCAAGCGTAAGGGCAAGAAGGGCAAGCGGAAGGCCAAGCGCAGGGCTAAGCGGTCTCGTCGCATGACTCCGCTCATGGCCATGGCTATGGGAGCGGGCGGCGCGAAACGCCGCCGGAAGCGCAAGCACACGAAGAAGGCGAAACGGCGCAGTCACGGCAAGAAGCGCAGCCACGCGAAGAAGCGTCGTCGCAGCCGTCGCTCGACCGTCGCCAAGACTCACATCGTTCGTCTCCCCGCGGCCAAGGCCGCCCAGGTGCAGGTCGTCGAGGTCACTCGACGCCGCCGGCACAAGCGGAAGGGCGGGGGTCGCCGGCGCATGATGCAGGAGAACCCCATCGGGCTCGGACTCGTGTCGGGTCACGCTCCGGTGCTCTACGAGAACGCCGACGGAGCATTCAGCATGAGCTCGATCCGGGCGTACGGCGTCGCGGCCATCGCGGTGTTCATCGGCCTCACGGCCGCTGACGTCGCCGACCGCCTCGTCGCGACGCGCAAGCCGAAGGACGGGACGAACCCGTACTACGGCAAGGACGCGGCGGCAGCCTACCGCATGAAGCCGGACGCTTGGCGCCTCGCCACGCAGCTCGGTGGAGCCGCGGCTGGCATGGCCGGCACGTACTTCACGCGCGGCCGCGGGCTCATCCCGTGGGTGCTCGGCGGCGTCGCCGTCGGCTTCGGCGCGAACGGCCTGAAGATGCTCTGGGACTGGTACGCAGCCCCGGCGATCTTCAAGGTCAACGCGGCGGACGCGGGCAAGGCCACTTTCGGAAACCGCGCCTACCCGATGGAGCAGGCGTACATCCAGGAGAACGTCGCGAAGCTCTTCGCCACGCGCCCCTTCATCCCGCAGCTCGCTCCGGGCCAGCAGACTCCGCCCGTCATCCAGTCGCCGATGGGCGCCGGTGGCGGATCGATCTACCAGCTCGGCGACGCGAACGGCGTCGGCCGTCCGGGTCAGCAAGCTCGCACGTTCGTCAACACCGGTCGCTTGGGCAACTGCACGGAGTGCGGTGGCTTCAACGGCTGCTACTCGAACTGCGAGACGCTCTGCCCGAACTGCGCCAAGTACAACAACAACACCGAGTGTCGTCACGTCGTCCAGGCGGGCGAGGACCTCAGCGCTCTCGCGGCTGCTGGAGGCGTCAGCATCGACGCCATCAGCGCCATGAACGGCGGCGGGGACCCGAGCTCGTACTGGCAACCCGGCAACGCGGTCATGCTCCCCTACGGAGTGTGCCTCGTGATCGAGAAGCAACCGCCGACTGGCGTCCCGGTGACGAACGCGCTGCCTCCGCCCGGATACTCGGGCGTGCAGCCGCTCATGCCGGGTGCCGGTCCCGTGCCGGTCGAGGTGTTCACCGACGTGCAGCCGACTGTCCCGCAGGCGGCACCGCCCGCGGTCATCGCCGGAGCTCGCTCGAACGGCAACATGGACGACATGACGCGCCGGTCGCTGGAGTTCTCCGGAGCGAATCGCCAGTAAACCACGACAGAAAAAACTAACCCCGAAACCAAAGTTTGTTTGAGCGGCCGGAGCGGATGACCCGCGGTCGGTCGGAAGGAAAAAGAGAGAACATGGCCAACGTCACCAACAACGCACAAGCCTGGAAGAAGGTCTCGAGCATCGGCGAGGCAGTGAACCTCCCGTGGACCGCCATCACGGCGATCATCAGCGACCAGACCCAGTTGAAGATGCCACTCACCCCGGCCGAGTTCGCTCGGTTCGAGGCGGGCCTCCAGTTCTTCAACGTCGACACCGAGGCGGAAGCCTGTCCCGGTCGTCAGATCACCGGCGCCTTCACCGGCGCGCGCGTCGAGACGCCGTTCTTGGCCCTCGGCGCGTTCTTGACCTTCATCGCTGAGGGTCGCCAGTTCGCGCTCCCCGGCGCGCTGGTCACCGAGCCCGACGCGGGTTCGGCCACGCCGTGCTTCGACGGTTGCGTTCCTGTCGGCGGACTCGCCGGCGACGCTGCCGCGCGCAATGCGGCGCTCGACTGGGGTGGTCCCGGGCAGATCTTCGGCGAGAACTTCGTCCAGGCGTATCGCCTGCAGATCCGCATGGGCCGCCGCATCGTCGTCGTCGACGAGCTCGCGAGCCACATCGGCGTCTGGCCGAAGCCCAACGTCTTCGGCGGTGCGGGCGACTCGCTCGCGGCCGCGCAGAAGTACGTCATCGCGACGAACAGCGTGTTGCACGACAAGGGCTACGATCGGCTCTTCATCCCGCAGAACGTCGTCGTCGGCGACGCGGGCACCGAGTGCATCGGTGCACCGACTGCCGGCAACACCTACGGGCACTTCACCGGAACCGGCCTCGGGCACAAGATGTACTGCTTCCAGCGCCCGCTGCTCTACGTCCCGACGACCACGATCCGCATCGGGCTGTCGCGCGTCGAGCAGGACTGCTGCTTCCTCGAAGCGATGCGTCGCGAGGGCGTGCTCGACCTGGAGACCATCCCGTCTCCGGCGCCGGGCATCCTGACCGAGGACACCGCGTGCGGCGTCGGCTACTCGTCGGCGTACACCATCCCCGGCGGGTGCTTCTCGTTCGGCGTGGGCCTGTTCGGAGTCGAGCTCTTCCCGAGCGCGTGCATCGACTACCTGAACTACGTCTACCCGGACTCGCTGCAGTTCCAGATGTTGCTCGAGTCGAGCTACATCCAGGGCCTGCTCCAGCAGAGCGCGCTCAAGGGTACGGCCCACCTCTCGGGCCTCACCAAGCAGGGCAAGGAGAACCTCAAGATCCTGCTCGAGAACCGCAAGGCGACCGTCAACCCCGACGAGTGATCGGACTAACGGCGAGGGGTGCTCGGGCTCACGCTCGGGCACCCCGCACCGCCTCTTCACTCACTCTCTTTTGGATTCGAGGTCACAGTGCGAAAGACAGCCCCCCGCCAGTTCACGTTGGGCGAGATTGCGGAGTTCGATCCGAAGCTCGCTGCGACGCTCCTGTACTCCGGAGCGAGCGCGCGCGGCATCGTCTCGAGCGCGATCGGCGGTTGGGAGATCTTGAACCTCCGCGCCTCGTTCACGAGCGCGACCGCCAACCAACCCTTGCCCGTCAAGTTCGAGGAGCTCGCCGAGGTCGACGTCTGGTTGAAGGACGTCCAGGCGACCGTCCGCCGGCCGAACTACTTTCCCGGCAACCCTCTCCGCGACATCGCGAACACCGCATACGCGCAGAACCCGGACATCGACATCACGCTGCAGATCCGCACGTGGTGCAACTTCGTCATCTCCAGCGACCCGACCCCGCTCGGCAACTTCGAGGAGGCGTTCAGCTGCGTCTGCCCGGTGGGCCTCGTGCTCACGTGCGGGGCGTCGGCCATCGCCACCTTCACGAACACCCGCGCCCTCGTCGACCCCGACGAGATCCCGACCGAGGTCATCGTCAGCCTCCACGTCATGCGTCTCCCGCGCAGCAACTGCTACGCGCAGATCTCGATCCAGGACGCGCTCGCGGTCCTCAAGGAAAAGGGCATCTGTCCGCCCTGAGCGAAGGGTGTGACGGATGGAACTTGAGAAGATCGGACCCGCAACCGCAGCACAGACCGAGATCGCGCACGTAGGCGCTGACCACCGGCACTGGCTCTGCGGCTGCCCGGTGCTGCTCGACGTGGTGTCGAGCGCGTTCCAACTGCGCAACATCGCGGTCGGTTCGTCCCCGTACGTCGGCGACATGAGCTCGACGGGCATCGAGGTGCCGCTCGCCCCGACCACGGACCAGTACCACCGGTACCTGTTCCGGCTCGTCGTCGTCGACATCCCGAACCATGGCGCGATCGTCGTGCGTGCCGTGCACACGGCGCAGACGCTCGCCGGCCTCCTCACGGGCGCGAACCCCGACTGCCCCGGGCGGCCGTTCGAGATCTTGATCCGCGAGCCGTTCTGGCAGCCGCCGGGCGGCAACATCTCGTGGCACCTCCGCCACCAGCTCCTCGGCCAGGCCGGGAACCGCTTCAGCGACGCGAGCATGGGCGGCGGGCGCGACGTCTCGTTCGAGGGGAACGACACCGCGCTGCTCTACCGCCCGCCGCTCGTCCCGTACGTGCCACCGAACAGCGGCATGCCCCTCGAGCCGGGGCTCGGCATGCTGGGCACGTGGCGCGACAACCGCGACTTCGAGACGTACATCCCGGTCTACGGCCCCGGACGCGTGGTGCTCTACGCGAGCGTCAACCAGTTCGACCCCGCGGACATCTGCAGCGTGACGCCGCCCACGGACCTCGGCGCAATCGCGCAGGAGGACCGGTTCCTCTTCATGTTCCCGACCACGGCCCACTACGGTCGCGTCGCCGGCGCGCTCACCGTCGAGCTCTGGCCCGACTGCAGTCAGCTGCCGACCCGGTCTGGCAAACTGTTTCAAAACTCGGACAGGAGATTGTTTACATGAAGCACGTGAACTGGACCAAACCGATGGCCGGAAAGCAAGGCCGACTCGGTCAACCGTACGACGCCGAGTCGTGGACGTTCACCGTGCGCGAGAAGTTCGGCAACGGATCGGTCGTGTACGCCTACACGCCGCCCGGGTGGATCACTCACCAGCAGGGCGTGAACCAGCTCCTGAGTCTCGGCCAGACCTACGGCGCGAGCTACGTCACGTGCGGCGTCTACAAGAAGGCGTACCAGTACTACGGCCCCGGCACGAGCTACTGCACGTACGACGGCGGCGTCACGTACCAGGTCGGCGCGATGGTCCCGCCGCCGCCCGAGCCCGTGGCGACGGTGCCCATCCCGTTCTACACCCGGCAGTCGATCTTCCCGTTCGTCGAGACGCCGTTCATCGTGCCCTTTGGACGTACCACCACGATCACGTGGACGAATCAGGCTCGGCCGATGCCCCCGTTCCACCCGATCTTCGGCGCGCGGCGCGTGCAATGGATCGGACGAACCGGTCGACTCGGGCAAGGCGACTTGCACGATACGATCACCTACAAGTCTTGCTACAACATGTGCGCGCAGAAGTGCACGGCGCAGAATCAAAACAACCCCGCGGCGTTTGACGCTTGCGTCGTCGCCTGTGACCCCACGTGCCTGGCGCAAGCGGCGCTCGAGGGCGGGTCACCGACGAACGTCGGTGCGCTGCAGGCCAAGATCAACGCTGCGCTCGCGACGCAGAAGATCTGCCCGATCGGCGCGGACGGCAAGCTCGGTCCCACGACCTGCGCGGCGGCGATCTACGTGCAGACTTACCTCGACGGGTCCGTCGCCGTCCCGGCCCAGTGCGGGAGCATCGACCAGTCGAAGAGCGCGTTCAATCCGGACTGCAAGACCGGCACGCCCGGCCCCGCACCCGGTTGCACCGACAACGCTGGCTGCTCGCCTACGCAGGATTGCGTGAACGGCAAGTGCGTTGACAAGTGCCCGGCGAACTACACCCGCAACGCTACGGGTGACTGCGTCGCCAACCCCGCCGTCTCGTCGACGTCGACCGGCCTCGGCGGCGTCGGAGCGCTCGCGCTCGCCGGTCTCGCGCTCGGCGCGTTCGCGTTCTTCGGGAAGCCCCCGAAGCTGCCGAAGTCCGCCGCGGGTCGTCTCCAGCAGAACCCGAAGCGCCGCCGGCACAAGAAGCGCGGTCGGTACGCCGCCTGAGGCGGAGGAGGCTAAGTGCGGGTCACTTGGGTCAAGCAGAGTGCTCACGGTGTTCAGTGGCTGGGTAAGCTGCCGAGCGGGCGCCTTGGTCTGACCAACGACGAGCGCTTCAAAGAAGCTGTGTCGTACTTCCCGCCCTGCTACACCAGCGAGTTCGACAACTGCGTCGAAAAAGGGATCGTCACCGCGTACCCGAACTGCGCGCGGATCTTGGAACTGTTTGGGCCGGACAAGACCGACCCAGTCTCGATGCAGCTCGACAAGGAGATCGAGAAGATGCCGTTCTGCTCGGCGTCTGCCGGGAGTTCTGGTGACAACTCGATCGCGTTGCTGCTCGGCGTAGGTGTGGCCGCGCTCGCGCTCGGGTTCATCGCAGGAGGAGGGCTCCGGTGAGGGTCACTTGGGTCAAGCAGAGGACGCAGCGGGTCGAGTGGCTAGGCCGCGTGCCTGACACGCTCGGCGCCTCGGCGGCTGTCGAGACGTCGGGCGTTGTCCCGACGCTCTTCCTGCTCGGCTTGCTAGCTCTGGCGATCTACGGAGGGGTGAAAGCTGTAGGCTCGCTGAAGACGGGGAGGTTGTGAGGTGTCTGCCGTCACCTGGGTCAAACCGATGCGCGCGCCGAGCACGCTCGCCGGTCTCCCCTCGGGCGAGAGCGCCGAGGCGCTCGTCGCTGGCGACGTCTCAGCTATCCCGGTGATGATCTTCCACACGGCGATGCGCGCGGCGCTCGTCGGTGTGGGCATGTACGTAGTGGGGCTGAGAGGCCCGAACCTGATCAAGTACTCACTGGCCGGCGCGGCGAGCATCGAGGCGTTCGTGCTAGCGTGGGCGCTCTACGAGAACGGAAAGAAGAAGTCATGACGCAAGTGCAGTGGGTGAAGCGAGAACCGAGGACGCAGTGGCTCGGCCGCGTGCCCGGCACGCTCGGCGCGACCGAGGCGGAGATGGTCCAGATCAAGACCCTGCTCTCCGCGTGGGCGCAGGGCGAGGGGAATCAGTCGGCGGCGTTCCAGGACTACGGGACGAAGCCCGGGGACTTCCTTCCACCGTTCACCAAGATCCGCGACGGCGCGACGCTCGAGTCGTTCAGCGTCTGGTGGAACAGCGGAGGCAAGCCGCCACACCTCGCGACGGGCGTCGCTGGCGAGGGCGGGACCGTCGCCGCTCCCCCCGACGCGCCGCACCTGCAGGCGCTGCAGAACTGGGCCGTCAGCAAGGGGATCAACCCGAATCCCGGGCCGAGTCCTGACCCGGTGATCTGCGCGCAGAACTGCCAGCAGAAGTACGCTTTGGACCCGGTGAACCTCGCCACGTGCTTGTCGCTCTGTGCTGGACAGGCACCGCCGCCGATCATCGTCCCTCCGGTCATCATCCCACCGCCGGTAACACCTCCTCCCGTGACGCCGCCGCCGGTGACGCCCCCGCCCACGTCGCCGCCCGCGGAGAGCGCGTCGTCGAACACCGGTCTCTACATCGCCGGCGGGATCGCGGCGCTGGCCGTCGGTGCGCTGCTCCTGAGCAAGGCATCGCCGATGCTGCAGGCTAACCCGCCGCACCCGAAGTCCGGGTACGCCTACGCCTATCGCGGCAAGAACTGGCGCAACAGCTCCAGCGAGCCGTGGGACATTGTCATGATCACGCCCGCCAACGCGCGCTACATGTACGTGGGCAAGCGCCACATCGACGGGTCCGAAGTGAACGTCTGGAAGACCGGCCAGCGCTACGTCGCCCAGACCACGGTCATGACCGGAAGGTAAGCCGATGCAAGTTCAGTGGGTATCCAAGAAGAAAGTCTCGTGGCTCGGCGCGGTCTCGCGACTCGGCGAGGTGCCGGCGCTGCAGCTCAAGGCGAAGGCTCTCTTGCTGTCGTGGAAGAACCTGTACGGCAACGTGCCGGTCACCGACTACGGCACTTCGCAGGACCTGACGGGTTATTGGTCCGCACGCGACCAAGCCATGATGGACGCCTTCGTCGATTACTGGACGGCGCTCAATGGGCAACCCGTGACGTTCAAGCAATTGCCGGCGGACACGCCGACGACCGGTCAGGTCGCCGCGCTCGAGGCGTGGGCGAAGGGCTTCGTGCAGCCAGGGCAGTTTCCACCGTTCGGTGGTTCAGCACCGCTACCCGGAACACCGCCGCAGATCCCCGGCCTGCCCCAGGTTCCCGCCGGCTCGCAGGCGTGCGTCGACACTTGCCTCCAGGCGACAGGCGTGCCGCCGAACTCGCCCGGTTACGTCTTCAACCTGGTCAATTGCATCGCGCAGTGCGGCGGACCTCAGCCGCCAGTCAACCCGGCCGACGTGCGCGTCACACCTAACCAGGCGCCGACGACACCGGCGACGGACACGTCGTCGAACACGCTGCCGCTGGTCATCGGCGGCCTCATCGTGGTCGGAATCGGCGCTGCCCTGTTCTTGGGCGCCCCGAAGCTGCAGGAGAACTTCTACGTCGGCGTCGGTGCGACGGCCGGCATGGGTAGGCCGCGCAAGCGTCGCAGGAAGCGCTGAGCCGTGAAGGTGGAGTGGAGCAAGCCGATCGACGAGCGCGTGCGTGGCACGCTAGGCCAAGTTCTGCCCGCGGCTCCGGCCCCACCCGGCTGGACCGGTCCGTGGCCACCACCGAAGCCGCCGTTCTGGGACCTCACGGGAATGCAGTGGTTGCCGACCGGCGACTTCCCGAAGGACCCGCCCTTCGGTTGGTCCTTGACGGGGCAACCGTGGCCTCCGCCGCGCCCGCCAGGCTACCCGGCGGGCTGGGACTGGCCGTTGAAGCCGCCGCCTGGCTGGCTCGCGCCCCCGACTTCGGCACCGTCCTCGTCTCCCGGAACCCCCCCTCCCGCTAAGCCGGGGGCGGTGCCGTCCTCTTCTTCCGAGTCCGGCGACAGCATGGTCTACGTCGTGGGCGGAGCGCTCGTCGTCGGCCTGTTCCTCATCCTGCTCGGAGGGAGCGGCGCGGCGTTGCAAGAGAACGCTGGCGAGCCGCAGTTCGACATCTACCTCGAACGCGTGCCTCTTAATCAAGGAGGCTACGACCGCCGCGGTCGATACTGGGGTGTCGGGGCGCCGCTCTACCGCTACTACGATGACGTCGGCGCGATCGACGGTTACGTCCGCGCGCACAGTCGCGAGGAAGCGAAAGCGAAGGCTCGCTACCAGTCGCCCGGCATGGTTCTCAAGTTCAAACGATAATGCGATGCACCCGCTCGACTACATGCTCGGACTCGGCGCCGTCTCGACGCCGGCGCAGTGGTTCGAGTCCGGCTGCAGCGGCCCGCGAGCTCGCTGGACACCAGAGGGCCTCATCGAGATCGAGAACGAGGGCGCGAAGGCCCTGAAGCTCCCCGAGGAGGTGAAGCAGTGGCGCGCCATCGTCGACGCCGCGGCGGCCAAGTACAAGCTCTGGCCGCAGTTCGTCGACGGCGTGATGGCGACCGAGAGCGGCGGGAAGCAAGACGCGCACTCGTCGTGCTGCTACGGACTCATGGGGCTCCTGCCCGCTACCGCGAGCGACCAGGCGGGGAGGAAGGTGTCCGTCAACGAGCTCCTCAGTGACCCGGCGCTGAACGTCGACCTCGGCGCGAAGCTGCTGTCGGAACTCATGACCAAGTACGGCGGCAACCCGATCAAGACCGTGATCGCGTACAACGCCGGCAGCGTGAAGTGCGGCACCAGCAGCAAGTGCACAGCGCCTAATCGGTGGAACGTGATCGCGGACTGCTCGACCGGCGGCGTCTCCGCCGACTACCCGGGTCGCGCGTTCGGCTACAGCAACGCCGCGGCCGCTTGGCTCGGAGCGAACCCGCTGAGCTCGTCCGCGAGCTCGGGACCCGGACTCGGCACGCTCGCGCTCGGTGCCTTCGCGGTCGGCGGCGCGGCGTACCTCCTGGGGTGGATCTGATGGCGCGCGTGCAGTGGCTCGGGGCCGTCGGGGACAAGCCCACGGTGCTCATCGGGGACTCGCTCGCCGTGGGCCTCGCCGTGCCCTTGAAGGAGGCGCTGGCGCCGGAGCCCTTCCAGGCGTTCGCCAAGACCGGGACGACGGTCGCGCAGTGGCTCGCGTCCGCCGACCTCGCGACGGCGCTCGCGCTGACCCCTAAGCGCGTGCTGGTCTCGCTGGGCACCAACGACACGAAGGGGAAGGTACCCGCGGCGACGCTGAAGGCGCAGGTCAACGAGCTCGCGGTGAAGATCCGCGGCTCCGGCGCTGAGGTCGTCTGGCTCATGCCGGGAAAGCTCCCGTGGGAGTACCCCGAGCTCATCGCGGCGGTCATCGCCGCGAACGCGCGCACGATCGACCAGCCGACCGTCGCCAAGGATGACGGCATCCACCCGACCGGTGACGGCTACAAGACCTGGGCCGCGTCTATCAAGGAGCAGCTCAATCCGCCGACGATCGCGACCGGCGCCAAGCAGTCGATCGCTCCCCTGCTCTTGATCGCCGCGATCGTCGGAGTCGCTTGGTGGGTGACATGAACGTCGAGTGGGTGAGGCCGCGGCGCGTGCTCTGGCTCGGGCGCGTCGGCGCATACACGGGCTACGACAAGCTCGAGAACAACGCGCTCACGAAGGAGGTCATCGCGCGGCGCGGCGCGATCGACGAGGAGTCTCTCAAGGCGTACGGCAAGGTCGGCGGCACGATCGCCGGTGCTGGACTGTGCGCGGCGGCCGGCCCCGCAGTCGCGGTCGGTTGCGGGATCATCGGTGGGATCATCGGCGAGTGGATCGGTAGCAAGATCCCGGTCGCGCACGGCTCCACGATGGAGGACCTCGTCGTCGACACGATGTCCTCGGTCGGGGCGAAGGCCAAGGTCTCGGCCCGGGCGATCTATTCGGTGCGCGCCTACCTCACGATGCGCGACCTCGCGATCACGAAGGGACTCGCGAGCGACGCCTCGCTGACCGCGGCGGGCTGTCCGCCGGCGCCCGTGAACTCGCGCTGGGCACCGAGGCAGGTGCGGTACCTCGAGTCGAAGGAGAGCTACGACGCCGCGGGCGAGCAGACGCTCACGCCGACGTCTATCAAGGAGTGCGGCGCGGCGAAGAACATCGGCGTCGTCAACTCGAAGTTCACCTGCACCGACTACAACTACGCGGTCTACTACAACGGCTACATCGGCCCGGTCGCCGCGCCGGGCGAGCCGATCGACTGGTCCGCGGTCGGGCAGGACGAGATCGCGTTCCAGAAGTTCAAGCTGAAGAAGGACTGCGAGTACTTCATCCGCGGCGCGCCGACGAACGAGCCGCAGCTCAGCTGCCCCACCAACGCTCCCACGACGCTCGCCAAGGCGTACATGGACAAGCTGAACGCGACCGTGAAGTGGCCGAAGGGGAACCTCGTCCCGGGCGTGCCCGACCTCTCGGACCAGTTGTTCGGCGGGTCGAGCTCGTCCTCCGGTTCCGGGACGTCGCCGGTCGTCGTTGTCGGGGGCCTCGCCGCGGTTGCTGCCGCAGTCTGGTACTTCCTCCTATGAGCGTGCAGTGGGTGAAGCGCGGCGCGCGAGTGCAGTGGCTCGGAGCGGCGACGGTCGAACTCTTCCAGCCGACCAAGACGCTCGACGACCTCGTGCCCGCGGTGCGACCCAAGGTCGAGGCGCTGATCGCGTACGCCACCGCGCACGGCTGGTCGCCGAAGATCCGTTCCGTAGGTCGCACGTGCTCGGCGCAGCAGGAGCAGGTCGACCTCGGCTATTCGCAGGCGGACTTCTGCCGCTCGATGCACACGCTCGGTCACGCGATCGACCTCGACCTCATCCCGAACACGTGCGAGACGCACACGAAGCTCGGCGAGTGGTGGGAATCGCAAGGCGGCGTGTGGGGCGGGCGCTGGAAGCAATTCGGCGCGTGCGGCGACATGGGCCACTACCACTTCGGGTTCAACGGCGCGCAGGCCGTGCCGACCTCGGTCTGCCCGAGCGGCGTCACGTACGAGCAGTGCGTGAAGGTCAGGCAGGAGTACCTGGAGAAGGCTTTCGCCGGTGCGGGCGCGACGGGGCCGGGAGGTTCGGGCATGGGCATACTCTCGGGACTAGCGATCGTCGCCGTCGGCGTCGGGATCGTGTGGGCGACCGTGCGAGTGAAGCCGGGTGCTCGATGACCGACGGCGTGCTGTTCCTGAAGGCGACGCCTCCCTCGAAGGTCGCTTGGCCCGCCGGCACGAAGCTCGTGGGGCTCGACCCCGCCTCGCTCGGGTTCGTGTGCGGCGGCGAGGACAAGTACTGCTCGACGGCGTACGCGAACTTCTACAGCTCGTTCAAGGACGGCTCCGGCCGCGTCACGCCCAACATCCGCAAGAAGTACGGCATCGACGGCAAGCTCGTCTTCGTGAGCTACTCGGCGGGCCTCGGGTTCGTAAGCCCTCTTCTCAACAACGACGCGGACCGCGGCGACGTCGCCGGCGTCGTGCTCATGGACTCGACGTTCGGCTCCGGTTACACCGGCTACCAGAAGGCGGCGAAGGACGCCGCGGCGGGCAAGTTCAATCTCGTGAGTGTGACGAGCGACAAGGGCTCCACCGACTCGCACATGAACGGCGACTACGCCTTCCGCGAGGCCGTGCTCAAGCCCGCCGGCCTGATCGATCTGCCGGCCGCGAGCGCCGTCCCTCCGATGCCGAAGCCGGGCGAGGGCGTCTTCAACCAGGGAGCGCTCTGGTACTACCGCTACAAGGACGCGGAGTACCCGCACCAGTCGCTGGGCAAGCTCCTCGCGCCGGTCAGCGAGGCGCACGTCCTGCCCTGGCTGTCGGGCGCGTCGGTCAGCAGTGGGGCAGCCAGCGGCACGTCGCCGCTTCTGACGCTCGGCGTGATTGCCGGGCTCGCCGGCGGCGCCTATCTTGTTACGCGTGAGCGACCCAAAGTCCGAGCTAATCCGACGCGCCGAGGGCGCGATAGTCGACGCCGTCGTCGCGTGGGCTGAGAAGAAACCGTGGCAGGCAGGACCCATCACGCCGTTCGAGGAGGAGCTCAAGGGCCTCGCCTACGACCTCGAGCGCGCCCGCCGCGTCACCGGTCAGATCCGCATCCCCGCGAAAAAGCAAGAGGAATGAGTGTGGTAGGATGTCAAGAGTGAAACTTCCAGCCCTGCTCGGCGCCTATCTCTTTACGATGGGTGTGCTGTACGGACTCACCGGCGCGAGCGCGGGTTGCGGCGCGACATCGCAGGAGCCGTGCACGGAGGCCGACCTCGGCAAGGTCGTCGCCGCGCACGAGGCGCGGCTCGCGATGAAGTGCGTGGGCCAGGGACCGGACTGCCCCGAGCGCAAGGCGGAGGACGCGCGGTTCAAGGAGGAGATCCGGACCTGGGTCCGCTGCGACAAGGAAAGTGAGCCACCGCGATGAGCGTGCCCGTACCGATCCAACCGAACCTGCTCCCGCTCGTGAACCTGCTCACGACGCTCGCGGAGACCGAGCCCGTCGTCGCCGACCACATCGCGCCGATCATGGTCGACATGTTCGACTTCGCCATGACGAGCGGCAAGGTCGTCGACCCCAAGATGTGGGTGCGCGCGTTGAAGGGCGCCGTCGCGTATATCGAGACGAACCACCTCGACGACGAGTGGCTCGCGCGCACGCCGATCAACAAGGAGTGATCGTGGTCGACTGGATCACACCCGGTGACTTCGTTCCGCCGCCCGCGCCGCCGGCGGACATACTCCGCGCGCCCGAGGACGCGGGAGACGGCCGACTCGGCCTGCCGCGCGGGTTCGTCGCAGCCGGCAACGGGCTGCCCTGCGACGCGAGTTCGAGCGCGTTCGTGCGCGGCATCCTGATCGACACCGTGCTCTACAACTCGATGTCGCCCGAGCAGCGACTCGCGCTGCAGGACCCGAACGTGCGCCCGCGTTGGCGCTTGTACGGAGGCCCGCTCAGCACGCGCGACCTCGCTCAGCAATGGGATCAGTTCTTATTCTTCTGGGCCTTCAACAACAACAAGACGTGGATCTCGCACGGCGAGGTGTGCATCGCGCCGCCGTGGGCCGTCTCGTGGCCGCCGGACTCGAGCATGCAGTGGAACTGGGAGTGGGACAACGGTGACCGCGTCGCGAGCCGCTACTGGGACCCGAACCAGGGCAAGAACGTCGTCGTGGTGACGTGATGGGCATCCACGCCGACGAGAAGGTGTTCATCGACCTCGGGTTCAACCGGAACTTCGGGCGCCCGCCGTCGTTGGTCGAGTCGCAGGTCTGCCAGGGCGTCGACTTTCTCGAGACGCGCTACGGACGAGGCTGGAGCAGCGTCGAGGGCAGGATCTCGAGGAACCGCGGGGCCGTGCAAGCCGGCGTGCCCCCGTGCGACGCGCAGACCTCGTTCCTCTACAAGGACACGCACCCGAACGCGGACGGCACGTCCACGACGTACTCGGTCTGCTTCCGTAGCTACAGCAACGACGTCGACGCCTGCGCGGACATGGAGCGCTACATCGTCGGCACGGCGAGCAAGCCGAAGAACAACGTGCTCGATGCCTGCGCGCGCGGCGACCTCTGGGGCGTCAGCTCCGGCATGCACGCGAACCACTACTATGAGGGCTTTGGCAAGACGGTCGCCGATCGCATCACGAACCACATGAAAGCGCTCTCCGCCGCGATCAAGCGCCGCTGCGACGAGCTCGGCGAGCCGTTCCCGAGCGGCCAGCCCACGGTCGTGCAGAAACTCAAGCGCGTCGCGCAGGGCGTCTTCAACGCGCCGAAGCAGCCGACGCTGCGCCGCGGCTCGTTCGGCACCGCCGTGAAGGACTGGCAGCGCTTCCTCGGCATCGTCGCGGACGGCGCCTTCGGACCGCTCACCGAGCTCGCCACGATCGCGTGGCAGGGCAAGCACAAGGACGTCGTCACGGGCGAGGCACTCAAAGTGGACGGGGTGGTAGGGGCGAAGACGTGGGCCGCGGCAGAGGTCGAGGCAGCGACGCTCCCCGAGGCCGCGTGACGCTGTGGCTGACAAGCCTAAGCTTCCTCCAAACGCCGGACGGTATCGCGTCGGGGGCGGAGAAGCTGGCGACGTCCGGCCTGCCGGGCCTCGCAATCGTCGTCCTGGCGAGCGTCGTGGTCTGGCTAACGATGAAACTTCTGTCCGAGAAGCAGGCGAGACTCGACGACGCGAAGGCGAACACGGGCGAGATGTTGAAGCTAGCGGACAAGACGAACGCCGTCGTGGTCCAGGTGACCGGGGAATTGACGACGTCGCGCGAGACGCTGAAGCTCGTCTCCGAAAAGCTGGAAGAGACGACTCAGGCACTGAACGAGTCGAACGAGATCATGAGGACGCTCAAGGAGCAGCGAATGAGGAGGTGATGGACATGGCAACGGACCCGGCTCTTGAATTACCCGACCCATTCCCCTCGGTGAGGCCGATCATTCCGGTCGACGAAGAAGACGAGGACGACCCCGTCACGTCCGAGGTGCAGGCGATCCGCGAGACGGACCCGCACGAGGCGATGAAGCTAGCGCGTCAGAAGATCCGAGCGAGCTCCCAAAAAATGGAGCGGGTCTCGCAGAAGTTGACGCCGAGCGGCGTCCAGAAAGTGCCCGACCCAAAGAAAAAAACGGACTAGACTCCGGCCGTGGGCAAGCGACGCAAGGACAGCGACCGCTTCAAACTCGAGCGGCTGAAGCAGCCGGAGGCGCACCGCGACACGCTCTGCCCGTGCGACCCGTGCGGCGGGCGCGGTCACCGGGCCGTCAAGCGAGTCGTGGAGGTCGACGGCGCCTACCGGACCGTGGACGTGAACCTCGGTTGCAAGTGGTGCAGCGGCACGGGCTCGGTCACGAAGGCGGTGGCGCACGCTTTCGCGCGCTGGGTGCGCATCCTGCGCCGGAACCGCGCCGCGGGGCTGTGCCCGGCCGCGGATAAGGAGTAGACTCCGGGTCATGGCTAGCAAGCACCTCAGTCTCCTGAAAGCGGCCGGTGGCGAGATCTCGCTCCACTCGCCGCTCGGTCGCCACTACATGCGCGCCGCGCTGCTCGACACGCACCTCCTGCCCGACGCCGCCGCGCTCCACTCCTCGGCGATGTCCGTCGGTGGTCAGCAGTCGCTCCACTCCAAGGTCGGGCGCTTCATCACACGCACCGCCGCGCTCGGGACCGACACGGGCGAGTTCCGCACGGTCGACGGCGAGCAGAGTCTCCGCTCGGCGCTCGGCGCGTTCTACACGCCGACCTGATCGTGCTGCTCTACGGTAACGGCAGTCACGAGGGCCCGCACGAGCCGGGCCCCGATGAACCCCAGCGCCCGACAGGGAAGGTGCGCTGGCTGGGCTTCGTGAATCACGAGCAGAAGAAGTACGAGGTCGCGGTCGACGACGCCGGCGTGTTCTGGGCTCGCCCTTTGACGTGAGTCACGACCAGAGCGTGTCGGCGATCGTCTGCGCCCACATGTAGTAGCCCTTCGGCGTCGCGTGGATCTTGTCGCGCAGCATCGGGAGAGGTCCTGGGTCGATCGGGAAGACGCCGGTGACTTGCTTGACGGCGTCGCGCAGGTACGTCGTGTCGAACTTCATCGGCGGGGGCAGGAGCCACGACACGCTCACGCCGCTCTCGGACACCAGGCGCCGGATGTCGTCCGCGAGGCGCGGTCGCTCCGAGCGCGTGCAGTTCGTGCCGAGCGAGACCAGGAGCAGCGTCGCGTCCGGGTACTTCGCGAGCACCTCTCGCTGCACCCACTTCTTGACGAGCCACTGCCGCACGCTCGACCCGCCGTGCGCGACCACCGCGACGCGCCTGTCGTAGGCGTGCGCGACATCATGGAAGGCGCGGTTCATCATGTAGGCGTGGCTGTCGCCGATGAGCACGGTCCCGTCGACCGGCGGCGCGGCGACTCCCCGACTAGGGATCAGCGACGCCGTGCCGAGCAGGAAGGACCGGCGGGAGATCTCGATCACGATCGCCACCACAGTATCGTCAGCGACAGCATGAGCGAGATCGCGAACGCCAGGAGGACGATGCCCGCGACCGTGCAGCCCTCGTTGAGCAGCACGTCGCGGAACCGGTCGTCACGCGGAGGGGGCATCGGGGTCCCTCATCGCCGCCCGCACCTTCGGCAGGACCTTGCGGAACATCGCGGCGCGGATCGGTGCCTGCTTGAACGTCGACGACCCCGCGTAGGACGTCGCCACGCACTCGGGCCAGCTCGCTGCCGCGCGGCAGTTGCCGCGACTCGAGCTGATGATCTTGACCGCCTCGCGGCTCGCCTCGAACACGTGCATCTCGCCGTCGCCGACTATCTCGCGGACGCGCTCGTTGGTCGCGACCTTCACCTGGAAGACCGTGTTCGACGTGAACACGACGAGGCCCCACTTGGTCCTGCGCTCGACGCCGACCAGCGCCGGGGGCGCGTACCCGGACCGGAAGAGCTGCCCGTCGCAGCCGATCTGCGACGGCGCCGGACCCCACACGGCGCACCGGCCGGCCTGCACCTCCGGGTCGAGCTTGGACTCGAACCACCCGAGCGTCAGGGCGAACGCGGCGACCTCCTCGGCCGGCCCCGGCCACTTGCGCCGGCACTCGGAGTCGGCGGCGTAGTCCCCCTCGCAGGTGGCCTCCTGGGCCGCGCTGGCGAGCCCGCCGGCGAGCTTGCCCAGGAACGCGGCGCGCTCCACGGCGGCCGTCTCGGCCTTGTCCGGGGGCGCGTACGGCGCGGGGAGCGCCTGGGCGACCACGAACAGGGCCCGGCTGAGCGGGGTCGCGGCCGCGGGCCACGCGAGCAAGAAGACGAAGAGGAAGAGCAGGTATCTCATCGCGGCACGGTAGCCCCGAGCAGTTTTCGCGGCAACCGTCGCTGGATTCCACACCGTCGTTGACAATCTGTGCGCATATTGCACATACTGCGCACAGATGTCGACCGAGAAGTGGACCGAGATCGAGATCCGGCGCGTCGCCGCCGAGTCGCTGGTCGACGTCCGCACCGTCCGCAAGTACGTGGCCGGTGAGAAAGTGCGAGCGTCGGTCGTCGAGCGCATCAAGATGGCGGCGCAGCAGTTGAAGTTGAGGATTCACGCGTGAAGAAGCCCAAGCGAAAGAAGAACGGGCAGAGCGTGCGTCGCAAGCCGACGCCGGAGAAACCAAAGCGCGAGCCGAGCGAGCTGGAACTCCTGATCGCGCGCGGCATCGGCCGCGCCGTCGACTTCGCCGACAAGACGCTCGAGGTAGTCGAGCGCGACCCTGAGCGTGCCGTCGTCAGCGTCGAGCGCTTCCTGGAGGGCGTCGGCAAGATCGGCGACTTCGTGAAGAAGAACCCCGAGCGCGCGAAGGCCATCGCCGGCGGGCTCGCGGCGGAGGGCGTGAACCGGATCGGGTACGCCGTGATCGCGGCCAGCGCGCGCCAGGCACGCAAGAAGCTCAAGGAGCAGAAGTCGTGATCCGCGAGGCGCTCTTCTGGGCTTGGCTCGGCGGCGTGGTCGGCTTCACCGCGGCAGCCTCGAACACGGTGGAGATCCAGGCCGGTCTCCGCCGGACGATCCACCTGACGAAGGGCATGCGCTGGCCGCTGCGCTGGGCGTCGCGGGGCACGAACTACCTGGTCATGACGCTCGGCATGCTCGCGTGGCCGCTGCTCGTGGTCGTCCGGTTCACCGTCGGCGACTGGCTCGCCGACTTCATCAACCGGAAGTACGACCGCGTGGACGTGTACTGCAACGTCTGCGGCCTGAAGGATCGCGTGAGCGTCCCGAAGAGGTCCACTTCTTGGACGAGCGTCCCGCACGAGTGGCTGATCAGCTCGAAGTTCGAGCTGGCCTGCTCGGCCGCGTGCGCGCACCACCTCGACCACTGCCCGGCGCACCCCGCGTCGGAGAACCACCTGCACTGAAAGGAAGAGCGACATGAACCTGAGACCACTGCACGACCGCGTGCTCATCGAGCGCGTGAAGAACGAGGACAAGACTTCTGGCGGGATCATCATCCCGGACATAGCGAAGGAGAAGCCGATCGAGGGCGTGGTCGTCGCCGTCGGACGCGGCAAGACGTTCGACAACGGGAAGCTCCGCGAGCCGTGCGTGAAGCCGGGCGACCGCGTCATGTTCGGCAAGTGGGCGGGCAACGAGCTCAAGCTCGACGGCCGCGAGCTGCTCGCAGTGCTCGAGGAAGACGTGCTCCTGGTGATCGAGGACTGAGCCGTGGGGAAGCCGCGAGCCAGGAAGTGGGAGAAGGCAGACAGGGAGAAGCACCGCGACGCGCGCCGGTTCATCGACTTGATCCGCGAAGTGTTCCGGCTCGAACCTCTGTACGGCGCTAAGAACATGACGCGGGGCAATCGCAAGTACGGGGTGGCAAAGAGGTTCGTGCAGGACTCGGTTCAACTCTGAAGGAGGAAGACGATGAAAGAAGAATTTGACTTCGGCGAGGCGCTCAAGCGATTGCGCGAGGGCAAGCGCGTCGAGCGCAACGGTTGGAACGGCAAGGGTATGTGGCTGATGTACGTGACAGCGGGCTGGAGTTCCGAAGAGACGGAGAACTTCGATGTCGCGAGGGCGCCGTTCATCGTTATGAAGACTGCTCAGAACGAGTTCGTCCCGTGGCTCGCGTCGCAGACGGACGTACTCGCCGAGGACTGGAGCGAGGCGGACTAGGGTGACCGTCGTCCTATTCGAAACGCTCTTCGACCGGTTCTTCGACGGCTGGTGCATCGCCTCGCGCGCGTACGCCCGCGCGATGGAGCTCGGCGGGCTCGAGGTGCGCCTGCACTCGTGGCTGCCGCTGCTCGAGGAGCGCCACCCGGTCGTTGAGCGCGAGGTCGGGCACATGATCGGTCCCGGCCCGCGCCCCGCCGACGCCTACCTCTGGTCCGGCGCGTTCGGCGGGCCCGACTCGGGGCAGGTGAAGGTCCTGCAGCGCGTGATCAACTACCGCCAGCTCTACAAGAAGCCGGCGCTCTTCTACACCATGTTCGAGCGCCTGAACGTGCAGCCCGAGCTCGTGCCGCTCCTGAACCAGCTCGACGGCGTGCTCGTCCCGTGCTCGGCGAACCTGCACGCCCTGCAGCGCGCGGGCGTGAAGAACGCTCACTTCGTCCACGTCCCGTTCTTCGACCACGACCCGCACCTGGCCGAGCGCTGCCACGATGCCGAGTACGATCGGCCGGCCTTTTACTGGATCGGTCGTTGGGAGCCGCGCAAGGCCCCGCACAATTTGATCAAGGCGTTCATGCGAGCGTTCAGGCCGGGCGAGGCGACGCTCACGCTCAAGATCGGTCCGGCACCGTGGCGATACAGCTCGTACGCTTTGGCGGAGGAGGTCATCGCCCACGAGTGCGTCGAGAACAGGGGCTGGACGTACGCGGAGACCGATCGTGACATCCGCGTCATCCGCGACCTGCTCTCCCAGCACCAGATGGTCGTGCTGCACCACACGCACGACGTCTACGTCTCGGCGTCGCGCGGCGAGGGCATCGACATGCCGGCGTTCGCGGCGAAGCTCTCCGGAAACCGCGTCATCACGACGCCGTCCGGCGGGCCCACCGACTTCCTCGGCGACGACGACCGGCTCATCGTCGGCAACGGCACGGTGCTCCTGCCCGACTACGACGCGATCTGGGGGCGAGGCTCGACGTGCGTCGACTACCGCGTGGAGGACCTCTCCGCGGCGATGCAGCACATGGCGAAGAACCCGCGCCCGCCGCAGCGCACTTTCGGCAGCAAGGAGTGGCCGTGGCAGAACCACCACGCGCCGGCCGTCGGTCGCGAGGTGGCGCGGTGGGTGCGTTCAAAGCTGCCCCGCGCGGAGGTCGCGTGATGGCGATGCAGATCACGCGGCGCGCCCGTGCGCTGAGATACAAGCACGGCCCGAAGACGGCGCGGCCCAAGAAGAGGCCCGTCGCGCCGCAGGCCGCCGCGCTGCACCGCGCCCGAGACGGCCGGCCGCTCGTCGTGCTCGACTGCCCGTGGAACCGCCTGAACGTCGGCTGGGACATCCTGGCTCGGCGCTACGCCCGCGCGATGGTCGAGGCGGGGGTGGACGCGCGGCTCTACCCGGTGGTCCCCGAAGCCGGGCTGCTGCCGGAGGTCGCTGCCGAGGCCGCCGGCTTGTCGCGGAGCGCCGACACCCACGACGCCTACGTCTGGTCGACGTGCTTCCACCGCCCCGACGTGCTCATCCCGTGCATCCGGCAGGTGCTCGACAGGAAGCCGCGGCCCCGCGTGTTCTACACGATGTTCGAGCGGCTCCGCGCGACGCCGGCCATCGCGCGCTACCTCAACACGCTCGAGGGCGTGTGGGTGCCGTGCACGGCGAACGAGAGGGCGCTGCGCGACGCCGGCTCGACGAATGTTCGGTGGGTGCCTGTCCCGTTCTTCGACGACGACGCGCTCCTGCAGCTGCCCCCGCCGAGGAGCGTCCGGACCTTCTACTGGATCGGCGCGTGGGAGCAGCGGAAGGCTCCCGAGAACCTCATCCGCGCGTTCATGCGCGCCTTCAAGCCGGGCCAGGCGCGGCTGTGGCTGAAGACCGCGACGGCGCAGGTCGGCTACCCCGCACCGGAGTACTTCATCCACGAGGCGACGTTCAGTCACGAGGCGGCGAGCAACGGCTGGACGTCCCGAAACTCCGCGATCGTCGTCGACCGGCGCGTCCTCACGCGGAAGCAGATGATCGAGGACATCCACGGCAACGGCGACGTGTACGTGTCGGCGAGTCGCGGCGAGGGCGTCGACATGCCGCTCCTGGAAGCGAAGCTCGCGCGACGCCGCGTGATCACGACCGACTCGGGCGGGCCCCGCGACTTCCTCGGCGAGGACGACATCCTGATCCCGCGCATGGGAGAGCAGGCGGTGCCGCCGACCTACCACTGGGAGCCGACTGCGACGCAGGCCGACTACTCGCTCGACGCGCTCGTCGAGGCCATGCAGCGCGTGCACCGCGAGCCGGTCAAGTCCCGAGTCGACTGGCCGCGCGAGACGTTCCACTCGAGCAACGTGGGCAGGTTGCTGCGTGACTGGTTCGCGGAGATGAGGGCGCGTGGTTGAGTTCGAAGACGTCACCGGCCAGCCAAGACCGGAGGAAGACATCCGCGCGGCGATCGAGTGCCTGAAGTCGGAGGTCATCTACAACCCGATGGGAATGTCTCGGTCGGGGCAGCCGCTCACGATCCACTACGTCGTCGTGCTGGACGCGATGCGCGAGCTGCTCGCACTGCGCGCGCTCGTCGAACGAGCCCGAGAGGCGGCGAAGAAGTGACGCGCGTCGTCCTCGGCGTGCCGTGCGTGCGGCGGCTCGACCTCCTGCAGGAGCTCTACCGCTCCGCCGCGCTCGGCTCGCGCCCGCCGGACTTGTTTACGATCGTGGACAACGGGGCTGACGTCCGGAAGGTGTTCAACGTGGAGGCGCACGCCTCGATCCCTTTCAGCGTGTTCAACTACGAGAAGCGGACCAACCTGGGCGTCAGCGCGTCGTGGAACCTGCTGTTCAACTTCTACGACGACGGCGACACCCTGATCATCATCTCGAACGACGACGTGCGCCTGCACGAGAACACGATCGCCGAGATGGTGCACGAGGCGGTCACCACCGACGCCGAGTTCATCTTCCCGAAGACCGTGACGCACACGACGTTCTGCGTGTTCCTCCTGAAGCACGCGGCGTGGAGGAGGGTCGGGCCGTTCGACGAGGGGTTCTGGCCGGCGTACTACGAGGACGTCGACTACTGGCACCGCATGCGCCACGCGGGCGTGAAGATGCGCGAGATCGACACGACGTGCTACGACCACGTCTTGAACGGTTACCTGAAGGCGATGACGCCCGAGGAGAACAAGATCTTCCACGGGTACATGCAGGCGAACTACCGCCGGTACGTCCGCAAGTGGGGCGGCGCGCCGGGGAGCGAGACTAGAAAAACCCCGCTGGAGCTGCCGTGATGGATACGATCGACAAGTTGCGAGCTAGGGCGCCCGAGCAGTTCTCGGTCGCGGTGCAGGAGATCCGGGACGCGGGCACGGACAGCCTCGCGCACTTCGGCAACGGGTACGCGAAAGAGGGCGGCCTGTCGCTGCAGCAGAACCCGGACGAGTTCGGCGCGCTGCTCGTGCTCCTGAACCGGCTCTCGCACGGCGACGAGACCTACCTCGAGATCGGGTCGGCGAGTGGCGGCGCCGCGGTGATGATCTCCCGCTGGTGCGGATACTGGGAGATGCACTCGATCGACGACGGCCAGCACCCCCGCTACCCCGAGCTCGTCGCTAACTTCGATGACATCCTGATCGAGCACCTGCGCTGCGACAGCCACGGCCCCGAGGCGCGCGAGTTCCTGGACGGGCTCGAGGTGGACGTGGCGTTCATCGACGGCGACCACAGCGAGGTCGGCGTGTGGCAGGACATCGAGCTCGTGCGCGAGCACTGGCGGCCCGGCTCGCTCGTGATCCTGCACGACACGCTCGCTTGTCCTGGAGTCGCGAAAGCCTGGCGGAGGGGACGCGACGAGGGTCTCTGGATACCGATCGCCGACTACATCGGCGTCGAGAAGCCTCTCGGCATCGGCGTGGGGCTCGTGCTGTGAGACTCCGCCTCTGCGTCGTCACGTGCATGCCCGACCTGTTCCGGGAGTCAGTCGGCCTCGCGCTCGAGAACGCCGACAACCCGGTCCAGCTCATCGGCGTCGGCAACGGTTGCTTCGCGAGCACGCACGGGCTGCCCAAGGAGAAGCTCGCCGACCGCTCGATCGTCACCGGCGAGCAGAACAACCGCGGCATCCCGTGGGCGCTGCACGAGCTCTACGAGGCCGCTTGCGCTCGACCCGACGCGAGCGACAGCGACGTCCTGGTCTACATCCACGACGACTTCCTCATCCAGGAGAAGGGGTGGGACACGCGCGTGCTAGCCGCGTTCCAGCACGACGAGCGGCTCGGCTTAGCAGGGTTCGGCGGCTCGACCGGGCTCGGCCGACCGGGGCTCTACAAGGCGCCGTACGCCTGGCAGCAGGTCTGCCGCACCGACTTCTGGTCGAACATGCGGGACGCCGAGACGCACGGCCAGCGCACGACGACGGAGCGCCCGATCGTGTACACGGACGGGCAGTCAATGCTCGTGCGACGCGCCCTGCTCGACCAGGTCAACGGCTGGAGCTGGTGGCCGTTCACGATCGTGCACCACGGCTACGACTACGGTCTCGCGTGCATGGCGCGTCGGCACGGCTGGAACGGCCTCCTCATCCCGATCGCGTGCGAGCACAAGACCAACGCGAACGGCGGCATCGGCGCCGTCACGCGCGACTCGGAGATCTACGCCCAACTCGCGAACTCGTTCGGCGGCGACAACGAGGTCTTCGCCCGAGCCCACCGCTTCGTGTACGACAACTTCCGGGACGTGCTCCCACTGAGGCTGCCATGACAAGACGCTGCCGTTTCTGCAAGGTCGAGCTCGCCGCCGAGCAGGGCGCGGACGTGGTCCTCGACCTCGGCGCGATCCCGCTCGCGAACGACCTCCACGCCGACCACTCCTCCGCCGTGCACGCTGAGCGCTACCCACTGTGCATGGTCAAGTGCGGGGCGTGCGGCCTGCACCAGCTCACGATCGCGGTCGACGGGGCGAAGCTCTTCAGCGAGTACGCTTACGCGACGCCGGACATGCCGTCGCTGAGTCAGCACTACGAACGCGTGCACCGGTTCCTCAGCGAATACCCGTACGCGAAGATCCTCGAGATCGGCGGGAACAACGGCGCGTTCCTGCGGACCTTCAGGGGGCTGCACCACGTGAAGGTGAACGTCGATCCCGCCCAGAACATCCACAGCGACGTGGGGGACTGCGACATCGGCCTGAGCATCCCGGCGTTCTTCGACGCCGCCATCGCGCGGAAGCTGGTCGAAGACTTCGGGAAGTTCGATCAGGTCATCGCCCGGCACTGCTTCGCGCACATCGACGACCTGGACGCAGTCCTGGAGGGCGTCAAGACGCTGCTCGACCCGGACACGGGCGTCTTCTACATCGAGAACGCCTACGTCGTGGACACGATGGTCGGCGGCCAGTTCGACCAGATCTACCACGAGCACGTGAGCTACCTCAGCATCGACCCGGTGCGGAAGTTCCTGAAGCGCCACGGCATGCGTTTGATCGATGTCGACTACGCGGAGATCCACGGCGGGTCGCTCATGCTCGTCGCGTGCCTCGACTCCGCGGTCTACGACGACGACGACGTGTACCGGTGCGTGTCCGGCGAGCGCATCGACTTGTTCCAGGGGCTCGAGGCGAAGTTCGTGAAGCAGGCGTGGGAGACCATCCACGGCCTCGCGAGCATGCTCACCGAGCTCGCGGAGCAGGGCAAGACCGTGGACCTCTACGGCGCGACGGCCAAGAGCACCACGCTCATGAACGCGGTCGTGCTCGAGGCCCGGCGCGTGAGTGTGCGGCGCTGCTACGACCGGGCGCCGCTGAAGATCGGCAAGTTCCTGCCCGGCACGGGCGTCTGGATCGTATCGGAAGGGTGGATGCACGACTCGCCGCCCGACTACTGCCTCATCACGGCCTGGAACTACGCGGACGAGATCATGGAGCGCGAGCAGTGGTTCACGGAGCAGGGCGGTAAGTGGATCGTCCCGCTGCCGAGACCGAGGGTGATAGGCTGATGCGCGTGCTGATCACCGGCCTCTGCGGCTTCATCGGGCACCACGTGGCCGAGCACCTGCTCGGGCGCACGGACTGGGATCTGGTCGGACTCGACCGCATCGACGCGACGAGCACGCTCCACCGCCTGCGGCACCTCGAGTGCTGGCCCGAGTGCGGCAAGCGCGTCACGTTCGTGTGGCACGACCTGCGCGCGCCGATCAACGCTACGGTCGACCGGCAACTGGGCCACGTGGACGCCGTCCTCCACCTCGCCGCCAGCACGCACGTGACCCGGAGCATCACCGAGCCCCTGATGTTTATCCACGACAACGTGATCGGGACCGCGCACCTGCTCGAGTGGTGGCGCACGCAAGCGGTGCATCGCATCCCCTCCCCGTACTTCCTCTACTTCTCGACGGATGAGGTCTTCGGCCCGGCCAATGCCGGCGAACTCTTCACCGAGTTCGACCGCTACCGCTCGACGAACCCCTACAGCGCGTCGAAGGCCGCCGGCGAGGAGCTCGCCTGCGCGTACTCGAACACCTACGGCCTGCACTCGAGCGCTGTCCACGTCATGAACGTGATCGCCGAGCGCCAGCACCCGGAGAAGTTCCTGCCGATGACCATCCGCAAGGTGCTGCGCGGCGAGCTCGTGACCATCCACGCCGACGACACCGGCACGAAGCCCTCGAGCCGCTTCTACACCTACGCCGCGAACATCGCGCACGCGCTGCGCTGGATACTCGAGCACCGCAGCGAGCATCCGCGCTTCGACAAGTGGAACATCGTGGGCGAGCGCGAGGTCACGAACCTCGAGCTCTGCCAGCGCGTCGCCGACATCGTGGGCAGGCCGCTGAGCTACGAGCTCGTCTCGTTCGCTAAGGAGCGCCCCGGCTACGACTTCCGCTACGCCATGAGCGGGGCGAAGCTCAAGGCCGCCGGCTTCGACATGCCGTACACCTTCGAGCAGGGCGTCGAGCGCACCGTCCGATGGTTCCTCGACAACCCGGAGTGGTTGGAGGGATGAACGGCGAGGGGTTCTTCTTCGGCGTGGGAATGTTCGTCATTGGCGCCATGGTCGGAGCCTGGCTCACGTGTGATCGAGTGATCGAGTGCGAGAGCGGGTTCTGGTGCGGTGGCGCCGTGAACCCGTGCAACGACGCCGGGCTCCCGACGTGGAACAACCGGGACGGTGGAGAGTGATCGTCCGCGAGATGAAGTGCGGCGCCAAGCTCCTGCGCCCGCACTGGGCACACGACGAACGTGGCTACTGCGCGGAGTACGCGCTCGATCACGCCGGTTGTTTGCCGATCGTCCGCGAGCTCAGCGTGAGGTCGTACGCGAACGTCCTCCGCGGCCTTCACTTCCAGGACCCCTTCGAGGCGCCGCTCACGAAGGTCGTGCGCTGCGTGCGCGGGCGCATCCTGGAAGCAGTCGTCGACATGCGGACCGGCGAGGCGGACTTCTTGACCGTGCTCGAGGCCGAGGAGGGGTGCGCGCTGGTCATCCCGCCCTGGTGCGCGCACGGCTACTACGTTCTCTCGGACGACTTCGCGACCGTGCACTATGGCTTCGACGGCCCCCGCCTGCCCGCGCACGAGTGGCGCGTCAAGTGGGACTCGGCCGGCATCGGCTGGGGCAAGTTAGTCAAGGACCCGATCCTCTCGACGCTCGACCGCGACGCGCCGACGCTCGAGGAAGTCATGAGGACGCTGTGACCGAGCGCTGCGCGTGGAACGCGCTCACCGCGGGCAAGCGCTGCCGGCGCGTGGGGCGGCAATGCGTCGGCCTCCAGTACTGCTACTGCACCCAGCACGAGCGCGCTATTCGCGCGGCGCTGTTTGGACCGCGCATTCGCCTAGGTCGTGCACGACCATCCGGCGCACGAGCTCGTGGAAGCGGACGGTAGGCTGCCAGCCGAGCTCAGCCAACGCGCGCGTAGCGTCCCCGCACAGGTACGGCACCTCCGCCGGCCGCTTGAACTTCTGGTCGATGCGCACGTACTTGTCCCAGTCCATGCGCTTGCCGGTGACGTCCTCCGCGCAACGGAACGCGAGGATCACGAAGTCGCGCACCGTGAACGTCTCACCTGTCGCGATCACGTAGTCCTTGGGCACGTTCTGCTGCAGCATGCGCCACATGGCTTCTACGTAATCGCCGGCGAAGCCCCAGTCACGGCTGGCGTCGAGGTTGCCGAGCACGAGTTCGTCCTGCAGGCCGAGCGCGATGCGCGCGACCGATCGACTGATCTTGCGAGTGACGAAGTTCGCCGGGCGACGCGGTGATTCGTGGTTGAACAGGATGCCGCTGACGACGTAGAGCCCGTACTTGCGGTAGAGCTGGATCGCGTGGTGCGCGGCGACCTTCGCGATGGCGTACGGCGACTGCGGGGCGAACGGCGTGTGCTCGCTCTGTGGCGGGAGCTCGGTGCCGAACATCTCGCTAGACGACGCCTGGTACAGTCGAGTGTGCGGGGCACGCGCCCGAATGTGCTCCAGCATCGTGAAGACGGGCGTGGCCGTGACGGCGAAGGTGTAGGCGGGCTCGTCGAAGCTCACGGCGACGTGGCTCTGGGCTCCGAGGTTGTACACCTCGCTCGGCTCGACCTCGGACAGGGCCGCCCGGAGCGCCGCGGAGTCGCACAAGTCCCCGTAGTGCATCGCCACGCGGGGATCCGGGGCCCGCGAGCCGCGGCGAGCGAAGCCGTGGACTTCGTAGCCCTTTTCGAGTAGTAGCTCGGAAAGGTACGAGCCGTCCTGGCCGGTGACGCCCGTGATGAGTGCTCGTAACTGCGGCATCGGGTTAGGATAAACCGAAATCGGACCACGATGGGCAGGATCCTCTCACTCCTGAAAGCAGCCGCGAGCGAGAGATCGCTCCACGGCAAACTGGGCGCGTGGCGCCTCGCTATCTCGCAGAAGGTCGACGACTTCGTCGCTTCCGCGGGCAACACGCTCGCCTTCCTGAACCAGGGCGCGCCGATCGGGTCGTTCACGACCGTGAACTTCGTCGGCGCCGGGGTCTCGGCCGCCGTGGGACCGGGGCGGGTCGACGTCACGATCCCCGGGGGAGGCTCCGCGAGCCTGTGCGGCGTCAACGCTTACGTGCTGCAGGCCACGTGGTTCGTCAACGCCGTGACCGGCAGCGACATCAACGACGGCTTCACACCCGCCACGGCGCTCCTGACCGTGACCGAGCTCGCGTGCCGTCTGAACGACAGGTCGATCCTGCAGGACACGACCATCACGCTCGAGGGTGACTTCTCGCTCCAGGACCTGCACGTGCGCCTCGCGCCCGCGCCGAACACGACGACCACGATCGTGGGCACGCCCAGCGCTTCCGCAACGCGCACGGTCTCCGCTTTCACGCCGTACGACGAGACCGCGCACACGGCCGCGGTGCTCGACACCACGCCCGGCGTCCTGAACACGTTCCCGAACCAGCGCGTGCGCGACAGCGCGACCGGCGCCGTAGGCTGGCTGCTCGCCTTCCCCTCGGCGACGACCGCGACCACGAGCTACTTCACGGACATCTTCAACACCGACACGGTGCTGAACCCCGGCGACACCGAGTTCATCGAGGACGTGACCGCGACGCAGCTCGGCTGGATCGACGTCGAGAACGTGGGCTCGGGCGACGTCGTGATCCGCGACCTGGCGATCGTTCCGCAGGTCGACAAGCCGATGACCGCCAAGGGCGGAGTGGCGACCAACGCCTCGTCGCTCGGTCGCCTGACCTTCTTCGGTGTCCAATTCCCGTTCAACGTGGGTCAGGCGTCTTTCCAGGACTCGAACGCGGACTTCCTCGGCTGCATGTGGGTGTCCGGCGTGCCGACGTTCTCGACGGGCGTCTACCGAATGGGAGGGCCCGCGTTCCAGTCGTGCACGCCGATCCTACAGGCCGGCTGCTGGGCGACCATGGACCGCGTCGTCAACCGCGCGGGCGGCTTCCAGATGACCGGCGGCGCGCAGGCGACGGTCACGAACCACGGTTTCATCACGGTCGGCGGCTCGGGCGGCGTGGACATCGGCGATATGGCCTTCTACCGCTTCACCGGGCGCATGTGGCAGACCGCGGCGTTCATCGCGCCCGTGTCCTACGGCATCGACGTGCACAACGGCGGCGGCGTGTACTACGGCGCGAACAAGCCCGAGCTCACGGGTGCCGTCTCGGACACGCACGTGGGAGGCACTGACAAGCTCTACGCCGCGATCCCGTACACGGATGCTCTGAACCTCTCGCGGATCGTGGCGAGCACGACATGAGGAACTTCTGGGACAAGACCCCGTACTCGCCCGGCGGCGGCGGAGGCCCCGGTGGCGTCCTCCCGCTCGGGATCGACATCGGCGACATCTTGTTCTGGGACGGCTCGGCGTGGGTCGCGAACGCGGTCCCGCCAGCGCCTGGCAACACTCTTGTCTGGAACGGCACGAAGTGGATCCCGATCGCGCTGCCCGGTGGCGTCTTACCTCCTGGTGTCGAGCTCGGCGACATCCTGGTCTGGGATGGCGTGAGTGCGTGGGTGCCGAACGCGCTGCCACCAGCGGTCGGCGACACGCTCGTCTGGAACGGCGCGACGTGGGTGCCGACTGTTCAAGGCGCGCCTGGTGGCGGGCTCCCGCCCGGCCTCTTCGCGGGCGACATCCTGGTCTGGACCGGCGCGGCGTGGGTGCGTGACTTCACGCTACCGTTCCTAACGCAGGCCGCGTGGTTCGTGAACTCGGCGACGGGCAACGACGCGAACGACGGCTCGACGGCGCTCACGCCACTCTTGACGATCGGCGAATTGAATCGCCGGTTCATGGGCAGGACTTTCTCGCCCGCTCTCACGTCGATCACGGTCACGCTCGCCGGGACTTTCCCGACTCAGGACCTCGTGCTCTTCGCGAACTGGTCGTGCGCGGGAACTGCGTTCACCGGCGGCGGCCAGATGAATATCCAGGGCACGATGACCCAGGTGGGCGCCGGTACAATCACCGGTTACACCGCCGAGAACGCCGCGACCGGTACTCGAACGCAACTCGTCGACGCCGCGCAGAACTTCGGCCCACACGTCAATCGCCGCATCCGCATGACCAGCGGCACGAACGCTGGCGCTGTGACCTTCATCACCTCGAGTCCCGGGGCGACCACCGCGAACGTCGGGACCTTCCAACTCATCGCACCGGTCGTCTTTGCCGGCTCGGTATCTAACGTCAACCCGGCCATCGGAGACAGCTACGTAATAGAGACTTTCGACACGCAGCTCCAAGCTTTCAACGTTCAAATTCTCGGGAACTGTATCTACCGACTGCGCGACGTCTCGATCGGCTCCGCCGCGAACACGATCATCCCGCACTCCTACATGCTCGGCGGTCGTGCTTCGGTCGCCCAGGTCTTCGGCGCTCAGTTCATCCAAGTCGCGGGCGGCACGCACATCGTCGAGGGCACGTTCAACCTGAACGGCGTCCAGGTCATCGGCGGCAGCTCCTTCTCCTTCGGGAAGGGTAACTTCTTCTGCCAGGGCGTCTGCCAGTGCACCGAGATGCAGACGCTCGAGGGTGCGGACATCATCAGCAATCGATGGTTGCAGGACGGTAACGGGGTCAACAACGCGGCCTTCTTGCTGGGCAACGGCTCCTCGCTCGAGGACATCAACCCGCGGGCGTGCTTCGGTGTGGTCAACGGCTTCCTCACCGAACTGATGCGAGTGGAAGACTTCGCAATGTGGGTCATGTCGACTAGCGGAGCGATCTTCTACGGCGCGGCAGGGAATACGGTGACGAACGCGCTCCGCGTGCGCAACGGCTGCGGTGTCATGTACGTGACCAAGCCCACGGCGACCGGCGCTACACCAGGACTCGACGTCGTACTCGCCGGCGCCGCCGCCATTGACTGGGCGACTGCACCGGCAGTGGCCGCGCCTCCCAACAATGCCTTCATCAACGTGAGGCAGTGAGATGACGACGGGACAAGTTCTTCTCTCTCCGAACACCAACCTCGCCGTGGTGACAGGCGTGGGAACGGACGAGGGTTACCTCACGCAGATCGATTGGGGAGTGAGCAGTACGACTGGCAACGACAACAACGTCGGTACGGCCGCTTCCCCTCTATTGACCTTGGCCGAACTTGCTCGGCGGTGGAACGGTCGATCCTTCGCGCCAGGAATCGGCACGATCAGCGTCGCGTTGACCGGGGACTTTCCAACTCAGTTCATCGACGCTCTCGTCGACGTCTCGAACCAGCGAATCAATTGGACCGGTACTCCGACACTGCAAGCGACCGGCGTCGTCACTGCGTTCACGGCGACGAACGCGGCGACCAGTCAAGACGCGCGACTGGCGGACACGACTACTCCTATTGTCTGGGCTGCTCACGTTCAGCGGCGCGTGCGACTCACGAGCGGGGCCAACTCCGGCGCCTTCGCGTGGGTTCTGGCTGATCTCGGGGCGAACACCGCGCGTGTGTCTCAATTCATCAGCCCGACGACGCTGGCCGCCGTCTCTCCGGCCGTCAATGACACGTTCGCTATCGAGACCCTTGGCACCCGCATAGCGGGGATCGATTGCCTGCTGTTCAACGGGGTGGGATCGGTAGAAAACTTAGCGATTGAGGCGGACGCCCCCGGCGGACGCTTGTCCTTCGCGCAGTGCCCAGGATCAGCGAGCCAGTTCTTGGTGACCGGCTGTCGCATGCAGACTCAGCAACTGGGTTTCGTTATTGGCAGTAACCCACGTCTGAACGGCTGTTCTAACGTGGCCACACTGTCGAGCGGTCTAGCCACTCTCATTATCTCCGGCCATGCGGCTTTCGCGACAGTCTTGGCTAACCAGGGACGCATCATCTTTGCAGTAGCCCCGTCGTTCCTACAGAACGCGCAGATACAGGCGAACTTGGGTGCGTTCGTTTCTGTCCAAGCTGCCGTCGGTAGTTTCGACCGGACCGGTGTTGGTTCGTTCAACGTCGTGATCGACGTCCTCGCGCAGATGGACAATACCGCGATTCTTTGGGGTCTAAACAACACGAACACCGGCGGCGCGGTGCAGGTGCGATCGAGGGGAGGCATCTCCTGGAACAGCGCTGGTAACCAACCGACGATCACATCGACCGGCGGCGACGTCGTGCTCGGTGGAGCCGCGGCGGTGACGTGGGCAACGGTCGCGGCCGCCGCTCAGAGCTCGATGTGGAATCTCAATAACGGAGCGATGGCGGGGTTGCGCTCATGACGACTCCGCAAGTCATCCTCTCCCCGAACGCGAATCTCAATGTCTCGGTGGGCGTGGCACCGCTCACGGGCGCGTCCTCGACGCAGACCGCGTGGTTCATCGACCCGGTCGCAGGACTCGACACGAACACCGGCCTCACCTCCGGCACCGCGCTGAAGACCGACGCCGAGCGCCAGCGCCGCGTGGGCGTGGTCTGGAACATCGTCGGGGACACGACCGTCACGTACTTGACCGACGTGCCATCGACCGACCCGTGCATCTTCACGTTCACGCTCGGCTCCGCCGGTTGCCTCCGAATCAAGGGCGTCGCCACGACGACCTATACGTCTCCCGGCGGCGGGTTCTCCGCCGTCACGGCCTTGAACCGCGCGACGAACACGCCGAGCTCGGTCACCGAGGCCGGCATGGGAGCCGGTCGCACCGGTCAACGCGTTCGACTGACGAGTGGCACCGTGGGGGCGCTCGCCTGGCTCGACAAGGACGGCGGGGGCGGAGTGTACCGCACGAGCCCGTGGGGCAGCGTGAACCTCGCCGCGAGCCCCATCCCTGGAAACCCGACCGCCGCCGCGGCCGCCGCGGGTAACACGTTCGTGATCGAGAGCCTCACTCAGATCGGGTACCTCGCGATCAACAACCTGTCCGCTCAGTTCGGCGGAGCGCTCACCACGAACGGTACTCAGATCGTCGTGTCGGACTTGTACCTTACGCAAGCCGACGTGTGCGTCTCGGTCCTGCCGCTCGCGACGGTCACCAACTCGCCGCTCTTCTACGGCTGCCGCGTCCACTGTCCCGTGAGCGCGGTCATGTGTGAGTGCTTCATCGACACGGGCGTCATCCACGCCGCCCCGGGCAGCACCGTGGCCTACTTCGGCTGCCTATGTCGGTCTCGCCCGACCTTTCAAAACGGCACGGTCGCCTTCCTCGATTACGACACGCTGTTTTCGCAGTCTGGCAACAACGGCTGGCGCTGTCGCTACGGTGGCGTCGCCCGCGTCGGTACTGCGGCAGTGTTCGACGCCACGAGCGATGCCGTACTCGTCGAGGACGGCGAGGTGAGGTGCGATGCTTTCTTGAGTGGCAACGATCTACTCTGGGGCACGGGAAGCGGTGGAACCGGAGTCCGCACGCGGTCGGGAGGAAAGCTCACGTTCAACGCCACACCGACCATCACGGGCGCGTCTGACGCGATCATCGGCGGGACCGCAGCCGTGACCTGGGCGACCATCGTCGCCGCCCCGCAGAGCTCTATCCTGAACGCCAACAACGGCGCCTCGATCGGATTGTTCTCCTAATGCCCATCACCGTACACGACGACGCTGTCGGCGAGCGCTCACTAGTAGCGGGCAACGCTGTCACCATCACCGGGGCGACCATCGGCGCGAACGTTCCCGACTTTGCCGCGCTGCCGGCAGCCGTCGCGACGGCGCTGAAGGGTAGAACTTTTCGTTATATCGCGCCGACGAGCGCGGCGGGCGGCACTATCAGCAATCTCGCGATCGTCAGCAACACTCTTTCCGGTTCGAATACCCCAGCGTTGACGAACGCGGATCTCCGCACCGCTTCATCGCGCGTGAACACGACGACCAGCACGGCCAACGTGCTTGTCGGGCACAACTTCACCGACCCAGGAATGTGCCGCGGAGCGGTGGCAGGAGTCGGAGGGTTTTTCTTCTGCCATCGTTTGGCGATCGTCGCACTGACGGCAGACGCGGTCGTTTCGATCGGAACCAACAACGCGGTTATCGGCGGCGGCGCCGATCCTGCTGCCACCGGCAATCGAATCGTTCTCGGAGCGAGCACGGGCGATACCGACCTAACGATCATCTCAACAGACAATGCGGCGACGGCGACCAAGAGCGCGGCAGTGATCAGTAAGGCGAACGCGATCATCGGTGACCCGACCACTGGCGGGCCTCGCGTGATGGAGGTTCGCATGTATGCGCTGCCCAACGACACCAAGGTTCACGTCCAGGTTCTCGACATCAGCAACGGAACCACGCTCTTCGATGGCGACATCACGCTGACGCTGCCACTGAACACAACGAACCTGCGCCCGACGGCTGTGCTCGGCCCGAAGTCGAACGCCAATTGCCAAGTCGACTACATATTCTTTTACGGATACTGGTGAGCGGCATGGGATACGAGATCACCGTCGTGGGCAAGAAGACGAAGCCAAAGTTGGTCGAGGGCACGGATCCGAGCGACATCCTGCACGAAGCCGCGCGCGACGTCGGGTACATGGGCAGTCTCCACGTGCACCTGATCGACACAACCGGCGAGTGCCGCGGGTACACCGACGAAGGTTGGACCGCGGCTCGGCGCGAACTCCCGCGCGAGACCGAGGACCCCGACGAAAGACCGAAGTTCACCTACGACGACCCGGACGGGGAGCTCGCGCTGGTCGTCGCGGTGCCTGTGAAGTAAAGGAACGAGATGGCCATCGAACAAAAAGGATTGCAAGGCAAAGAGAAGGAGCAGTTCCGAGACATGCTCCCGCCCGACGACTACGAGCCTGACTGGAAGAAGCAGTTCAAGCTCATGGACCGGCACACGAACGCTCGGAAGACCGCCGAGCGCCTGCTCGTCTTCGCCGCGGGCTTCGCCCTCTCCGGCTTCGTGCCCGGCGCTCACGCGCCCAAGGCAGCGTTCCTGGCGATGCTCCTGATCTGGTTCGCTGTATCGGTCGTCGTAGCCGTCAGGACCCAGCTCGCCGCGCGCGCCATCGACAAGAAGCTCGACGAGGACGTGCGGATCGAGAAAGAGGCGGCGGCAGCAGCTGCTGCAGCCAACATCGAAGCGAAGGCGTGAGCATGGCTCGTTCTAAACTCCATGGTCTGGCGATGCAGGTCGCCTCGCAGTTTGGTCTCGGCAGCCCGATCGGGCAGTGGATCCTCGGCGTCTCGCAGCAGTCCTCGCACCCGTCGCAGGCGGTCGCCAAGGACTACGTGCAGACCTCATACTCGGCCGGTGGTGGGCAGTCGCTCGCCGCCAACACCGACATCGTGATGGACACGCCCGGTTACGGCGACATCCCGTACAACCCGCTGAACGGCGTGTTCACTCTCACGGGGAACAAGAACTACCGGCTCACCGCGCACTTCACGCTCGCGAACTACACGGGCGAGACGACCAATATCGGGATCGAGTGGGTGGACGCGAACACGAACGCCGTGCTGCACGCCGATCACGGCGCGTTCCTCACGCCGGTCACCAACACGAACAACGAGAACTTCCAGCCGACTGCCGAGACCTTCCACACGCCCAGCGTCAACCAGACGGTGAAGCTCCGCGTGACCGGCGCCACCGGCACGGCCGACGCGCTCGGCGGGCTCTCGTACGCGCTCGTGCAGGAAGTGTGAGCCGTGGCCGAGGAGGCGGACGTCCTGATCGCCTGGAATCACGGCGGCATACCCGTGAACCAGGTGAAGTCCGCCTTCAAGCGCCCGACGAAGTTCGTCAACCTGCCGAACCCCGACTCGTGGGCGCAGTCGCTCGCGCCGTACGGGGGCGGCGTGCGAGCGATGATCGCGAAGTACGCGCCGGGCGTGACGCCGCTGCGAGTCGGGCTGCTCGGGTTCAGCGCGAGCTGCCAGGGCGTCGCGCAGGTGCTCTCGTCGAGCGACGGCGGGCGCGTCGACGCGGTCGTCGCCGTCGACGGGATCCACGTCGGCTACCTCGACAAGGTCAAGCACGTCTTGAACCCGGCCGGGATGAAGCCGTGGCTCGACTTCGCGGCGCTCGCCGCAAACAACGAGCGCCTGTTCCTCGACTCGTACTCGAGCGTGGTCCCGCCCTACGCGAGCACGACCGAGACCGCGAACTGGCTCTGGGAGAAGCTCACGAGCAACACCGAAGCCTATGCAGCCGACACACCGGTGCCCGAGATCAACGTGCCGGCGACGTCGGTGCACGTGGGCGTGCCGCCGGCGACGACGCCTTACTCGATCGACTACCCGGCCCCGCCGTGGAAGGCGAAGCGCCGGCGCGGCGGACTCATCATGGTCGGCTGCACCGACCTCGACCCGCAGGGCTACGCTGACCACATCTACCAGGGCTCGCGCATGCTGCCCGTGCTGCTCGCGGCGGTCCTCGCGGAGAGGTGGAACGCGATGGACCCAAAAGCGCCGGGGGCGTCCTGTTTCATAGCGGGCGCCCCCCACCCGGCTGACTTCTTCACGCTCGGCGCGTCGTGCGCCAAAGGCGTGGTCCTGCCGGCGGACTACATGAGCACGAACGAGGCGGCGCCGCTGCCGAGCTCGGGGATCTCGACAGCGACACCAAGTCCTGGCTTGGGATCGACCGAGAGCTCAGGCTTCCCGTGGGGCGCTGTCGCGCTCGCGGGCGTCGCCGCGGTCGTGGTCGGGGGCATCGTCGTCGGCGCGCCCAAGGCAGCGTCCGGCCTCTCCCTGCAGCAGAACCCGCTCGCGTACACGGTCACCTTCACGAACGGGAACAAGACCGCGCTCATCAAGTACGGCTCTGCAGACGACCCGGGGCGCGTGTTCACGCTTCGTGTCCACAAGCACGCCACTTGGGAACTAATCAACCCAGATGGGTACAGGGTCAGCGAGGGCACGGTGCAGTACGGCCAACTGGGGTATGCTCGGGGAACGGCACTGGAGCACACCGTGGACAAGGCCGAAAAAGTTTTTCGACAGACCGGGATCTGGGCCTACAGCTCTCCGAACAAGGAGCGCTGGGGAGTGAACCAACCGTAATGGCGACCAACTGGGTCCCGTGGGCGGTCGGCGCTGGCGTACTGGGCGCGTGGTGGCTGCTGTCAGGAACGAGCAAGGGCGCGAGCTCCAGCGCTGAGCCGATCCAACCCCTGCCTGGCAGCTGCCTACCCATCGACAAGACGAAGTTCGAGGCGTGGCTCGTCGAGAAGCAGCTCGCCGGCAACACCACGAACATCACGCTGCCGTTCCCCTCGACCTACGAGTTCCTCGTCACCACCAAGCTCGCGCCGGCCGACCTCCCGTTCGGCAGGCCGTACGTGCTGGTGCTCGGAAACGGCGAGTTCTGGTACTACAAGGACAAGAACAGCGCGCCGGTCAAGAGTCCGAACCTGATGAACCAGTACTGCGCTTACGTGAAGTCGCTCGCCGGTGCGCGTCACCCAGCCGACTTCTTCATGGTGTAACGATGGCGAGGCGTCAAAGTGTCGTGCAGGTCGGGAACGGGATCACGATCCGTTACTCGAACGTGAACCAGGCGTACTTCGTCATGTGGCACAACCAAGTGCTGCGCGTCTTCAATCGATACGCGGACGCCGAGAGGTACGCGGACGAGATCGCTGGCAACAAGTCTCTCCAGGAGAACCCGAGCGCGCTGCCGTGGATCATTGGCGGAGGTCTCCTCGCGGCCGGGATCTGGTGGTGGATGTCGCGCGACACCGAGGCGAAGGCCGAGACGCCGAGCGCTCTCCCGTGCCCGATCACGGACGCGATGCTCACGACGTACGTCAAGTCGAAGCCCACGACGTACAAGCTGTACGTGCCGCCGGACAAGACCCAACCGGTTGCGCAGTGGCCCGCTCCGAAGGCCGACTACGTCTCGAACAAGAACGCGCACACGTTCTCGACCGTCGATTGCGGCTTCTACAAGTGGAACGGCACGAAGTGGGTCTCGGACGACGCCGAGAACGCCGCGCTGGCGAAGTTCGTCGGCGCGAGCGTGACCAAGGGCACGCCAGCTCTCAACGGACACCCCGCCGACTTCTTCATGGTGTGATCCATGTCAGCAACACGTCGACTTCTAGGTTTGCTTTCAGCTTCCGGCGGCGAGAAGTCGCTTCACTCTGCGATGGGCAATTGGCGCAGGGGACTAAAAGAAACGGCGGCGACGACGCTCAGCCTCCTGAACGTGCTCGGCAACATCAACTTCTACACGTCGCAGAACGGCGGGTGGAGGGACATGGTCGGGCAGATCTACACGCCCGGCACGGACATCAGTGACCCGACGCGACAGAGCATCGGCGGCAGCGCGTTTCGCGCGTACGCTTTCGCGCTCGGCCGGAGCGTCGACATCGTCTACCACTTCCAGCACGACTACGCGCTCAACTCGCCGGTCTTCCTGCACGCGCACTGGCTCACGGACGGCACGGAAACGAACGAGGTCACCTGGAGCTACACCTGGACGTACGCGAAGGGTTTCAACCAGCAGAACTACGACCTCACGGGCACGACCGTCTTCACCACCGAGGCGCCGCCTGGCTCAGCTTTCCGGCACATGACGAGCGAGATCCCCGTCCCCCTCGACCCGACGAACTTCGAGCCCGACGGCATCCTGCTCCTCTCGCTGCAGCGCACCAACAACCCCGTCAATCCGGACAACGGGGACACGGTCTACCTGCTCACGGCCGACTGTCACTACCAGGCGAACACGATCGCGACGCTCCATCGACAGCCAAACTTTTACTCTGGACCCGGACCATGAAGATGCAAACCAACCCGCGAAGACCGCCGAAGAAGTGGATGCGCGACTGCGTGCGCGGCGCGTCACAGTCGGCGCAGAACCCGGGCGCGGTCTGCGGCGCGCTCTGGTACCACAAGATGTCGCCCTCCGCGAAGCGAGCCGCGCTCGCGCGTGAGGGCAAGCTCCAGGCGAACCCGAGCGCCGCGCCTTGGGTGCTCGGAGCGCTCGCTCTCGGCGCAGCCGCGATCTGGTACCTGAACAAGGACAAGACCGCGTCCACGACGACGACCGCCACGCCCCCGCCTCTCCCACCTGCCGCCGTGTGCACCGTGGACCAGGTCAAGCTCACGCAGTGGGGCTTCACCGCGGGTGTGGTCGCTGTCCAGGTCCCGACCGCGTTTCCGGGCGGCACCCCACCCATGCCGAACCAGCTGAAGGCGATGCTCCCGCCCGCGATGCAAGCGCAGCTCGACGCGCTGTCGTCGGGCCAGGCCGTCGTCGTCGTGCTGCAGGACGGCAGCTTCTGGTACTACGCGAACGACGCGAGCGCGCCCGTCCGGCGCGACGACCTGCACGCCGACTATTGCCAGAAGTACGGCTCGGCGACGCTGCAGGGGCACCCGATCAACCTGTTCATGATCTGAGGAGATGACGATGGCCAGCAAACTTCACAGCCGAGCGATGGCGGTCGCCTCGCAGTTCGGCCTCAGCAGCCCGATCGGGCAGTTCGTGCTCAACCTCGCCGCCGTGATCGACGGACTCACGTCGAGCGGCGCTGACTCTCCGCAATATTACGAGGCGAAGAACACCGTCCCTCAAAACATCGGCGGTGTGACTAACTTCCACTTCGACACGGCAACCGCCGCGCGCGGGATCACTCAGCCCGACAACGAGTCGTTCCAGTTGACGGTCGGCAAGACCTACCACCTGATCTTCCACGGCCACGCGGACGGGTTCGGTGGTGTCGGCGACTCGATCGACTTCAGGTGGGTGGACAACAACCTCACCCCGATCCCCCAGGCCGACTCCATCAAGGGTGTGATGCGTCCCGCTACGAGCACAGACGCTTCGAGCAACGACGGCTTCGTGGACTGCATCTACACGGTCCCGCCAGGCGGGGATGTCGTCCACGTTCGCGTCACCGACGTCACGGGCTCGTGCGTGATCTCGTCCGGCAGCGTGCAAGTGTCTATCATCGAGATCCCGGGCTAATTGCACGCCTGCCAGATGAAGCGATCGAGCCCGCGGTGGTGCGGCCGCGGCACGTCGCAGAGTCTGGTCCAGGCGTACGCCTCGTGCTCGTCGCTGAGCTCGGGCTTGAACTCCTTCTCGACCTCGCCGACGTAGAGGCGGTACGCGCCGATATGCGAGGCGGCGCGGCTCATCCGGAGCGTGCCGTAGAACCCGGTCTCCTCCACGAGCTCGCGCAGCGCCGCGTCCTCGGCGTCCTCCCCGGGCTCGATCCCGCCCCCGGGCACGTTCCAGGTGCCGTCCGCCTCGCGCAGGAACAGGTAGCGGCCCGTCGAGCGGGCCCGGAGCAGTACGCCGGCGGCGCGGGCCGTCATGGCTAACCCAGCGCCGCGAAGTGCTGCCACTCCTCGACCGGGAGCTCGCGCTTCTCGGTCGGCGTGTGGCCTGGATCGAATATCACGAGCGAGTCAGGCGCCTCGTCGCCGTCGACCTCCTCGAACACGCGCCAGCCCACGTTCCCGAGGTGCGTATCGCGCAGCACGAGGTCGTTGTCGAGCAGCATGCCCAGCGACTCACCGAGCGGCCCGCCGATGGGGCCGCCGAACTTTCGATTCAGGACGTTCTGCAGACGATCGCGTATCTCGTCGCGACGACTCATGTGCAGCCGCTCGTACCACTGCCTGCCGATGCCCTTGTACTCGACGAGGCCCTCCATCGCGTTCGCGAACTCGTCGATGTTCGACTTCACCCAGAGCGGTTTAGCCGCCGAAGAGGTGTCTAGCTGCTTCAGCTCCTTGTAGTTGAAGTTCGCGACATAGTTGTCGGGCACCTCGATGCCGAGTCTGCGCAGCGTGTGCACGGTCGGCGCCGCGCTCTGGCGCCGGTCCCACCTCAGCGCCGGCGCGATCTTCTCGCGCACGATGCCGTAGACGCGCTTCATGCGCCCGCCGTAGCGGATGCCGGGCTTCAACTCGAAGATGCGCTTGAGTCGCGTGAAGCCGTCCTGCCCGTAGACCTCGTCGGCCTGGAGCTCCGTGATCCTCGCCCAGATGTGCGCCTCGGTCGGGTCGATCGTGAGCTTCAGCACCCACGGGTCGGCCATGTCCACGACGCAGCCCCAGTGCCCGCAGCCGAGCACGGCGCCGAGCTTCCCGCCGGCGGCGTTCTCCAGGTTCTCGCGGTGGTCGAGCAGGACCTGCACCCACTTCTTCACGCGCGGGTTGTCGCGGAGCTCGATGCGCGGCTTGCCCTCGAACCGGGGCACGAACTGGTCCCAGAACGAGGTCAAGAGTCCCTCCGTCGCTCGCGAGCCCAGAAGACGTTCTCTCCCGCGGCGAAGCGCGTCGCGCACTCGCACGGCGAGTGCCCGGTCTCGCGCTCGCACAGCGCTCGGACTGCGGGCCACCTCAGTGCTCGAACCTCGGCGTGCGTGGCTCTGCGACGTTTCTGCTGGGCTTGCATCCACTCGACCGTCTCGTCCATCTGCACGCGCTGCTGAACGCGCCACTGGTCCTCTCGCCGAGCTTCTCGTCGGTCGAACAGCACGAGCGACCCGATGACAGAGCTGACGAAGCCTAGGCCGAGTATCAAGAAGACGTACTCGGTCACCGCCGCACCCACCACACGCGCCCCGCGCGCCGCTCCTTGCGTCGCAGCGGCAGCTGGACACCCTGCAGGTCAGGTTTTCGGCGCTTTCGGAGGTCGAGCTCGGCGGCGCGCGCCGCGAGGTGCCCGAGCGCGTAGTCGCCGGCCTTGAGCCCGAGCGAGTGCGCGACGTGCTCGAGTCGCTCGCCGTAGAACAGGCGCTCGCGCGCGAGCTTGATGAGCTGCTCGATCACGGTTCTACCCGCTTGAACCTGAAGTCGAGCAGGCCGTGCGTCTCCCACTTGACCTTCTCTATCCACGACGAGAGCTCGCGCACGCGCACGCCACTCTCCGGGTGCCCGTAAGGCACGTACGCGACGAAGGGCTCGTTCGTCTCGTGGTGCGTCGTCACGAACAGCGCCATGTAGTACCCGCCCTTGTGGTGCTGGTAGAGGCCCTGGCCCGGGAACTCGGACAGCGCCGGGAACGCGGACTTCTGCGCGCCCTCGTCCATCACCGGCAGTAGCTCCGGTCGCCGACGCCCGGCACTGGCGAACCGACGCCGTGCTTTCGCGCGAACGCGGGCGTGAGCGTGCGCCCGAACACCTCGCGGTAGACCTGCGGGAGCTCGCGGCAGTTCAACTCCTCTTCCGTCGCATCGGGGAAGGCGTGGTGCAGGTTCTCGTGCACGTACACGAGCCAGTAGCCCATCGCGGTCATGTGCGCGTTCATCCAGATCGTGTTGCCGCGGATGAACGTGAAGCCGTGGCCGGCGCCGCGCCGCCGTCCCTCGATGATCTGCGTGTGCGTCATGCACTTCACGCGCGTCGGCCACCGCCCCTTGCGCCAGGGCGCCATCCGGTTCAGCGCCTCGAACGTCGCCGGCAGGTGCACCGAGAGCTGGCGCACCTTGGCGTCGTCGAAGCACCGGTCGAAGTGGACGTGGCGCGCCATCAGAGCTCCGAGAAGCGCGGGTCCTCGGCCCGGCCCTCCGCGCGGTAGATGACCCCGTCGCGCAGCGCGCGCACGAGCACCGACTCACCCTTGAAGCCCACGACCTCGTACCGGTCGGCGAAGAACAGTCGGAACTTCCGGACCCAGTCCCCCCTGCCGGGGAGGTCGGTCACGGTCGGCTTCTCGTACCGTCGCATCGAGCAATTCTAGTCGCTAGTTCGGCCCGCCGGCAAGCAGGCGCCGACTCTGCTCGAGGAGCTTGTCGAATTCGGTCTTCGTGCGGTGTCGCCCGCACTGCGCGGCCGAGATCTGGCATTGCTCGCACTTCTGCTGGCGCTCGTACAGCTTGATCCACTGGGCGAGCGCCGCGCGCGCCATCTTCTCGCCGTGGGTCACGGCTTGTCCCGGTACTGGCTCTCGCGCTGCTCGTTCAAGCGGGCGCGCTCGAGTTCGACTCGCCGCGCTCTCTCAGCCTCTTCTCGAGCCTCGTACTCCAACCAGTCGTCGTGCGCGGTGCTGGCTTTCTTCAGAGCCTTCTCCGCCTTCTCGAGCGCGAGCCTCGCTTCCTCGACGTTGAGCTGTTTCTCGGCCACGAGTTTATCGAACGCTCGCTTCGGCGTGTCCGCGAGCGTCGCCTCGAGCACGACCTCTTCGCGTTCACCGTACTTGCTGATCCTCACGACGCCTTCCGCCACGACCGTCCCGTGCATCTCTTCGCACTTGTAGCGCGTCGGTCCCGAAAACCCGTTCTTGTAGTACTCGCCGAGCTTGTAGAACGTCTTCGTTGTCATCGCTTCCTCTTCTTGAACTCGGCCTCGGTCTGCGTCGGGACGTCTCGGAAGTGCCCCTTGACGATGATGAACGACTTCAGTCGGTAGCTCTCGCGCGCCGCGAGCGCGCCGCCCGTGTCGCGGTAGAACGAGTCGGTGCGCTCGTGCGAGTCCGAGTAGTGGAGCGCGTCCTCGCGCGTGGTCCCGTAGAAAGCGTGGTCGAGAACGAGCACCCACTTGCCGTCCTGCATCTCGTGCGTTCGGACTTCGAGTTTCCAACTCACGACTCACCTCGCGGTCGGAGTCTCTGGTCGAACGGCACGGCACTCGTCGGGTACCCGCAGATCTGAATGAAGTCCTCGGTGTGCTCGTACGAGTAGAAGATGTTCATGCGCCGGTGCGTGACGAGCTCCCCGCAGTCGGCGCAGAACACGAGCATGACCTCGGCGATGCCGGGCTCGCGGAAGTCGAAGGCGTTGAAGTCGGCGACCGGGTTGCCGTGGTTGAAGTTGCACGGCCGCCGCGACGTGAGCTCGTGCCCGCGCGAGTCGGCGAGCGCCGCGATGAAGGCTTCGGCGTGCATTAATCCTCGCCCTTGTAGGTCGGGTGCTTCGTCTGCATGTGCCTCATGAGATTAGTGAAGGACCGATTGCAGCACGGGCAGACGCCGTTGCCCACCCGGGTCTTCACGTGGTTCAGCTTGCCCTTGTACGAGGCTGCGCTGCGCTGCGCGCGCTTCGTGTTCTCGCGTTCGTGGGCTGCGCGCTTCTCGGCCCACTCCACGCGCTTCTTCCCGTTCTCGATGAAGCGGTCCTTCTCGGCGAGCTGTTCCTTCAGCGCCTCGATGTCGCTCTTTCCTGCGAAGTATCGGCAGTGCCCGTTCGGGCAGTACCACTCTTCGTGGGTCTTTCGCCAACGCTCGACGACTTGTCTCGGAACGGCAAACACGATGTCGCACTGACCGCACGCGACGGTCTCGTACGCGACGCTCGCGAACGCTAGCTCACCCATGCCCGTCTCCCTTCTTCGGCATCAGCTTCCCGGCGACGAGCCGCGCGGCTCGGCCACCCATGTCCGTGCGGTTGTCGTCGTAGACCATCGTCGTCTTCGGGTCGCCGTGGCGCGCGAACTGCTGGGCCATCCGCACGTCGCCGTCGCTCGCGTCGAGCGACGCGGTGATCCCCGCGTGGCGCAAAGCGTGCGGCCAGACTCGCACGCCGGCGCGCTCGCCGATCTTCGTCACGATGTTGTAGACGCCCTTGCGCGTGAGCGCCTCGCCGAACGTCCGCGGCGAGAGCGACAGGAAGACCGAGTCGTTGTCCTCGCCGACGATCGTCTTGGGCGCGTTGAGCCACGCGACCAGCGCGTCGTACACTTCTTCAGGCGCGCCGACCCACGAGTTCTTCCCGCCCTTGCCGCGCACGAACACGCGGCGCCGGTCGCGGTCGAAGTCCTGGAGACGGAACGCGGCGAGCTCGCGCCGGCGGAACGCCATGAGCACGGCGAGCAGGACGAGCGCGCGATTGCGCAGGCCCTCGAGCCCGTCGCCGCACGCGAGCAGGAGCTTGTGGAACTCGTGCTCCGTCGGGCCGGCCGTGTCGCGGTACGCCTCCGCCTTCGGCGAGTCGACGTCGAGCGACCACTCGACGGCGCCCAGGCGACGCGCCATGCGCACGACCGAGCGGAGCGCGGAGAGCCGGCGCTTGCGCGTCGCCGGCGCGAGCTCGCGCATGCTGTCGAGCCACTCGATGACGAGAGCGTTCGCGGGGCCGAGGCCGTGGCCGAGCAGGCGCCCGACTGCGTCGTCGGAGCTCACGCCGAGCCACGCCGCGAAGGCGTCGACGTCGGCCTTGTACGCCTTCAGCGTGTCGTCCGAGCGGTTCATGAGGAAGCGCTTGAACACCTCCTCGGGCCCGTAGCTCTGCTTCGGCGCGTCGGCGTCGAGCGCGCCCCCCGTCACGCGGACGAGGGGCGCTGGTTCATGAAGTCCGTTTCGGGGGTCCCGATCTTTGGCATCGACATCACCTCCTCTCGAGATCTCGCCCGGCGGGGCGGACGTTGGGCTGCTCTGCAGAGCTGGCCGAAGCCACGCAACGTCCGTCGCTCCCCCGCCGGCCGGTGTTGGCGCAACCCCGAAGAGCCGCGTTGCTCCGTGACCTTGCGAATCAGTCGCGAGTTCTAGTTCTGGCTCGTCGAGCCAGTCGAGCAATGCCTGGTCCTTCGCGAACGCCAGAGCCCGAGCACGCGCGACGTCGATGCGCGCGAGGTCGGCTTCAGTCAGCTCGATCGAGTCATCGTCCCACGCCGCCCTGCAGGCCGCGTCGAACTCGTTCGCCCGCAGCCGCTCCAGGTCCGCCGGGCTGCGCAGGTTCAGGGGAGAGGGGACGCTCGGCTTGGTCGGCGCCTCCTGAGCCGCGAACGCTGCCGGCGGCTCGGACGACCCGTTCTTCGTCGGTGCCGGCTCGGGCGCGGCAGAATCGATCCTCGCGGCAGCGTCGGGCGTTTTCGCGCCGTTGGCCTCCTTGGCCTGGTGACGCCTTTCCAATAGGCGCGTAATCGACGGCCGGCGCGACTTCTTCACATGGGCAATAATGCTAGTTTCCGTCTATAAGGTCAACCCGGAATGAGCTCGCAGACCAGCCCGAGGTCCCCGAGGCTCACGAAAACGTCAAACGCGCGCTCCCTGAGCAGCCTGCGGCGCGCGATCGGCGCTGCCTCGACCACGCGACCCGCCTGGACTGCGAACGCGAACACGGGCCGGCTGCGGTGGAAGCGCCCCTGGGCGTCGTCCACGCGGTACCAGCGCAGCGGCTGCGGACCGCAGCCTCGGGGACCTCAGGCGCTCTTTCGCTGCACGGGTTTTAGGCTCCTATGTGCCGAACGCGACGAATTCTGTCGCTCTCGTCACTTGTCCCCGTCTTTTTCCGGGTGCGAGCGGCGGCTAGCCTCGATGCGAAGCCGATCCGTCGGGACTTTTTTGGTCAGCCGGCTGTCGCTGGAGACGGGGTCGGTCGGCGCCTCTTCCGGCTGGAACGCCTCCCCCGTGAACTTCACGCGCGGGGCGTGGATCTGCGCGTTGGGGACCGTCATCGTCGCGTTCTCAATCGATAAAAGCGCGCCGCGCGTGTCGAGCTTCTCCCAGACCGCGACGAAGAGCAGGGCCGCGCACCCGCTCACCGAACCGACGCCGAGCAGGCGAACCAGGCTCGAGAGGTCCGTCAACAGGTCACCCCCAACGTGTGGAAAACCTGAGAAAAGCAGCGACATCCCCATGCCCACCCAGACGCCCGTGCAGAGCGCGCAGCTCGCGAGCTCGCGCCAGAGCCAGGGACCGCGCCGGAGGAACTTGAAGATCGTCCCCTGCGTGAAGACCACCGTGATCGCGGCGGAAAACAGGACTACTTGGTACGTCGGCATGCTCGCCGTCCAGGATATCCGCGGCTCGGGGCTCGTCAACGCGCCGGCGGAAAAGCCGCGTTAGGCGCCCTAGAAACCCTTCTGTTCGAGCCACTTCTTCAGCTCGCTCGCCTGCTCGGCGTCGAAGGCGATCTCGGCGTCGTGACCCGTGTCGAACACGAGCACGCTGCCGTCCTCGCGCAGGCGAATCGCCGGGCATTTCTGCTTGCCGCAGCACATCTCGTACGTGTCCGGCAGCTCGATGTCGCGCACGCTCAAGTCGTCGTCCATGTCAAGTGTCTAGCACGGTCACGCGCGGGTCCACAAGCGGGTCGTTCTCGCCCGTGAACGGGGTGCACTGCGAGCGCGCAGCGTGCCGCGTTACGGCCACTTTTTGGCCCTGGATGGATTGATCGCCGTAGAGATATCGAGGACTTACGAATAAACAAACGAGGTAATCAATCTCAGATCTCTAACCCGGAGAACATTCGAGTGAATCAATCGAGCTTTTTCAGAGAGAAAACAGTCGAAAAGCTCAATCGAGCTTTTCGAGAGAGAAAACAATCGCAACGATCAATCGACACAATCAATCGCGAGAGCCGTTTTCTTGTGTCTCCGTCCGATCCGAGTCTCGATCCGGCGCACGAGCTCGAAGATCGCGAACGTCGGAGAACCCTCGACGGTCAAGAGTGTTTTTCCGTCCGGGTCGAGCAGGACCGCGCACGCTGGTCGGCCGCCGTACACGATCGCGTGCGTGTTTCGGAACAGCCACGCGAGCCGTCGGTTTGCCCAGCCGACCAAGTCGAGCATCGCCTCGGTCTCCTCTTGACTCGAGACGATGCGAGCTCGCTGCGCGACGACGCGCTGGCGCACGGTCAGGTAGTCGCGCACGTTCTCCGCGCGTTGCTCGGCCTGCTCAGCGCGGTCGGGTGGCGCGCCGGCGCTCGATTGCTCGATCGTCAAGAGCAAGTAGCCGTCTAGCTCGCCGAAGTCCGGTAACGGCGTCCAACCGTAGAACCATGGCTGCTTCGATTGGAAGTAGCCGGCCCAGTCGACAACGCCGCGCCGCACGCGCACGCATGCGATCCATGGGTCGCGCCAGCCGGCGCGCTCGTGTTCGCGCTCGGCCGCGCGCTTGATCCGCTTGGCTTCCAGCCTGTTCGGCTCCGAAGCCAGGTAGAACCGGTGAGAAACTGACTCGGTGCATGCTCCCATGGCCGGATGACGCCGACCGGGGGCGAGATCTGACAGCTAGCAGCCATTACAGTGTCCCTGTAAAGGGTAACCCCCCGGGTAACCCTTACAGCCTGACTGTAATGCTGGGTAGGGCTTTTCGCGCCCGGTGCGAAGCCTACACACAGGTCAGTAGGGTCTAAACGACCGGATTCACGGTCTTTTTGACCTAGACCCCCCAAAAAAGCGGGCTTTTTGCCAGGTCAAAACGACCGGGGGGTTTCCCCGGGGGTTGGCCCCAAACATGCAATAACCCTTGGCGAGCCCGGACGGCCAGTCCGAGCAGTCCAGATCTCTGAAAACACGGCTCCCACCCCCCGCGGGTTCTCTCGCGGGCGCTGGAAAGCCCGATTGGATGCGCGCCCGGTGAACGCGCGCCGATCGAGAACACGGTTCGGGAAACCGTACACGGGAAACCCGAGCGGCCCACACTGGGCCGCGACGTCGCAAGTCGACCGCGCGCGGAGATCAACGCCCCCGGAAGGGGTGGCATTGCCGCGCCCACGCGTAGGAGCCGAAAGGGTAAGTGTCCAGGGACACGCCGAACGCGGGTGCGTCGACCGAATGCGAGCAAGGATAGGCCAGACCGGGGCTATCGCGCGTGACAGGCGCGATCGTCTCGGGCCGACCGTCGCGTTGATGACGCGGCGGAAAGTCGAACGGGTAACGGACTGAGGTAGGTAACGCGAGCGCGTAGTGGCGAGTCGCGCCAGGAACCTCGGTAGCGCCAACGAATCGATCGGACGGCCTAGCAGCGGACGACACGGCGACCGGGCGCCGCGCTACCCTTGCCAAGCGACGAAAACCTAAACCCCCTACTTCCTCTCCAATCGTTCGCAAAACGATTGACTGAGCTTTTTTCACATTGCACCGGCGCGGACTTCGAAGAGCCGCGCGAGCCACTACTCGCGCGTGGGCGCGAAGCGAGCGCCGGTAACACCGTTTTTATGGCACGGACTTGCCTGGAGAAAAGTCCACGTCTGCAAAACCTATTCTGTCCACGCGGCGACGGGCCGCATTCGGCGCGTTCTTTCGAGCGCGTCATTCTTGTGCGCTGGTTACTTCCAGCTTTCGCGCCGTGAGCCACGCGGTTCGCGGCGCGAGTGAAGGGAGCAATCGAATGAAGTGTAAGATTCAGTGGATCGACAAGTTCGGCACGCCTACGCCCGACGAAAACCAAGCCGTAGGCGTCGCAACGTGCACGTTCTTTCACGCGACCGGGACGCAAGAGGGAAAGTCTTTTCCGATCTGCGAGGCGCACCTAGCCCGCATGCCCGTCGAAAGAAACTTCTTCCAGGGCGAACCGATCAGTGAATGGTCGTTCGACCCGTATCAGCTCGCTTGCGAGGCGCTCTAGTTTCATCCGGCTCCCTGGGCACGAGCGCGCTCGCGCCCGGTGGGCTGCCATGAAAAGAAAGTTTGACAAGCGCACGCGCGCGTACCGTCTCGCGAAAGATGACGCGCTCTACGCGCTGAAGTGTTTCTGCGAGATGTTTCGGGCGATCCACAGCGCCCCGCATGAGTCGCGCGGCTCGACCAAGTCTGGCCGGCGCTACTGGCTGGCGACCGCGAGCACCCCGCTCGACGTCGCCGCGTTTTTCGCGCGCGAGTCGGCCGACAACGCCGAACGCGCGTGGGCCTTCTTTGCGGAGATTGCAGAATGAAGATCATTCGCGACGGGATATGGCTCTGCGTCGACTGCTTGCTCGCGGCCGTCAACGGCGACGTGTCGGGCATCGACTACTACCTCTCGGACGACGCGCGCGACAAGCGCGTGGCCGAGATCTGGGCCGGCTTGGAAAAGCTCGGCCCGCACCTAGTCCCGGACTTCGATACCGAGGGCGAGGAGAACGACGAGGGCGAGACCGTCTTCCACACTTCCGACGGCGACGACGGTCACCGCGAGTTTTCCGCGTGCGGGTGCGACGCTTGCGGCTCGCGACTCGCGGGCGAATTCCATCGCTTCGCGATCTTGGGCAACGACGACGATCCGCCGATCGACGACGTCACGCAGTTTTCGGAGTGCGTCGACGCGCTGCAAACCGGCTTGCGCTCTCTAGGAGGATGAACCGATGAAAAAGTGGATCGAGCTGTGCTCGGACGTCAATTGGGAAGACTACGGCGGCATGTGGGCACGCAAGGCGCCCGACGGCTCGTGGTACGTTCTCCAGTGGACGAACCTCTGGGACGCGGCCGGCGAGGATTCCGGGCTCCCTCAATTCGAGTGCGACGTCAAGCGCGTCGAGCTGTTTAATCTGCCCGAAGCCGAGATCACGAGCGCGATGCGCTGCGTCGGTCTCGCGTGGGTTCCGGACGGCCACAACGGCGAGATCATGACCGAGAGCGGCGACATCGTCGCCGACACTGAAGAACGCACGGCTCTCGTTCTCGTGGAAGCCTGCGTCCAGTACGGTCTCGGCGCTCCGCTCCAGTCGTTCTCGGGTGACAAGTACCCGAAACGGATCCGCGCGCGAGCGCGGCGCTACGCTGAGGAGTGCATGCGCGACGACGCGCTACTCGAGCGCCAGCTCGATCGACCGGTCAACAAGATCGGCTCGACCGCGCGTGAGTACGGGCGCGGCGACATCGACTCGGCACTGCACCGCGGCCCGTTCGACACGGGCAAGCAGATCATTCGCAAGCTGCACGGCTTGCCTCCCGGGGAGTGAACGATGAAAAAGTACATCCGCGTCCGCTACCAGGTCCTCTCGCTCGACGTGTGGGGCAACGCCAAGGACGGGTTCGAGATCAACGCGATCTATCGGACCCGTGACGAGGTCGAGTGCACGGCCGTGCTCAAGCGTTACAACGAGGGCCGGCCCGGGGAATTCTACCAGTACGAGCCCGAAGACAAGTACATGGTGCGCGCGCTCAAGCAGGCCGACCTGCTTCGCAAGGGCACGCACGTGACGAGCCTGGCGATCGACGGTGAGAACGACGCGACGCTCTACATCGAGGACGCGCGCACCGGCGAGCCGCTCTGGCACCTGGAGTGCCTCGAGCCGGAAAAGGTCGCGAGCGTGGAAGTGACGCCTTACCCCGTGAAGGAGACTGGCACGTGAGACACTACGAATCTTTCCTGAAGTTCTGCGAGCGCGTGGGTTCCTCCGACGTGAAGCAGGACACCTTCGACTCGGTCTTTGACGAGCTGACCGACCGCAAGCCGGTCGGCGAGGGGTTCGACTCGGCTGACGCGGTCGACCTGCTCGTGGACTGGTACAAGTCCGCCGCGCGCTACGAAAAGCGCCCGCTCAATATCATCGAGAGCTTCAAGCGCCCGCGCGTGTGGGCGATGTTTCTCGCGTGGGAGCACGCGCGCAAAGCAAGGAAACGAGCATGAAAAACCAAAGACGCAACGACGACGAACGGCGCCTGTGGGTCCTGAACGACGAGGGCCTCTACAACATGCAGCGTGGCTCGCGCCAGTCCGTGCGCGCGTTCGTGCGCGAGAACCGCGCCATGATCGACGAGCACATTGACGCCGCCCTGGCGCCTCCCAAGCCCAAGGCTTGGTGGGAGTACCGAGCATGACCGATTACCACCGCTGGCAGATCGTCAACACGTGGAACGGCGGGGCCGGGGGCCGCGTGCGCGTGTTCCTCTCGGAGCGCGGCGGCGACGCTGGGCACAACGAGTGCTTCGAATGGGTGCTGCGCAACACGCCCTTCTCTTTCGAGGAAGCGACGACGCGCCAAGGCTACAAGATCGAACCGTACAAGGAGAGCCCGTGACCCCGACCCTGATCAACCCGACTCTCATCAGCTACCACACGCCGCGCGACCGCGCGCGTGCGCGTCTCAAGCGGAGAGCGAGCGCGCTCGTGACCCCGTTCTTCGCCGTCTCGTGGTTCCTGATCGGCGGCCTCGCGTCGCTGCACTTCTGCTCGTGGGTGGCGCTGTGAACTCGTGGGTCAAGGCTGAGTACCGGCGACTCCGCGCCAAGGACTGGCCCGCGCACGAGGCTCTCCGCGCGGCGCGCGTCAAGGACGCATGGGACGACGCCGAGGCCGAGGGCTTGGTGCGCGCCGTCTGCGAGCCCGAGATTGACTACTACGACGACTCGTACGTCGACACGTGGGACGTCTCGGACGCGCGCAAGGCGCGAGCCAAGGCGGACATCGCCGCGCGCATCGAGCGCGACGGCCACTGGATGTACGCGACGGAGTACCTCGACCCGGTCGACGGCTGGACCGTGGCCGACGCTTGCGGCGGGTTCGTCGGAGAGGACTTCGAAGACTCCGGCTACGATACGGACATGAGAGAGGCCGCGCTGAAGGCGCTCGCCGAAGTCGACCCGAAACTCTGCCAAGGGTGGTGCTGACATGGCCGAAAAAGACTCCTGCGAATTCGTCAACGGCATGGCCGAGTGTTTCTGGGCCAGCGCCTGGGCGGACCACTGCGAGGAGAAAGGCTGCACGAACCTGAGCGGCTGCGAGATCACGGAGTGCATGCCCGAGGTCCCCGAGCTGGCCTACCGACTCGCCCACCGCGTCGCGGGGCGCATCGAGGTCCGCGCCAAGCACGGGCTCGCGTCCCTGTTCGCGCTGGCGTGGAAGGCGGACGGCCTCGACCCGGAAGGCGTGGAGTACCGCGGCGAGCTCGCCAACCGGTTCGGCTGGTGCCTCGCTTACAAGGCGATGGGCGCGGGCGTGTCGTGGTTCGACGATCACGAGTCGTTCCCGGAGCTCGCCGACGCCGACCTGTTCGGCTGCGAGGGGTGCGGGGAAGTCCAACTGGACCTCCAGTGCTACGCCGACGACACGTGCGAGGAAGAGCACGACGACGGGATGAGTGACGAAGAAGAACGCGCGCATGAGCGCAAGCAGATGGGGATCACATGACCAACAACATCGCCGAAGCCGACACCGAACCCCCGCCCGTCGTGCAGATGGTCGACCTCTGCAAGGAGCGCGACGTGGGCATCGTGACCGTGTGCGAGGGCCTGCAACCGCCGGGCGAGTGGGGATTCCAACACTTCCTCTGGCGCGTGACCCTGCTCTACAAGGGCCGCTCGTTGAAGACTGACTTCAAGTGCGGCGTCGCCCACGTGTACCCGCCAAAGAGCCCGCGCGGCGGTCACAAGCCCGACTGCACGAGCGACCACGTCTTCATGGGACGCGAGAACGGTACGAGACTCTGCGGACCCGGAAAACCCAAGCCGCCCGACGCGGCTGACGTGCTCTCGTGCCTGTGCTCGGACGCGACCAGTGCCGACCGCGTCACGTTCGAGGACTGGTGCTCGGACCTCGGCTACGACACGGACAGTCGCAAGGCCGAGAAGATCTATCTCGCGTGCGTCGAGACGAACGCGAAGCTACACGCCTTCCTCGGCGAGGACTTCGACCTGTTCGCCGGAGCGGAGCACTGACAATCAGACAAGAACCCCAAACACAGGAGAACGGGGATGAACAAGAGACAAGAACTGGAAGCGAGACTGAAGAAGGCCGATCGTGACCTGGCGGAAGCCGTCATGGTCGTCGCGCGCTGCGCCCAAGAGGTGAGCGACTGCGCCGACAACAAGCGACTCTGCGACGCCTTCGCCGTCAACCCCGAGGAGATGGTCGAGCTCCGGAACGCCCTCACGCACTGGCAGGCGTGCACGCAGAAGTTCCTGAAAGTGGTCGACGAGGTCGGCGAGTTCAACCGCACAGCGCTCGGCACGGCCGTGCACGAGGTCGTGCTCGGTCGGCTCGAACCTCTGCCACTTACCGACAACCTGCACCTCCAAGCAGCGCGGCGCGCCTGGGCTGCAAACAACGCCGAGGCTGCCCATCACGATTACGGCGAAGTCTTCAACGACACGCTGCTGTCCTTCGACCGGGACCTCGTCGCGTTCGCCAAGAGCTACGGAGAGAACAAGTGACCCGAGTCTGGAGCGCCTACCAGCAGGCCGTCTTCGACGACGCCCGGAGCGGCGAGGGCCACACCGTGGTCGAGGCCGTACCCGGGAGCGGGAAGACGACCACGGGCACCGAGATGCTGCGCCACATCCCGAGCGGGCTGTCCGTGTGGATGGGCGCGTTCAACAAGGAGATCGCCGACGCCCTGCTCGGCCGCGTGCCCCCCGGCACCCGCACCAGCACGTTCCACAGCTTCGCGTTCGGCGCGACGACGCGCGCGCTCGGGCGCGTGAAGGTCGACCGCGACCGCATGTACCACGTGCTCGACGCCTACTTCGAATCGCGCGGGCTCGAGGTCTCGGGCGAGTGGGCGGGCGCGCTCTGCAAGGCCGTGAGCCTGGCCAAGGGCACGCTCGCGTGGACCGAGACGGACGTCGACCTCCTGCTCGACACCTACGGCATCGCGGTGCCGTACAAGACCAAGGAGGAGGACACGAAACAACTCGAGCGCCAGCACTTCTGCGAGCAGGCGGCGAAACTTCTCCAGCTCGCCAAGGAGGTGAAGGGCGAGGTCGACTTCGACGACATGATCTGGTTGCCGGTCGCGCTCGACCTGCCGCTGCCGCGCTTCGACCGCGTCGTGGTCGACGAGACTCAGGACCTGAACCCCTGCCAGCTCGCGGTCATGGAGCGCGCGATCAAGCCGGGCGGGCGCATCACGGCCATCGGTGATCGCCGGCAGAGCATCTACGCCTTCCGCGGCGCGGACGCGCGGGCGATCGACAACATCATCGAGAGGTTCAACGCGAAGGTCCTGCCGCTTTCGATCAGCTACCGCTGCCCGCGGCTCGTGGTCGAGCTCGCGAAGACGCTCGTCCCCCAGATCGAAGCCGCGCCGGGTGCACAGGACGGCGTCGTCGAGGACCGCGAGCCCGAGGAGATGTGGGACGAGCTCCGCTCGGGCGACTTCGTGATCAGCCGCGTGAACGCGCCGCTCGTGAGCCTGTGCTGGCGCCTGCTCTCCGCGGGCCGGCCCGCCCACATCCAGGGCCGGGACATCGGCACGAAGCTCGCGAGCTTCGTAGAGAAGAGCGACTGCAAGACCGTCGAGGAGTTCCGCGCGTACGTGGACAAGTGGCACGCGCACGAGTGCCGCCGGCTCACGAGCAAGAAACCTCCGCGCCCGACGGACAACGTCGACGACCAGGCCGAGTGCCTGCTCGCGCTGAGCGAGGGCGTGAGAACGATCCGCGACCTGCTCGGCAAGATCGACAAGCTCTTCTCGGACCGCAAGGGCGAGCCGAAGATCATCCTGACGAGCACGCACAAGGCGAAGGGACTCGAGGCCGACCGCGTGTGGATGCTCGAGGACACGTACATGAAGCGCGACGGCGTCGAGGAGATCAACCTCAAGTACGTCGCGATTACAAGGAGCAAGCGCGAGCTGTACCTCGTGAATGGGTTCAACAAGTGGAGGCGGTCATGACCCCGACGAAGGAAGAGTACACGGCCGAGCGCTGGCGCTGCGCGAACTGCAAGAAGACGCACGGCAAGGAAGTCCAGGCGATCAACTGTTGCATGTGCGCGTCCTGCGACAAGCGCCAGGCGACGCGCCGCACGAACCACTGGTCGAGCGGCAACGACATCTGCGACGCTTGCTTCCTCCGCGCCGAGCGCGAGAAGGCTCGCAAAGTGATGAAGGCGGCCCACGAACACGTAGCCGAAAAACGTCGGCAACTGGAAGCGTCTGAAGCGGACCTGCGAATCAAGACGCAACTGTTCGAGATCGCCGCCGCTGCCTGCAAGCCCAAGAAGAAAGAGACCGAGGAGCAACCATGCCCGAAGTGATCACGACCCACGAAGAGAAGAGAGGCTGCGGCTACCGCAAGCCGTCGAAGTCCGGCGTCGGCATCTACCTGGTCGGGCCCGCGTTCGACGCGCCGTGCGGGCGCATGCCCTTCAGGCTGGAGCGCTGCCCGACCTGCAACGAAGGCATCAAGCCATCGCGCGGATGGAACTGGATCACGCCGAGCAAGCTGTTCGGGCCCGAGGCGGAGCACCCGCTCTCGTACGCGCTCCAGGAGTGCAAGCTCAACGCATCCTTCACTCACCGATTGCCAGTGGCACCGAACACGGTCAGCGTAGCTGTGAGCCCGACGTGCCAGAGCTGCCCGCTCGGCGGCGCTATCCCCGAGGGCAAGCACGGTCTCATCTGGATCGGCGAGGGTCACTACCCGACGCCCGAGGACTTCCTCGCCGAGGCGCGGCGCATGGGCCTGTCCAGAAAGATCGGCGCGCTACCGAAGGGCTTCGAGCTCGGGAAGACGGTCGTGTACCTCGCGCACCGGAAGGCGATCAAGGTCCGGCCAGTTCTGGATCTCGCGTCGACACCAGCACCTGACAACGAAGACGGACCGTGCATCATGTCGCAAGTCTCAAAAACTTTAGACGAACCGTCGTTCCTCCCCGGCATCTTCGCCACGTTCAAGCCCACGGGCGTGGACCTGGTGATCGCCGACGCGGAGGCCGTGCCCGAGCGCGCGACGAAGCTGGCCGAGCAGGTCGGCGACGGCGCGCGCATCGTCAAGGTGATCCCGAAGGGCGAGCAGGTGAGCCTACCGATCGTGCAGGACGAGGCGAGCCCGTGAACGAGCACAAGCTCCTCGGCCTCCTGCGCGAGGCCAAGTAACCGCGAGCTGGTCTACGACCTCGAGTTAGAATTCCCGCACCTCGTGAGGAAGCAATGCCGAACATCTGCAACACCCCCGGATGGCCCGTCGAGCTCGACGAGCTCAAGAGGCAGTCACCGAAAGCCGGCCGTCTCCGGCGTCCATTCCGCCCCGGGGACGGGGCCCACTACTACTTCAACGGCGACAGCTACCCGGTCACGGTCCGGCGAGTGAGCAGGACCGGTCACCAGGTCTGGGTGACGCACGACGTGACCAAGGCCCCGAACCTGTTCGTTCCGCTGAGTGCGAAGGAGGTCGCGCGACTCTTCGCCGACCCCGACGGCTACGAGGCGCGGCGCAAGCTCCGCAAGTTCACGCGGCGCAAGGACGGGCGCTATTTCAACCGCGGCACGTGGGTGCTCGGCCACGGGCGTGAGCACCAGTGGAGCAGGGAGTTCTAGATGAAGATCAAGATCGTCAACAAGACCGACTGGCACACCGCGGACCTGAAGAGAATCGCACACGCCGCGATGGTCGCGGCCGGCGCGCGGCCGTTCAAGTTCCGCGAGGTCACCGTGTACGTGAACGACAGCCGACGTAGGGGCGGGCGCGTCCACGGCCGGGCGTGGATCGGCAAGCACATCGACCCCCAGAACTGGGTCCTGTTCCTCCCGACGCCCGAGCGCGCGACCGGGTACGACCCGGGCGAGCTCCTGCGCGTCGCCTGCCAGGTCGCGCACCACGAGGCGCTGCACGCCGTCGGGGCCCGGCACGCGGACATGACCGAGGAGCAGCGCTACTGCACCCAGGCCGTGCCGTGGGCCGACGCGCTCGTGCTCCGCACGAAAGCGGAGGTGAGACCGCCGAAGCCCGAGCCCGCGCCCGAGGAGGCCCGCCAGGCGGCGTTCGAGGACCGCCTCGCGCACGTGGGCGAGATGCACAAGCGCGCGTTGACGCGGCTCAAGCGAGCGGCGACCTTCGAGAAGAAGTGGCGCCGCAGACTGAAGGCGCTCGAGAGGAAAGTACAATGACGACTCGATACGACTGCGACCACCGGACCCTGCACTGGAACTCGAGGAAGAACTCGGGGTCGTTCTACCCCGACGGGCCGCTGCAGCTGCACGGCGACCGCGCCGCGCTCCAGTCGAACCCCGAGCACTGGACCACGCGCGACACCTACGCCGCGCGCATCATCGTGGGCTTCGAGCGGAAGGGGAAGAGGCCAGCGACGCTGAACCAGCTCGTCAGGATCGTTCGGCGCGTACGCAAGGAACAGGTCGGCGACCAGGGCGCGACTTTCCTCTCGCAGCGCGGCATCTACCAGCGCACGAAGAAGCAGGTGATCGACGAGCCCGGTGCGCAGGTGCTCATCATCAACACGCCGGGCATGAAGACGTCGCCGAAGAAGTTCGCGGCGCAGATGCTCGCGCTGGCGGAGGTGATCGCCACCGAGCTCGGCCAGGACGAGGTGATCCTCGAGATGCAGAAGAACGGGATCACGCAGCAGACGTCCGGGGTGGGGCCGTGACCGGTCTCAGCAAAGCGTTAGAGGACCTCGCGACATCGGAGCAGAAGCAGCGAGCCCAGTTCGTGGCGCTTCGCCGCTGGGTGGCAGCGATCCGCGAGGCGCTGCTCCACAAGCTCACGGGCAGACAAGCCGGCTTCAGACCGCACGAGCACGAGGTCGAGCGCATCAAGCGCGACCTGAACCAGTGCGAGCGCCTGCTCGGGATCCCGTACATCGCCGACGACCCCGTGCTGGAGATCTGGTTGAAGGACAAGGAACGAGCCAGCGTGCATTGGCTGGACTTCGAGCCGTCTGAGCTGGGCGAGCAGTGGAGAAAGAGCAAGGACCTTGGCCGCTAGCTCGTACGCGACCGACTACCGCTTCATCAAGCGCATGAACCCCGGACTCGTGGGCCTCACTAGTTCACACGGACAACAACTCTTCACGCGCGGGAAGCTGCGCAAAGCGAAGTCGTGCGCTCTCTGCAAGTTCCCGCTCAAGCCGGGAACACTCGCGTACATGCCGGTCACCAACGGCTACAACCGCATGCACCGGCTCTGCGTCGCGTGCGTGCAAGGACTGGAAGATGGCCGCTAACATCCGCCACAGCTCGGAGAACTCCGAGTTCATGACGCCGCAGTGGCTCACGGACTGGAGCCACCACGTGATGGGCGGAATCGACCTCGACCCGGCGTCGTCGATTCAAGCGAACCGGACCGTCCGCGCGAAGAGGATCTTCACGAAGGCGGACAACGGTCTCTTCCAGGAGTGGCACGGCAACGTCTTCCTGAACCCGCCCGGCGGGTACGTCGACGAGACCGGCCGCGAGGTTATCTTCAAGACCAAGACCCGTCGCGGGTGCAAGGAGACCGGCGCGTGCGGGCTGCCGCCGGGGCACAAGCACCGCGGCGTCGAGTCGAGCGCCGTCTTCTGGTGGCACAAGCTCATGCACGAGTTCGAGGCCGGCCGCACCGCGTGCGCGGTGTTCCTCGGCTTCTCCCTCGAGATCCTGCAGAGCGCGCAGACGTTCGCTGGCAAGCAGCCGCTCGACTTCCCCGGGTCGATCCCGAAGCAGCGCATCCGGTTCGAGACCGAGGACGAGAACGGCGTGCGCGTGCCCGGCGAGCAGCCCACGCACGGGAACGTGATCGTGCTGGTGTGTCGTAACCCGTCGGACCACATTCACGGACCTGAAGCTAGGCTCTTCCAAGAAGTGTTCTCGCAGATCGGCTACGTGCACGTGCCGAGGGGGTACTGATGATCTTCGCCATCCTTCGTTGGCTCCGCTTCTGGCTCTGGTACAGGCCGCTCGCGCGCCTGCGACGCCAGAGTCTCTACGTCGACTGGAACCGCGGCGTCGACGACGCGCGCGGCACGCGCGAGGACCCGCTGCGCACGCTCGCTGAGCTGAACCGGCGCACGCGCGGGTTGGTCCTCCGCGGTGACCTCGTGGTCGAGCTCGACGGCGACTTCTCCGACGAGGACCTCGAGCTGAGCCTCACGACCGCGCGAGGTTCCATGCTGGTCGTGCGCGGCGGCAAGCCGATAGCTCGTCGCCTGTACATGACGAACGTGAAGACGTTCATGCGCCGGTACTTCAAGGGCGCCGTCTCGGCGCGCGACTACCCGAACCCGCCAGGTGCGGTGGGTGGCGTGCAAGTAGATGCGACGGTCGAGCGCGCCCGGTTCGAGGCGCTGAGGTTCGGGAGGAAAAAATGAGCTACTGCGACCACAGCGGTTGCCTGAACCGACCGTGCATGGTCTGCACGTGCCGGCGGTGCGACAGCGAACCCGAGAACGAGAAATTTTGGTCCTGCGCCGACCACGAGGATTCTGTCGCCGAAAGGCACCTACGCATCCGCGACCGAGCCGCAGAATTCAGGAGACTGCCCATGAACAAAGACAAGAACGCCTACCGCACACCAGCCGACGAGCCCGAGCCCGAGTGGAAAGAGCTGACGACCTTCGAGGTCGAGGTCTCGAGCCTGGGCCAGAGCGACGGCGTCAAGATGTACGGACGAGTCAAGAGCATCACCAACTTCGAGCATTCCGTCGGCACGCACGACGAGAGAGCCAAGGCGACGCTGCGCCTCGGCCAGCGCGTGCGCGTGATCCTGCAGGTGCTGGCCGCGCTCGCCCTCGCGGGCTGCTCCAGCTCGAGTAAGAACGACGAACTGTTTGGGACAGGAGGAACGTATGGCGAAGCATCTGTGGGAGGCTCTGGAGGCGCTGCTGGTGCGGCTGGTGCTGGCACCGGCGGAGTGGCTGGTGCAGGCGCTGCAGGAGCTCCTGCGGGCGGCGGAGGGGCTGGGGTGGACGCTGGCCCGGCCTGCACCGTGATCCAGGTCGTGGGCTCCGTCTACGCGAACAACTGCGGGACGCCGACACCGCTCAACGGCGTGGCCGGTGCCTGCGACGGCGAGACCGACTGCACGTACGACTTCGCGTTCGCGGTCGACCCCGGCTTCGACCCCAAGCCCGGCTGCCCCAAGGACCTCACGGTGACGTACCTGTGCGTCGACGGGCTGGGCGAGACGCGCGGGAGCAAGAGCGCGTACACGCCGCCCGACGCGGCGACGACCAAGCTCGAGTGCGGGTGCTACTGATGGCCAGCGAGGAAGTCGTCCCCGGCATCGCCGCGCTCAGGTGCTGGCTCGACGACAAGAAGATCAGCAAGCACCGCTTCGCGCTCGACA
>Ga0075436_100000034_pt1 | contig 86670 bp, 56 predicted proteins | sample RhiMethybrSRZTD5_FD_75303 | JGI IMG/M metagenome (GOLD analysis project Ga0075436, IMG submission 75303) | Populus rhizosphere microbial communities from Tennessee, USA - Rhizosphere MetaG P. TD hybrid SRZTD5 | ecosystem: Host-associated > Plants > Roots > Rhizosphere > Soil | place: USA...
GTGGTCACCGATTCCACCAGCGACCTGCCTCCCGATCTGGCGCGGGCGCACGGCATCCAGGTGGTGCCCCTGCTCGTCCTGTTCGGCGACCGTGTCTACCACGACGGCCTCGACCTGCGGCCGAAGGAGTTCTACGAGCGCCTGGAGAGCGGAGGGGACCATCCGCGGACGAATCCGCCGTCCAAGACCGACTTCCTGGACGTCTACCGCTCTCTGGCCCGCGACCGCGACGTCGTCTCGGTGCACATCTCCGAAAAGCTGTCGCAGACGGTGGTGCACGCGCGGGCGGCGGTCGAGGAGGGGCTGCCCGAGCTGCAACGGCTGCGCGGCGAGGCCGAGCAGGTGGCGCTGCGGGTGGTGGACAGCAACAACGTGAGCCTGGGGCTCGGGATGCTGGCTCTCTTCGCCGCCCGCATGGCGCGCCGGGGCATCGAGCCGGACGTCATCGTCGAAAGCCTGGAGGCGATGCGCGATCGCGTGCACGTCTTCTTCGCGGTCAACACTCTCGACTACCTGGCGCGCGGCGGGCGCATCGGCAAAGGGCGGGCCTTCCTCGGCAACCTGCTGGGGATCAAGCCGATCCTCGGCGTCGTCGATGGCGAGGTGACGGCCGTCGACCGCGTGCGCGGCGGCCGGGCGGCGCAGCCGCGTCTCGTCGAGCTGTTCCGCGACCGGGTGGACCCCAAGCGCCCGGTGGTGGTGAGCGTCGCCCACGCCAAGGCGCCGGTCTGGGCCGACCGGCTGCGCAGCCTGCTGCTGAAGTCGTTCGACGTCGCCGAGCTGATCGTGGCCGAGATGGGGCCGGTGGTGGGCACCCACGCCGGCCCCGGCACGGTCGGCGCCGCCCTCTTCCAACCCACCGGGGACGAGCTGCCCCTGGTTGCCCCGCTGGCAGAGACCGCCTGACGGTGAGCTCGGCAAGCCGCACGGTCCTCGTCACCGGCGTCAGCCGCGGTCTCGGCCGTGCGCTCGCCGTGCGCCTGGCCGGCCTGGGCCACGTCGTGATCGGCTGCAGCCGCACCCGCGCCGCCGTCGACGAGCTCCAGGCTCGGCTCGGCGAGCCGCACGGCTTCTCGGTGGCGGACGTGGCCTCCGCGGCGGAGGTGGAGGCCTGGTGCCGCCACGTCCTCGCGCGCCATCCTCCCATCGATCTCCTGCTCAACAACGCGGGAGTGATCAACAAGGGCGCGCCCCTCTGGCAGGTGCCGGAGGAGGAGATGGCGCGCGTGGTGGACGTCAATCTCAAAGGCACCTACCACGTGCTGCGCAGCTTCCTCCCCGCCATGCTGGAGCGTGGGCAGGGGGTGGTGGTGAATTTCAGCTCCGGCTGGGGACGGTCCACGGCGTCGGAATTCGCCCCCTACTGCGCCACCAAATGGGCCATCGAAGGGATGACCCGCGCTCTCGCCGAGGAGCTGCCGCCGGGCCTGGCCGCGATCGCCCTGAACCCGGGCATCATCCACACGGAGATGCTGGAGATCTCCTTCGGCCAGTCGGCAAAGAGCTATCCCGGGCCCGAGCGCTGGGCCGAGCGCGCCGCGCCGTTCCTCCTCGATCTGGGCCCGCGGGACAACGGCAAGAGCCTCACCGTGCCGGGTTTCTGAGAGAAGGCAAGGACAACAAGGACAGCAAGGACGAGAGGGACGGCGTGCTGTCCTGTCCCTGCAGTCCTTGCCGTCCTTTGGGTCCTTCTCCCCTCTCCCGGGAGGGCGTGAGGGCGTGTGGGAGAGGGGTCGGGGGTGAGGGGCGCTTTTCGGCTACGCCGGCTCGCCGGGCAGCTCGACCTTGCGCAGCTCGGGGTCGGACTGGCGGCGGTAGAGGATGAGGACGTGGCCGATCATGCCCACCGTCTCCGCTCCGAGCTCCGTCTCGACGCGGCTCGCCATCGCCTGCTTCTCGGCCTTCCGGGCGACAGCCTGAACCTTGATCAGCTCATGCGTGTCGAGAGCGAAGTCGATCTCCCGCAACGCCGACTCGGAGAGGCCCTGGCGGCCGATCAGGACCACAGGTCGCAGGGCGTGGGCCTGGCCGCGCAGCCACTTGCGCTGCGATCCCTTGAGCATCAGAAGGCCTTGAAACGCGCCCTCTTGACCTGCTTGACGGTGCCGTCCTCGCTCTCTTCCACCACGGCGTGAGTGGCGCCCGGCGGCAGCTTCCCCGCGCTCGTCGGCTCGGCGGCTTCGCCGCGCACGGCGAGGTCGCGCAGGTAGCGCTCGGTGGCGGAGTCGTCCTTGTCCTCGGCTGCGGATGGTTTGGTCGGCGATTCAGTCTTGGTCGTGCTCATGCTCACCACCTCGTGCAAACCCTACGCCGATCCACCCGCAGCGGTCAAATCAATCGAACCCGCAATCGAACGTCCGCCGGCGCAGGACCAGATCGCCCTTCTCTTCGACGACGACGTGCGTCTTCATGGCAGGGGTGTGCGTGATGCCGGTCTCCGGATGGGCATGCTCGCGCACGTCGACCCGCCCGCGCTGGAAGAGATCGTCGGTGAACGATTGCGCCGCGTTCTGTCCCGAGCGCGGCTCGAGCGGAGCCAGGGTGAGCGCGGCGGAGGTGACGGCAAACCGCTTCGGCTGCTCCGCGGTATGGACCTTGAGCGCCGCCCGCGTCAAGCCGTAGTTGGCGCCGGAGATGGTGGCCTGCGGCAGCTCGGCGGCTTCGGCCTGCCCGGCGGCGGCGAAGGCCGCCTTGCGGGGAGGCGGCGCCTTGACGCTGGTCACCGTCGCCGCCGCCTCCAGAGAAAGGATGCCGCGGCGGACGAACGCGCTCTTGAGGACGTTGCGGTACTTGCCGTTGAACGGTGCTGCCTCGCCGGTGCTGATCATGTGCGCCGCCACCTGGCTGTAGTAGTCGGGGACGACCGGCGCATCGAGGATTCCCGCCACCAGGAGGCGGGCGGCATCCGCGCTGGCCGCCAACAGGTCGTCGGCGGTGGGCGCGCTGCCCTGGAGCTTGAAGACGCCGGCCAGCACGTCGAGGAAGGCGGCGGTGAAGACGCGCGAGAAGGAGTGCGGCTCGGAGGAGAGCTGGGTCGCCGGCGCGGACGGCGGCAGGGTCTGCGGATCGCGATAGAAGAAGGAATTCACGGCGTTGCGCAGGCAGTCGGCTTCGACCGCATCCGGGTGCTGTATCCGGATGGCCGCTCCGAGCTGCTCGGCCAGGCGCGAGAGCCGGGAAGCCCGGTTGAGCGTGCCTCCCGTCTCGCCGACCACGGCTTGCCGGAACGAGGCGATCTGGAGGACGGAGAGCATGGCGCTCATGTCGCCGAACGATTCGTGGAAGGCGGCGGCCTCGATCGTCTGCGCGTCCCACAACTGCGGCCGGATGGCGTCGAGCACCGCGTGGCCCATCTCATGGCTCGCCACGTCCGGGCTCTCGCCCGAGAAATAGGTGTGGCCGCCGACCGTATCGTGGAAGAAGTGCAACCCGGGAGCGTCGCCGAAGCCGCCGCGGGTGTAGAAGGCGTTCAGATCGACTCCCGAGTCGAGGAGGACGGGCAGGATCTTGCCGAGCTCCCAGCCGGTGCCCGAGGACACGATCGCGCCCCAGAAGTCCGCGGTCCGGCGCAGAGCGCTGGCCGCCGCATAGAAGCGGAAGTTGGCCGTACCGGGCGCATAGACCTGCGGCGCCGGCGTGGAGCCGGCGATCTTGAACGGCAGAGGCGCCGCCGACGGATCTGGCGCCGCCACCGTGATCGGAGCCGGAGCCGGCAGCTGCGTGGGATCGCCGGGATCGTCTTCCCAGCAGGCCACGGTGGCGCCGGCGGGCGGCTTGACCGTCTTGGTCGTCGTCTTCTTTTTTCCGGGCTTGCTCTTCGTGGCCGTCGCACCTTTTGAAGCAGCCATGCGCTTCTCCTTCTCCGCTCGTGGAGGTCTCTTCGTGCTGCTCTCACTGTAGGACTGAGACGAACCCCCGTCAAGACGCCACTTGCGCTACACTGTCAGCAGATGTCCGACGACCGCAAGTACCGGCAGCGCGGCTATCAGGACTCGGGCCGTCCGTCCGAGCCACGCTCCACGGGACCGCAGCTCCCGCGGGAGAAGAAGGAAGGGCCGCGCGGGCGCGGCCTGGGCGCTCCCACCGAGACGGTGTTCCGCTGCGCCAAGTGCGGCGAGAAGCGGGTGATCGCCGATCCCATCGAGCTGGACACGGTGTGCAAGAAGTGCGGCGCCGACCTCCACACCTGCTCGAACTGCATCCACTTCGATACCTCGGCGCGTTGGGAGTGCCGGAAGTTCGCGGAGATTCCGGTGCACATCCTCAAGAAGAGCACCCACAACGAGTGCCCGCTCTTCAATCCCAAGACCGTTCAGGAGTTCAACCGCGACGGCGGCAAGCCGTCCCCCGGCGACGCCCGCTCCGCGTTCGACGCGCTGTTCAAGATCTGAGCCGGCCTCAGCCCGCCCCCGCGTTCTTGAGCAGCCGCGCGTAGAAGCGCACCGCCGACGCGTAGTCCTCGACGCCCACCCGCTCGTCCGTGCCGTGGAGGCGCCTCAGGTCGCGCGCGGTCACGCGGATGGGGAGGAAGCGATACACGTTGCGGGTGAGCCGCTCATAGTGGCGGGTGTCGGTGCCGCCGGCCAGCAGGTTGGGAGCGATCAAAGTCCCCGGCAGCGCTTCGGCCACCGTGCGCTGGAGGAGACGGAATTCCGGCGCCGCGGTGTCCGACTCCGGCGAGGGATCGGTGGCGTGCAGCCCCTCCTGCGCCACCTTGACGCCCGGACCGACCGTCTTGCGCACGTGGTCGAGGACGCTCGCCACCGTGTCCCCGGGAAGAATGCGGAAGTTCACCACCGCCTGCGCCTTCGCGGGGAGCACGTTCTCCTTGACCCCGCCGGAGATCATGGTGGCGGCGGTGGTGGTGCGGATGCGTGCGTTCGAAGCCGGGTCGTTGGCGAATTGACTGGTGACCAGCGGGCCGAAGAACCAGAGGTTGGCCAGGAAGAGCCGCTGGCCGAACGGCAGCTCCGGGGCCAGGAAGTCGAACGACGCCCTCGTGGCGCCGCCGATGCGGCCGGCCATCGGGTGCTCCTCCAACGCATGGACCGCGGCGGCCACCGCGCCGACCGCGGTGTGGCGCGGCGGCATCGAGGAGTGCCCGCCCTCGCTCTCCGCCGTCAACACGACGTTCACGAAACCCTTTTCGGCGGTTCCCACGAGGGCGACCGGCTTGGCGAGACCCGGCACCATGCCGACGACCAGGGCGCCCCCCTCGTCGAGGATAAAGGCGGGGCGGACGCCGCGCTGCTGGAGGACCGCGGCCACGCTGTGCGCCCCATGGAGCCCGCCGACCTCCTCGTCGTGGCCGAAGGCGAGATAGACCGTGCGTTCGGGCTGGAAGCCGCGGGCGGCGAGCGCCTCGACCGCCTCCAGGAGCCCGGTCACTCCCACCTTGTCGTCGAGGGAGCCGCGCCCCCAGACATAGCCGCCGGAGATCGTGCCGGCGAACGGCGGCTCGGTCCACGAGCGCTCCGTCCCCGGCTCGACCGGCACGACGTCGAGATGGGACATCAAGAGGACCGGGGGCAGGGACGCGTTCCTCCCCGGCCACGTATACAAAAGGCTGTAACCGGCGACGACCTCGCGGGTGAGCGCCGCATGGGCGCGCGGGAAGCTCTCTTGCAGGTGGCGGTGCAAGGCGAGGAAGGCGGCGGGATCGATCGGCCCCGTGCCCTCCTGCGACACCGTCTGGAAGCGGAGCGCCGCAGCCAGCCGCGCAGCGGCGGCGTTGGCGTCCACTTCGATGTCGGGAGGCGTCGCCGCCGCCTGGATCTGGCGCGAGCGGACGGTGAGCGCCCGGATGACCAGCACCGCGAGGAGGAGCAGCAGAGCGGCGGCCGCGAGCTTGAGGATCTTCTTCATAGTCCTCCCCGAACGTGAGATGCTCGAAGCATAGAGGAGAACCGACGTGAAGAGACAACCAGGATGCCACCTCTTTTCGATCTTCTTGTTCCTGATCTGCCTCCCGGCCCCCGCCGCCGCCCAGCGCTGGACGCCGTTCGGTCCCGCGGCCTGGCCGCTCACCGGCTTCGCCGCCGGCGCTTCAGGGCGGGTGTTTGTCGCCTCGGGGACCAACGGCGTGTTTGCCAGCGCCGACGGCGGCAGAGCCTGGTCCTTTGCGGGCAGCGGGATCGGCGCCGCCCACATCCAGGCCCTGGCCGCGGATGCGGACGGCAATCTGTTCGCGAGCGGTCCGGCGACGTTCTTCCACAGCACGGACGACGGCAGGAGCTGGAGCGTTCTCGCCAAGGGCCTCCCGCTCGGGCCACCAGTCGAGGCCGGCGACCTGCTGGCCGTGGCTCCGGGCGGCGCCGGCGGACCGCAGGTCTTCCTGGCGCGTGGCCCGGTCCTCCTGCGCAGCGCCGACGGCGGCGCCACCTGGCACCAGGCGCTCGTCCAACCGCTGCCCTTCACCGCGCTCCTGGTGGACCCCAACGCCCCGCAGTCCGTCTTCGCGGCCACCGCGCAGGGCGGCGGGATGTTCCACAGCGGCGACGGCGGCGTGACCTGGGCGCCGGTGACCGACGTCGAGCCCGCTTTGACGTCCCCTTTCGACAAGCCGTTCTCGTTCGGCGTTCTCGGCCTCGCCGCCGCGCCGACCTCTCCGACGACGCTGTTCGCGGAGATGAACCTCGGCCTCTACCGCAGCACGGACGGCGGCGCGAGCTGGCGCCTGCTGCCGCCGACGCCGGCGCCGAGCGTCGGCTACGTCTATGCGGTGACGGTCGTGCCCGGATCGCCGGCCACCGTGTTGACTCTCCAGCAGCTCGCGACCGGCGGTCAAATCGCCCACGCCGGAATCTTTGCCAGCCGCGACCTCGGCGCCACCTGGACGCGGGTGGACGAGGATCCGGACGGCAGTGTGCCGTTCGGCGACCGCCTGATCGCGGCCCCGAGCGGTGACCTCTACGTCCTGGCGCAGCAGGTCCTGGGCCACGGACGCGCCGGCGGCGCGCATTGGACGATCCCCCTCGAAGTCTTCGACTGCACCGGGGCAGCCGCCTTCGACATCCTGCGCTGGCCGAGCGACGGCTCGCGGATCTATGCCGAGGTCACCGGCGGTCTCTCCACGAGCAGTGATGGGGGGCGGAGCTGGATCGGACGCCAGGCGCCTATCTGCATGGGGGACCTCCGTGTCGACCCGGGCCATGCCTCCACCCTCTACGCCGGAGCACAGGGCGGGGTCTTCACGAGCCGGGACAGCGGCGCCACCTGGAAGAGCATCCTGGCCGCGCCCGACCCGCGCTTCGATTTCACCGTCAAGGCGCTGGCCGTCCCGAAGAGCGGCCGGATCGTGGCCGGCGCCTGCGGGATCTGGCTGAGCGTCGATGCCGGAACGACCTGGAGAAAGACACTGGGCTGCGTCGCCCACCATGCGGACGGCGACTACAGTCGGGACGTGCAGAAGCTCGTCGTCGATCCGGTCCGTCCGGACGTCCTCTACGCCAAGGACGTGGAGGCCAGCGAGCAACAGCATCCGCCGCGCACATTCGCCGTCATCTTGCGCAGCCTCGACGGCGGCCGGAGCTGGCATCCGCTGATCGAAAGCCTTGGAACGCTCGCCGTCGACCCGCGGGTTCCCCAGACGCTCTACCTCCTCGAGGTGAACGGCGAGGTCCGGCGGAGCACGGACGACGGCCGCACCTGGGAGACGATCAGCACGCCCGGCCCCGGGGTCGCCCAGTACGACATCCTCGTCGATCCCAGAGACTCACAGACCCTCTACGCGTCGGGCTCCCTCGGAGTCTTCCGGAGCCGCGACGGCGGCGTCACCTGGCAGCCCTTCGGGACCGGTCTGGCGGGACGAATTCCCGTCGGTCTCTTCCTCGACCCGGGAAACCACAACCTCTTCACCGGCACCGGCGGGCTGTTCCAGATGCGGCTTCACCCGTAGCGCAGCGCCTGCGTGGGGTCCACCCGAGTCGCCCGCGAGCCGGGGATGGCTCCGGCGAAGACGGCGACGGCGAGGAGGACCGCGGTCGCGGCGGCGAGGGTCGCAGGGTCGTGGGCGGAGAGGCCGACGAGCCGGCTCGCCACCAGCCGCGCCGCCGCGAGCGCGGCGGGCACGCCGATCGCCACCCCGGCCAGCGCCAGGAACAGCGTCTCGCGGAGGACCATCCAAAGGACGGATTCGCGACTGGCTCCGAGCGCCATGCGGATGCCGATCTCGTTGGCGCGCCGGGCGACGGTGTACGAGACGACGCCATAGAGCCCGATCGACGCCAGCAGCAGGGCGAGCACGCCGAACACCGCCGAGAGCTTGGTGATCAGGCTCTCGTGGTTGATCGATTCGGAGATCATGGCGGACAGCGGACGCAGCTCCTCGACCGGCAGGTTGGGATCGTAGCCGCGGACCGCCTCGCGGAGCGGCTTGACCAGGGCGCCGGGATTCGCCGTGCGGATCTCGACGTTGAAAGCCGAGGCGAACGAGGTCGACTGCGCGAGCGCGGTGTAGAAGCGCGGCGGCACCGGGCCGCGCAGGTCGTGGTCCCGCACGTCGCGCGCCACGCCGACGATCTCGAAGACCGTGTCCTCAGGCGGCCCGACGATCGTCAGGTGCTTGCCGAGCGGGCTCCGGCCGGCGAAGTAGCGCTTCGCCAGGGCCTCGTTGATGACCGCGACCAGCGTCGTTCCCTTGCGGTCCCGCGGGCCGATCTCCCGTCCGGCCAGGAGCGGCACGCCGACCGACTGGAAGTAGTCCGGGCCGACGCGGTCCGAGGCGATCGCGATGCCGCGCTCCACTCGCGGGGTCCCCTCGAGGCTCACGCCGTCGGCCGATTCGGTGCCGCTGAAGATGCCGTTCTCCGAGTAGGTCACCGCGGACGCGCCGGGCACCGCCTTGATGCGATCGAGGAACTGGAGCGGGAAGGCGTCGAGGCGCCCTTCCGTATAGCCGGCCGCGACGGGATCGACTTTCAAGAGGACGAGGCGTTCGCGGTCGTAGCCCAGATTGAGGCGCTCGAGGTTCTGCAGCGTGCGCACGAAGAGACCGGCGCCGGTCAGCAGGAGGAGCGAGAGAGCGAACTGGCAGACCACTAGGAGCTTGGCGACCGGCCATCTCCCAGTGCCCCCCGAGCCGGCGACGGTCCGCGCATTCTCCTTGAGCGTGGGAGCCAGCTCGACCCGCGTGGCGCGGCGCGCCGGAGCGAGCCCGAACGCGATCCCGGTCAGCAGGGCGAGGACGGTGGTGAAGCCGAGGACCGGCAGGTCGGGACGAAGATCCAGAGGCATGACAGACGACGAGCCGCCGGTCAGCCGCAGGAGCGCCGGCCCGGCCCACAGCGCGAAGAGGATGCCCAGGACGCCGCCGAGCACCGCGAGCAGCAGGCTCTCGGTGAGCAACTGCCGGATCAGGCGCGGCCGGCCGGCGCCTAGGGCTAATCGGACGGCGATCTCCTTCTGCCGGACCACCGCCCGTTCGAGGAGCAGGTTGGCCAGGTTGGCGCACGCCACGACGAGCACCAGTCCCACGATTGCCATCAAGGTGAGCAAAGGCTGCGAGAACTGCCGCCGCAGGGAGGAGAACCCGGCGCCGCCCGGGCTGGCCTCGATCGGCTTCACGTCGGGGCCGGGCATGATCTGGGGAGGGATCGCTGCGCCGGCATAGGTCGTGAGGCTGCGCTTGAAGAGCGCGTTGGCCTCCGCCTGGGCTCGCGCCAGGGAGGCGCCCGGCTTGAGCCGGCCCAGGAACAGCAGCCAACTGGTGTCCCAGCGGTCGAGGTACTTGCGCCCCGGGTTGACCTGGCTCTGCATCATCAGCGGGATCCAGATCTCCGTCGGCGCGCCGACCACGTCGCCGGCGAAGCCGGGCTGGGCGACGCCCACGACCGTAAACGGATAGCCGTTCAAGGCGAGCACGCGGCCGATGACGCCGTCGTCCCCCGCGAACCGCCGCTGCCAATAGTCGTGGCTGATCACCACGACCGGATCGCCTCCGGGCGCCCGGTCCTCAGCGGCTGTAAAGGTCCGCCCGCGGACCGCCCGCACGCCGAGCACCGCGAAGTAGTTGCCGCTGACGATCCGGCCGCGCGCCGGCTCGGCAGCAGCGCCGCCGCCGGTGCCGACTCTCAGCCGGCCGCTCCGGCCCGAGGCGAGCAGGCCCGTAAAGGATTGATTGTGGTCGCGGAGCTGCTCGTACATCGGATACGAGAAGATGTCGGTGCGCACGCTCCCTTCGGACAGCGAGCCGGTGTGCGACGTGTCGCCGAGAGCGACGAGCCGGTCCGGTGCTTGGACGGCGAGCGGACGCAGGATCAGGGCGTTGATGAGACTGAAGATCGCCGTGTTGGCGCCGATCCCGAGCGCCAGGGAGAGCGCCGCGACGATCGTGAAGGCGGGGCTCCCGCGCAGCGTCCGCACGGCATAGCTCAGGTCCTGCACCAGCTCGTCGATGAAGCGCGTCCCCCGCATCTCACGGCACCTTTCCTGGATCTGAGTGAAACCGCCGAAGAGGCGCAGAGCAGCCCGGCGGGCCTCCTTGGCCTCCATGCCGGCGGCGATGTTCTCAGCCGTCTGCTGCTCGAGGTGGAACGACAGCTCGGCGGCGAGCTCCGCCTCCACCCGCGGCCGCAGGAACAGCGAGCGCAAACGCAAACGCACCTTGTCCGCAGAGCGCATGGCCGGCCTTTCCTAAGCCATGCGGGCGACGAGGTTGATCGCGGTCGAGAGCCGGTCCCAGCTCGCGAGCTCCTTCTCGAGCTGCTCGCGGCCGGCAGCGGTCAACGAGTAGAGCTTGGCCTTGCGGCCGGTCTCCGTCTCCCCCCACGCCGCGGCGATCCAGGCTTGCTGCTCGAGGCGGTGGAGGGCGGGGTAGAGCGATCCCTGCTGCACCCTGAGGACGTCAGCCGAGATCTGCTCGATGCGCTTGGCGATCGCCCAGCCGTGCATCGGCCCGAGGGAGATCGTCTTGAGGATCAGGAGGTCGAGGGTTCCTTGAACGAGGTCGCTTGGCTTTCCCATGGTCGATACCTTGACGGTCTACAATAACGGGAGGAATTGTAGACTGTCAAGGTATGGGGGCTGTTCAGTCCGCCGGCTCCGTCTTGAGGTGATCGGCGAGGCGCACGGCGAGCGCACACACTGTGAAGGTCGGATTCTGATACCCCGCGGAGGGAAAGGTGCTGGCGCTCGCGACGTAGAGGTTCGAGCTGTCGTGGACCCGCATCTTGCCGTCGACGACGCCATCCTTTCGCTCCTCGGCCATGCGCGTCGTCCCCGTCGGATGGAGCCCCGGGCTCCAGGCTCTGTCGTCCAGGGTCGGGAAGACGAAGTCGCTGCCATATCCCAGGTCGGACAGGACCTCCTTGGTCGCTTCGAGCATGGCTTCGCCGGTCTTGCGGTCGAGCTTCGAGAGTTGCCAATCCACCCTGACGCGCTGCTGGCCGAAGAGATCGGTCGGCTCGGAGTCCGTCAGCGTGATCGTGCCCCCGTCCTGGGGCAGCGGCTCGATGTTGGTCTGGATCGTTCCGGGCTGGTTGCCGACTCCGCCCAGCAGGACCCGGAAGCCGCCGATCTCGTGTCGCTCGATGAAGTCGTCCGTCGGCACCAACCCGGCAATGAACGTCGACTTGCCGTTGGGAGCCGGAATCGACTGCAGCCGCAGCTTTCTTTGGCTGGCGTCGACTTCCTCGATGCCGAAGTAGAAGCTCCTGACCTCGGCAGGAATGGTCCCCACTCGATACGTGGAGGAGTTCAAGTAAGGATGGTCCATGAAGTTCTTCCCCAGGTGCCCACTGCTGTCGCCGATGCCGAACAGGAGCAGCAAGCGCGTCGACTCGACCACCCCGGCCGCCACGACGAAGTACCGAGCCCGGAAGTAGAGAGTCTTGCCGGGTTGCCCGTCCTCGATTCCCCTCGCCACCAACCGCAGGACCCGCCGGCGGTCCTGGCCGGCGGCCTCGGTCTCCACTCCGATCGCGTTGGCATTGCGATAGAGGTCGACGAAGGCCGAGTTTTCGATGACAGATCCATACTCGTTCTCGAACGCGATGGCGTTGAACTGCAGAACGCGGGTCCGCAATGGAGAACCCGGCGGCAGCGGCATGACGGCAAGCTTGGGGTTGGGCGTCTCGTCGATCCAGTATTGAGGATCATCGTACGCAAAGGCGTCGAGCTGCATGATGTCGCGCTGGGCCTTCTTGTAGTAGTGGAGGAGGTCCCCGTACTCGATCGGCCATCGAGTCCCGGGCCGGATCGGCCGCGCTTCGAGGTCGAGCTTCTCGAGAGGCCAGGACCATCCGCCCCAATGGTTCGAGGTCCCGCCGTAGCTCCTGAAGCGCCCTTGTGTCAGGTAGTCGGTCGGCCAACTCGTGCGCCCCGCCAGCAGCCCCGCGTTCTCCCCTTCGTAGAGATCCTGGACGTCGAAGCCGCCGCCCGGGCTGCTCTCCAGCATGGCCACCCGCATCCCGCGTCCCGAGCCGCCTGGATTCTGGAGGGCGAACTGAAGCGCCAGCGAGAAGGCGGCCGGGCCGCTGCCCACCACGCAGATGTCGTAGTCGAGCTGGTCGCCGTCGTTCAGCGTGTCGAGGTCGAGAATCATGAGGTATCCTCCCGTGGTCGCTCCAGATTCCAAACCTACACCGAATGCTGTCGTGGAGAAAGACCTAGCCGCCGCCATCGCCTATCACTGGCGGCAGCGGGCACCCTTGTAGTCCCTCCCTCTCCGTGGTTGCAACAGACGTGGCGCCGTTTGTTACAACACTCTGCGCGGCGGTCATCGCGATACCGAATTCTGTCATGTCCACCGCGGTCGATGCCTGCTGGTCCGCCCTTGGCTGTCGCAACTCCGATTTTTCCGTGACAAACGACCTGGCTCTGACAGCCGCGAGCCTGCAATTCATAACAGAAGTCGGTCCAACTGAAGCCAAAGCCCGCTCAGTTGGAACAATTGGACGAATCGCTACGCCTTTGCGACCTTTAATTCCGAACAATTGATGCGTCGAAGGTCGCGCCGGCCGTCCATTCTGTTGCAAACGAGCGCGCGACTGTCATGTCCCTCGCGGGGGACATAACCTGACCCGCCGGTAAGGTGACACACCTGGATCGATTTGCGACAGTAGGCGAGGGCGGGCCGCTGGGGCTCCCCGGACCTGCCGGTTCAATTCGCTACTAAGACGACCGTTGGCTTCAAGCGCGGTCCAAAGCGGCGGGCATATCGAGAGCCAACCTGACGGGTCCAAACCTGCGCGTCTGGATGCCGGGCGAGAAGCCGATCCGAAGCTGCGATTTCGTCGCGGTCGACCTCGTAGTCCCCAGTTTGGACATCGATGAGCGCGAGCTTGCCTTCGTCCTCTGCGCCCATGCGGGGAAAAACCTCGCGCTCGTAGATCTCGTCGCCACGCTGGGCGACCTCTTCTCGACTATAGCGGGCTAGGGTGGCCATGGATCTATCCCCTCTCGCCGCATTGTACCAGCGCCACCTCTTCCCAGGAGCTTGGCGACGACAGCGTCACGATCGATCACGGCTCGCTCCGCGACGGAATCGTTCCAACAGGCTTCGTTCGGCCTCGCGGCGGAGGATCTTCAGGTCTTCATACATACTGAGCGTACGGCTGAAGGACGCATATCGCCGCTGCGGATTGCGGTCGGTCAGGAGCCGGCCGTGCTTGAGGACCTGCATTCCCAGGATCGGAGAGGCGGCATCGAGGTCAACGAGATCCACGGGACGACGCACCACCTCCGCCAGCTCAGTCTGCGCATCGAGCCGTTCGAGCGTCGAGGGGCGCCGCGTCAGGAGAGCACCGAGGTCGAGGTCTGAATCCGGCCGGGAAGTCCCCTGGGCTTCCGAGCCGAACAGCCAGAGAGTCTCCAGCCCGAAACGCTGGTCCAGGAAATCCGCAGCCTGCTGGAGGGCTTCGTCCTGCGTCATGGCGGGACCATGCTATCAGGGGGAAACCGTCTCCCCAGGTCGTCTCCTTGCTTCATCCCGGATTTCTCCCCTCTCCCGGCGGGGGAATGGGCGGGAGATGGGAGAGGGGCCGGGGGTGAGGTGTTACGACCCGCCGTCCCCCTCCATCATCCCCAACACCGCGGCGGCATCCTCTTCGCTGAGATGCACCCGGAGGATCTCTCCAAACCTCTCCTCTCCGAGAAGCTCCCGCTGGCGGCGGAGCCAGTGGAGGTCGATCCGGACCTGCGGAGATCCGAGCTGGATCCGGATCGCCAAGCTGCGCAGATTGAGCGGCACCGCCTCGGCAGGTTGGCCCTGTTTGGTCGCGAGCACACCCAACTGGCTGATCGTGATCGCCATGCCGGCGCGGTTGCCCAGCTCTTCGTTGATCTGGAGCGACTTCTGGTACCACTCCAGCGCCTGCGTCGGCTGGCTGCGGTCTTGGGCGAGCATGCCGAGCTGATGGTAGGAGCTCGCCATGCCGGCGCGGTTGCCCAGCTCTTCTTCGATCTGAAGCGACTTCTGGTACCACTCCAGGGCCTGCGCCGGCTCGCCGCGGACTTGGGCGAGCACGCCGAGCTGATGGTAGGAGCTCGCCATGCCGGCGCGGTTGCCCAGCTCTTCGTCGATCTGGAGGGCCTTTTGGTACCACTCCAGGGCCTGTGCCGGCTCGCCGCGGTCTTGGGCGAGCATGCCGAGCTGATGGTAGGAGTTCGCCATGCCGGCGCGGTTGCCCAGCTCTTCTTCGATCTGGAGCGACTTCTGGTACCACTCCATCGCCTGCGCCGGCTCGCCGCGGTCTTGGGCGAGCATGCCGAGCTGATGACACGCAACAGCAATGCCGACGCGATCGCCAATTGCCGAGAAGGCAGAAAACGCGGCTTGATGAGCGTCATGAGCTTGAGTAAGGTCGCCTCTCAGTTGGGCCAGCGTCCCAATCTGGCCTGCAAACCTGGCGGCCGCGGCAGACTTCTCTGGCAGCCAGGCCAGCGTCTCACGGCAAAGCTGTTCCTCCCGCCGGTAGGCGCCCCACTCTTCGAACTGCAAGCAGATCCACTCCGTCACCTCTACCGCCTGGTCGATCTCTCCGGCCTCCTCGTGGTGATGGCGCGCCTCCAGGAGCTGCTCCATATCCTCCGCCCGGCTCTGCGGCACGTACTTCACCCTCCATCTCCAGAACCGAGCGGCCAGGTGATGTGCCTGAACCTTCTCTTCCGCCGAGCTTTTCGCGAGCACCGCCGAGGCGGTCCAGCGGTGGACGAAGAAGAGATCCGCTCCCGGATCGGACCAACCAACTGGTGCCAGAAGGCCCAGATCCTCCAGAGCCAGCAGGGCGTCGTCGAATCCGGCGGGAGCCTGGACCGGCGGCCGATCTTGCTGAGCCTCAGGTAGCTCGATCTCCTCACCGACTTGCCAGACGAGGCCGATCCGATCAACCGGCACCCTGTACACCGCCGCGCCGACTAGGAGCTCTTTTGCCGCGGGCACACCGGCGGAACGTTCGAGCAGGCGGTCGAGCAGCACGTCGTCCACAGCCAGGGTGACCGTCTCCGCCAGTGCGCGGTCCAAGTCCCCGGCGACGCCTTGCATCCAGGCGTCGGGTCTGCGGATTCCTTTCGCCTCCAGACTCCTCTCCATGCGGTCCGTGACGTCCTGGAAGCGCGCCTTGCCCCCGCGCAGCAGGGCATCGAGGTACTCCAGCGCCCTGGGGTGACCTCCGACGTCCGCGTAGGCGCGGAGCTGTTCCTCCTTGCCGAGTTTGTCCAGGGCTGGCAGGCGCCAGAAGAGCTTCCGGGTCTCGGCGAAGGAGAGCGGACCCAAATGCAGGCCGTCGAGCCGGCGGTGGGCGCGGTCGGGCAGCTCGAAGGGGTAGCGGCTCGTGACGAGGAAGCGGGTGCGGCCGGGGTTTTGAAGCCAGCCCGCGAGGAGCGCGGCGAGGTCCTGGTCCTTGACCGCGTCTCCATCTCCCTGGTTGTCCTCGAAGTTGTCCAGGAGGACCACAAGCTTCCGCTCGGCGAGTAGCACGCGAGAGAGTGCGGCGAAACGCTCTTCCCAGTCCAGATCCGGCCGGGCCAGGGCGACGGCGAGCTGCCGCCGTGGATTATTCTCCCTCATCCCCTCGTTTTGGAAAGCGGTGAGGTAGGTCCCGCCGGCCGCGGCGAGGAGCCCGTCCGGAGTGACCGTGCCATAGAGAGAGGCGATGAGCCAGCCTTCCTCCTGAAGGGCGCGGAGGGTCTCGGCGGCCAGGCTGCTCTTGCCGATGCCGCCGAGGCCGCGGAGGAGAATGCCGGCAGTGTCGGGAGCGCGGAGGGATTGGAGGAGGCGGCGCCCTTCGCGCCGGCGGCCGACGAATTCGCCGACCCGGCGGACGGCGACTCCCGTGGCGAAGGTCGGTGCGGGGGGCGGCGCGATGGCCTCAAACGGGGCAGAGCGATCGATAAGCGGCAGCGAGGGGCCGCGCAGGTAGAGCGCCGGGGTGGCCCACTCGGCGTCGATACGGGCGGAGAGATGGCCGGCGCGGCGGTCGGTTTCGAGGAGCCGGCGGGCGTCGGCGACGGCGTCAAGGGGGTCGGGGCGCTCGGCGGTGGCGAGGGCGCGGTAGAGGCGGGCGCCCAGGGCGGTGGCGTAGGCGTCGCCCACGGGAGCCTGCATGGCGAGGACGGCCGGCACGCCATGGGCGAGGAGAGCGCGGGCGAGCCCAGGCAGGGCGGCTTCCCCCTGGTCGGCTTTGCCGGGGACGCTCAGGGCGGTGGCGCAGCCGGCGAGAACCACGAGCGGCACGCTGCGGCCGGCGACCAGAGCCTCGCGGCAGAAGCGATCGGCGGCGACGCGGTCTTCAGAGCCGTCCTCTTTCTCCAGGACGAGGACGCCGGGGCCGGCGTGGCAGGTGACGTGGAGGACGTGATAGCGCTCGCCGGCCAGCGCCTCGTGGACGGCGGCGACGGTGCCGCGCTGGAGGACGCGGACGTAGGCCGGATGCGCTCCCCGGCGGGCGGGCTCGACGGCGTCGAGGATGCGTTCGAGCTCGCGCTCCATGTCCAGCAGCTCGCCGCCGGCGCTCTGCTCCTCGGGGCTGCCGATGACGACGAGGATGCGCAGCGGGCCAGGGATGGGGAGCGCCGGGACGGCGCCCAAGCCGGTAACGGCACGGAAGAGGCGGACGTTCGGGTGGAGGGCGAGCGGTTCTCCTGGAACACCGCCGACTGGGGGCAGCCGGAGGGCCTCCCAGGGCCGGCCGGCGAGGTCGTCCTCCACCTCCAGCCCCAGCTCCACCGTGGAACCCAGGCGCTCGGCTTCCGTCACCGTCGCCCGCAGCGCCTCCCCCGCGGCGCCATCCAGATAGGTGCGGGAGAGAGCATCGCCAATCTCCAGGAGGAGGGCATTCTGGGCCGAAGCCTGGGCTTCAACCGCCGCCGACGCGTCCCGGACCAGCTCCTGACCGTGGCGGACGCGGTCGAGATTCCAGAGGCGCATCTCGGTCTCGAAGCTCAGCCTGCCGGGTTGGTGCGCGGCCTCTGCCCCTTCCTTATATAGAAGGGAGACCTTCTCCTTCCCGATTCGCAGCCGGCAGGGGATCGGCCCCGGAGCGCGGAAGGCGGAGCCCGGCGGTGGCTCCAAACGGGCCGGCGGTCCCGGCCGTTCGCCGCGGAGGAGCGCGGCGAGCTTCCGCACCTCTTCGTCATACTCCGGCCCATCGGCATGCCGCAGGTCCACCCAGACCCGGCTCGCCAGGAGCGGCGGCATCTCGGCGTCGACCAGGAGGACGGGGATCAGCCGCCGGCCCTGCTCGACCGCCCGCTGCGTCAGAGCGGCATACTCGGCCTGCACCCATGGGCGGGACAGCGCCGTGGGCGTGACGGCGAGGACGCCGTCTCGGCTCTCCAACAAGCCGCGGTCGAGCTGATGGACGAGGACGTCTCCCGCCGCGATCTCCCATTCGTCGAAGAAGAGGTCGACCCCGAGCCGGTGCAGATTCTCGGCCAAGCGGCGGACGGCCTCCGCGTCGGCGCGGGCGTAGGAGAGGAAGGCGTGGTAGCGCTCGGCCAAGGGGCCTCCGGGAGATAGGGACGGGTCTCCCGGTATTTTCGCATGACCGGCGGTTGACGACCACCTTGCGCCCTTCCTCCGCCCAGATCCTGGGTCGCCGAGGCTCCCCGCAGGATGACGTCGTTGGGCCGCTCGTGTGTGGGAAGCGTCCGGCGTGACAGAGATCCGGGCCTGTGAGACGCCGGCCTGGGTCCGCGTCACAAAGACCGCAGCCTGGATGACGCCGGCCCGGTCCGGCGGCCCTCAGACCCGAGCCGGCGTGACGCAGGCCGCGTCCGACGCGGCGCAGACCCGGGGCTCTTTAGCAAAGACCGCGGTCTGGATGACGCCGGCCCGGGCCCGCGGCGCTCCGACAGCGGCTGGCGTGACACCGGCCCAGGCCGGCGCCTTCCAGACCGCTTCTAGCAAACGACGTCCGCGGACTCGCGCGTGCCAACCAGGAGCTTCTCGATGATCGCGAAGTCGAGCTTTTCCGGCTTCGAAAAGCGAATACAGCCCTTGCCGATGCTGGCGGTCACGAGCTCGGAGCGATGGGCGTCGAGGACCGCCTTCTTCATGATGTAGAGAGAGATGTAGCTCTTCTGGCTGGCCCAGGCCACTTCGGCGGTGCCGTTTCTCTTGTAGCACGGCATCCCGTATTCGATCGTCTCCTCGTAGCCGCGCAGCAAGGAGACACAGAGATTCCGCAACCGGGTTAGCGCCGCCTGCCGTTCAGGCGGTGCCTGCTCGAGATAAGTCGTAACGTCCGCCGCTGTGCTTTGCAAGGGGGATTTGCTACGCAGCTCTCAAAGGGGCAAGATCGGCGTCCGGCAAGGCGGACAAGCCAAGGTTGGCCAAGACTCTGTTGATCGTCGAAGGGGAAACCTCGCCGGGAGCTGTGATCTCCAGCCCGAGCGGCCGGCCATCCGCTGCATAATCGACCAGCAGGCCAGGAGCAGCCTTCTCGGTCCGAGCGCTTCGCTCATCGCCCTCGCGCGGAAGGTAGAGATACGCTGCAAGGGGTCGGCCATGACGGAAAGTGATCTCCAGATAGGGCTCTTTCATATGTCAGCTCACTTCCACCCCGTCCACCCCGGCCCCCGCACCACCCGCCCTGCCTTCGCTCCGGTCGGCTCGCCGTTTTTCAGCACCTGGATGCCGTTCACGAAGACGTCGCGGACGCCGGTTGAGTATTGATGCGGTTTCTCGTAGGTGGAGTGGTCCTGGATGGTGGCGGGATCGAAGACGACGAGGTCGGCGTAGTAGCCGTCTTTGAGGAGGCCGCGGTCGCGGATCTTGAGGTTTCCGATAGGAAGGGAAGTGAGCTTGCGGATGGCCTCTTCGAGGGGGATGATCTTCTCGTCGCGCACGTAGCGGCCGAGGAGGCGGGCGACGTTGCCGTAGGCTCGCGGGTGGTCGTTGGATTTGAGGAAGACGCCCTCGGCGGAGGGGGCGCCGGCGTCCGAGCCGAAGCTCACCCAGGGGAGCGCGACCTGGCGGCGGACGTTGTCCTCGGACATCAGAAAGTAGATGGTGCCCACCCGGCTGTCGTCCTCGATCACCAGGTCCATGGCGGTCTGGATCGGCGTCTTGCCGCGCATTTTCGCCACTTCGGCCAGGGTCTTGCCGGTCAGCGGCTTCAGGGCGTCGTTCTTGAACGCCACGAGGAGGATGTTCTCCGGACCGGCGGACGTGAAGAGGTTCTCCCAGTCGTCGCTCGGGGTCATCACCTCTTTCTCGACGCGGGCGCGGATGGCGGGGTCCTTCATCCGCTCCTGCCAGGCCTTGAGGCCGCCCTCCTGCACCCAGGGGGGCATGGAGGCGTCGAGGCCGGTGGCGCCGGCGGTATAGGTGTACATGTCGGCGGTGACGCGGAGGCCCGAGGCGCGCGCCGCCTCGATCTTCTTGATCGCGGCGTCGAGCTTCCCCCAGTTCTGCCGGCCTGCCGCCTTCAGGTGGTAGATCTCGGCCGGCACCCTGGCCCGGCGGCCGATGTCGACCAGCTCGTCGATCGCTTCGAGGAGGCGGTTGCCCTCACTCCGCATGTGCGAGATGTACATGCCGCCGCTCTTGCCCGCCTCTTCGCAGAGCGCCACCAGCTCGTCGGTCTTGGCGTAGAAGGCCGGCGCGTAGATGAGCGACGAGCCGACGCCCAGGGCGCCCTCGTCCATGGCTTGATGGACCAGGGCGCGCATGCGGGCCAGCTCCTTCGGCGTGGGGGGCCGGTTGGCATAGCCGACCTCGTGGATGCGCACGGTGGTGGCGCCCACGAAGGAGGCGACGTTGGGAGCGATGCCGCGCTTCTCCAGCGACTCCAGGTACTCGCCCAGGGTGGTCCAGGTGATGTCGTACTTGATGTCGCCCTGCTGCTCGACCCCTTCCTTCTTCATGGCGTCGTTGAGCGGTCCCATGGACCAGCCTTCGCCCATGACCTCCAGGGTCACCCCCTGCCGGACGTCGCTCTGGCCGCGGCCGTCGGCGATCAGCGTGTCGGTGGCCCAGCTCAGCATGTTGACGAAGCCCGGCGCCACGGCGAGCCCATGGGCGTCCACCTCGCTCTTCGCCTTCGCTTGCCCCAGGTTCCCCACGCGCACGATGCGGTCGCCGTTGACCGCGACGTCGCCGGCATAGGGCTTGCCGCCGCTGCCGTCGTAGATCGTGCCGCCGCGCAGGATCACGTCGTACTCGGCCTGCTGGTCGACGGGCGGGGCAGGGGAGCCCGGGGTCCCCAGGACGACCATCAGGAAGACTGCGGTGGTTGCGAGGGGGCCGACTGCCGGTATGTTCATCGGGTCTCCTTGGGAAGGGCGGGGCGATTGTAACCTCATCGCCCGCCGCTGCGGCCCCTCACCCCCTGACCCCCTCTCCCACACGCCTCACGCCCGCCCGGGAGAGGGGGAAGGGAAAACTACCCACCCGCTGTCCCAGGGCGGTGCCCTGGGCTCAGGAATCTCGGGCCTTTGGCCCTGTTGTCCGGTTTCCCATTTCCCCCTCTCCCGGGAGGGTGTGAGGGCGTGTGGGAGAGGGGGTCAGGGGGTGAGGGGCCACTCCCCGGCGAGCGGAATCTGCCCGCTGCCCGGCGTCCCGAAGGCGAACGTGACATCCGCCGTGCCCCGCTGGGGGACGTTCTTCAAGAGGAAGGTGGCGCTGGCCGGGTCCCAGATCCCGATGCCGTCTTTGCCGTCGCCGTCCCAGTCGCCGGCCAGCGGCCGGGCATTGAGCGGACCGAAACGGAAGCGCAGGTCGGCCGGGCCGGTGGAGAGAGCGTTGCGCAGGAGGAAGAGCCCGCGGGCCGGATCGTAGAGGCCGACGCTGTCTTTGCGGTCGCCGTTCCAGTCTCCCGCGATCGGCACCCAGGCGACTCCGGGGACGCCGAACTGGAAGACGACGTCGAAGCCGCTGCCCGTCAGGCTGTTCTTCAGATAGAAGGTCGAGGTGGCCGGGTCGTAGAGGCCGACGGTGTCCTTGCCGTCGCCGTTCCAGTCGCCGGCGATGGGGACGGCGTCGGCCGCGGCGATGCTCACGGTGAGGACGATCTCCTGGCCGTTCGGGCGCAGGGCGTTCTTGAGCCGGAAGGTGCGGCTGGCCGGATCGTAGAGGCCGACGGTGGTGCGGCCGTCGCCGTTCCAGTCGCCGGCGATGGGGAGCTGGCCGCTCCCCGGCGTGCCGAAGGCGAGCGTACGGTCGGCGGGGCCGGGGATGTCCAGATTCTTGAAGTCGAAGCGGGCGGACGCGGGATTGTAGAGAGCCGGCGTGTCGACCGGATTCAGCGGCACGATCCGGTAGAGGGTGCCGGAGAGGCTGGCCACGTAGAGCTCGCCGTCGCTCCCCTCGCCGAACGTCGAAGGGTTGGCCACCCGCGAGGGGAGGACGCGGACGATGTAGCCGTCGCCGTTCTTGTCCGCGGTCCAGATCCGGCCGCTGCAGAAGTCGCCGAAGAAGTAGGCGCCGTAGGCGTTCGGGAGGGAAGGGGAGCGGGAGACGTAGCCGCCGGTGACCGAGCACTCGTCGCCGTGGTCGTACTCCAAAACCGGCGGCGTGAAGAGCGGCGAATCGCAGGGCGGCGTGCTCGCCGGGCAGGCGCTGTTCCCGAAGCAGAGGCTCCCCTCCATGATCTTCCAGCCGTAGTTGCGGCCGCCGGGCGTGCCGGCCGGCTGGAAATCGATCTCCTCCCGGATGTTCTGCCCCACGTCGCCGATCCACAGGTCGCCCGTCTTGCGGTCGAAGGAGAAGCGCCACGGATTGCGCAGGCCGTAGGCCCACACCTCGTCGGGCATCGGGCTCGTCCCGAGAAAGGGATTGTCCGGCGGGATGGCGTAAAAGGGCGCCGTGTCGGCGTGATGGTCGACGTCGATGCGCAGGATCTTGCCGAGGAGGTTCAGCGGCTGCTGGGCGTAGCAGAACGGGTCGCCCCCCGCGCCGCCGTCGCCGACGCCGATATAGAGGTAGCCGTCGGGCCCGAACCGCAGCTCGCCGCCGTTGTGGTTCTCGAACGGCTCGGGGATCGAGAGAAGGATATGCCCGCTCCCCGGGTCTGCGCGGCCGGCGTCCCCGGACACCTGATAGCGCGCGATGATGTCGGTCCCCTGGTGATCCGTATAGAAGACGAAGAAGAGGCCGTTCTCGGCATAGTGCGGATGAAAGACGACGCTCAGGAGCCCCTGCTCGCCGCCCGAGCGGACCAGGGAAGTGATGTCCAGGAAGGACGCCGGAGCGAGGACGCCGTTCTGGACGATGCGCACGCGGCCGACCTGCTCGGTGAGGAACAGCCGGGAGTCGCCGGCGTTGGCGATCGACGTGATGCCGTCCAGCCCCGCGACGACTTTCTGCACCGCCAGCGGCCGCGTCGGGGCATCGGTGGAGAAGAGATCGGCGGCGCCGGGAGCGGCTGTGCAGGCCAGGAGCAGGAGAGGGAGCGCGGGCAGGCGGAACAGGGATCGGTTCATTCGATAGCTCCTCGTCAATAAGCTGATGGTAGCCGATCGCGTAGACTTTCTGGCGTCATGGGACTGATCGAGATCGCCGCCGGCGTCACCCTTCCCGACGACGAGCTCTCGTTCGTCACCTCGCGGAGCGGAGGGCCGGGAGGGCAGAACGTCAACAAGGTGGAGACGCGGGTGACTCTGCGCTTCGATCTGGCGGCCTCCCCGAGCCTCACCGAGGAGCAAAAAGCCCGCCTGCGCGAGCGCCTGGCCACGCGCATCACGCGCAGCGGCGTCCTCCATGTCACGGCGCAGAAGCACCGCACCCAGGCGGCGAACCGCGAGGCGGCGGTGGAACGGTTCACCGAGCTGCTGCGCGAGGCGCTGCGCGAGGACGTCCCGCGCAAGCAGACCCGCGTCCCGAGAGCGGCCAAGCGGCGGCGGATCGAGGCGAAGCGGCGGCGGGGATTGAAGAAACAGGAGCGGGCGGGGCGGGTGCCGGCGGATTGAAGGGCGGATGGCATAATACGCCTCGCCATGTACGAAGACCTGCTCGCAACCGCTGAAGATGCCGCGCGGACCGGGGCGGCGGTCGTGCGGCGCTACTTCCGCGACGTCGGGCTGGAGGTGCGGCGGAAAGGGCAGAACGACTTCGTCACCCAGGCGGACAAGGAGAGCGAGGCGGCCATCCTGGCCGCGATCCTGAGCCGCTTCCCGGAGCACCGCATCCTGGCCGAGGAGGGGAGCGGCGCCGGGCTCGGGGGCGACAGCGACTACCAGTGGCTCATCGATCCGCTGGACGGCACCACGAACTTCCTCCAGGGATTGCCGGTCTACTGCGTCTCGATCGCCTGCCGCCGGGGCGACGAGCTGGTGGCGGCGGTCGTCCACGATCCGGAGGGGAACAACGTCTTCACGGCGACCCGGGGAGGCGGCGCGCGGTGGAACGGCCGGCGCATGGAGGTGGCGCCGCGCGCGGGGATCGATGGCGCCTTCCTCGCCACCGGCTATCCGTTCCGGGCGCTGCCCACGCTGGACGTCTACCTGGCGATCTTCCGCGACGCCTTCCTGCACGCGAAAGCGATCCGCCGCTGCGGCGCGGCGGCCCTGGACCTCGCCTACACGGCGGCCGGGGTCTACGATGGGTTCTTCGAGTTTCGCCTGTCGCCGTGGGACATCGGGGCGGGGCTGCTGCTCATCGCGGAGGCGGGCGGCGTCGCCACCGACCTCGACGGCGGACGCGGCTACTTCGCGGGGGGGAACATCGTGGCCGGCGCTCCGGCCGTGCAGCGCGACCTCCTCGCGATCGTGCAGCGGCACAGCAGCGAAGCCGAGATCGACCGCATCAGTCCCGTCGCGCCCGCGGTCGCGGCGGCCGGGCCGCCATGACGGAGGGCCGGCAGGGCGGGGCCGCCAGGCCCCCGGCGGGAGAGAGCTGGCGAGTCGAGATCCAGGTCCACCCGAGCGACATCCGGAAGCGCGTCCGCTACCTCTTTCTCTCCCGCTTCAAGGTCACCGTCCTGAGCGTCGCCGCGCTGCTCTACGTGCTCTTCGTGGCGCTCGCCGTGGCCGTCGCGCCCGGCGTCATCGGCGGCATCGTGAACCGGCAGGAGTACTACGCGCTGGCGGCCGAGCGCGGGCGCCAGGGCGAACGGCTGCAGGCGCTGGTGCGGCAGCTCGGGCACCTCCACGAAAGGGCGCAGCGGTTGGGCCTCTCGGTGAGCAAGGTCCTCATCGCCTATGCCCTGCCGCGGGCTCCGGCGCCGCTCGCAGGGGCCGCCGACGTCGCCGAGGCCGTGCCCGACTCCATCTACGCCGGCGTCATCCAGCAGGGCGACCGCCTGCGCGCCCGCACCGCCGAAGAGCTGCGCCAGCTCGACAGCGCCATGGCCCGGGTCCACAGCTTCGAGAAGGAGAACCCGGACCGGGTGCAGACCACGCCCTCCGTCTGCCCGCTGCGCGAAGGGTTCGTGCTCACCAGCGCCTTCCGCACCCGCCACAGCCCGTTCACCAAGCAGCTCGAGTTCCATACCGGGCTCGACTTCGCGGCGGCGACGGGAACGCCGGTCCATGCCACCGCCGACGGCGTGGTCGCCTTCGCCGGCCAGGTTCCGATGGGCCGGGGCGTCAACTGGTGGCGTTACGGCAACCTCGTCGCCGTGCGCCACGGCGACCTCTTCGTGACCCTCTACGGCCACTGCGACCAGATCCGCGTGCGGCCGCGCCAGAGAGTCAGCCGCGGCGACGTCCTGGGGACGGTGGGGAATTCGGGCTTTAGCATCAGCCCGCACCTCTACTACGAGGTCCGCCGGCGCGACGCGGAAGGCGAGCCCCGGCCGGTCAATCCGCTCCTCTACATCCTGGATCGCCGCTGGCAGAACGAGGAGCGCCCCCTCTTCGGCGGCCAGAACAGGCCACCGCCCAACAGCTACGAGCTCCTGCCCAAGTCCCTCGGGAGGTGACCTGCGATGAGCCGAGCGACCGCCGACGACCTCGCGCCCACGATGCTGATCCCGAAGGGCACCCGCATCGAGGTGGATGACGAAGGGCACCTCACGATCGTGGCGCCCGGCAACCTCGTCGTCCAGAACTCCGGGAAGTATGGAACCCTGGAGTCGCAGGGCGGCTCCATCCGCATCGACCGCGGCGCCGAGGTGGAAGCCACCACCGTCCGCTGCGCCGACACCTGCGTCGTCCAGGGCTTCCTGACCGCCTGGAAGGTGACCGCCCGCATCCTCCTCCTCGAAGACTCGGCGCGCGCCCACATCGTCCTCCAGGAGACCCAGCGCCTCCAGATCGGCCGCGACGCCCGGCTGGTCGGCAACTTCGCCTCGGAGAGGGAAGTCGTCAGTCTCTTCTCCCGCTTCGCCAACCAGGTGCGAGCCCTGCCGCACCTCTTCGAGCGGCGCGCCTCACCGGCGGAGCTGCCCGCGTCGCGCGACGAGATCGTCGTCGAAGCCGAGCCGCCGGAGGTGACCGCCCTTTCCGCTCCCTCCACCGAGCCGCCCCCTTTGGCGGCCCTGCCCGAGCCGCTCCTCCTCGCCCTCGTCCTCCTCGAAGGCGAAGCCGAGCGCAAGATCCACGTCGCCGCCGGCCAGCGCGCCATGGACGAGATCCTGAAGCTCCTCCAGCAGCAGGACCTCGAAACCCTCCAACACACCTGGCGCATCCTCTTCGGGAGGATCGACGAGCCGCGCGAGCAGGCGAAGCGGGCGCGGGAGCTGGTGGCGGAGTATTTCGCGGCGTAGCCCATGCGACTCGCAGCGGTCGTCCTCCTCCTCGCTGTAGCTCTGGCGTCTGGCGCCATCGCTGCCCCCGGCGCCACCGTCGACGACTACAAGAAGCTCCAGCAGTGGCGGTATGGGAGCGAGCCGGTGACGGTTCCCGCCGCTGGGATCCGGTGGAGCTTCGCCGGGGCGTCGTGGACGCTCGAATCGGGTCGCCTCTGGCTGGCGGAGCCGGTGGCGGACGGAGTGGTCACCGGGATCGTGTTCGAGGGAAAGGGGCGATTCCACATGGACGTCCCCGATCCGGTGGAGAAGGCGCAGCTCCGGCGGTTCACGAAGCGGCCGGATCTCGAAGCGGTTGACGAGATCTTCACCTCCTTCGTGTTGCGGATGGCTGGCGAGGTGCCAATCTCCCTCCCCACGGCACCGAGGTCCGGCTTCTCGGTCCAGTCCTTAGCGCGCGACCGCCACATGCACTGGCTCACCCAGCGGATGGAGGATGAGGACGCCCGCATCCTGTCCGCTCTCGACTCGCCGGGGGACCGCGTGCTGCGGCTCGACATGAAGACGGGATCGTTCGGGTGGCTGACATGGGACTTCGACGCGCGGCGGTTGGAGCCGGTGCGGCTGATGTCTTTCAACACCACCTATCCTTATCTCGAGGTGTGGGTGGCGCTCGATCCCGACGGGCGCGGCGGGCCGGGCAAGGACTGGACGCCGGCGGTGGACATCCAGAACGCGGACATCGCGGTCGACCTCACGGAGCCGGGCCGGGAGAAGGATTGGGTGGCGGCGCGCTTCAAGACGGCGATCCGCTTCACCGGCCGGCCAGACGGCGCCCGGGCGGTGCAGCTCTACCTCCATCCGCTGGCCGAGGTGAAGGCCGTCCGGGAGAACGGCCAGCCGCTCTCGTTCGTCCGCGATGCCATCGGCCGGCGCTCCCGGAGCCTCGACAACCGGATCTACGACCGCTCGCTCCTCGTGCTCCTCGACGAGCCGATCCGCGCCGGGCAGCCGCGGACGATCGAGGTCGAGTACGAGATCCAGCTCACCAACTACGTCCCCGGCCGCGACTGGTATCCGTCCTCGGAGAACGACGAGACCTTCTTGCGCGATCTCCACACGGCGCGGCTTACGCTGACCACGACCGACAAGCAGGAGGTGCGCGCCTCAGGGCAGAAGACGGACGAACATCGTGAGGCCGGCAAGATCACGTCGGTCTGGACGGCGGACCAGCCGGTGAAAATGGTGACGTTCGTGCTCGCGAAGACGATTCGGGAAAACTTCCACGAGGAGCGGTTCCACAAGGACGGCGTGCCCGAGATCGTCGTCTTCGGCCCGCGGGTCGGGCTGGGCACCGCGGGCAAGTTCGCGGACGTGGCGCGGCAGGTAGCCGACAACGTCGCTTTCTTCCAGTCCCTGTTCGACCAGAAGCTCGCGACGCCGACTCTCTACGTCACCAGCATCGAGGGGATGCACGGGCAGTCGTTCGACGGCTTTCTCCAGCTCAGCTCGCGCAGCCTGGAGCAGCACGGCCCCGGAGCGGGCGAGCTGTTCCGCGCCCATGAGGTGGCGCACCAGTGGTGGGGGCACCTGGTGGGACCGGCGACCTACCGCGACGCCTGGCTCGGCGAGTCGTTCGCCGAGTACTCGGCCATGATGGCCGTCGAGGCGACGATGGCGGATGGCGGCAAGACCTTCCAGAAGGTCCTGCGCGCGTACACCGACGAGCTGACGGGTTCGATCCAGAGCGGCTTCAGCGAATTTTCGAACCCGGCCGTCAACCTCCTCAACCGCGCCAAGGGGGACCGCATCGGCCCCATCGGCCTCGGCTGGCGGGCCAGCCCCGGCGAGGTGCCGTCCGCGTACACCTCACTCCTCTACAGCAAGGGTCCTCTCGTCCTCCACATGCTGCGCACCGTGCTGCGGGACGCGACCGGCTCCGATCAGGCCTTCCTCGACATCCTGCGCGACTTCGCCCACACCTGGCGCGGCGGCTATGCCTCCACCCGCGACTTCGCCGCCGCCGTCGCCCGCCACGCGCCCGGCGACTGGGCCTGGTTCTTCGACGAATGGATCGACCGCACCGCCATCCCGTCGTATCGCTGGAGCTACGCGGTCGCCCCTGCAGTGGGCGGTGGCGCCACCGTCAGCCTGCGCGTGCGCCAGAGCGACGTGCCGGACGGCTTCCGCATGCCGGTGCCGGTGCGCATCGAATACGCGGACGGCAAAGAGGAGCGGCGCGTGGTGACGGTGGCGAAGCCGGAGGAGACGTTCTCCCTGGCACTGTCGCGGGCGCCTAAGGAGGTTGTGTTCGATCCGGACGGCGCGGTGCTGGCGAAGGTGAAGCGGGAGTAGACCTCACCCCCATCCCCTCTCCCGTCGCCCCCCGCCATCCGGGAGAGGGGGGCCAGGGGGGTGAGGTTCCTACCCCGTCGCCGCGATCGGCAGCTTCGCCCGCCGGTTGATCTCCTCATCGGCCGCTGTGAGCGCGAGGCTGTGGGGGAGCGGCGCCAGGTCGAAGCCGAAACGGCTCCGGCGCAGCGACAGATAGTCGGCGGCATGATCCCTGCAGACGCGGGCGGTGCCGCCGGCCATCGGATGCGTGCGTTGCGCTGCGGCGACCCGGGACTGAATCCCGTAGGCCACGATCCCCTCGAGCGCCCAGCCGGTGCGGAAGTCCCAATGGGTGCGCGCATAGGTGGCAAACCGCGCAGCGATCTTGCGGGCGGAGTAAAACTCGCGGTAGCAGCCGAACAACAGATCGAGGAGCCGGTCCGGTGCGATCCGAGGATGGCTCCAGGTGACCGCAGTGCTGTCGAAGCGGTCGAGGTTGCTCTCGGTGATGAGGCCCTGGGCCAGGAAGTCGTCGTACTGCTCGGTGCCGGGGATGGGCGTCAGGACGTAGAAGGAGGCCACGTCGGGAGCCAGCGCGGCGAGCGTCTCGGCGTGCTCGCGGATCCCTTCCTCGGTGTCGGTGGGGAAGCCGAGGATGTTCGAGAAGTGGCTCGTGATGCCGTGGGCGCGGCACAGCTCGACGATCCGCGCATAGTGCTCGGGATGGTTGTGCAGCTTGTGAGCGCCACGCAGCGCCTCGCGGCTGAACGACTCGGCGCCGACGAACATCTGGAAGCAGCCGGCCCGGCCGAGCAGCTCCACCAGCTCCTCCTGGCGGTGGATCTGCGCGTCGCACTGGACGAAGAAGGGGATGCGGATCCTCTCTTCGATCATCGCCGACAGGAGCTCGACCACGTCGGGGTACTTGTTGAAGTTGTCCGAGGTGAACATGACCAGCCGGACTCCCGCTGCGGCGGCGGCCTTGAGGCTCGCGATGGTCGTCGCGACCGGCTGGCTGCGCACCTGGTGGCCGGCGATCTTGATCACCGAGCAGAAGTTGCAGAGGTACGGGCAGCCGCGCGCCGGATAGACGCCGAGCATGCGGACCGCGTAGCGCCGGAGATCGCGCCGCGAGGGCGGGATCAAGGCAGGCGGCTCGAGGCGCTCCCCCCAGCGCCCCTCCGCGCCGTAGGTGGGCTGCAGCTCACCGTGAACGGCGTCGCGGAGGATCGCCGGCCAGATCACTTCGGCCTCGGCGAGGGCAAAGCTCACCCCACGCCCGTGGTGGTCCGAAGTGTCGCAAGTCATGGGATGCGGACCGCCCATGATCACGTTCTCGACGCCGCGGGACAGCGCCAGCGCGGCGAGGTCGAGAGCGCGGTGGAATTGGTGGCTCTGCACGCCCACCAGGGCGAGGAGTGTCCGCCTCCCTTCCGTGCGCCGGAGCAGGTCGAGGTACCGGAGATCGGTGTGGACGTACTCGTCGACGGTGAGCACCTCGCAGGGGGAGCCGTCGACCGCAGCCGGGGTGAGGCTCTTCAAATAAGGCAGGGTGCTGTTGGGCATGAAGCCCCAACGGAAGCGCTCGACGGCGCCGTCGATTCCATATTTGCTGGGCTTGAGGAGGACGATGCGTAGTGGGACCGGCCGTCTCATGGTCACCTCCCGGTCATCTCCGACCGGGGCCATTCTTGCACGGTCTGTGCCTCACTCTGCCCGCAGCGCCACGGCCGGCGCGATCCGGGTGGCCCGCCAGGCCGGGGCGAGGGCGGCGAGAAGCGCGACGGCCAACAAAAGGAGCGCGGCGAGACCGAACGTCGACGGATCGTTGGGCGCGACGCCGAAAAGCCGGCTCCGTACGAGGACGGTGAGCCACAGGGCGGCCAGGGAGCCCGCCGCGACGCCGACCGCGGCGAGGAGCAAAGAGCCGCGCAGGATGCGTCCGAGGATGCCGGGGCGGTCTTCTCCGAGCGCCATGCGGATGCCGATCTCCCGCGTGCGCTGCGTCACCGTGGCGGCGAGGACGCCATAGAGGCCGACCGCTGTGAGGGCCAGGGCGAGGCCGGCCAGCATCGCGAGGAGCTGGGCCGAGCGGCGATCCTGGGCCGTCGCCCTGGCGAGCGGCTCGCCGAGGGTTCCCAGGTGCTCGATCGGCAAGCCGCGATCCATCGCCCGGACCTGCTCGCGAACGGCGCGCGCGAGATGGGTCGGCGGACCCTTCGTGCGCACGAGCAGGCTCTGGCCGGCCAGGAACAACGGGCCGAGAAGGGTCCGCGTGGATTGCCGGTGGGAGATGAAGACGATGGGCTTCGCCACCTCGCGCGGCCGGAAGTAGCAGGTGTCGCCGGCGACGCCGACCACCTCGAAGGGCGGTCCCTTGGGGACGAAGCGGAAGCGCTTTCCGAGCGCGCTCTGCCCCGGCCAGGCTGCCTTCGCGAGCGCCTGGCTCACGATGGCGATGCCGGACGCGTCCGGACCGTCGTGGACGGTGAAGTCGCGGCCGGCCTGGAGAGGGATGCCCAGGGTGTGAAAGAAGCCCTCTCCGGCATAGACCACGTACGTCCCGCCTTTCTCCATCGGCGCGTCCGTCCCCTCCAGGAAGACGGCGAGCTGCAACTGACCGCTGAACGGGAGAGTGCCGGTACGGCTCACCGCCACCACGCCAGGGAGCGCCGCCAGGCGATGGGTGAGGTCGTCGTAGAACGGGACGACGGCCCCGGCCGGATAGCTCCGTGTGGCGAGATCGAGCGTCGCGGTGAGGACGTGGTCGGTCCGGAACCCCAGCCGATCGCCTCCCAGGTTGCCCAGGGTGCGCAGGAACAGCCCGGCGCCGATGGCGAGGACGGTGGCCAGGGCGACCTGGGTGGCGGCGAGGACCTGGCGCGGCAGGAGGCGGCCGCCGGCGGTGGTGTCGCGGAGCACGTCAGCCGGGCTCTGGCGAGCGGCGGCGAGGGCCGGCGCGAGACCGAAAAGCAGGGCGGTGAGCTGGGAGATCACGAAGCTGACCAGCAGCACCCGGCCGTCGAGCCGGACGTCAGAGTCGGTGACCGGGAGCTGGAGCAGGGGGATCAGCGGGCGGGCGAGCCGGGCGATGGCGAGCCCGAGAGCGGCGCCGGCGAGCCCGAGGAGGAGGCTCTCGGCGAGCATCTGGCGCACGATCCGGCTGCGGCCGGCTCCCAGGGCGGCGCGCACGGCAAGCTCCCGGCGGCGCTCGGCGGCGCGGACGAGGAGGAGGCTGGCCACGTTGGCGCAGGCCGCGGCGAGGGCGAGCGCCACCGCGCCGCCCAGAAGCGCGGCGAACAAGACGATCGGCCGCCGGGCCTCCGGCCCCAACTGCAAGTCCGTCCCGGCGAGCAGAGCCACGCGCGGACCCTCTTTCCACTCGGGGTGGAGCGCCCGCATCGCCTGCTGGAGCCGCGGCGCGGCAGCTTTCGCGGAGACTCCGGGGCGGAGGCGGCCGATCGGGAAGAAGAACCCGTTCTGCGACGTCAGAAGGTCGCGCGGGATCGGTCCCGAGGCGACCAGAGGCAGGTCCTCAAGGGGGATCCACACGTCGATCTTGTCGCCGAGGCTGACACCGCGGAAGCCCTCCGGCATCACGCCGATCACCGTGAAGCCGTGGCCGTTCAGCGTCACCATCTTTCCGATGATCGCGGGATCGCGCGCGAAGCGCCGCCGCCAGAGGGCGTCTCCGATGACCACGCCGGTCTCCGGCGCGCCGCCCGCGGCGACCGGTCCGAACGTCCGCCCGCGGACCGCGCCGGCCTGGAGCGCCGGGAAGTACTCGCCGGAGACGATCAGGCCCTGGATGATCTCCGGCGCGCCGCCCGTGGAGAGGCTGACGCCGAAATGGCCGAAGATCTGGGCCGCGAGGACGGAGAATACGCCCGAGTGGTCTCGCAGGCCGAGGTAGTCGGAATACGAGAACGTTCCCCACTCGCCTTCGGCCCAGCGGCTGAATACGCCCACCAGGCCGGACGCCCCGCCGACGCCCGGCGGCTCGCGGAGGAACAGCGCATTGGTGATCGAGAAGAGGAGGGTCGTGGCGCCCAGGGCCAGAGCCAGCGAGAGCAACGCGAGCCCATAGAGGGCCGGCCGCCGCGCCATCTGGCGGAGCCCGAAGCGGACGTCGGAGGAGAGGTCCGCGAGCGAGGGGATCCTGGCGTCGGCAGGCATCGAGCGCGTCGGGTGGGAACGACGCAGAGGATTCTATCGCGAAAGCTCGCTTGCCCTGAAGGCTCCGGAGGGGACCGTTTGCGGTCCCTCCGGCCGGGTCTTCAGGATTCCGGGTGGAGCCTTGACTCAGTGCGCGTTGGCTGCTTCGGCCGCGGCCTTCAGCTCGTTGTTGACCTGGTCGAGGAGCTCCTTGGCCTTCGCCGCGTGGCCGCCCATGTCCCATTCGTTCGCCCGCTGGGCGGCTGAAACCTTGTCATAAGCTTGCCGGGCGAGCCTCTGCGCCGCGGCGAGGTTCGGATGGCGGGCCGGGCTGACGTTCCGGGCTGGCGCGGCGAAAAGGGCGAGGGACGAGAGGAGAAGAAGAAGGACGACGAATCCGATCTTGGCTTTACGCATGCGTGCTGGCTCCTTTCTCATGGTTGGGAGGAGCTTTTCATCGCCGCTCAACGCGAGTCAACGGGCTCTCAGTTCCGGTTTTCGCTGACTGGATTCGGCAGCGGTCGAGCTACCGCCGTATGCTCAGCCCGATCACGATCAGGAGCCACCAGACTGCACCGAGGATGAGCGCAACGATCGACCCCGCAGTGAACGCGGTGCCGTCTCTCGGATCGTAGCCCAGACTGGCGAGCAACTCGTTGATCTTCTTCTGCACGATCACCAAGGGGACCCACGAGAGCAGCGTGCTCGCGGCCGCCAGCAGCGGGGCGCTTGCGACCTGGCTCGCGACCGAGGAGACGAGGCTGAGCCCGATGAACAGCAGGGCCAGCGGCCCGGCCTGGAGGTGCGGAATGAGTTTTCCGGAAGCAGGTGGCGACCCCGGATCGCGTTGAGCGGCCTCCAGGTCCGCGTGCAGGTCGATCTCCTCGTTCACGCTCTTGAACAGGCCGTACACGAAAAACACGGCAAAGAAGGTCCGTCCGAGCGGACTCAAGTCTTCGCCTTGGTCCTTGCGGTGGTCCCACTGCCGGTAGAGCCAGGTGAGCTCGTACAGCCCGAAGGTTGCGGCGGACAGCACCGCGATCTTGAGGAGCGAGGTCTGAAAGAAAGGCGCCGTTTCCGCCGATTTTCCGAGGGCCTGCGGCACCGGAGCTGCCATGTCGGCCTGCGGCGGCCGGTAGATGTCGTCGACGTTCATGAGGCGTGCCTCCGGAAGAAGATGACACGCCCGGTCGTTTCGTTTCATTTCGCGAGGGAGGAGCCCCTCCGCGACGGATCACCACTCGTCGCGAGGACTACCGCACCCGCCGCCGCCGGTTCTTGATGTAGTCGGCGAGGATGAACTCGCCGAGGTTGTAGGCGGAGGCGAAGTAGGCGCGTCCGCGGTTGATCTGGGTGAGCTTCTCGACGAACTGGGTGAGCATGGGATCGGTGGCCAGCATGAAGGTGGTGATGACCACCCTCTGCCGGCGGCAGACGTCCGCCTCCTCCAGGGTAAGGTTGACGATCCGCATGTCCAGGCCGAAGGGGTTCTTATAGATCCGCCCCCCCTCGGTGATCGCTGACGGCTTGCCGTCGGTGATCAGGAAGATCTGCTTGTTCGGCTGCTTCTGGCGGGCGAGGAGGCCGCGGGCGAGCTGCAGGCCCTCGCGCGTGTTGGTGTGGTACGGGCCCGCCTGGATGTAAGGGATCTCGCCCAGCATGACCTGCTCGGCGCGGTCGCCGAAAAGGATCACGTCCAGGTGGTCCTTCGGATACTTCGTGGTGATCAGCTCGGTGAGCGCCAGGGCCACCGTCTTCGCCGGCGTGATGCGGTCCTCGCCGTAGAGGATCATCGAGTGGCTGATGTCGATCGCGACGACGGTGGCGCACGAGGTCAGGTGCTCGGTCTCGAAGACCTCCAGGTCGTCCTCTTTGAGGTCCAGCTCCTCTCCGTACTTGCGCCGCATGGCGTTCTGGAGCGAGCGGGCCGAGTCGAGGAGGTGGATGTCGTCGCCGAACTTGTACGGCCGGGTCTCGGGCAGGCGCTCGATGCCCTCGCCGGCGGCGTGGATCGGATGGTAGCCCGGCCCCGAGCGGTCGAGGCCGGAGAAGATTTCCTCGAAGGCGCTCTTGCGCACCTTCCGCTCGCCGCCGGAGGTGAGCTGGAGGCCGCCCTCGCCGTCGCGCTGCACGAGTTGCTGGTCCTCCAGGCTGGCGAAGAACGCCTCCAGGTCGATGTCCTCGGGGATGTGCCCTTCCTGCTGGAGATAGCGCATCCAGTCCATCGCCTCGTCGACGTCGCCGCCGGTGGCCAGCACGAGCTGGTTGAAGAGCCGCAGGAGATCGAGCCCGGCGAGGAGCGCCCGGATCAGGTCGGGGTCGAGGTAGAGGTATTGGTGGCGCATGGGGAAGTCCCTAGATTGGTCCGGCCGGCGCCGCGGGGAGACCCTCACCCCCGGCCCCTCTCCCAGCTCCCCCCGCCCTTTCCCCGGGAGAGGGGAGAAAAGCGAAAAGAGATCCAGTTTCTTCTTGTCTCCCCTCTCCCGGCGGGTGCGTGGGGGGAGCTGGGAGAGGGGCGGGGGTGAGGGCCTCTCTCAATTCACATCCCCCCGGTCCCCCCGCCCGCTGCGACTGGGGCCGCGGTGGGGTTTCAGGAGCTGGAACTTCACCATCTCCTTGTAGCTGACCTGGCTGTCCAGATCGGCGCGGGCGAGCTTCAGGTGTTGGTGCAGGCCCTCGAGGACCATCTCGGCGGCGTAGGCGCGCTCCTCGCGGCTCTTGCCGTAGCGGGCGGCCAGGTCCTGGAGGCCCGGCACCTTGTAGAGCTCGGTCTCGTAGTCGCGGAACGGCTGCTCGTCGGAGATCGTCACCGCATTGCCGTCGGCGAACCAGCGGATCAGCCGGGTGTAGGGGCCGCGGTCCTCCTCGCCGCCGGTGCCCGCCTCCTTGCCGACTTCCGGGAAGCGGCCGTCGAAAATCTTCCTGACCGCTTGTCCGAGCAGGCGGCGGGCCACCACCTCGGCGCCCTGCTGCTCTCCCTCGTAGACCATCTCCACCTTGCCGGTGATGGCGGGCAGGAGCATCTGGAGATCGCAGAGGCGCGGCTGGACGGGATTGTCGCCGGTGGCCAGCGCGCGGCGCTCCAGGTTGGAGACCAGGAGCTCCATGGCGCTGATGGCGACGCGGGCGCTCACCCCCGACGACTGGTCCACCAGGTCGCTCTCGCGCGCCGCCATGCTGACCTCCTCGATCAGCAGGCGGATGTCCTCGGGGACGACCACGCTGATCGTGTCGCGCTCCGTCCACGCCTCCTGGCGGGTGATGTCCGCCGCGATCCGGGTGTCCGGCGGGTAGTGGGTGAGGATCTGCGACGAGATGCGGTCCTTGAGCGGCGTGATGATGCTGCCGCGGTTGGTGTAGTCCTCCGGGTTGGCCGAGAAGCACATCAGGATGTCGAGCGGGATGCGCACCGGAAAGCCGCGGATCTGGAGATCGCGCTCTTCGAGGATGTTGAACAGGCCCACCTGGATGCGCGGCGCCAGGTCGGGCAGCTCGTTGATCGCGAAGACGCCGCGGTTGGTGCGCGGGATAATGCCGAAGTGGATGACCTCGGGATCGGCGAACGTCAGCTTGCGCGTCGCCGCCTTGATCGGGTCGATGTCGCCCAGGAGGTCGGCGATCGAGACGTCCGGCGTCGCCAGCTTCTCGTTGTAGCGCTGCTCGGCGGTGAGCCACTCGACGGGCGTGTCGTCGCCCGCCTCGGCGACCAGGCGCTGGCCCGGGATGGAGATCGGGGCGAGCGGATCGTCGTTCAGCTCGGAGCCGGGGAGGACCGGGATCTCGGGGTCGAGGAGGGTGGTCAGCGAGCGCAGGATGCGGGTCTTCGCCTGGCCGCGCAAGCCGAGCAGGATGAAGTCGTGACCGGCGAGCAGGGCGTTGACCACCGACGGGACGACGGTGCGGTCGTAGCCGAGGATGCCGGGGAACAGCGGCGCGCCGCTCTTCAGGCGGACGCGCAGGTTGTCGCGGATCTCGAGCTTGACCGAGCGCGGCCGGTAGCCGCTCGCCTTGAGCGCGCCGAGGCTCTTGATGTGTGCGGGCTTGGACATCAGTCGTGAAGCTCCTGAAGCCAGCGCTCGGCGTCGAGGGCCGCGCGGCAGCCGGTGCCGGCGGCGGTGATCGCCTGCCGGTAGATGGGGTCCATGGCGTCGCCGCAGGCGAAGACCCCGGGGACGTCGGTCTTGGTCGAAGGCTCTTGGACCAGGATGTAGCCGACGTCGTTCATGCGCAATTTGCCCTTGAACAGGTCGGTGTTCGGCTTGTGGCCGATGGCGAAGAAGACGCCCTGGGTGGGGTAGTCGGACTCCAGGCCGGTCTTCTTGTTGTGCAGCGCGACGGAGGTCACGCCCCCCTCGCGCGTGCCGGTGATCGCGGTCACCACCGTGTTCCAGATCCAGGCGATCTTGGGGTTGGCGAAAGCGCGGTCCTGCATGATCTTCGAGGCGCGCAGCTCGTGGCGGCGGTGGATGACGGTCACCTTCGTCGCGAACTTGGTGAGGTAGAGCGCCTCCTCCATCGCCGAGTCGCCGCCGCCGACGACCACGATCTCCTTGCCGCGGAAGAAGAACCCGTCGCAGGTGGCGCAGGCGGACACGCCGTAGCCCTTGAGCTCCTCCTCGCCGGGCACTCCGCCGTATTGGGCGCTGGCGCCGGTGGAGATGATGAGCGCGTCGGTGCGGAAGATCTCCTCGTCGGAGCGGATCGTGAACGGCCGGTGCGCGAGGTCGACCTCGACGGCGGCCTGGAACTTGACCTTGGCGCCGAACCGCTTGGCCTGCTCGCGCATCTTCTCCATCAGCTCGGGACCGAGGATGCCCTCGGGGAAGCCGGGGTAGTTCTCGACGTCGGTCGTGATCGTGAGCTGGCCGCCCGGCTGCAGCCCTTCGAGCACCAGGGGCGCCAGGTCGGCGCGGGCGGCATAGAGAGCGGCGGTCAACCCGGCCGGTCCGGAGCCGAGGATGATCACGTTGTGATAGTTGCTGTGGTTCTGGTGCGGCTGCACAGTGGACATGCGAGGACGCTCTCCTCTCGGGACCTCGGGAAAACGCCGCGACCGGCGGTCGGGTCGTGGGACGGTCAGTATATCAGCGGGCTCCGTGGGGGCTGGGCGGTGGCGGATCGATGGCGGCGGCCGAGGACGACCGCCTGTCCGGGGAAGATAACAGGAGGGCGGTGGTGGATGTTTCCGGTTGGTGTGTGTGGACTATTGCTTGGTGGGCGGCTTGGAGCCGTCAGGGAAGCGCCGTGGGGTGCCATTGGTTTGCTTGAGCTGCTCAGGAGATATCTGAGCTCCGGCCAGGTCGGCCCCGGTCAGGTCGGCCCCGGCCAGGTTAGCCCCGGTGAGGTTGGCCCCTGTCAGGCCGGCCCCAGCCAGGTTGGCCCCGGCGAGGCTGGCCCCGGCCAGGTTGGCCCCAGGGAGCTTGGCCCCGGCCAGGTTGGCCCCGGCCAGGTTGGCCCCGGCCAGGTTGGCCCCGGCTAGGTTGGCTTTTTTCATGTCGGCGCCGGTCAAGTCAGCATCGGTCAAGTCGGCAGCGAAGAAGTTCGCCCACCATAGATCGGCTTGGGTCAAGTCAGCCCTTCTTAGGTCGGCCCTGATCAAACCGGTCAAACGTAGAAACGCCTTTCTTAGGCGCACGTGGCTCATGTGAGCGTTTTCGAGGAGGGCTAGGTCCAAGTCGGCCCCGGCTAGGTCGGTTCCGGTCAAATGCACTGTTTGTAGCCCGAGGCCGGCCAAATCGGCTTCCTGAAGAGAAAGCTGCGACAGATTCAGGGGTGCCTGCCAGGTGTGACCTCTGACGACATACCAACTGCGGCAAAAGCTCCCGAGGGCGTGCACATCACGATCGAAGATCGTTTCGGAAGCGGGGTTCTTTTTGAGGCCCCGATAGAGACCGAGTGTCGCCAGCATGCATTGATCCCAATAGTTGAAGAGCAGGCGGAAGCTGTTCAGCCCAGGTGGGATTTCCTGACCTTCAGGGATGCCGACCTTGTTGTCCTCCCAGCTTCTCGCCGGAGGCTCCTCTGCATCGGCCCGGAGACGATCGTAGAGGCGCTGGATCAAGGCAGATCCTCTCGGAGCGTTGTTCTCGGACACTCCCAGTGACGCGAGTCGGCTAGCCAACAGCTCGCCATCCTCGGTCGTCAGATGGCCGAGTTCCTCATATACCTCGTTAAGTAGGAAGCGCTCCTCGCCTTTGACGGGAAACTGGGCCAAGGCGTCGATCGCCTGATCGCGGGTCCGGGCGAGAGGATGAGAGGGCCTTCTCTCATCGCGCAAAGCATCGAGCTGCGTCCGGACGCACCACTCCGCCAGGAGATACTGCCGGAAGCCTTCGGGCTGGAATTCGAACTCGTTGCCTGCAAGGTCACCCGGCTCGAAGAAATGGAGCACGAACGCTGTCCGGACATCCTGAAAGTTGAGGTCTTTCAGGAAAGACTCCGGGATCTGTTCGCGGACAACTCGCGCAGGGCATTTTGGCGCGTGCCGCGGCCAGGAGGCGAGATAGGCCATCTCCTGGAGGAGCAGTCTGTAGTCCCGCTCGGGAAAGCTGAAGGGGAAATCCTCCCTGCTGGTCCGCAGCTTGCCCTGGATCGTCTCGTCCACGAAGATTCTGAAAACCTCGGTACGGGTGAGAGAGCCTTGCTTGCCACTAGCGGCTGGGTCTACAAACTTTGCAACCATGTAGAGCAGGAGCGGGTTACTCGCGACTTCCTCGCCACCAAGCTCGCGCAGCCTTTCGCCGGTGACATCTTGGTTTTTGGTATGAGCCCGCCACTTCTCAACCCACGCATCGACCGCGGACTCATCGAAGTCCTGGATCTGGACGGCCACAGCCTCGCGATTCTTCCAAGCGAGCCGGAGACCGGGGCTGATCACTGTGGACCGCATCGCGACGACGACCGAGCAGCGCTTGGCGACCAGCCTGGCCAGGCGCTCGAAGCACTGGGTGACATAACCCTCCTGGTGGCTGCTCATCTCGTCAAAGCCGTCCACCAAGTACAAGATGTCGGCTTGGTCTGGAAGGTCAGAGAAAGGGAGTCCGTATTCCGCGTTGAGCTGGTCGGCGATCGCCTTCACGAGATCAGCCTGCTCGTAGATATCCCGCCAGCGGAAGTAGACGGGAGCCTGCCGCCGGTCGCTTCTGTACTGTTCTGCCAGCTGGGAGGCGAGCAGCCTCATCAGGCACGACTTGCCAACGCCCATTTCTCCTTCAAGGACGAACAGACGAGGGTGGCTGATGCGGATGGCGTCGAACAGAATCTGATCTCCGCCCTCTTGGCTGTCGACTTTTGACCAGTCGATCTCCGCCTTCGCCTCCTTGAGATCGACGACCTTGACTCGGGACGGGATATACACAGCATCTTGTGGAATCTCGCCGAACAGACGGTACCGCCTGAGCGTCGTCAGCTCCTGGGCGAGGAGGTCAAGAGCGTCTCGGGTGGCCCGAGGCCGGGCCTCATCAATGGCCAGGCGGATGGCCGGCTCGGTGAGCAGGGAGTCGATCTCCCGCGACAGGGCCTCGTGGAGCCGCCCACGGACGTCATCAGCGGTTCGTTGGACGAGGTCAGGGCCGTAGTTCCCCTCGGCGGTGACCATCTCCGCCACCCAGGTCCGGCCGAGGTCGGAGAGCTCGCCGACGATGGGCCAGGAGCGGCCCGGTTTCCTACCGCTGCTCCCGAAGATGGAGAGCCAGGTGAACTGCCCGGAGAGCTTCTCGGTAGCCACCTTGGGGAGCCGGATCCTGATGTAGTCTCTCCAGACCTTGGGACTGACCAGGTCGGGGCGGTCTTTGAGCTCGCGGTCAAAGGCAGTCAGGAACGTCCGGTGCAGTCGGGCCGCGATGCGCTGCTCCGGGGTGGGATCGGGGATGGCTCGGGAGCCGAGCTTGAACAGGGCTCCTGTGATTCCGCCGAGCTCGGAGAGCTCTCCGAGGCTGTCCTTGAGGAGCCCGCTTTCAAGGGTGAGGTCGGCGGCTCCCTTGGCTGCCTTCGCGGAATCCGCGATCCAGTCGGAGAGGTTCTGGAGGGTCAGCTTGACCGACATCGGTGTGTTCCTCGTCCCCTTGTTCGCGATTGCTCTGAAGAGTATACAGGTGGGAAGAAGCGCCCAGGGTTTCGAGGTTGGTTAACGCGACCCTTCGGGCCGCCTGATCGTGGTCGCGGGAACCCAGCCCGTTGGGCTGGGCTCAGGGATTTCGGCCCTTCGGGCCTGGGCCGGTCCCGGTGGACAAGCGGTCGCGGCGGCGGAGTCTCCGAGCCTCGAAGCTTGAGCCAAGGAGCGCAGCCGCTGAGTCTCTGAGCCTCACGGTCTGCGCTCCGAGCCTCAGCGCTTGAGCCTCAGAGTCTCGGCGGCTGCGCTCCGGTCCTCAGCGGCTGCGCTCCGATCCTCGGCGGCTGCGCTCCGAGTCTCGATCGCTGAGACATGGAGCCTCAACGGCTGCGCTCCATGTCTCGATGGCTGAGACACCGAGCCTCAGCGTCTGCGCTCCCACCCTCAGCCGTCGCGCTCCTTGTCTGAGCCTCTGATCCACGCGTTGCCGTCATCCCCCCGAATTATTCTGCAGCCGGACCGAGCTTTTGAGAGGTCCACCCATTCGCTGCGGACGCTCCCCAGTTCGCTGGCGAGGCGCGTACGAGCTGTTGCGGCCCCGCACCGGGTTGGGGAGCCACGGAACAGTCCGAACGGAGGCGCCGCGTCCGCGGACGGACCGCGGCACAACTCAGAGCGTCTTCAACCTCGCGATGGGCGAGCGCTGGTCCTTAGGGACGGCAGCGCCAGAGTCGAATCGTGTAGCATGTCGATCATGGGTATGCCCGCCAAGGTTCAAGTTCTCCCGGCCGTCAGTCCCTTGGCGGACCTGTTCCACGCCATTGACGCCTCGCGGCGCATCCTCGACCTGGCCGACGACTGGGACGACGCGGGGAGCCCCGCTTTTCAGGAGGCCACCTGGCAGAAGGCGGCGGATTTCCTGCGTCGCCAAGCCATTGCTCTGTGGGACCGTCGCGGGCTGATCCTACCGGTCCCGCAGATCCTCCCGGGACCGGCGTCGAGCATCGACATCCACTGGCAGAGCTCCCGGCGCGAGCTCTTGCTCAACGTCCCCTCTGACAACGCAGCACCCATCACCTTCTATGGTGACGACTATGCCCAGGACAAGAAAAAGGGTCAGATCGAAAACGGTGCGCTCGACCTGGATCTCTTTGCGTGGCTGACAGCGCCGGATTGACCGCTTGGCCGATAGAAGACATCCCTGACCACGATCGACTGTACATGCGGGTGCACCGCAACCACCAGATCAACGGGCAGCTTGCTCCCGGAGCTTTTCGAGACCAGCCGCCCGGTGGTGAGCGTCCCGGGATGTCGACCGACTGGTCGAAGTACTCGACCCCCGAAGCGACCCTTGGACGTGCTCGTAAGCCTGAAGACAACGGTGTGGTCGAGATGCTGGTCGGGAGCGTCCGCGCAATTTCGACCCTGGTGGTGGAGCACACGCCCCTTCCCGAGAACCGGGCGCACACCGAGGTCTTCGGGAACAAGGACGTCGAGGTGCGAGTCCTCCTTCAAAGGGCTTGCCGCTGGACGATCCCGGTAAGCTCATAGAATCAGAAAAGAAGCACGCGCCGGCTCCCAGTCCCGGCGGAACCGGCGGCACTCGCAGCCTATTCGAAATCCTCGCCGGGCTGCGGCGGCTTGACGCGCACCAGGTAGGGCTTGTTCACCTGATTCCCCTTCCCGGCTTCGCACGGCGGAGTGCGGTCGGTGTAGAGCGCGGAGTACTTGAGGGCGCAGTTGCCGGTCGTCGGTTGGGCTGGCGCCTGCAGGGTCACGAAGACGACGAAAGGCTGGCCGGCCTGCAGGTTCAGGTTGTTGTTGTCGCCGCTCTTGAAGACGGGGCAGGCTGAGCTCGCCGGACCGTTCGGCGAGAGGGTGATGTTGCCGCGGAAGTTGATGTTGCCGAAGAGCTGGCCGCGGACCTTGACGGCCTTCGTCTGCCCGGGCTGGAGCGTGCCGGTCTTCTGCTGCATGAAGAGCTCCACCTGGACGTTCGGATTGGTGCCGCAGCCCTTGGGGGCGTCTGCCAGGGCGGGCCGGGAGGCGACGCCGGCCAGCAGGGTGAGGAGCGCGGCGAGGGGGGTGGTCAGTGAGCGAGTCATGAGCTTTCCTTTCGATGAGGACCGCCGGAAGGCGGCCGGTCTGGAAGGCTCAGATCCGCTGGCCCGCGGTCCGGGTTAGTTAGCACCACGGTCACCCGCCCCCGCCCCTGGTCGTCGCGGACCGTGACGACGATCGCGGAGCGGCCGGCGCCGTCGAGGTCGATCAGCTCGAGGGCATGCGTGCGGTCGGACGCGACGGCGGCACCGCCGCTGCCGGCGCTGGCGGTCACGGTCACCGCTTCCGAGGCCGACAGGTCGAGGGCGAGCCGCGGGCGGCGGTCGAGGAGGTCGCGATGCGGGTCCGTCGTGCCGGCGAAGACGAGGAGCTTCTTGCCCTCGACGGCCACCAGGTCGGGCCGGCCGTCGCCGGTCACGTCCGCGCCGTAATCCCAGGCGCGCGCCTGGGTGTCCAGCGAGACCTTGCGGCTCGGCGCGGCAAAGCGGCCGTTGCCCTGTCCGAACCAGGTCTCGACGAGCAGGCTCTTGCCGCGCAGCCCCTCTTGTTGCACCAGCACCAGGTCGTCGCGGCCGTCCTTGTCGAGGTCGAGGACGAACGGGCGGGCGGGGAACCAGCGGCGGCTGGCGGTGGGGACGGCGAGGATCGGCGGTTGGCCGGCGCGGCTGCGGTCCGCGCCCAGGAGGAAGACGCGGAGGCTCTGCTCCTCGAAGATGCTGACTTTGTCCGCGCTGTTGGTGGTGACGAGGAGCGCCGGACGCCCGTCGATGCGCACGAACCAGTGCTCGCCCATCGCTTCCGGACCCGCGAAGCGCGACCAGGATTCGCTCCTCTGCTCCGCGCCGTCGGCGCCTCGGCTCAGGAGCAGGGTGTGGAGGCGGGTCTTGCCGCTCGCTTCCGGGCCGACCAGGTAGAGCGGCGGCGCGCCACCGGTCTGGGCGAGCATGTGGACCTCCGGCGTGTCGAGCCGCAGCGCGTTGCGCTCCCGCGTGGCGCGGACCGGCAATGCGAAGCTCGCGCCGGGAGACAGCTTGCCTGCGCGATCGGACGTCCAGGTCCGCAACCGCCCCACCTCGGCGCCGGCGAGGCCGGGACCGCGCCCAAGGAGAAGGTGGCGCGGATCGACGCCCTCGAGAAGGCGGCGCGGCGCCTCCGGGTGATCGACCGTCCCCAGGATCCACACAGTACCGGGCGAGCCGAGGAGGAGAGCGTCCTCGCCTTTCCCTGCAAGATCGGCTGCGACCAGCACGGACGCCTTCGCGGGGAGGTCTCCGGCGAGACGCCGGAGACCGCCGGCACCGGCGGTGTCGACGAGGTCGATCTCCCGCGGTCCGTCGGGCTGCGGCGCCACCAAGGCGACGACCTGCCGCTTGCCGTCCGCGCTGCGCGGGAACGCCGTGGCAATCAGACGTCCGGGAAGCACGGCCTCGACGCGGCGGGTGCCGCCAATGGACACCGCCTTGACGCCGACTTCTGGAGGCGCGGGCTTGGGGGGCGGCGCGGCGCCAAGGAGGAGAAAGGCCAGGAGGAAGATCGACAAAGCAGGTCCTTGGATCTGCTTTTCTCCCCTCTCCCGGCGGGTGTGTGGGGGGAGCTGGGAGAGGGGCCGGGGGTGAGGGCGCTTTGCGGCGCCGGCTCCGCGCTTCACTTGCCACCCCCGCTCAAATAAACGTCCAGGCGGACGGGTGGCGTGACGCCGCGCTCCCCGGGCTGCTGCGCCTGGGGCTGGATGATCAGAAGGTCGGCCTTGCGGTCGCCGTCGAGGTCGCGGACTTGCACCAGGCCGAGGTCGAGCGGCGCCTCCCGCAACGGGATGGTGAGGTCCGGCTTCGCGGGGAAGGAGCAGTCGGCGCGCCCGCGGTGGACCGTCGCCTCCTTGCCGCGGCCGAGCTGCAGGAAGTCGGGCCGGCCGTCGCCGTCGAAGTCGCCGGCGAATTGCGAGAGCTGGCCGGGCCGCAGGTTGCGCAGGTCGAACGTGAGCTTCCCGGAGAGGTCGAGACCGCGCACCGGTTGGAAGCTGCCGTCCGGCTTCTGGCACCAGATGTGGAAATCGAGCTCGACGGTGAGACGCTGCACGGTCATCACCTTGAGCGCCTGGAAGAGGGAGAAGTCGACGGTCAAGGCCACGAGGTCCGGCCGGCCGTCGCCGTTCACGTCTTGGAGGCCGCCGGGAATGCGGAAGCCGCCGTCGTCATCGCCCTCGTCTCCGTCGTTCTGATCGAAGGCATAGCCCGTGACCTCGAACTGGCGATACGCCGTCGGGTCCATCGTCAGATCGGGCCGGGAATGATGCAGCCGGACGACGAGCTTGGGCGCCTTGGCATAGGCCATCTCCTGGCGGAGGCCCATGTCCTTGGGGGGCGGCACGCGCTGCTGGGTCACGTACTCGGCCCTGCCGTCGCCGTCGAGGTCGCCGAACCAGACTGGGATGGGCGGGGGAGGCGTGTCCGCGTTGCGCGCGGCAGCATGGTCGTCCGGCGCCGGGCCGAGCGGGGCCACCGCCGCGGCGAACTTTCCGCCTCCCAGGTTGCGCATCACGCGGAAGCCCGGCCAGCCGTGCCGCGGATCAAGAAGAATGAGGTCGGGCAGCTTGTCGCCGTCGGTGTCGAAGAGCTCCGGCAGCGGGATGAAACGCGACAGCCGCTTCTCGCCGGCGGGCTGCATGTCGTCCAGGGGAAAGCGGAGGCGGGAGGCCGGCTCGCGGCGCAGCCCGTCCGGTCCGCTCAAATAGACCGCTGCGCCGTCCGGGGTCGGGATCAGCACGTCCGCCCTGCCGTCGCCGTCGAGGTCGTGCACCAGGCCGAGATTCGGCACGAAGGCGCCGGTGCCGGAGAGGACGGAGCGCTCGACGAGCAGCGGCTCCCAGGAGAGAGCACCGGCCCGCAGGCGCAGCGCCGAGAGCCCGTCGTCCGTGAGGGCCACCAGAGGCGCTCCCGGCGGCCCGGCCTCGATGGAGAGGATCGACGGATCGAGGGCCAGCACCAGCGGTTCCGGAGCGTAGCCTCCAGGGCGGCCGAGATAGACCCGCAGCTCCCGCCGTTCGAGGAGCGCCGGGATGACGGTCAGCGTCTCGACCAGTCCTTGGACATCGTCCATCTTCGTGGACTCCTCGACGCTGATCTGATCCCAGCGCGTGACCGCCACCACCACCGCCAGGTCCAGCCTGCCGTCGCCGTCCACGTCCGCCGGCACGATGACGGCCGGCGCTCCGGGGAGAGGCAGAGCCTGGTACCGCAACGCCGCTTCAGGTGGACCGAAGAGACCGGCGAGGGAGGCAAGAACGGACAGGATTTGGGTCTGGGACATAGAGGACCTCCCGAGATGTCTGACTGACAGACGCAGCCGGAGGGAGGGATCTTACAGGCGCCGCCTTCGTCTTTCGGACGAGCGGTCATGCGTCCAGCGAGAGCTGCAGGGTGCCTGTGTTACCTTCCGGGAGTGTCGCCTTTCCGCTGCACCGGCCCGCTGCTGGCCCTCTGCCTGCTGGCCTGCTCGCCGGCCCGGAAAGCGCCACCCCGCCGACCGCGACAACCTCGCCGAAAGCGACGAGGTGCGGGCCGGCTGGCTGGGCGCCCAGATCCGCCTGGAGATGGCGCGCACCCAGAGCCTCGAAGCCGAGCGTGTCCCGGTCGACGAGGAGACGCGGAAGGCTCTCAACGCTCTCGGGTACCAGTGAGGAAGAGCGGGGAATAAAGCCGCGAAACGGCAGTCTAGGACTGGTGAAACCAATCCGCCGCTCACGGCGGGAAAGGAACACCATGAAGACCAACCGTTTCGTTCAATCCCTCGTCCTGAGCCTCCTCGTCCTCGCGCTCGCCGCCAGTGCCGCGACCGCCGCTTCTCCTGCCGCCACCATCAAGATCCTCGCGCCTGCGGACGGCTCCCAGGTCGACGCGGGGGAGTCGTATTCCCTCAAGTACGAGGTCGCCCTTGGACCGGGCGACGATCACTTCCACGTCTGGGTGGACGGTGACCGCAGCCCGGGCATCCACGACCTCAAGGGGACCTACGCGCTGCCCAAGCTCAGCCCGGGGGAGCACGTCATCACCATCAAGCTGGTCGACAAGGGGCACGTGCCGACCGGTCCCGAGAAGACGATCAAGGTGCACGCGAAGTAGGCGGGCGCCATGGTCGAGCTCGTCTATGCCCTGATTCAGGCGATCCACAACCTGGGCGCTGTCACTCTGGTGGCAGTCCCTGCCGCGGCTCTCGCCTGGCAGGGACGCAGCGCGGCCGTGGAACGCCGCCTCTCCTGGACGCTGCTCGCCGCCTGGGGTCTCCAGGCGGCGGGCGGCGCCGCCTTCGCCGCCGCGAGCTACGGCTTCAAGGGTCAGCTCCCGGAAGCGACCGGCGTCGCGCTCGCCGCGCTCGGCGTGAAGATCGCCGCCACGGTGGTCGGCTTCGGGCTCGCCACGGCGCAACTGTGGCGTGACCGCAGGCCGGGCACGGCGGACTGGGTCGCCTGCATGGCGCTGGCCGGGACGGCGTTCACGGCGGCAGCTTTGCTACGCTGGTATCTTTGAGGCGGCCCATGGGAGGCGACCTTACCCACGATGCTCGGCAAGGTGCGGGATGTTCTCTTCCGGCAGAGCCGCTGCGAGCAGGCGGTCCTGCCGCATCTGGACGCCGCCTACGACCTGGCCCGCTGGCTCACCCGCAGCGACCAGGAGGCGGAGGAGATCGTGCAGACCGCCTGCCTGCGCGCCGTGCAGTTCTTCGATGGCTTCCAGGGGACGAATCCGCGCGCCTGGCTGCTGGCCATCGTGCGCAACACCTTCTATACCTGGCTGCAGCAGAAGAACCGTCTCCAGGAGCTGGCCACGCCGTACGACGAGGACGTCCATGTCGTCGAGAGCGGCGACGCCGATCCCGAGGCGCAGCTCTTGCGGCAGGCCGATGCGCGGCTGCTGCGCCAGGCGTTCGAAGCGCTGCCGTTGCCGTTCCGCGAGGTGATGGTGCTGCGCGAGCTCGAAGGGATGTCCTATAAGGAGATCGCAACGATCGCCGGCATCCCGATCGGCACCGTGATGTCGCGTCTGGCGCGCGCCCGGCGGCAATTGCAGGAATTCCTGATCGCCCACGGGATCAAGGGGACGCCATGAGCTGCGAGCGAACCGTAGAAGTTGCGGCCTATCTCGACGGCGAGCTGGACCTGACGAGCGCCCTGGCTCTGGAGCGTCATCTCGAAGAGTGCGCCGAGTGTGCCGGCGCTCTCGAGACCCAGCGGGCCCTGCGCGACGCCATTGCCGGGGCGGGCCTGCGCCACCGCCCGTCGGCGGACCAGACCATACGCTTGCGCCGCACCCTGCGCCGCGCAGCGCGCGAGTCGGCCGACGAGCCGGCTTGGCCGGTTTGGTCGTGGCATCGGCTGGCGGCGTTCCCGACGATCGCCGCGCTCCTGCTGGTGGCGGTGGCGTCCTGGAGCCTCGGCCGCTTCTGGCCGGCACGCGCCAGCGCCGATCTCGGCGATCTCCAAGAAGAGGTGGTGGCGAGCCACGTCCGCTCGCTCCTCGCCGGCCAGCCGGCACAGGTGGCATCGACCGACCGCCACACGGTCAAGCCCTGGTTCACCGGCAAGCTCGACTATTCCCCAGCCGTCGTCGATCTCGCGAGCGCCGGCTTTCCCCTCGTCGGCGGCCGTCTCGACTACCTCGGGCACCATGCGGTGGCCGCCCTCGTCTATCGCTCCGACCGCCACGTGATCAACCTCTTCACCTGGCCCGCCGCTTCCACCACGGACAGTGCAGCCTCCGCCCCCAGCGCATCCATGCGCCAGGGGTTTCACGTCCTCCACTGGTCGCAATCGGGCATGACGTACTGGGCCGTCTCCGACGTCGCCGAGGACCGCCTACGCCGGTTCGCTCAGCTCCTCGCTGCCGCGACCGCTCAGCCGGCCGGCTCGTAGACCTCGGCGACCCAGACGCGGTCGAACTTCTCGCCGGCCGAGCGGTACGCGGCGCGCACGGCTTCGGCGTCCGCCGCCTCGAACGCGCAGACCATCCGCCGCCGGTCGGTCGAGAGGAAGCTGCGCTGCCACTTGACGTCGTAGGCGGCGAGGCAGGGGTCGATGCGGCGGCTCATCTGATCGTAGACCTCGTCGGTCAACGGCGGGTCGAACGACTGCTCCACCACGAGTTGGGTCGTCATGACGCTCCTCCGATCGTGCGCTGCGATCGTACCGCTTACTTGGCCGGAGCCGCCGCCGCGACGTCGTTCGAGTTGATGTCGATGGTGATCAGGAAGCCGTTCGTCCCCTTGTACTCGAAGGCCTTGGGACCCACCCGGTAGGCCTCGACCTCATTGGGCATCATGACGAAGCCGTCGTTGCGCGGCGCGCCCCAGTAGCGGAGGTTCTTCATCACCACCGGCCACGGCCCGTTGGCAGTCGCTGGGCGCGCCAGCTTGACCTCGGCGGTCTTGCCGCCGTCCATCGTGGCGTGGGCCGACTTGTCGTCGGCCTGCCAGAGGTCGATCGAGGCCTCGGCGGTCTGGTTGGAATTCCACTGCACGGGGAAGACGTGCTTGACGATCTCGCCGAGCCCGGCGCGCTGCTCCTTGGTGAGGGAGCGGTCGAAGTAGAGCACGTTCCAATCCATCTTCCCCTTGCTGAAGTCACCTCCGAGGTCGTTGGCGAGCCAGAACTTGGCGCCGTCCAGCGAGGTCTTGCCGTAGTGCCCCTTGTTGACACGATAGGCCAGGTTGGCGCGGCAGAAGTGCGCCTCGCCGCCGCCGTGGTGCTCGTGGTGGCCGGCCGGCTTGCTGTTGAAGTAGCACTGGCAGAACATCGGGCAACTGCACGCCTCGATGGCCGTCGCGTTCATCGCCCACTCGGGCTGCCCTTTCGTCGCAGAGCCCGCAGAATATGCCGCGATGCTCAAGAGGAGCGCCGCTGCGCCGAGCACTGCCAGAACCGCCTGCTTGCCGAATCGTTTCATGTCCACATCCTCCTTTGGACGCCACTCTCGCCGGCCACCGTTGGAGCCAGCGTTGGAACGGCCGGTGGAATATGGGACACTGCCGGTCGGAAGACACTGGCGTGGATCCATCCAGCCTCGAGATCCGGCTGCTCGGCGAGCTCACGGTGTTGCGCGCGGGACGCCCGGTCGTGCTTCCCGCCTCCAAGAAGACCCGCGCTCTGCTGGGCTATCTGGTGGTGTGCGGGAGCGCCGGCGGCGCGCTGCCGCGGTCGCGGCTCTGCGAGCTGTTCTGGGAGGGTCCGCTCGATCCCCGCGCGGCGCTGCGCTGGAGCCTGACCAAGCTGCGGCCGCTCCTCGACGACGGCGGGGAGCGGCGCCTGGTGGGAGACCGCGAGCGGGTGGGCTTCGCGCCGGCCGGGGCTGCGCTCGATCTCGCGGCGGTTCACGGCGCCGTCGCCGGCGGGCTCGACCGGGCATCCACCGCGGCTCTCTGCGAGGCGGTGTCTCTCTTCCGCGGCGAGCTGCTCGAAGGGCTGGAGCTGCCGGACTGCTACCGCTATCGCGAGTGGCTCCTCGCCGAGCGCGAGGCGCTCCGCTCCCTCCGCCGTTCGATCCTCGCGGCTCTCGTGATCCGCCTCCGGGAGACGCCGGCCGAGGCGCTCCGCCATGCCCGCGCCTGGGTGGGGATCGATCCGCTCGACGAGCCCGCTCAGGCCGCCGTGATCCGTCTCCTCGGCGAGCTGGGGCAGGTGCGGGAGGCCCAGGCGCAGTACGAGAGTTGCCGCCGGATGCTCAGGGAGGAGCTCGGCACGGCTCCATCGGAGGAGGTCGAAGAGGCGCGGCGGGGCCTCACCCCCCTGGCCCCCCTCTCCCATCGCCCCCCCTTCCGCCGGGAGAGGGGGGAAATCCCACGGACCGCGTCAGAGCTTTTGGGTGGTGGCGCCCCTCTCCCGGGGGCAGGGGGGGCGATGGGAGAGGGGTTGGGGGTGAGGCCCCTCGTCGGCCGCGCCCGCGAGCGCGCCGAGCTAGCGGCGCTCCTGGACGCCGCGGCACGTGGCGAGGGCGGGACCGTCCTCCTCGTCTCCGGCGAGCCCGGGATGGGCAAGTCGCGGCTGCTGGCCGAGCTGGCGGACCTGGCCCGGTCGCGCGGCGGCACGGTGCTTTCCGGCCGCTCCTTCGAAGCCGAGATGGTGCGCCCCTATGGGGCCTGGATCGACGCCCTCCGCTCCATCCCGCTCGGCGATGCGGTGGCGCCGTTCCGCCGCGAGCTGGCGCCTCTGCTCTCGGAGCTGGGACCCGCGCCTCCGGCGGCGGCGGGGGACAGGGGCCGCCTGTTCGACGCGGTGCATCAGCTCCTCGGCGGCATCGGCGAGAGTACGGCCCCCACCGTGGTCGTGCTCGACGACCTGCACTGGCTCGACGACGCCTCGGCCGCCCTGCTGCACTACGTGGCGCGGGCCGGGGCGGGCTCGCTGCTCCTCGCCTGCGCGGCGCGGCCGGGTGAGCTGGCGGACAATCCGGCGGCTCTCGCCCTGGTGCGTGCCCTCGGACGCGAGGGGCGCCTCCATCCCCTGGAGCTGGCTCCCCTGAGCGCCGAGGAGACGGCGGAGCTGGTGCGCGGCGTGGTCGCGGCGGCCGAGGGAGAGCGCGCCTTCGCCGAGAGCGGCGGCAATCCGCTGTTCGCGCTGGAGGTGGCACGCGCTCTGGCGCGCGGGGAGGGGACGCTCTCCGACAGCCTGAGCGGCCTCCTTCGCGAGCGCCTGGAGCGCCTGGACGGCCGTGCCCGCGAGATCCTGCCCTGGGCCGCGGCGCTCGGCCGGGGTTTTGCCGCCGAGCTGCTGGCGAGCGCGACCGGTCTGCCGCCGTCCGAGCTGCTGGCGGGTCTCGGCGAGCTGGAGCGTCATGGCATCCTGCGCCCGTCCCGCGAAACGGCGCTCGACTTCAGCCACGACCTGCTGCGGCAGGCGGCGTACCGGCAGCTCTCGGAGCCCCGCCGCCGGCTCATCCACCGCCAGATCGCCCGCGTCCTCGCCGCCCTGCCGGATGTGGACGGTGCGCTCGCCGGGGACGTCGCGCACCACGCCGGGCTGGGCGGCGACGACGAGCTCGCCGTCGCCGCGGCGGTGCGGGCGGGCGAGCGGTGTCTCCGCCTGTTCGCGCCCGCCGAGGCCGCCGAGGTGGCCGAACGCGCCCTGCCTTTCGTCCGCCACCTGCCGCGCGACCGCCGTCTCTGCCTGCACGTGAACCTGCTCAAGATCTACGTCCACTCGAGCCTGGGGCGGCGGCACGCGCCGGAGCTGGAGCGCGAGCTCGCCAGCCTGGTCGCCCAGGCCGAGGAGGTGGGCCTGCACGCCGAGGTGCAGACCGGCCTCTATCTGCTCTCCGTGCTCTCCGAGGAGGGCGGCAACTTCGCCGCGGCGGAGACCCATTCCCTGCGCGCCGTGGAGGCGACGCGCGACGCCGACCCGGCGACCGCGGTGCGCGCCCTGGCGAACACCGGCCGCTGCCTGGCGCAGCTCGAGCGGGAGCCGCGGCGTGCCGAGGCCCTGCTGGCCGAAGCGGCCGAGCTGGCCCGCGAGCTGAACGGGCACCAGGGGCACGAGGTGATCGATCTGCCGTGGGGCCTCGGCTTGTGCCACCTCTTCGCAGGCAGAGACGAGGAGGCGGCACGCTCGTTGGAGCGCGCCCTCCAGATGGCGCGCCACGCCGGCGAGCATTGGGCGGAGTGTGAGTGCATGGCGCGCCTCGCCATGCTCGACCTCGAAGCCGGCCGTCCGGCCCTCGCCCTGGCCCGCGTGCCCGAGCTCGCGGCCGTCGCCGCGAAGCTGGGGGAGGGGAGCGAGGGTCCGCTCGCCGAGGCGCTCGCCGCCCTCGCCTGCCTGGCGCTCGGGGCGCCCGGCGCCGAAGAGCGTCTGGAGGCCGCGCTCGCGATTTTGCGGGACATCGACACCAAGGGCCTGCTCGCCTACGTCCAGAACCTGGCGGCGGAGATCGACCTCGCCGCCGGCCGGCCCGGCCGCGCCGCTCAGCGCGCCGAGGAAGCGCTCCGCGCCGCTTCCGTCGTCGACCGCCGCAGCCAGATCGCGCTCGCCCGCGCCGCGCTCGCCGAGGCCGCCCTGGCCGCGGGCGACCGGGAGACCGCCGCCGCGCACCTCCGCGAGACCGCCGGCGCCGCTGCCGATCCGCACCGTCTCAACGCTCGCGCGCGGCGGGCGGTGGAGCGGGCGCGCGAGGCCCTCGGAGCCAGGTGAAGCGCGGCTCCGCCTGGGGGGATTTGCCAAGACGATTGCGCGGCGGTAGATTCGGTCAGAGGATCAAGGGTGATGGCAGAAGCAGCTCGCTCTCGGGCTTGCCGCCGCTGGGTTCTCGCCTTGGCGACCGCCATCGCTGCGCTCGCCTGCCCGGCAGCGGCGATGGCGGCCGAGGCGCCGCCGCAGCCGCGCGCCAACCACCACGCCCAGATCAAGCTCGCCGGCCCTGCCGGGATCCGCGTCAACACCTGGAGCGGCAATCTCTACGTGCCGGTCGGCCTGGGAGCGATTTCGGGGCGCGGGCCGCGGATCGCCCTGGTGTTGAGCTACAACAGCGGCGCGCATGCGGTGGCGACGTCCTACGGCTACGGCTGGCAGCTCGCCAACGACGTCTACTACTCCCGGGAGACCAACGGCGACATCTCGGTGGTGTGGGGGACGGCCGCGTTGACCACTTCATGCTGCGCGACGGCGCCTTCCTGCCGCCGATCGGCAGCTTCGACCCCTCCGCGAGAACCCGGCGGGCGCCTTCCTCCTGCGTGGCCGCCGCACTGGATCAGGTTGTCGCGAGGGTGTTCGTGCGCGCATTCGCTTTCTTCGCGTCGATGTAGTGAGTGCGGACCGTGAGCAGCGGCATTTCCAGGGCTTGCGTGGTCTGGCTGGCGAAGACGGCGACATCGAAGGTGTAGAGGGACGAGGGGTCGAGCGCCGGTTTGTACGTGTCAAACCAGCTCTTGATCTGGACGGCTACCGCGGTGATCCAGTCCGGCGTCAGGGACGTTGACGGAGCCCTGGCTCGGGAGCCCGGGATCCGGTCAGGCGAGATCGGACGGCTGGCCGGTCTTGGCGAGGACCGATTTCCAGAAAATCCCCTTCTCCGGGATTCTCTTGCGGCCGAGAACCACGAGATCCAGCGGCACCAGGACGTACTCGGTCAACCACTGGCTGATCATGAAATCCGTGTATCCCGCGATGGCGTTGTCGACCGCGAGTGTCCCCAAGCGATGGCCGATGATGATGTCCGTGCAGCTCGGCGGGATCGCGCGCAAGAGATGCCGCGGCTCGTTGGTGAAGACCCGCAGCTTGGACCAATCCGTGGTGCCCGGATGGTGGTCGACTACGTTGCCCGGCTTTTCTGGGTCAAGCAGGAGGTTGAGACCTTCCTTGACGATCTTCAAGCCTGCCGTGCGCAGGAAATCATTCGTCTGCCCCTGGATGCGCCGACCTTGCTGACAGACCTCGGTGAACTCGCGGATCGCGTTCTTTTCGGCATCGCTCAGGTGGATGTCGATCTCGGGAGCCCCTCCGTCGAGACCCACATACCGCATCGCGTCCTCAGGAATCGCGGTCTCCGCCAAGACCACGAGCGCATGGGGGATCGGCTTGCGTGCCGAGATCTTGCCGGCCAGGTAGTGCGCAGTTTTTTCCAGGTTGAACTCTATCTCGGGAATCAGGGCGAGGTCGCAATGCCCCGTGCCACTGGCGAGCACCGCATGGCTGACCACGAAGCCCGAGTCGGAGCCGAAAAGTTGAGTGATGCAGAGCCGGGGATTGGACACCACTTCGGTGTGCAGCTGTTCGATGACCTCTCTGGCCTTCTCCACTGCCGACAGGAAGCCGAAGGACTGCCAGACCCACAGGATGTCGTTGTCCATGGTCTTCGGGATCGCCACCACCGAGAGTCCCGTGCCCATCGCCTGGGCCACGTTCCAGATGGCATGGGCGGCTTTCATGCTGCCATCGCCACCTATCACATAGAGGATGTTGATCTTGCTGCCTTTCAGGCTGGTCACGATGTCCGCAAGCTCCGCCTCGCGCCGATCGAGGTCCATCAGCCTGTTCACTCGCGAGGTCCCCAGGATCGAGCCGCCCTCATTGACATGATTCGACGTGTCGAGACGTCCCTGATGGCCATGGTAGTGATCCTCGCTCGCGGCCAGCAGGACATGGTTGAGGCCCAGGTTGTCAAACGCGCGGAATCCGTTACGCAACCCCATCAGGTTGAGTCCGCCGGCATAGCCCTGGCGCTCTGCGTACAGCCAGTGTCGCTGCACGATGCCGTCGATCACGGCATTGATTCCCGGCGCGATGCCGCCCGAAACGAGAACCGCAACGCCGAGCTGGCGGGTTCTCCGCGGAAAGTACAGGTTCGCTCGCGGGCCGGCCTCGGGAAAGGTGAACTTCTGCAGCGACGGCAGCTCCTGCTCGCTGCCGGCGACGATGGGCAGGGTCTCCTCGGTCACCAGAGCCGTCGTCAGGACCTTCGCATCGTAGTCCCGAAAGACGCCCATCTCGTCCTGCAGCTCGACGGGAGTCGGTTTCAGGCCATCCAGCAGTCTGACCACCTGGGGCCATTCCTGGGGACAGCCGTGGAGGATCTTCTCCACCAGCTTCGCCCCGTCCTCAGGGCTCACCGAGTCCTGTGCCAGCCGATGGAGCCGCGACTTCACGAAGAAAGCGATGATGTCTTTCTCGTACGAGAACAGGTGAGGGTCGAGGGGCAGTCCGTCGGAGCGCCAGGGCAAATGGAGCCCTTCCACGACGATCTTGATGGCCGCGCTGCGGATCGCGGCTTGATCGATTCCCTTGGCGTGAAGGACCGGGTAATGGTTGAGGTGGTGCAGCTTGGGCGGGATCCGGTAGGCCGCACCCGCGGGATCCGCTAGAGTCACGGTGAAAAACGACCGTCCCTCCAACGGATATGCCCAGAGAGTCTCGCGGATCTGCCACTCGGTCATCTCCTCGCCGACGAGGGTGACGAACACGCTGCAGCTCGCGATCGCCTCGTTGATCGAGGCGAGAAAGCTCTGATCCGCGCGCTGGCGCTCCTCAAAGCAGAAGACTTCATGGCAGTAATGCTTCAGATGGGCGGCCAGTCCCAGAGCGAAATGCTCATCCCGGCTGGCATGACAGAGGAAGGCGGTGAGCATGCGGTCCCTGATTCGAGGTTTCTCTTCAAACTATATACTATCGTCCCGGCTCCAGCAGCGGCATCCGGCGGATCTCGGGGAAGGGGAGCCTCCCCCTTCATCGCCTGCCAGAGCGCGAGTTTGAACAGCGCACCCTGTCCGCTGTCCGGTCGGCTCAGGTCGAGGCGCGCGGAAGCGGCGGCTCCGGGGTTGGCCGGCGGATTCACTTCCGTCCAAGGAACCGCCGTCGACGCTCAGCCCGTGGTCGCCGACCTTCGCTGCCGCCGGCTGCGCGCTTGTGCGCAGGACTGAGAGCGACATAGCATGCTTCTCTACCTCCCAAGTTGATAACCAAATTCTCTCGTGTCCGTGCTCCTCCTGTCTACTCGCCTCGCTTTCGCCTCCCGAGACGTTACCCCCTCGGCAGGCCCCCGCATGCTCTACTGTGGGGCTTGACAGGACCCTTTGGAGCTATATGATGCATACGTGAATCAAGTGGCTTCCCGAGCCGGAACCGCCACCTCTTCTTTCGCCTACGACTCTCTCGATCCCTGCTGACAGCCTCCGGCCAACGATCTCCCGATCCCGAATGGTACACATATGAATGGTGCAGTTGATGAGTAGCCGCCGGCGCATCCTCTGCCCGGTCGACTTCTCGGACCTCTCCCGGCATGCGATGGTCCTGGCCGCGGCTGTGGCGCGCCGACTCGGTGCCGAGTTGACGGTGCTGCACGTGGCGCCTCCGGCCACTGCCGCCGGCAGTCTCAGCACGGCTCTCCATGACTTCGTCGCGCCGGCCGGAGCCGCCGGGATCATGGTGCACACGGCTCTCGCGGAGGGGGACCCGTTCACCTGCATCCTGGAGCAGGCTCAGGCGCTCCCTGCGGATCTCATCGTCATGGGCACGCACGGCCGGCGGGGCTTCGACCGCTGGGTCCTCGGCTCGGTGACGGAGCGGGTCCTCCACCGGGCGCCGTGTCCGGTGATGACGGTGAACGGCCGCGCGCAGACGCCGGATCCGTCCGCCGGACCGTTCGCCACGGTTCTCTGCGCCGAGGACCTGGCGGGGACCTCCGCCACCCTGCCCTACGCGCTCAAGCTGGCCCGGGAGGGCGGCGGCCGTCTGGTGGTCCTCCATGCGGTCGAGGAGGTCCCCGAGACGGGCGCCCTGGGCGCAGTGCCGTTCGAATTCGGCCCCCTTCTGGTCGCTCAGGCGCGCGAACGGCTGCACGCGCTCATCCCCCAGGCCGAGCGGGAGCGCGGCGGGATCGACGAGGCGGTGGTCTGCGGCAGAGCCTACAAACAGATTCTGCTCCGGGCTGAGAAGGAGAAGGTGGACCTCATCGTCGTGGGCGTGCACTCTGGGCAGCCCATCAACGACCTGTTCTTCGGCTCGACCACCCATCACGTGGTGCGCGGCGCGAGCTGTCCGGTGCTGACCGTGCGCGGAACCCGCGCAGAGGAGATCAAGGAATGAAGCGCACATTTGTCGTCGGTGCGGGCCTGGTCTCGGCCGCGCTGTCCGGGATGATCGGCATGATCGGGACGATCGGCTGCCACGGCAAGAGTTCGGCGGCGGCGCCGCCCACCCCGCCGCCCGCGGTCGTGGTGGCCACGGTGGTCCAGCAGGACGTGCCGGTGTCCAGGGAGTGGATCGGCACCACCGAAGGCAACGTCAACGCCGAGATCCGGCCGCAGGTGGACGGCTATCTGCTGCGCCGGGTGTACAGCGAGGGGAGCTTCGTGCGCCAGGGTCAGACGCTCTTCGAGGTCGATCCGCGGGAGACCCGGGCGCAGCTCGCGCAGGCGCAGGGCGATCTGGAACAGGCCCAGGCCCAGCTCGCCAAGGCGCAGCAGGACGTGGCCCGCTTCCGGCCGCTCGCCGCGGACAAGGCGATCAGCCAGCAGGAGCTCGACAACGCCGTCTCGGCTGAACGGGCGGCGAAGGCGACCGTGGACGCGCGCCAGGCGTCGGTCCATCAGGCCCGCCTCAAGCTCGGCTGGGCACGGGTGACCTCGCCGATCAGCGGCATCGCCGGCATCGCCCAGGGGCAGGTGGGAGACCTGGTGAGCCCCACGTCGGTGCTCGCGACCGTCTCGCAGTGCGATCCCATCCGCGTGCTCTACAAGCTCTCCGAGCAGGAGTACCTGCACACCCAGGAGCGGCTGCAGAAGGACCCGCCGGGGAAACAGGGCGAGGCGCTCGACCTGGTCCTCGCGGACGGCACGGTGTTTCCGCACAAGGGCCGCCTCCTGCTGGCCGACCGGCAGGTCGACGTCAAGACGGGCACCATCACGGCGGTCGGCCTCTTCCCCAACCCGGGGAACCTCCTGCGCCCGGGCCAGTACGCCAAGGTCCGCGCGGTGACGGAGACGAAGAAGGGGGCTCTCCTGGTGCCGCAGCGCGCGGTCAACGAGCTCCAGGGGGGCTACCAGGTGGCGGTCGTCGGGAGCGACGACAAGGCCGAGATCCGCAGCGTCCAGGCGGGAGAGCGGGTCGGCAAGCTGTGGGTGATCGACTCCGGGCTCACTCCCGGAGACCGCGTCGTGGTCGAAGGCTTCTCGCGCGTCAAGTCGGGCGCCCGGGTGGTTCCCCAGGAAGCGCCGCCGGAGCCGGCCGCCACGCCGGCGGGGAAGTGACGCCATGGCCCGCTTTTTCATCGACCGCCCCATCGTCGCGATCGTCATCTCGATCCTCACCGTCCTCCTCGGCGTGGTGGCGATGACCGGCCTGCCGATCGCCCAGTACCCGGACATCGTGCCGCCGATCATCCAGATCCAGAGCACGTTCCCGGGCGCCGACGCGATCACCGTCGAGCAGTCGGTGGCGACGCCGCTCGAGCAGCAGATGAACGGCGTCGAGGACGAGCTGTACATGCAGTCGGTCAACGCGAGCGACGGGACGATCACGCTGAAGGTCACGTTCGACGTGGGGACGGACCGCAACGCCGACCAGGTCAACGCCCAGAATCGGGTTTCCCAGGCGCAACCCAGCCTGCCCGCCGACGTCAACACGTTCGGCCTCACCTACCGCAAGACGCAGGGCACGCCGCTGGCGCTCATCTCGCTCTTCTCGCCGAAGGGGACGTATCCCGGCATGTTCCTCGGCAACTACGCGCTGATCAACATCAACGACGCGCTGTACCGGGTGCCCGGAGTCGGCCAGGTGCTCAATTTCGGCGCCTCCGAGTACGCGATGCGGATCTGGATCAAGCCGGACCAGCTCGCGAAGCTCGGCCTCACGGTCTCCGATCTCCTGCGCGCCTTGCAGCAGCAGAACACGGTGAACCCGGCGGGGCAGATCGGCGCCGAGCCGGCGCCGGCCGGCCAGGAATTCACCTACACCGTGCGCGCCCAGGGGCGCCTGGCGACGCCGGAGCAGTTCGGCGACGTGGTGGTGCGCCTGTCCCCCGACGGCTCCGCGGTGCGCCTGAAAGACGTCGCGCGCATCGAGATGGGCGCCCTCTCCTACAAGCAGATCGCCCGCTTCAACGGCAAGCCGTCGAGCATCATCGCCATCTACCAGGCGCCCGGCTCGAACGCGCTCGCGGTGGCCGACGGGGTGAAGAAGACGATGGCGGACCTCAAGGGCCGCTTTCCCGAGGACCTCGACTACGCGGTCTCCGTGGACACCACGCTGCCGGTGACCGAGGGGATCAAGGAGATCCTGAAGACGTTCGCCGAGGCGATGCTCCTCGTCATCCTGGTCGTCTTCGTCTTCCTGCAGAACTGGCGGGCGACTCTGATCCCGCTGATCGCGGTCCCGGTGTCTCTGGTCGGCACGTTCGCCGTCTTTCCGCTCCTCGGCTTTTCGATCAACTCGCTGTCGCTCTTCGGTCTCGTGCTCGCAATCGGTCTCGTGGTCGACGACGCGATCGTCGTCGTCGAGGCGGTGGAGCACCACATCGAGGAAGGGATGACGCCGCGCGCCGCGACGCTCCAGGCGATGAAGGAGGTCTCGGGGCCGGTGGTCGCCATCGCGCTCATCCTCTCGTCGGTGTTCCTGCCGGTCGCGTTCCTGGGCGGCATCCAGGGGCGCCTCAACAAGCAGTTCGCGGTGACGATCGCCATCTCGGTCCTCATCTCGGCGTTCAACGCTCTCTCCCTCACGCCGGCGCTGGCCGCCCTCCTGCTGCGCCGCCGCGAGGCGTCGCGGGGGTTCCTCGCCCGTTTCTTCGGCGTCTTCAACCGCGGCTTCGAGAAGGCGACCAACCGCTACATCAGCACATCCGGCTGGCTGATCCGCAAGGCGGTGATCGCGCTCCTCATCCTGGTCGGCTTCGGATTCCTGGCCGGCGGCCTCGGCAAGTCGCTGCCCGGAAGCTTCCTGCCCGACGAGGACCAGGGGTACTTCTATCTGAACGTCCAGCTCCCCGACGCCTCGTCGCTGCAGCGGACGGACGCCGTGTGCCGGAAGATCGAGGGCATCCTGGCGCAGACCAAGGGGGTCCGCTACTACAACACGGTCGGCGGCTTCTCCCTGCTCTCCTACGTCTCGTCCACCTACAACGGCTTCTTCTTCGTGTCGCTCCAGCCGTGGGAGGACCGCGATGGGGCGGGTCTCTCGGCGCGGGAGCTGATCGCCAAGCTGAACGACGCGTTTCGCGCCAAGATCCCGGAGGCCAGCGTGTTCGCGGGCCTGCCGCCCGCCATCCCCGGTCTCGGCACCTCGGGCGGTTTCTCCCTTTGGGTTCAGGACCGGAGCGGCGGCTCGGTCGATTTCCTGAACCAGAATCTCCAGCGCTTCCTCGCGGCGGCGGGCAAGCGGCACGAGTTGCAGAACGTCACCAGCAGCTTCCGGGCCGCGGTGCCGCAGGTGTTCGTCGACGTCGACCGCGACAAGGCGCTCAAACAGGGGGTCCCGATCACCGACGTCTACCAGACTCTGCAGGCCGTCCTCGGCGGCACGTTCGTCAACCAGTTCAACCGCTTCGGCCGGCAGTGGCGCGTCTTCATCCAGGGGGAGGGGGAGGCGCGGGTCAAGCCGGAGGACATCGGCCAGCTCTACGTGCGCAACAACGACGGCAACATGGTGCCGCTGTCGGCGATCACCACCATCCGTCATACCGTCGGCCCCGAGTACACGCAGCGCTTCAACCTGTTCCGCGCCGCCCAGGTCAACGGCTCCGCGGCTCCCGGTTACAGCTCGGGCCAGGCGCTGGCCGCCCTGGAGCAGGTCGCCGCGCAGACTTTGCCGCCTGGGATGGGCTTCGACTGGGCCGACCTTTCCTATCAGGAGAAGAAGGCAGCGGGCACTGCCGGACGGGTCTTCGCGCTGTCGATCATCTTCGTCTTCCTGATCCTGGCGGCCCTCTACGAGAGCTGGACGCTGCCGTGGAGCGTTCTGCTTTCGGTCCCGGTCGCCATGTGCGGCGCGTTCGCGGGGCTTCTGCTGCGGCACTACGATTTCGACGTCTTCGGCCAGATCGGGCTCATCGTCCTCATCGGCCTGGCGGCGAAGAACGCGATCCTGATCGTCGAGTTCGCCAAGGCCGAGCTGGAAAAGGGACAGAGCCTCGCCGCGGCGGCGCTGGCCGGCGCGAAGCTCCGGCTGCGGCCGATCCTCATGACCTCATTCGCCTTCATTCTCGGCTGCGTGCCGCTGTGGATTGCGAGCGGCGCCGGCGCCGCGTCGCGGCGCATCCTGGGCACGGTGGTGGTGGCGGGAATGCTGGCCGCCACCTGCCTCGCCGTGTTCCTGATCCCGGTCCTCTTCGTGGTGGTGGAGAGGCTGGGCGGAGCGGAGCGCAAGCACGCGGAGAGAGGCGTCCTGCCGGTGCCCGAGGAGACGCATCCATGAGACCGCGCGCCGCTCTCGTCGCCGTTGTCCTCTGCCTGGGCGGCCTGTCCGCCTGCGCGGTCGGTCCCCGCTACCAGCGGCCGGCCGTCACCGTCCCCGAGCAGGCCCGTGGCCAGGTGGGCGCCGCGGAGGCGGCCTCGCTCGCCGACCAGGCCTGGTGGGAGGTCTTTCGGGACGACGCCCTCAAGGGCCTGATCGCGGAGGCGCTCAAGAACGGCTACGACGTCCGGCTCGCCGCCTGGCGCGTCGAGGAGGCGCGGGCCAACGCCGGCGTCGCGCGCGCGGAAGCCTTTCCGCAGGTCCAGGGCCAGGCGCAGGTCGGGCGCGCCCAGTCGTCACGCTTCTCGCCGGGTGGCGGGGGAGTGGGGAACGGCATCCAGATCAATCTCGGCCTCTCCTGGGAGCTCGATCTGTGGGGGAGGATCCGTCTCCTCAACGAGGCGGCGCGGGCGCAGGTGCTGGCCTCCGAGGAGGCGCGCCGCGGCGTCCTGCTCTCCCTGGTTTCCGAAGTGGCCACCAGCTACTTCCAGATCCGCGAGCTCGATCTCGAGCTGGCCATCGCGCAGCGGACGACCGGCGCATACCAGGAGACTTACGACCTGTTCGATCGCCGCCTCCGGGGCGGCGCCGCCTCCGCCCTGGAGACCGCGAGCGCCGAAGCCTCTCTCGCCTCCACGGCGGCGAACATTCCCGACCTCGAACGCCAGATCGAGGCGCAGGAGAACCGGTTGGCGTTCCTCCTCGGCAGGAATCCGGGTCCGATCACGCGCGGCGCCGTCCTCACCGACGAATTCCTGCCGCCGGAGATCCCTCCCGGGCTCCCCTCGGCCCTCCTCGAGCGGCGGCCCGACCTGCGCCAGGCCGAGCAGGAGCTCATCGCCGCCAACGCGGAGGTCGGCTTGGCCGATGCGGACTTCTTTCCGCGCATCAGCTTGACCGCCGCCTTCGGCGGCCTGGCGCCGCAGCTCTCCGAGCTGTTTCGCGACGGCAAGAGCTGGTCGCTGGGCGGCGGCCTGTTGACCCCCGTCTTCCAGGGCCGGCGCCTGGAGAACCAGCGCCGGGCAGCCGTCGCCCGCTGGGAGCAGGCGCGGGTGCGCTACGAGCAGAGCGTGACGAACGCCTTCCACGAAGTCGCGACGTCCCTGGTGGCCTACCGGAAGCTTGCCGACGTGGAGAAGGAGCGGACGCGGGCCGTCGCCGCCGACCGCGAGGCGGTGCGCCTCGCGAACACCCGCTATGTGGCCGGCCTCTCCGCCTACCTGGAGGTGCTGCAAGCCCAGCAGCAGCTCTACCCGGCCGAGAACCTGCTGGCGCAGGCGCGCTACGACCGGCTGGCGACGCTGGTCCAGCTCTACCGCTCCCTGGGCGGCGGTTGGCAGCTCACCGATCCGCAGTGGATGGGGGCTCAGCCATAGGAGGCTCACTCATGAAGGAGGCGACGGCGGAATCCCCGGTCCTGAGCGTTCCGTGCGCTCCGGATCCACTGATGTCGCTCCTGCTGCGCACGGCGCACGCGATCGAGAGGCGGCTCGACGACGCCTTGGAGACGGTGGAGCTGTCGACGCCGAAGTACAGCGCGCTGACCAAGCTCGTGCAGGCCGGCGAGCCGCTGGCCCTGAGCGAGCTGGCCGCGCGGATGACCTGCGTGCGCTCCAACATCACACAGCTCGTGGACCGCCTGGAGGCCGACGGTCTCGTCCATCGGGTGGAAGATCCGCGCGACCGGCGCAGCGTCCGGGCGGCCCTCACGTCGCTCGGCCGCCAGCGTCAGGCCGCCGGAGAGGAGCGGGTGGCGGTGGTGCGGGAGGTGGTCGTCGAGATCCTCGCCGGGATCGACCGCGGAGTCCTGGAGCGGGCGCTGGCGCGGTTGACGGGCGGGTAACGCAGCGCCGCTACCGCCGCCGCTCCGACGACAGCGCCTTGAGCGCGTCGATGGGCCGGCGGTCGGGGCTCATCAGCTTGATGGCGCGGCGGAGATAGCTCTCGGCGTCGTCCCGGTTGCCCAGCTCGCGGTGGATTTCGCCGGCGTAGAACGCGGCGAGCCCGCAGTCGGCGTCCAGGCGCAGCGCCTCCTGCAGCTCCTTGAGCGCCTGGTTGGCGTGCGCCGTCGACCACAGGAAGCGCGACCAGGCGAGCTCGGCGCGGTAGATGCTGTTCTGCGGATCGCAGTCCGACGCGAACTCCAGGTACTGGATCGCCTCCTTGTGCTTCCCGGCCTCCATCAGGGCGCGCCCCTTCTTGAACTGCGCCTCGGAATCGAGGAGGTCGGTCTTGATGCCGCCGAAGCTGGCCTTCTTCTTCTCGCTCTCCTCGCGCAGCGTCTTGCGCCGGAACAGCAGCGTGTTGCGCTGCTCGGTGTCCGCCAGCTCCGCATAGGCGCGCGCGCCCGCCAGGAAGAGCTCCCGCACCCGGTCCTCCATGGACCGCAGCTCGGGATGGTCGAGCGACCACGGTGCGAACCGCTGGGCGTGCTCGAGGTACTTTGCTTCGATGGCGGGCAGCGTGGCCGTCTCGGGCAGGCCGAGGAGATCGAAGGAATCCTGCCGGCGGTAGGTGAGGAAGGCCTGCATGATCTCGTTGCGCCGCCGTTCGAAATCGGTAGGGGGGACGGTGTGGGCGGCGGTCTGGAAATCGGCGACCACCAAGCGGGGGAGACTGCCCGTGGCGGCGGTCGACGGGATGGCGGACGCCGCGGGCAGGGGCCCTTTGGGCATCGCCTCCGCGGGCACGACCACGCCGAGGATCGACAGCGCGTAGAGCAGGCGGGTGATCTCGTCGACCGGCAACCCGGTCGCTTCCGCCAGCTCGCTCATCCGCCGCCCGGGCCGGATCGCATCGGTGAGCAGGCTCTGCCGCTGCGTCAGGCGCAGATCGTCGAGCGGGAACGGCGGCGCCGGGTGGATGGCGAGCTTCTTGCCCACCAGCGGCCCGATCGCCATGTCCACCTCTTCCTGCGGCGCCAGCTTGGTGACGCCGGTCAGGATGAGCTGCGGCACCTTGACCTTGAGCGAGGAGTCGGAGCGCCGCTCGCCTTCGTCCAGCATGCGGAAGTCGCCTTCGTTCCAGGTGAACATGTCGAGCAGCTTCTTGGCCAGGTTCTGCTGCAGGATCTTGAACAACTCGACGGCGCTGACCAGGCCGTGCTCGAGGAGGATTTCACCCATCGGCACGCCGCGGACCGCCGAACGGTTCAAGCTGGCGTTGAAGTCCTCTTCGTTGAGCTTGCCCTCGATCACCATGTAGCGGCCGAGGGTCTCGTGGACCAGGTTCGACCGGCAGTCCACCGGCACGCCGGCGTCGAGGACGATCTTCTTCCACACCTGCCGGCGGCGGATCTCCAGCACCGTCGTCCGCTTGTGGATGGCGAGCGCGCAGAGGAGCGGCGAGAACGCCACCTCCTGGAGAGCGCCTTCTTTCAGGTTGGAGATCTCCTCCAGCCGCTCTGCGGGGATCACCGGGCTAGCATATCGTAACCACCCGGAGGGAGCCGATCATGAGCGACGTCGATTTCCTGTTCGATGATCCCGAGAAACCTGCCCGCGGAGCGCCGCTCGTCGCGCTGGCCCACGGCGCCGGAGCGGCCATGGATTCGCCGTTCATGAACGCGATGGCGAAGGGGCTGGCCGAGGCCGGCGTCCGCGTCGCGCGCTTCGAGTTCCCCTACATGCGCGCCCGGCGGACGGGCCGGCGCGGGCCTCCGGACCGCGAGCCGGTGCTGCGCGACTCCTGGAAGGCCGCCATCGCCGCTCTCGGCGGTCCCGAGCGCCTCGTCATCGGCGGCAAGTCGATGGGCGGCCGCATGGCGAGCCTGGTGGCCGACGAGACGGGAGTCCGCGGCCTCGTCTGCCTCGGCTACCCGTTTCATCCGCCGGGCCAGCCGGAGAAGCTCCGCACCGCGCATCTCGCCGGCCTGCGCACGCCCACCCTGATCGTCCAGGGCACCCGCGACGCCCTGGGCTCCCGCGCGGACGTGGATGGCTATCAGCTCTCGCCGCACATCCACATCCTCTGGCTGGAGGACGGCGACCATTCGTTCAAACCGCGGGCGGCGTCGGGGCACACGGAGCGCGGGCATCTGGCGGCGGCGGTGGCGGCAGTGGCGGGATTCGTGAAGGGATTGTGACCGGCCAGATCGCGGCGCTCGGGGCGGCGGGGCTATGGGCGTTCACCGCGCTCGCCATCGATCAGGCGGCGCGGCGGATCGGCTCGCTGGCGGTCAATCTGATCCGCCTGGTCATGGCGTTCGGCTTCCTCACTCTTGTCACGTGGGTGGTCCGCGGCGTGCCGCTGCCGGTGGACGCCACGCGCCATGCCTGGATCTGGCTCGCCGTCTCCGGCCTCGTGGGCTTCACCTTCGGCGATCTCTGCCTCTACCGCTCCTACCTGGTGATCGGGCCGCGCCTCGCCACCCTCATGATGTCGCTGGTGCCGCTCCTCACCACCGCGATCGGCTGGGTCGTCCTCCGCGAGGTGCTGACCAGCCGGGAGATGCTGGGGATGAGCCTGACCGTCGCCGGCATCGCCTGGGCCGTCTTCGAGCGCGGCAAGTCGTGGACCGCGCTGCCCGCGAGCGCTCCCGGCGTGCCGCTTTCGGGTATCGCTCTGGGCTTCGGCGGCGCCCTCGGCCAGGCCGGCGGGCTCGTCCTCAGCAAGGTCGGGATCGGCAGCTACGACGCCTTTGCCGCCACCCAGATCCGTGTCCTCGCCGGCATCGCCGGGTATTCCGTGCTGTTTTGCGTCCTGCGCTGGTGGCCGCAGGTGAGGACGGGCCTGCGTGACCGCCGGGCGCTCGGCTTCGCCGCCCTCGGCGCCTTCTGCGGGCCTTGCATCGCCGTCTCCCTCGCCCTGATCGCCGTCCGTGCCATCGTCGCCGGCGTGGCGGCAAGCATCATGGCTCTGACGCCGGTGCTGATCATTCCCCTCGTCGTGCTGCTCAAGAGGGAGCGGGTCGGTCTGGGCGGCCTGCTCGGCGCCCTGGTGGCGGTCACCGGGGTGGCGTTGCTGTTTCTGTGATCACGGCCGCCCGCCGCCCCAGGTAGACGATGCGCCGCACGACCGTTCCGCGGGCCCGGTCCTCGCCGAGCACCGGCGCGGAGGCCAGTGCGGCCAGAGTCTCCTGCTCGTCCTGCGGCTCGATGACGTAGAGCTCGGTGGTGGCAAGCAGGAAGGGAAAATAGAGTCGCAGTGGATCGGTGGACGGCAGGAGCGCCACGTAGCCGTCGCTGCCCGCGATCAGCCGCTGGACCTCGAGCGCTCGCGCGAGCCCGGCTCGCAGACCGGCATCGAACGGTGCAGGGACGCTCCCGGCGAGCCCTTCGAGCTTGGGGCGGAGCGGGGAGCCGGCGGAGGTGACGAGGAGCCAGGAGCCGGAGCGCCCCGGCAGGCGGGCGCGGAAGACCGCGTAGTCCGGCCCGATCGTTCCCACCGGCGTGACGCCGAGCCGTGGCAGCCAGGCGACGAGCCACGAGCCCGGGACGAATTTCACCCGCTTGCGCAGCGCGTTGCCCAGGCGGGTGATCGTCCGGTACCGGCCCCCGCCGTCGGATGGATCGGCGGCGACGAAGAGGGCCGAGGCGTCCGCGGCGACGGCTTGCGGAGAGAGCCGGTCCGCGGGCGGCGTCTCCCGCGCCGCCCAGACCCTGCCGGGAATGGAGAAGCGGGCCAGGTCCGCGACGTGGAAGGTCCGCAGGGAGATCGCGGCGGGATCGAGGCGCGGGCTTCCCGACGCGCCCGCCTGGAAGCTGGCGTGGGCGTAGACCGGCGGCAGCGCCGCTCCGGCGACCAGCAGCGTCGCCGCGGCCGCGAACGGAACACTCCGCCGCAGCCGGCCGAGCGCCTCGGCGATGAGCAGTCCCGCCGGCCAGGCGACGTAGACGAGGAACCGCTCGGCGTTGAAGTCATAGAGGAAGACGAAAAAGGCGAGGAGCACGGCGATCAGAGAGACCACGAACAGCCGCGAGCCGTCGCGCCACGCCCGGCGAGCCGCGATCCCTGTCCCGGTCGCGAGGAGCAGAATCCCGGGCAGACCGAAGAACGCTGCCGCGCTCCAGAGATAGAAGAAGACCGCATCCGCGTGGGGCCGCAGCAACCGCGCGTGCAGCAGGACCGGATCCCCAGCGGCGGCCAGCAGCCGCTGCGCCGCCCATGCCAGTGCCGGGACCGCCACGAACATCCCGGCACCCGCCGCCAGCCAGGGGGACCGGAGGTGGCTCCGGCGGTGGGCGAAGACCGTCACTCCCGCGGGAAGCAGAGACAGGAGCGCCACCGGCTGCGCGAGCGCGCTCGCCGCGCCCCACGCCCCACTCGCGAGATAGCGCCGGGGCGACTCTTCGATCCCGGCGAGCAGGAACGACCGGGCGAAGAGAAAAAGCAGGCACGAGGCCGGCACGTCCGCCATGATCTGCAGGGCCATTCCGCGCAGCGCGTGCCCCAGCAACAACGCAAGGGCAGCGGCGAACGCAGCGCGCCGAGGGGCCAGCCGGGCTGCCACACCGTAGAAAGCCAGGACGGTTCCAAGGAAAAGGACCTGGAGGAGGACCGGCAGCCACGGCAATGCCGACCAGCGATCGAGGAGCGCGATCACGGCCGGCAGAAGAAGCGGGCGGCCGGACGAACGGACGCGGGCCCCCGCGAGCCGGAGCCCGTTGGCGATCCAGTCCCACGAATCGCCGTCCATGAACGGATAGTCCAGGTTGAGGTCGCGGACCAGGAGCCGTGGTGCCAGGAGGAGGAAATCGAGGAGGCAGAGGGCGCCCAGGGTCCAGGCCAGAGGATCGCGGCTCCGCCGCGAGCCCGGAGTGGGAGACGGTGCAGGCATCGGCCTTCGTAGTGTAGCCCGGCGAATCGCCCCGCGCCTGCTACGATTCCCGCGCATCAGCCCTTGGACGACCGCGGCAGGCCGGCCGTAGGAGTCTTGCAGAAGCGAGGACCGGAGAGCCGAATGGACGCACAGCGATGGTCGAACATCCTGCGCTTGGAGCAGGGATACGCGGCGGGACAGGCGCGGCTGGCGGGGCGGCCTCTCGAGGCGTATGTCGAAGTGGCCGCGCGCTGCAACCTGCGCTGCGAGATGTGCCCGATCATCGTCGATCCCCGCTACCAGCCCGCGTCCGGACGGCCGGGGCTGCTCTCTCTCGAGGTGTTCGACAAGCTCGAGCCGATCTTCCGGACGCTGACCCGCGTCTACCTGTTCGGGCTCGGCGAGCCGGTGCTCCATCCCGACCTTGTCGCCATGGCCGAGCGTCTGGCCGCCGCCGGCGTCGAGGTCTGGATCACCACCAACGCGACGCTCATCGACGACGAGCTGGCCGACGGCCTTTCCCGCGCCGGGGTCCACCGCATCACCGTGTCGATCGACGGCGCGACGCCGGCGACCTATGAGCGGATCCGCCAGCGCGGCCGGTTCTCCGATGTCGTGCGCGGGCTGCGGGCGCTCGGCGCGGCGCGGCGGCGCCACGGCCGGCCGTTCCTCTATCTGTCGCTCGTCGGCATGGCGTCCAACCTCGCGGAGGTGCCGGCGCTCATCGACCTGTGCGCCGAGGTGGGCGGCGACGGCGTCTTCGTCGAGGGGCTCTATCCGTACCCGCACCCGCTGATCGAGGACTTCTTCCGCCGCGAGCACCTCGGCCACCTGGGAGCGGAAAAGGTGGCGGAGCTGGTGGAGCAGGCGCGCCTGCGGGCGGCGTTCCTCGGCATCGAATTCATCACCCGGATGGAAGAGCTCCTGTCGTTCGGACCGGAGGAGACGAGCGAGCCGGACGCCCGGCACGCTCCGCCGCTCGTCCCGGAGGAAGCCGACGCACCGGCGCCGGCGCATGGCCATCCGGAGGAGCTGCGCCTCCCCTGGGCGTGCAGCGAGCCGTGGATGACGATCAACGTCAACGCCTCCGGCGAGGTGCGCCCCTGCTGCTTCAACGACGACATCATGGGCGACCTTCACGCGCAGTCGATGGAGGAGATCTGGAACGGCGTGGGCTTTACCTCCCTGCGCGCCGACCAGGCGGCCGGACGGGTCTCCTCAGGCTGTGAGGTCTGCGTGCGCAACGGCCGGATGAAACGGTCCCCGTGGCTGGTGCCGCACGAGCCGGTGCCCGGGGCGGCGGCCGGGACGGTGGCGCTCGACACGCCGGGCGACGGCGAGCTGGTCTCCGGTCCGCTGGTGCTGGTGGGCCGGCGGGCGGGGAACGGCCGCGGGCGAGCGGCCCTGGACCGCAGGGAGCTGCCGGAGGTCTGGCTCGACCGCAGCCGCATCGCGCGGGTGAAGGACTTCGCCATGCTCGACGGCGACTCCTTCGCGGCGATCATCCCCATCCCCTATGTCTCTGCCGGCAGCCACCGCCTCGCGCTGCGCCCGCTCGGCGGCGATGAGGGCGACACGTTCGCCAGCCGCCAGATCCAGACCGGAACGCTCCACGGCGGCCTGGCCGCCGTATCGCGGCTCGCCGTGCCGGTCAGGCTGCGCGAGCGGGAGCCGCGGCCCCTCGTGCGCCTCGACGGCAAGCCGCACGCAATCGAGCACTGGTTCTGCGGTCGCCATGGCGACGGCTGGATGGGCGTCGGGCTCTTCGACGTCCGCGCGCTCGCCCCGGGCGCCCACGACCTCGAGCTGTTCTTCACCCAGCACCCACGCTATCGCGAGCGGGTCGTTCGGCTGAACGCCTCTTCGTCCGTCTAGCGGCGGGCCGCCGGAGGGATGTCCCGGCGGGCGGCGCCACCAGCACCCTTTGATGGGGAGGCGACCACAAGGCGACCTCCGAGGCCCGCCGAGACGTTCGATCCGATGACCGATCCGCTTCTGCCCCAGGGCGTCCCGCCGTCGTCCGTCTCCTCTGCTCTGAAAAAGCTCTCACCGGCCGGGAGGGCGCACCTCTTCGAGGCCTTGCGCAAACGGCAATCCGCGGCGATCGGGACCCTCGGCATGTCCCGGCGGGACGGGACCGCGCCAGCCCCCCTCTCGCCTGTCCCCCGCGCCGACCGCGGACGTGCCCTGCCGCTCTCGTTCGGCCAGCAGCGCCTGTGGTTCCTCCACCAGCTCGCGCCCGAGAGCCCGGCCTACAACATCCCCCTCGCCGTACGGATGGACGGCGCCCTGGATGCGCGCGCGCTGGCCGCGGCCCTCACGGAGGTGGTGCGGCGGCACGAAGTGCTGCGCACGGCCATCGTTGCCCGCCGGGGGGAGGCGACCCAGGAGATCGCGCCCCCGTCGCCGTTGCCGCTGTCGGTGGCCGATCTCTCGGCGCTCCCGGGCCCGCGGCGCGAGGCGGAGGCGCAGCGGCTCGCCGCCGCCGACGCGCGCCTCCCTTTCGACCTCGCCCGGCCGCCGCTGCTGCGCGTGCTGCTGGTGCGCCTCGGCGCATCTGCGCACCGGCTGGCCTTCAACCTCCACCATGTGGCCGGGGACGGCTGGTCCGCAGCGGTCCTGGTGCGCGAGGCGGGAGCGCTGTACGCCGCCTTCGCCGCCGGCCGGCCGTCGCCACTGCCCGAATTGCTCTTGCAATACGCGGACTACGCCCGCTGGCAGCGCGAGGAGCTCTCCGGCGAGAGCTTGGCCCGCCTGCTGACGTATTGGCGGGAGCGCCTGGACGGCATGCCTCCCCTGGCGCTCCCCACCGACCGGCCGCGCCCTCCGGTCGCCGGTTTCCGCGGTGTGCAGCGCCACCGGCGACTGCCCGCCCGCCTGGCCGCGCGCCTCGAACGGCTGGCCGGGGATCACGGCGCCACTCTGTTCATGGTCCTCGCGGCGGGGCTCGCCGCCCTGCTCGGCCGCCTCTCGGGCCAGGAGGATTTCGGCCTCGCCGCTCCGGTCGCCGGCCGCACCCGAACCGAGCTCGAAGGGCTGATCGGGTTCTTCGTCAACACCCTGGTCTTGCGCGCCGAGCTGGCCGGCGATCCGTCCTTCTCGGGGCTACTGGCGCGGCTGCGGGAGACCGCGCTCGCCGCCTACTTGCACCAGGATCTCCCCTTCGAACGGCTGGTGGAGGAGATCGGCGCGCGGCGCGATCCCGCCCGCCAGCCGCTCGCCCAGGCCCTCGTCGTCCTGCAGAACACGCCGTGGGAGCCCCTCGTTCTCCCCGGGCTCACCCTGACCCCTGAGGGGGTCGAGAACGGCACCGCGAAGCTGGACCTGTCGCTCAACCTGGGCCGCGACGAGGAAGGGATCGCCGCCGGTCTGGAGGTCGACGCGGACCTCTTCGATCCCGCCACGGCCGAACGGATGCTGGAGCAGCTCGAAACGCTGCTCGCCGCGGCGGCCGACGATCCGGAGGCGCCGCTCTCCGCCTTGCCGCTGCTTTCCGTGGCCGCGCGGCATCAGGTCCTGCGCGAATGGGGTGGGGCCGGCAGCGGAGGAGCTCTCGGCGCTCCGGCGAGCGTCTTGCCACTCCACCGGCTCTTCGAGGCCGCCGCGGCCCGCCGCCCGGACGCGGTGGCCGTCACCTGTGAAGGAGAGGAGAGCGTCACCTACGGCGACCTCGACCGGCGCGCCAACCGCCTGGCCCGCCACCTGCGGTCCCTGGGTGTGGGTCGGGAGGTGCGCGTCGGGATCTGCCTGCCCCGCTCGCCGGACCTGGTGATGGCGAGCCTGGCGGTGGTCAAGGCCGGCGGCGCCTACATGCCGCTCGACCCCGACGACCCGCCGGAGCGCCTGGCCTTCCTCCTGGAGGACGCCCGAGCGCCTCTGGTGGTCACTCGAAACGAGTTGGCCGGCGCGCCGGCGGCCGGCGTCCGGCAGGTGCATCTGGATGCCGACGCCGGGGCCATCGGCTGCTGCTTGCCCCACCCGCTGACGGGGGGCGCCGGTCCCGACGACGCCCTCTACGTCATCTATACCTCCGGCTCCACCGGCCGCCCCAAAGGTGTGGTCGTCACCCATCGCAATGCGGTCCGGCTCTTCTCTGCCACGGCGTCCTGGCTGGGCTGCGGAGAGGAGGACGTGTGGACCCTGTTCCACTCCTGCGCCTTCGACTTCTCGGTGTGGGAGATGTGGGGCGCTCTCCTTCATGGTGGCCGCCTGGTCGTGGTGCCCTGGTGGGTGAGCCGCTCACCTGATGCCTTTCTCGAGCTCCTCCGCCGGGAGGGGGTGACGGTGCTCAACCAGACTCCCTCGGCGTTCCGGCAACTGATTCCGGCGGCCTGCCGGGACGCAGTGCCCGCGCTCTCTTTGCGCCTCGTCATCTTCGGCGGCGAAGCCCTCGACCCCCGCCACCTCGTGCCCTGGTTCGACCGCTTCGGCGACCGCCATCCCCGTCTGGTCAATATGTACGGCATCACCGAGACCACCGTGCACGTCACCTATCGGCCGCTCGAGCGGGCCGACGGCCTGGCGGCCCGCAGCGCCATCGGACGGCCCCTTCCCGATCTCTCCCTCCGGCTCCTCGACCGGTCGCTCCGGCCGGTGCCGATCGGCGTTCCGGGCGAGATCTGCGTCGGCGGCGAAGGGGTCGCCCGGGCCTACCTCGGCCGGCCCGGATTGACTGCCGAACGTTTCTCTCCCGATCCCTTCGCCACGGCGCCGGGAAAGCGCCTGTACCGTTCCGGAGACCTCGCCCGGTGGCTCCCGGACGGCGACCTCGAAGTGCTCGGGCGGATCGACCACCAGGTCAAGGTGCGCGGCTTCCGCATCGAGCTGGGAGAGATCGAGGCGGCCCTGGAGGGACATCCGGGGGTGCGGGAGAGCGCCGTCGCGGCTCGCGAGGAAGGCGACGGCGAGCGGCGGCTGGTTGCCTATGTGGTGCCGCGCGAGCGGCCGGTGCCGGCCGCGGCGCTGCGGGCGTTCCTCCAGGACCGGCTCCCCGGCCACATGGTGCCCGCCGCCTTCGTGACGCTCGCCGCCTTCCCTCTGACCCGCCATGGCAAGCTCGACCGGGCGGCGCTGCCCGCGCCGGACGGCGCCGTGGCCTCCGCGGCCCCCTACGCGCCGCCGGAGACGCCCATCGAGCGGATGCTCGCGGCGAGCTGGGCTGACGTGCTGGACCAGCCGGTCGGCCTGGACGACGACTTCTTCGCCCTCGGCGGCGACTCGATCCGGGCCATTCAGGTCCGCGCCCGAGCCGCGGAGCGCGGCGCGTTCTTCACGCTCCAGGAGCTGTTCCGTCTGCCGACGGTGCGCGGCCTCGCCCGCGCCGTCGGCACAGCTCCGGCCGAGCCTGCGGAGCAGTCCGTGCCGGCCTCCCGCGACCTCCTCGCCCCGGCAGACCGAGCCCAGCTTTCCGAGGGGATCGAGGACGCCTTTCCGCTGGCGCGCACGCTTGCCGGGCTGGTCTTCCACAGCGAGTACAGCCCGGACTACCTGATCTACCTGACCGGCTTTCACCTCCAGCTCCCCTTCGACGCTCCATGCCTGCAGGAGGCTCTCGACCGGGTGGTCGCCCGCCACCCCGTGCTACGCAGCTCCTTCGCCCTGGAGGGGTTCTCCGAGCCGCTGCATGTGGTCCATCGGCAAGTCCATGTCCCGCTGGAGGTGGACGACCTGCAGCACCTGACGGCGGAGGAGCAGGAGGAGGTCCTCGAGAGCTGGTTTGCCGCCGAGCAGCGACGGAGGTTCGACTGGCGCCGGCCCCCGCTGGTGCGCCTCCGGGTCCATCGCCGGAGCGCCCACTCGTTCCAGGTCACCCTCTCCGAGCCCTTTCTGGATGGTTGGAGCGTGGGTCTGTTCCTCACCGAGCTGTTCCATCGCTACCTGCTCCTCCTGCCGGCCGGCGCCCTGCCGGCGGCCACGACGCTGCCGCCTCCGGACGACAGGCCTCTGGCCGCCTCGTTCCGCGACTTCGTGGCTCTGGAGCGCGCGGCTCTCGCCTCTGAGGAGCACCGGCGATACTGGGAGCTGCGCATGCCCAGCGGTGGCGAAGGGGGGGCCGGCCGCCTGCCGGCGAGCCCCGCCCGCCGGCACGCGCCCGGCCCGGCACGCGGCTTGGTGGGACGTCTGGAGGTGCCGATCCCGGAAGAGGTCTCGGACGGCTTGTGGGCCGCCGCACGAGCCGCCTCGGCGCCGCTCAAGGATCTGCTCCTGGCCGTCCACCTGAAGGCCCTCTCGTACCTGACCGGCAGCAGCGATGTGATCTCCGGCGTGCTCATGAACGGCCGCCCGGAAGGGGCGGACGGCGACCGGGTGATCGGCGGCTTCTTGAACGCCATGCCCTTTCGTGTCGACCTCGCCCCGGGCTCGTGGCTCACCCTGGCGCGCCAGGTCTTCGGCGCCGAGCGCGAGCTGCTCTCCTACCGGCGCTTCCCTCTGTCCGAGCTGCAGGGCAAGCAACCGGAGGTGGGCCGGCCGCTCTTCGACACTCTGTTCAACTTCACCCACTTCCACGTCTACGATCGCCTGGCGCGCCTGCCCGGGCTGACCGTCCTCGGGAGCTGGGGCACGGAGCAGACGTACTTCCCCCTCACCGCCCAGCTCAACGTGCGCGAGATCACCCATCGTGTCTCCCTCTCCTTCGACTATCCCCGTGCCGGCCTCGACACTCCCGACGTGGAGGAGCTCGCGGCGCTCTACACGCGGGTCATGGCGACGGTGGCGGCCGACCCCGGTGCGCCTCATGACGGGCTCTGCCTGCTGTCCGCGGCGGAGCGGCAGCAGGTTCTGGTGGAGTGGGACGACGACGCCGGGAACGACGAGGGGCGGAGAGATGGGGAGCGGACCGTGCACGAGCGGTTCGCCGCGCAGGCGGCGCGGGCGCCGGCGGCCCCGGCCATCCTGTGGGGCGAAGAGACCGTGAGCTATGGCGAGCTGGCAGCACGGTCCGGCCGGGTGGCACGCCGTCTCCTCGCGCTTGGCCTGCCTGCCGAGGCGCGGGTCGGTATCCTGCTCGAGCGCTCTCCCGACCTGGTGGCGGCGATCCTGGGCGCCCTCCAGGCGGGCGCGGCGTACGTCCCGCTCGATCCGGCCTACCCGCGCGAGCGGCTGGAGGCGATGCTGGACGATTCCGGGACGCGGGCCGTGGTGGCGCGGCGGGGTGCGGCGCCGTGGGCGGACGCGGGGGGACGGGCGCGTGTCGATTGCGAGGATCTGGCCGGCCTGGAGCCGGCAAGCGCAGGCGATCTGCCGCCGGTCGACTCCGCACAGCTCTTCGCCGTAATCTACACCTCCGGCTCCACGGGTCAGCCCAAGGGTGTGGCGGTCGAGCACCGGAGCGTCGCCGCGTTCCTCGCCGGAGCGTCGCGCGTCTACTCGGCTGCGGAACGGGCCGGGATGCTCGCGGCCGCCTCAGTCTGCTTCGACCTCTCGGTCTTCGAGCTGTTCTTTCCGCTCGTCCACGGCGGCGCGGCGATCCTCGCGGACACCATCCTCGATCTGCCGCGCCTGCCGGCCCGGCACGCGGTGACGATGATCGCCCTGGTCCCCTCGGCGGCGGCGGAGCTGCTGCGCGAGGGAGCCCTGCCGCCCGGGGTCCGCACCCTGGTCCTGGGCGGCGAGGCCGTTCCTCCCGGGCTCCCGCGGGCGCTGCGAGCCGCGGCTCCCGGGCGGCGCGTCTTCGACGCCTATGGGCCGACCGAGGCGACGATCTACTCGACCCTCGGCCTCATCCCCGCCGATCTCGATGGCGCGCCGCCCATCGGCCGGGCCGCGCCGAGTGACCGCGCCTTGCTGCTCGACCTGGACCTGCAGCCGGTCCCCCCGGGGGTGCCGGGAGAGATCTGGCTGGGGGGGCGTGGCCTCGCCCGCGGCTACCTCGGCCGGCCCGACCTCACGGCAGAGCGCTTCCGGCCCGATCCGTTCGCGGGCCTGACAGCGGAGCCGGGGGCGCGCCTGTATCGCACCGGCGACCTCGGGCGCCTGCTGCCGGATGGCCGGATCGAGTTCCTGGGGCGGCGGGATCACCAGGTGAAGGTGCGCGGCTTCCGCATCGAGCTGGGGGAGATCGAGAAGGCGCTCGCGCGCCATCCCGAGGTCGGGAGCGCCGTGGTCGCGGTCCGTCGCGACGCGGACGCTCCAGGAGAGGCGAAGCTGGTCGCCTACGCCGTCCCCCGCGGCCCGCGGTCCGCCGGCTCGCCCTGGGAATGGGCGGCGGAGCTGCGGGGATTCCTCCGCGAGACGCTGCCGGCCCACATGATCCCTTCCGCCTTCGTCGCCCTCGGCTCCCTGCCGCTCACTCCCACCGGCAAGGTCGATCGCCGGGCCCTGCCGGCGCCGGACCGCGAGCCCGCCACACCCGACGATCAATGGACCGCGCCGCGCACGCCCAGCGAAGAGGTGCTGTGCGCGATCTGGGCGCAGGTCTTCCAGCTCGAGCGGGTGAGCGCCGACGCCGACTTCTTCGCGCTCGGCGGCCATTCGCTCCTCGCCACCCAATTGATCTCCCGCGTCCGTGAGGCATTCGCTCTGGAGCTTCCCCTGCGCGCCCTGTTCGACGCGCCGGTGCTCTCCGACCTGGCGCGGGAGGTGGATCGCACCTTGCGGGCCGGAGAGGGGACCGCCGCGCCCACGCTCGTCCCCCAGCCCCGGCCCGCCGCCGGCATCCCTCTCTCCTTCGCCCAGCAAAGGCTCTGGTTCCTCGATCGGCTGGAGCCCGCGAGCCCGCTCTACAACATGCCGACTGCCGTCCGGCTGCGCGGCCGACTGGCTCCCGATGCGCTGGCCGCCGCCTTCAGCGCAATCGTCCGCCGCCATGAGGCCCTGCGCACCAGGTTCCGCCAACAGGATGGCCGGCCGGTCCAGGTCGTCGTAGAGGAGGCCGCCGTCCCTCTGCCGGTCCTCGACCTCGCGGGGCTCCCCGCCGCCGGCCGCGAGGGCGAAGCCGCGCGCCTCGCGCGGGCCGAGGCCCGCCGCCTGTTCGACCTCGAGCAAGGGCCGCTCCTCCGTTTCGCGCTGGTGCGCCTGGCGCCCGCCGAGCACCTGCTGGTCGCCGTCTTTCACCACGTCGCCTCCGACGGCTGGTCGATGGGCGTCTTCCTGCGCGAGCTGGCGGAGCTCTACCGGTCCTTCACGGCCGGCGAGCCCTCGCCTCTTCCGCCCCTCTCCCTGCAGTACGCCGACTTCGCCCTTTGGCAGCGCGGCTGGTTCACCGGCGAGACGCTGGAGCGCCAGCTCGCCTATTGGAGCGCGCAGCTCGCGGGCGTGCCCCCGCTGGATCTGCCGACCGACCGGCCGCGGCCCGCGGTACCCGCCTACCGGGGCGCCCGGCGGCCGCTCGCCCTGGAGCCGTCCCTCGCCGCCGCTCTGGGAGCCCTCGGCCGCCGCGAGGGAGTGACCCTGTTCATGATCTTCCACACCGCCTTGGCGGCCGTGCTCGGGCGCTGGTCGGGGCAGGAGTCGCTCGCCGTGGGGACGCCGATCGCCGGCCGGACGCGCCGGGAGCTGGAGCCGCTGATCGGCTTCTTCGTCAACACTCTGGTCCTCCCGGCGGACCTGGCGGGCGACCCGACAGGGCGGGACCTTCTCGGCCGCGCCCGCAACGTGGCTCTCGGCGCCTACGCCCATCAGGACCTGCCCTTTGAGAAGCTCGTCGAAGCGTTACGCCCCGATCGTGAGCTTGCCCGGGCGCCTCTCTTCCAGGCCCTCCTGGCGGTCCAGAACACGCCGGCGCCCGCGATCGATCTGCCCGGGCTCACGCTCATGCCGGTCGAGGTCGAGACCGGCGTCGCCCGGTTCGACCTCACCCTGACGGTTGCGGAGGAGCTTCGCGGGCTCACCGGCACACTGGAGCACGACACCTACCTTTTCGACCGGGCCACGGCCGCCCGCCTGGCCGGGCATCTCACGATGTTCCTCCAGTCCCTCACCGCCGACCCGGGCAAGCGGCTGTCCGACCTGCCGCTGCTCTCCCCGCCGGAGCGCCACCAGGTCCTCCAGGAGTGGGCGGAGTCGACGGAGACGCCCCCGGCTGGAGCGCCCGGGATCCTGGAGCGCATCGCGGCCCAGGCCCGGCGAACTCCCGACGCTGTGGCCGTGGCGCAGGGAAGGAGAGAGGTCACCTACCGCGAGCTCGATGAGGGCGCCGCGCGCCTCGCCCGGACCCTGCGCGACCGCGGCGTGGGGCCGGAGGTGACGGTGGCGATCCACCTGCGCAAGAGCCCCGAGGCGATCCTTGCCATGCTCGCCGTGCTGCAGGCCGGCGGCGCCTACCTGCCGCTCGACCCCGCCTATCCCGAGGAGCGCCTGGCCTGGCTGCGCTCCGACGCCCGCGCGGCGCTGACGCTGGTCGACGGAGACGGGCAGGACGGTGCGGAGCTCAGCGTCGCCGAGGCGCCCTCACCCCCGGCCCCTCTCCCATCTCCCTTCCGCCCCCCGCCGGGAGAGGGGAGAGATTCCAAAGAAAACGCTCAGAGGGAGACTTTCCTGCCAAAGTTCTCCCCTCTCCCGGGGATAGGGCGGGCGGGAGATGGGAGAGGGGCCGGGGGTGAGGGCCCCGGGGAGCCCCTCGCCGCAGCGTCAGACACCGCGGCCTACGTTCTCTACACCTCGGGCTCCACCGGCCGCCCCAAAGGAGTGGTCGTCACCCGCGCCAATCTGCTCGCTTCGACGCTCGCCCGCCTGGAGGGGTACGCGCCGCCGGTCTCTGCCTTCCTCATCCTTCCCTCGCTCGCCTTCGACAGCTCCGTGGCGGGGATCTTCTGGACCCTCTGCCAGGGGGGAACGCTGGTGCTCCCCGAGGACGGGGAGGCGGCCGATCCCGTCCGCCTCGCGCAGCTCGTCGAGGAGCGCCGGGTCTCCCACTGGCTGAGCATTCCGTCGCTCTACGCCCTTCTGCTTGACGCGGGTGGGTCCACGCAGCTCCGCTCTCCCATCGCGGTCGTGGTGGCGGGCGAGCCGTGTCCGGCCGGCCTCGCCGAGCGCCACGCCGCCGCGCTGCCGGGCGTTCCGCTGCTCAACGAGTACGGTCCGACCGAGGGGACGGTCTGGGCCACTGCCGGCGGGCTCGCGGCTGGGGAGCGGGTCACCATCGGCCGCCCGATCGCAAGCGCGCGGGTGCTCCTCTTCGATCGCGCGCTGCGGCCCGCACCGGTCGGAGTGCCCGGCGAGATCTTCCTCGGGGGAGCCGGGTTGGCGCGCGGCTATCTCGGACGGCCGGATCGTACCGCCGAGCGGTTCGTGCCCGATCCGTTCGGCCCTTTTCCGGGCGCGCGGCTCTATCGCACCGGCGACCGCGCCCGCTGGCTCCCCGACGGCCGCCTGGAGCTCCTCGGCCGCCTCGACGATCAGGTCAAGGTGCGCGGCTTCCGCATCGAGCCAGGTGAAATCGAAGCCGCCCTGGAACGCTGCCCGGGAGTCATCCGGGCGGCGGTCGCGCTACGCGAGCTTGAGGCGGGCGGCCGGCGCTTGGTGGGCTGCGTCGTGTGCGGCGGCGACCTCGACTTGGCGGCGTTGCGCGGCCGCCTCGCCGACCAGCTTCCCGCCTACATGGTGCCCGCCGAGCTGATCGTTCTGCCGGGGCTGCCGCTCTCGCCGAACGGCAAAGTGGACAGGCCGGCCCTGAAGCGGCTCCTCGCGGGGCTCCCTGCTGCGTCCCGCGGCGCGACGCCGCCGGCCGATGCGCTGGAACGCCGCCTGGCCACGATCTGGGAGGAGCTGCTCGGCGTTTCGGGGGTGGGGCGCGAGGACGCCTTCTTCGACCTGGGAGGGCACTCGCTGCTCGCCGTCCAACTGGTGGCCCGCATCGAACGGGAGCTCGGCCGGCGGCTGCCGCTGGCCGCCCTGTTCCGCGGTGCGACTCTCGCCTCGCTGGCGGCGGAGATCGGCTCCGCGGCTCCCGCCGGCGGCCCGGTCGCGCCGCCGCTCGTGACGCTCCGCGAGGGCGGAGCGGGGCGCCCGCTCTTCTGGTTCCATCCGCTGGGCGGGCGCACCCTCTGCTACGCCGATCTCGCCCGCCATCTTCCCGGCCGGCCTCTCTACGGCCTTGAGGCGGGAGATGGGGAAACGTCCGCGGAGCCGAGCCTCGCCGACCTCGCCGCGCGCTATGTCGCTGCGCTCGCCAGCCGTCAGCCGCGCGGCCCTTATCTCCTCGCGGGCTGGTCGTTCGGCGGCGTGGTGGCGTGGGAGGCCGCCCGGCTGCTGGAGGAGCGCGGCGAGGAGGTGGCTCTCCTCGTCCTCATCGATTCCCGCCCGCCGTCCCCCGGGGGCGAGCCCGACGTTGCGGATCTGGAGGGGTTGCTGCGCGCTGAGCTGGCCGGTGCCGGCGCCGCGGCGCTGGAAGCCGAGCTCTCATCTTTGCTTCCCCGGGTGCGGGCCTATCTGCGCGCTCTGTGCGAATATCGTCCACGTCCCCTGGCCTGCCGGGTGGCGCTCTTCCTCGCCGCCGACCGTCCGCGCGGCGAGACGGCCGGTCTCGCCGCTCTCTGGCGCGCCCTGTCACCCCGCGGCCTGGAGGTCGAGACCCTCCCCGGGAACCACTTCACCCTCCTGCGGGAGCCGGCGGTGGCAGCCCTGGCGAGGAGCATCCGCAGTCGATTGGAGACACTGGAAGGAGCATCGAATGGCGAGTCGCCGTGATTTCTTTCGTTTTGGCCTCGGCGTAGCGGCGGGTTGGATGGCCTCGTGCAAGACCGCTGGAGGCCCGGCTTCCCAGGCCCTGACCAGAGCCATGGCGGATCCCGGCGATCTCCCGCTGCCTGTCGAAACGCCCGACCTGCCCAAGCTCCCCTGGACCTGGGACAACGGGGTCAAGGTGTTCCATCTCACCTGCGAGGTCGTGAAGAGCCGCTTCGTCCCCTGGCGGGAATTCAACACCTGGGGCTACAGCGGCTCCACCCCCGGCCCGACGATCGAGGCGACCGAAGGCGACCGCGTGCGCTTCGTCGTCGCCAACCATCTTCCCGAGGCCACCACCGTCCATTGGCACGGGCTGGAGGTGCCGCATGCAATGGACGGCGCCGAGGGGATCAGCCAGGACCTGATCCCTCCCGGCGGCTCCTACGTCTACGACTTCACCCTGCGCCAGCACGGCACGTTCTTCTATCACTCCCACCGGGCCATGCAGCAGATGATGGGCATGGTGGGGCTCTTCGTGATCCATCCACGGCAACCCTACGAGCCCCGGGTGGACCGCGACTTCGCCTGGATCCTCCAGGGCTGGGCGGCGCTGCCCGGCAATCCCACGCCCAACAGCATGGCCATGGAGTTCAACTGGCTGACCATGAACGGCAAGGCGGCGCCGGCCACCACGCCGGTGCTCTGCAGGCTGGGCGAGAGGGTGCGCCTGCGTTTCGTCAACCTCGGCATGGACCATCACCCCATGCACCTGCACGGCCACACCTGGGTGGTCACCGGCACAGAGGGGGGGCGCGTCCCGACGACCGCCTGGACGCCCGGCAACACCGAGCTCGTGGGAGTGGCGCAGGCGCGCACCATGGAGCTGGTGGCCAACAATCCGGGCGACTGGATGATCCACTGCCATCTCCCGCATCACATGATGAACGCGATGGCCTCGACGGTCGGCCCGCTGGCGCAGCCGGGAGCCGGCGTCCCGGAGCCGGTGTCGCACGGCGTGGGGCCGGCGAGCGAGGCCACTCCCGTTCCCGGCTATCCGCAAGACATGTTCATGGCGATGGACGAGCAGGTCGCCAAGCCGGAGACGCATGGTCTGCGCGCGAGCTGGAGCGGCGGCATGATGGGGATGATGACGCTGCTGCGCGTCCTCACCCCCGAAAAGTACGCGGAGATCCTGGCCTTGAAGGCGAGCCTCCTGCTCGTGCTCCTCCTGTTCCTTGGGGTCTCTGCCGGCGCCACGGACAGCCCGGCGCTCCCCACCGTCCATGTGGCGGATCTCGAAAGCCGGGCGCTCGAGCACAACCCGGCGATGGCCGCAGCCGAGGCTGCGCTCCGTGCCGTCGACGAGCAACTGCAACGGTCCGCGTCCGATCCCGCTCGCGCCCGTGCGCTGGGGCAGACGCGCAGCCACCTGCTGGTCGAGCGGCAGCGCATGCTGGTCAAGTTCCGCACCCTCTTTTTCCACACTCTCGCCAACCAGCGGCGGGTGGAGTCGCGGGAGCGCCTCGCCAGGCTGGCGCGGGAGGCGGTGGGGGTCACCGATGGGCTGTGGAACGTCGGCGCCGCCGACGGACCGGATCGGGTGGCCATCGAGAATGAAGCGCAGACGCTCGACACCGCGCTCGCCGACGCCCGCTTTGAGCTGGAGCAGATGCGCACGCTCCTCAAGGAGACCGTCGGCGAGCCGGGGATGGAGCTGGGTCCCCTGGAGGGGGATCTCGTCGCCGAGATGCCCAAGCTCGACGGCGACGAGTGGCGCCGCCGCCTGTTGCGCGAGAGCCCGTCGTTGCAGGAGGTGCAGGCCGCAGTCGCCCAGGGTGAAGCGGCGCTCGCGCAGGCTCACCGCGCTCGGCAAGGCGTCGCCGCGGCGGAGGCGGCGCTGGCCGAGGCCCGCCTGCGCGCCGAGCAGATCCGCATCACTCTCGAAGTCGGCTTCGCCGAAACCTATGCCATCTATGAGTCGGGAGTCCGGCAGCTCGCGGCCTATCGCGGCGGCGCCCTCGAACGGGCGGAGCGCTCCTATCAGGAGACTCTCCAGCGCTACCGGCAGATGGAGTCCGCCTATCCGCAGGTCCTGATCGCCCAGCGCAACCTCTTCCAGATGGAGGACGCGGTGCTCGACGCGATCATCAAGGCCTGGTCGGCGGCCATCGACATCCAGGCCCTCCTGCCCTATGAGCTGCCGCAGAACCTGGCGCCTCCCATTGCGGCGCCCTCGGCACGGGTGGAAGGCGATAGCGGCTCAGCGCCCCCGTAGGGCGGCGATGCCTTGCCGCGATCGATACTTGTCACTCTGCTTAGAGGCTTGCCAGCTATATACTCTCCTCCGCCGCAGTAACCACTCCGCTTGGCAGGCGGACGAAGGAGGTTTCGAGATGAGAAAGGCGAATGTCCTTCCGGTGCTCGGGGTTCTCGCGTCGCTCCTTTCCATGTCGGCCGGCCAGGCCTGGGCTCAGGCCGGGGAGGCGAACGTCCGGTTGCGGGGGTACGAGGAGGTGCCGGCTCTCACGACCGGCGGGGGAGCAGTCTTCCATGCCACCTTGGAGCCTGACGCGATCTCCTACGAGATGAGCTACAACGGCGCGTTCCGGGGGAAGGTGCTGCAGTCGCACATCCACTTCGCACAGCGCGGCGTCAACGGCGGCATCGTGGTGTTCCTGTGCACCAACCTGGGCAACGGTCCGGCCGGGACGCAGGCCTGCCCGAATGCGCCGGCTTCGATCACGGGTACGATCCACGCCAGCGACATCACCGGCGCCCCCTCGCAAGGCCTCGTGGCAGGCGACCTGGCGGCGCTGGAGCGGGCGATCCGGGCCGGGATCGCCTATGTCAACATCCACTCGGATGTCTTTCCGGGCGGCGAGATTCGCGGCCAACTGGTGTTTACGCCGAGCCCGTAGGGAGAGCTCCTCGGATCACCCGCCCGAGCCGCCGGATGCCCTCCTCGATGCGCTCGGGCGGGAGGCTGGTGAAATTGAGCCGCAAGCAGCGGTCGCCGCGTGGGTCGCCGGCGCAGAAAATGGCTCCCGGGCTGAAGGCGACGTTCTCCGTCTCCACGGCGGCTTGCAGCAGCGCGGCGGCGTCGAGGCCGGGCGGCAGCTCGGCCCAGACGAACATGCCGCTCGTGGGATGGTTCCATGCGACCTCGGGCGGGAAGTGGTCGCGGAGCGCGGCGAGCATCGCATCGCGGCGGCGCCGGTATTCGGCCCGCAGGGTCTCCAGGTGAGCCGGGAACAGCCCCGAGTCGAGATAGGCCGAAATGATGCGATGGCTGAGGGAGGGTGTGTCGATGTCGGCGCCGTGCTTGAGCGGTGACAGGCGGGCGGCGATGGCCGGGGGAGCGACCACCCATCCTGCCCGCAGCGAGGGCGCGACGATCTTGGAGAACGATCCGATGTAAAACACCCACTCGTCCTCGAAGGCGCGCAGCGGCGGCTCCGGAGTCTCGCCATAATAGAGAAAGCCGTAGGCGTCGTCCTCCAGAATCGGCATCCGGTGCCGGCGCGCCAGAGCGGCGAGCCGCCGCCGCTTCTCGAGGCTCAGGCTGACGCCCAGCGGGTTGTGCCCGTCGGTGATCGCGTAGAGGAATGCGGGCTGAGCCCCGCCGGTGAGCAAGACCTCGAGCTCATCGACGTCCATGCCGGTGGAGAGGTCCGCCGCGACGGTCACGATGTCGGGTTTCTGGGGGCGGGTGGCCAGCCGGATTCCGTCATAGATGGCGTGCTCGACGACCACCTGTCCGCCCTGCTGGAGAAGCAGGCGGCTCAGGAGGTCCATGCCCTGCTGGGCTCCCGAGGTCAGGAAGATCTGCTCCGCGCTGCAACGCACGCCGCGCAGGGCCATCAGTTGGACGACCTGGGCCTTGAGCGGCGCGTAGGGAAGGCCGTACTGGAGCGCCGCGGCATCCTCTCGCAGCACGCGCGCCGCCTGCTCGCCGAGCGCCGCGCTCGGGAACAGCTCGGTCGCCGGCAGGCCGATGGCGAACGAGAGGACGCCGGGCCGCGACGCCAGGTCCATGATGTCGCGCAGGCTGGTCATCGCGCGCGATTCTCTCACACGGCCGGCGGGCGCCGCCGGCGGTCAGAGCTCGCGGAGCAGCTTGTCGAGGGTGATTGGAAGCTCGCGCACGCGGATTCCGGATGCGTTGTAGACGGCGTTGGCGACCGCGGCGGCCACGCCCGTGGTGCCGATCTCACCGATGCCCTTGACGCCGATCGGATTGACCTGAGCGTCGCGCTCGTCGACGAAGATCACCTCGATGTCCGGCACGTCGGCATGAGCCGGCACGAGATACTCGGCCAGATCCGCGTTGAGGTACCGGCCGCTGTGCGGGTCGATGGCGGTGTGCTCGAAGAGGGCCATCCCCAGTCCGTAGACGATCCCTCCGATGAGCTGGCTGCGCGCCGTTTTCGCGTTGAGGATCCTGCCCGCGCCGTAGGCCCCGAGCAGACGGGACACCCGCAGCTCGCCGAGCGACGGATCGACCCGCACCTCGGCGAACACGGCGCCGAAGGAATGCATCGAAAAATGATGCTCTTCGTCGCCCGGCCTGGCGTCGACGTGCGCTTCGATCGGGCGGCCGCCAGCCTTGGCGACGAGCTGCCGGCAGGTTTCCGCGTCGGCGGCGTCGCCGCCCAGGGCATGGATCTTGTCGCGCAGGGCGATTGCCGCCAAATGGACCGCGGAGCCGGTGCTGGCGGCGGTCATCGAGCCGGCCGAGATCGGGTTCTCCGGGTAGTCGGTGTCCCCCAGCTCGCAGCGCACCCTCTCGACCGGAATGCCGAGGGCGTCTGCCGCGATCTGACACAGCACCGTGTACGTGCCGGTGCCGAGCTCGTGACTGGCGGCCAGCACCACCACGCTGCCGTCCGCTTCCAGCCGCGCCAACGCGGAAGCGGGAGATCGGCGCGTCGGGTAGGTGGCGGTGGACATCCCCATCCCGACCAGGGCGTCGCCGTCCCGCAGCTCTCGCGGCCGGGCGCGCCGCCGCGACCATCCGAAGCGCTCGGCGCCTTGTGCATAGCACTCCCGCAGCGACTTGCTGGACCAGGGAAGACCGCTTTCGGGATCCGACTCGGCGTAGTTCTTCAAGCGCAGAGCGATCGGATCGAGACCGAGCTTGTCGGCGAGCTCGTCCATCGCCGACTCGAGGGCGAAGGTGCCCGAGGATTCGCCCGGGCCGCGATTGAAGGTGGGAGTTCCGACGTTGAGCCGCACGAGGGACTGGCTGGTGTCGAGATTCGGCGACGGATAGAGCATGCGCGTCTGCAACGAGGACGGCTCGACCCAGTCTTCGAAGACCGACGTGCTCGACGTCACGTGCTGGCGAACCGCCGTGAGCGTTCCATCCCTGCGCGCGCCGAGCGCGGTTTGCTGCACGGTATAGGGCCGCGCTCCCACGAGGCCGAACATCTGGCGGCGGGTGAGGACGAGCTTGACCGGCCGCCGGACCTCGCGGGCAGCCATGGCCGCGAGGACCACGTGCGACCAGGCCGAGCCCTTGGAGCCGAAGGCGCCGCCCGTGAACTTGGCGATCACGCGGACGGCGGTCTCGGGGATTCCGAGGGTCTTGGCGACGAAGCGTTTGACGCCGAAGACATACTGGGTCGAGTCGTAGAGCGTCAACGCGTCGCCTTCCCAGTGCGCGATCGTGGCGTGCGGCTCCATCGCATTGTGCGTCTCGATCGGCGTCCGGTAGACG
>Ga0075436_100000035_pt1 | contig 84385 bp, 126 predicted proteins | sample RhiMethybrSRZTD5_FD_75303 | JGI IMG/M metagenome (GOLD analysis project Ga0075436, IMG submission 75303) | Populus rhizosphere microbial communities from Tennessee, USA - Rhizosphere MetaG P. TD hybrid SRZTD5 | ecosystem: Host-associated > Plants > Roots > Rhizosphere > Soil | place: USA...
ATAGCTCAGGCCATCCACCCGGTGGTGCCAGAACTCGGTGATCAACTGGTCATTGATTTGCAGGCGGTAGTGGTGCCCCTTCTTCGGGTGCCGCTTGCCGGTGTTGATGATCGCGATCATGGATGCACGACCTTGGCCGTCGCCATGATCTGACGCTCACGGCGACGGGCCAGCCAACGAGTGGGCGACGGTAGCATGTCGCGGATTCTCGGTTGGACGTAGGGCTGGTTGCGCTGCTCGACCAGAAACTGGTGCAGCCGCGTCATCGACTCCACCGCCTTGGAATACGGCGTGGCCAACGCCAGCCGTGCGTCCTCGGGCAGATCATCGAAGTCCGCCTGCAACTGGATCAGGTCTTTGGCCACCGAGCGTTCTTCGTCGATCCGCCGTTGCAGGATGTCGGCCCAGCCTGCCAAACAGCCAAGCTTCCAGGACAGCCACATGCCGAGGATTATCCCGAGAATCGGCATGTCCACGACCATCGACCACACTTGGATGAACACCTGGATCGCGACCACCGCGAGGAACAGGTTAGATTTGAAAAACGCCCGAAGTGTTTTCAATTGGTAGTCCCTTACTCTGGCTTTATCGACTGATACGCTTCGACCCCGAGACGTTCAGCCAACCGGCGAACTAACTTCTGCGCCGGGGTCTGAAACTTCAAACTGGACTCTTGGCGGTAGCGCCCGTCGTGCCAGGTGACGTACTCGAAAAGCTCAAGCGCTTCGCGCAGCAGATCGGTGTCGTCATGCTGGAACTCGACCCACTCGCCGATGCGTTTCATGCGGACTTCGAAGTCATCCGGCAACCGGCTGTGCAACTGGCCGGTGTGGATGTTGCGGTAGATTTTGGTGTCGTGGCCACGGTCGGTACCGGCACCGATGCAGTCGCCCAGTAGTTCGTAGGTGTCGTCTTTGTCGAGGTACTGGTACAGCTGTTTCGGGGTGTTAGGCATTGGTGATTCCCTTCGGTTGGGGGAACAATCCGCGCAGTTCAGGCTGGTTCATGAACTCGCGAACCTCGGCCAACGTGCTTTCGCTGTCGAACTTTGAGAATAGACGCTGAGCCCGAATATCACCGTCAGCGGTGTCGTCGAAGTCCAGCCGGATCACGCTCGACACCGCTCCGGGCATGGCGAAACGCAGCTGCACGCAGTGACCATCCAGCGTCACTAGCACCTGCCCGGTGTCCTCGGCCCAATAGAGTTTGGCGAATTCTTGCACGGTGAAAACTCCCTGTTGTGTGGCTGTCCGTTCAGTCGTCGACGGCTTCCGTCACCGCGACTTTTTCCGCCTGTATGCGGTTGTAGATTTCTTCGCGATGCACTTCGACGCCCTTGGGTGCGGCAATGCCAATGCGCACTTGCAGGCCGCTGACACCGAGCACGGTGATGCGGATGTCGTCGCCAACCATGATGGTTTCGTGAACGCGGCGGGTCAGTATCAACATTGTCCTTCTCCTTGTTGTTTTGGTGGGCATTCCTGGTACTAGGCGCAGCACGTTACATATCTCGTACAAATCTGAACAGATGCTGAACGTAATATTAATTAAATCGTTCAAACCCCTGCTCGTTCCCCAAGGTGGGGGTTACAGCACCCGCAAAGGACGGCCAGAAGCTGGCCCCTTTTTTGCTCCCACTGGCGTGCGAGCCCCTGCGTCCGGCCCTTGAAAAAAGGCCTTCCACATGACTCCACGCAGTGGGGATTTTCAGGTCAAAACCTGCTCCCACTCCCAGCTGGCGTTCCGCACCTTCGGGGTTTAGCGTTACAAGCGCCCCCGGCCCGTCTCGGCGTGCGGCAAGTGTGGGATTTGGGACAGTCGACGGCGCCTGTGTCTGGGTAATACGCCGCCCTGCCATTGCCTTCTCGACCCATTTCGGGGTTCGCACACTTGGCTATACCGACCCCCCTAAGACGATGATCCTTGTGGGGGGTTCTACGCACTGCGGCCCAATAGGCGAACGAACGCCCCATCTTGATCCAGACGCGCAATGGAAGGGTTACGGGGTTGAGGCGGGCATGGTTGAACACACGAACAATATTCGCGTATACTTTTTAGACCCGGTCTCGTATCCCGCCGACGAAAGCAGAATTCCCCGAGACCTTGACTGGAGGTGCTTGTAACACCCGCCAGTCCGATGAGCCCTCGCCTAACAGCGGGGGCTTTTTCGTTTATGGTCAATAGGATACGGAGCATTAGGGGGTAAAGACAACCAAGCCTCCATCTTTACCCCCCTTGACATTCACAAAAGTGCCATCAAAAGGCCCGTCTTGTCGGACAATTTCTGGCGCCAAAGCCTTGTCAGAAAAGGTTCCCAGCACAAGCGAAAAAATAGTTAAAAAACTTTCGCGAGGGGGTCAAAACACCCGGTTTTGAGGCCTCTGTTGCCTCGATTTTGAAGCAACGCAAAATTTTTTCGCGATCCTGACCTAGTCTTAAACCCAAGGCCGCGAGTGTTTCACCCATCCGAAGACGGCCGAGCTGATTTTCTGCATAGGTCTCCCCATGAGCGAAATCACACCTGAAGCGCTGGTGCTTTGCCGGCTGGACGAAGTACGCCACACGTTGGTGATTGCTGGTGTCTACACCCACCCCGAAGAAGCCGAAGCCCACCAGGCCCAGCTGCCTGAGAGTTGCAGCCCGGTGATCATCCCGATGAGCATGGCCGACGCCCTGACCGCCCTGCGCGAGGAAGGCAAAGGCGAGTTCGAACACATCTTTGAACAACGCCTGTCGCGCCTGGCCGAGCGTGTCAGCCAGCTGACCGCCGTGGTCGCCGCGAAGAAGGTGGCGTGATGGCGTTGATCACCCGCACACCGGAAATCGACAAGATCATCAATGAGCTGATCGGCATCGAGGGGGACGGAAATGGGCGCATCGACCCTAATGACGCCGGGGGTGCGACTCGCTTTGGGATCACCGAAGCGGTCGCCCGTGCCCACGGCTACAAGGGCGCCATGAAGGATCTGCCGCGGGACACCGCCGAGGTGATCTACCTGCGCAACTACTTCGTCGCGCCGCACTTCGACCAGGTGCTGCTGCGCAGTCGCGCATTGGCCGCCGAGCTGTTTGAAATCGAGGTTAACCTGCCACCAGGTCAGGCCGCGACCTTCCTGCAGCGTGCGCTCAACGCACTGAACGACCCGGACGGCGACGGTAAGGTAAACTACCCGCAACTGGAGCCGGACGGCGACCTGGGGCCGCAGAGTTTCATCGCCCTGGACGCCTTTCTGGCGCTGCGCAAGTCACAGGGCGAACACTGCCTGCTGGCCCTGATCAACAGCCAGCAAGCGGTGTATTACCTCGGCCGCACCGAGGCGAGACCGAAAAACAAGAAGTACGTGTTTGGCTGGACGATGAACCGCATCCAGCTCGCGTAACCACCTGAAAAGGATGATCCACATGGATTTGCACGACAAAGAAGAAATGCTACGCCGCGTGCGTGAGAGCGCAGCGCAGAACCCCGAAATTCTGCGCCGCATGGGCCTGATGCGTGGGATGCTCGACAGCGCCAAGACAATCGCGGACATCGTGGCCGCCTACAAGATGGGGTGCATCCCACCCAACGCTTCGGCGGACCAGATCCGTGAAACCGAGCAGGCGCAGTTCGCGATCTGTCAGACGCTGATGAAAATGATGCTGGAAAAGTTCCGCGAAGGCGGCGATGCGCCGCAACAGTGGGTCGACGCGATCATGGACGAAATCGACCAGTACGCATCGCAGCGCATTGCCCTGATGTCAGCCAGCCGTGAAGGGCAGACCGGGCACTGATCCGCATAACATGAATTGTGAGTTGTGAGTTGTGAATTGTGAATAAGCAAAAAGCGCCCCGGGTGGGCGCATTGCTGACCGAAGAACAGGTGCTCGATCAGGGCTTCCAGTTCGCCCGACAGCTGCCGGATGGCAGCTGGTTGGCGGTGGCAAAGATGATCTACAACGGGCGCCTGTACGTCGATGTCAGGCACTGTTCTTTCGAGGCGTGCTACTGCTACAAAACGGTGGCCGAGGCCGTCGCGGCCATGCAGGCGTTTGACCCGGAAGTCGATGAAGAACCGCAAGGGTGGTTCAAAGACCCGAACACCAACCGCATCCGGCCTGACGGCGACAAGTCGCGGGAAACCATCGGTTACGAAACCTACGACTGACGCGGCTCCAGCCCCTCACGCGCCTTGGCCAACAACTGGGCGCGGCGGCGCTTGTTGCGCCAAGCCAGAAACTTCGCTGTCAGGCGCATCAGCACCACGCCCAAGGGTGTCAGCACCATGTAAACCAGCAGCAAGGCAGTGGCGAGCACGGCGATCACCGCCTTGAGCACGCCCATCACGACCTCCAACACCCCATGCAGCAACCGCCACAACTGCCCGCCGCCGGTGCCTAACTCGATCGGCTCATCCTCATCCTTCACCCGGAAGGTTTCGGGCTTGACCAACAGCGCCCATACCGCCCACACCATGGTGCGCCAGGCTTTGAAAATCCCACAGTTGGGTCCCGTCAGTTTCAGTGCCACGTAGTCGTTGAGTCTCATTCGAACATTGCTCCCCTGATCAGTTCGTGGCATTGCGTTTGGGTGTACAGCCGCTTTGAACCGAGGGGCACCCAGACCCCGTCAATTCGTACCCGGTAGTACCGGCCCCGCTGGTTCAAGATGACGGGTTCGCCGTCGCTGTTATCAAATTCCTCGGTCGGAAACTGCAACGCCGAGAACAGTTCAAACTTGGTGGCGCTGCCGTTACGCCGAACCCGAACAACCGTGTCGGGTCTCCGTACTTCTCCCATTTCAGCCCTCCTGGACCGAGTAAAACTGAACCCCACCTATACTGGGAAATACCTTGCCGCGTATTTGCGGCAAGTCAAGCCGGGTGCAGGATACAGCCAGAGGCCTGATTACAGGCCCGCCGTCCATAAGGACACTGTAGCACCCGGGTTTTGCTACCTTGGGGGCACCATCTTGTCTCAATCCAGTGTGATTTCTCGCACGGGGCGCGGCTCCGGCATGTCTGCCGAAGAAGAAGCGTTCCAGAAGCTCGCCGCCAGCCTGATCAAACTGCCCTTCAACCCCGCCGTATTGTGTGGCTGGCGGGCGTTTGCGGAATGGTTGGAAATCCTCTCCGGGCTGAGCCTGGTCACGGACGGCCTAGCCGCCGATGGCCGCGGCCCCGCCGAGTTCATCAAACAGGCCACCGCCTGCGGCTGGGTGCGTTTCGAACTGACCCGCGAAACCATCATGGTCCGCTCAAAGATCGCCTACACCGTCGAGCCGCAACCGGTGCTGCTGATGCAGTCGACTGGGCTGGACCCGGACGAAGTGCGGATCTACGACAGCAAAATTCTACGGCGGGGCTGACATGAGCGAACTGTCTGATTTCGACGCGCCGGCCGTGCTCAAAGCGCCGCCGGAACCGCCAAAGGCTGAAGGTTTGCAGCCAATGCCGGACGCCCTGGACGGCCCGATTGTGGGCATCAGTCCGCGTTCCGCGATGTTTGCCGAGACCGACATGGGGCGCACCGCCACCGGCCTGAGCGTGTTCATCCACGACTTCCTGCCGCGCCTGAACAAAGACCAGCTGCACAAGCTGGTGTCCGCCCTGCCCGCTGGCACCCTGGAAGTGACCGGCCAAGGCTACGGCGCCGACTTCTCGCTGGCCGATGAAATGGGCTTGCAGATCGTCGCGGTGCAGAACCTGCGGCAGCACGTTTTCCCCAACGGCCACCTGCGCGAAGGCTGCAACGTGCGCGAGGCAAAGGAAGTGCTGACCACCTGCAACATCATGATCAAGACCCTGATGGACAACCACGCCCGGATCATGTCGATGGAGCGCATGCGCGCCGTCGAAGCGGCGACCGTGGACATCCTGGTCGAGCTGAAAGATGAGCTGAAAGAGCAGTTCCTGGAACGCCTGCGCGTTCGGCTGGAGGGGCTGCAATGAGCAGTGGCTTGCGCCCGGAGCTGGAAGTTTATCTGGAGCGCCTGCGCATGCAGGCTTATGACGCCCGGGACTTCAGCGGCATTCCCAAGTGGCTGACCAACCACACCACCGACCCGAAAGACCCGAGCCGGCCGTGGACCTTCCACGAACACGAATACCAGCCTGAGATTCTGGCCGACACCACCGAAGACGTGTCGATGCAGAAGTGCAGCCAGGTCGGCGCCTCGGAAATCTGGATTCGCATGATGTTGGCGATGATGGCGATCGCCAAGAAAATCACGATTATCTACATTATGCCGACCTCGGCGCTGGCCAAGCGCTTTGCCCAGGGGCGAATCAACCCGGTGTTGACCGACTCCCGGACCCTGACCGCGCTGGTCGACAAGGACCTCAACAACAACGAGCAGAAGCGCATCGGCCGCTCGCTGCTGTACATCAGCGGCACCTTCGGCAGCGTCTCGGCGATTTCGGTACCGGCCCAGGCGCTGTTCCGTGACGAAGTGGATTTCTGTAACCAGCGGGTGCTGACCACCTTCGACTCCCGCCTTGGCCACAGCAAGGAAGGCGAAGGCCTCAAGCGCAGTTTCTCCACCCCCACGGTGTTCCGCTACGGCATCAACCTGATGTTCGAAAAGGGCAGTCAGGCGCACTACGCCACCAAGTGCCCGCACTGCCACCAGTACATGACCCTCGACTATTTCCGCGACGTGGTCATCCCCGGTTACGACGGCTCGCTGCGGGACTTCGAACGCTCCGACCTGCTGAACCCGGCGATCAACATTCAAGATGCCTACTTCCTCTGCTCGCTGTGCCGGCACAGCCTCAAGCACCGCGACTTCATCGACCCGTCCCGCCGCCGCTGGATTCACACCTTCCCCGACCGCACCGACAAACACAGCTACCAGGTGATCCCGATCGACGTGCCGGCGATCAACCCGCTGGCGCGCACGCTGGCCTTGCTCGGCGAGTACGAGAACAAAAAGGACTGGGTGAACTTCAAGCTCGGGCTGCCGTTTGAGGATGCTCAGTCGTCGTTTCTTGACGAAGAAATGGTCAACTTCGCCACCACCCTGCACATTCCGCGTCCCGAAGACGCCGAGTTCACGGGCCTGCGCGTGACCTCCGGCACCTACATGGGCCTCGACGTGGGCAAGACCTGCTGGCTGACCATCACCATCCCCAATGATCGCGGCGGCGAAGACATTCTGTATCAGGAACGTATCCGCCAGGACGGTGACAACTACGTCGGCAAGCGCACCATGTTGTTGTTCAAGCTGTTCGGCTGTGTGTGTGGGGTGGTCGACTCCGGCCCCGACTCGACGCTGGCCCAGCACTTGGTCAAGGAAGGTGGCGGCCTGATCTACGCCTGCCGCTACCACACCGGCCCAGCGAAAACCCTCAAGACCCTCGACGTACTGATTGCCCGCGACGAAGTCGAAGGCCTGGTGACGGTCAACCGCACCGCGCTGTACGACAACCTGGTGCGCCGGGTGAACAAGGGCGGCACGCGCCTGACGAAGAACAGTTCGGAGTACGAGCTGGCCCGCGCCCACCTGCGGGCGTTCAAGCGGATCGAGACCCACGACCAGGAAAGCGGGGAAACGATTGTGCAGTGGGTGGCCACCGCCGACGACCACTACACCCACTCGCTGGGCTACGCCGACGTGGCCCGGCGGATCATCGCCGTACCGCCGAAAGAGCTGGTGGTGCCCTACATCCCGACCCTCGGGCTGGTGCGTTTGAAGTCCGAAGAAGACCTCAAGAGCGAATCCAACCTCTGGCTGCCCCCCGGTTTTAAACGCTAAACCCCTGAGTATTGCGGGTTTTTTGGTCTTCGCAACCACCGTTTTGGAAACCACGTCTACGCTTTACGAATAAGAGCGGGTTTCACCATAACCGCCGGGCCTTTGGGGGGCCAACACAAGTGCCTGCACCGACCTCGCAACCTATTGTTTTGCCGCGCTCGCTCGTGAACAAAGCCGTGACTGAAACGGTTTTTGATCGCGCCGGGGCGGACCAGGTTGTGCCCCGGGATAACCGCCAAACGGTCAACGAAGCGATCAGTGCCAGCCGCGCACGGAACAACCTGATCGGCTCGATCCGCGACCTGTATTCCCGCGAAGGGACCTTCTCGTCAGCGGCATTCAGTTTTGTCGAAGTTGCTCTTTCCGGTTACAGCGCCAAGGCCTACAACACCCAAACCGGCCAATTCGATCTGGCCGGTAGCCTGATGGCTCGGCAGATCATCGCCGGCTTCGACACCCTTTTTGACTACAGCCAGGGCTACGGCGACAAGACTTCGTTTGAGAGTCTGCTGGAGCAGTCCCTGCTGGAAGTGGTGCTGACCAGCGCCCTGTGCCAGGAACTGGTGCTGGATAAGGCGCGCTTCCCTACCAAGATCAACACCATTCCATTCGAAACGATTGATTGGAAGAACGTCGGCAGCGGCCCGAAAGCCAAGAAGGTACCGCAGCAGAACCGCAGTCAGGGCGACCCGGTGCTGCTCGATGTGCCCACGGTGTTCATCAGCGAATTGCACCGTCAGGCGAACCGCGCTTACTCCGACTCGATGCTCTCGGCCGGGGTGAACAACACCTACACCTACGGCGAATTTCTGGAAGAAATGCGCCGTGCCGTGCGCCGCCAAGGTCACGGCCGTCTGGTGCTCAAGATCAACATCGAACAGGTGATGGCCGCGCTGCCCCCTGAAATCAAGGCGGACAAGACCAAGTTGCAGAACGCGCTCGATGCGGTGAAAACCAAGATCGAGGAAAACTTGAAGGGCATCAACCCGGAAGACGCGCTGGTCATTTACGACACCGTGACCCCGGACATGCTCAAGGCGCAGGGCGAGAAAAGCGACTACGTGCCGCTGATCGAAACGCTCTCTGGCCTGCTGGCCACCTCGCTCAAATCCAACCCGTCGATGCTCGGCCTGCGCATGCAGGGCTCGCAATCGTTGAGCAACACCGAAAGCCTGGTGTTCCTCAAGATCGCCAACGCCGCCCGCCGCCCGGTCGAAACCAACCTGTCGCGCATCCTCACGCTGGCCGCCCGCCTGTACGGCGCCGACGTGTACATCAAGTTCCGCTTCGACCCGATCAACCTGCGCCCGGATCTGGAGCTGGAAGCGTTCAAGACCATGCGCCAGGCGCGGACCCTTGAACTGTTGTCCGAAGGCTTTTTGACCGACGACGAAGCAGCTTGGGACCTCGGCACCGGCCCTCGCGCCCCGGGCGCCCCGCCGCTCGCTGGCACCGGCTTCCGCCGTGGCAGCAAGGGCATCGACGCCAACGCCGCGAGCCCGAACGAAGACCCGCAGGGCCGCGCCCTGCAATCGAATGAACCGAAAAAAGCCGGGGGCGCCAGCCAATGACCGCCAAACGCAGCAAGACACCTCGCGGCCAAAGCCTGCAACTCGGCGACATCTGGTATGGCGACGACGACAGCATGCTATCCGCCCGCACCAGCCTGACGCAGCTGGCCGCGCTCGACCCTAAGTTGTATGCCGGCGACGACGAAGACGAAGACGAGAGCTTCGACGGGTTCCCGGAATACAGCTACATGCTCACCCGCCATGGCCACATTGCGGTGCTCAGCATCAGCGGGAGCATGGTCAGCAAGGAAACTTTCTACAACCGCTACGTGGGCCTGTGCTCGTACCAGGAAATCCGCAACGCCGCGATCGTCGCCGCTGAGTCCGGCTGCCGGGGCCTGCTGCTGGACATCGACACCAGCGGCGGCAGCGCCGAGGGCATCGGCGAGCTGTCGGACTTCCTGACCGAGTTCGATAAGAACGTGATGCCGGTTTACACCTACACCGGTACCAAGATGCTCAGCGCCGGTTACTGGATCGGCTGCATCGGCCGAAAAGTTTTCAGCTCCGCGATGGCCCTGGACGGGTCGATCGGCGTAGTGACCGCACATTTCAGTTACGCCCGGATGCTCAAGGAACAGGGCATCGACGTAACCATGCTTCGCCAGGGCGAGTTCAAAGCGTTGGGCTCCCCCTACGAAAAGCTGGACGACAAGGCTCGGGCCGACATCGAGGCGCGCATGGGGAAGTTCTACGAACTCTTCCTCGCGCACGTCTCCAAGCACCGGAGCATCGACGTACCGGCACTGATCGAAACCGCTGCCGAAGGTCGCGTCTTTATGGGCGAAGACGCTGTAGCAGTGGGGCTAGTAGACCAAATCACTACCTTCGACAAGGCGGTTTCCGCCGTGATGAAAGCGGTGGGTGATCGACAGCCACAGGTCTCTGTACTCACCCCATCAACCTACTTAGGTGTGGACCATATGAAGCGCAAATTGACTGACGCGGGCCAAGCGGCCGTCGCTTCGGGGATGGCTGAGCAGCTGGCCTTGGCTGATCCGAAGCTCTCCGAAGAAATCAAAGAACCAACCAAAGAAGAACTGGAAGCCGCCGAAGCTGCTGCTGCGCTCGCCGCCGCTGCTGACCCGGTTGTTCCAGAACCGAAGGTTGAGCCAGAAGCTGCCCCGGCCCCGGCCGCGAAAGCGGAACAACTGTCCGATCAGACCCTGGACAAAATCATCGCGCTGTCGACCGAACTGGCCGATGCCCGGGGTGAAGTCAAGCGCCTGCAAGCCAGTGAAACGGAACGCTCGGCCAGCATGACCACGCTGATGAAAATCTGTGGTGATGCCATCAACCGCATGGAATTGCCGTTGAGCCGCAGCCCGACCTCGTTCACCGGCATGAGCGCGGAAACCCTGATCGGCACCTACCACCGCACGCTCTCTGACTTCAACAGCCGGATGAAGATCGGCGCGCAAGCCGAAGTGCCGGGCGAAGGCGATTTGGGTACGCCCAAAGCACAGGCCTACGCGCCCAGCGCTGACTGCGTGAAGCTCTAACAAAACTTTTTTGGGGGAATGACCAATGACCACTTTTGTTTACAACGAGAGCGTCACCGACGCGATGAAGGACACCATTTCGGCTGCCCTTGGTGCCGCCGCGTCCAGCGGTATCGGTAACAACGACCTGAACAAGGCCTACAAGGCGGGCACGGCGCAGAACTATGTGCCTTGCGCAGACGGTGACGCGATCGAGGGTTTCCTGACCGCGATCGAGCCTTTCACTGTTAACGCCGGCTTCGTCTTCGGCTCGGTCCAGCGCCGCGGTCGCAAGGTGGTGCAGAACGGCGCAGCTCAGGCCACGTTGGCAGTGGGTGACTACGTCGTCGCCTTCACCCAAGTCGCAATCGGCACTGCCGGTTTTGCGCAGGTGAAGAAAGCGACCGCCACTGCGGCCACCGACGACGGCGCGCTGAACCAGGCGGGGCTGTTCGCATGGCGCGTGATCCGCATCGTCACTGGTACCGGCGTTGCCGGCGACCAGGTTTTGATTGAGCGCGTTTAACGCTCATTCCGACACATCTTTGGGGGAAACGAAATGAGCGATCTCACCACTACGCTGAAACTGCGTAACACCGAAGGTAACCTCGTTGAGGTGCCGTTCGACGTGCGCATGTACGCGCAGGCATCCGAAAAGGGCTTGACCCTGTCGCAGCACCTGAACCAGATGTACGCAGGCGCCACCGACCTCGTTAAGTACGGCGACGTGTTGCAACAGGCCATGCTGCACTCCGGCATGTACACCTCGACCGACAGCCGCATGGGCATGCACCCGCCGAGCATGAAACAAATGTTCGACACCGGCATCCAGATGGGCTCGATCACCCGCGGCGACGGTTCCGACCGTGCCACCGTGGCTGGCCGCATGCTCTACCCGGAAATCCTGATGCGCGCCATCGAGTCCAAGCTGCGCGACGACTACAGCGACCTGCTGGGCACTTGGTCGACCTTCATCGCGCAGACTCAGACCGTGACCGGGCCAAAGTTCGACCAGCCCGTGATCGACGTAACCCGTCCTGAAGGCTACTCGTCGATGCCGATCGCTCAGCTGGCTGAGCCGGACGTGATGCTGTCCATCACCACCGCTGCCCGTTCGAACAGCATTCCAACCAAGTCGATTGGTCTGCTGATTTCCGACCAGGCCGCGCAAGCGTCGACCCTGGACCTGGTCAACCTGGCCATGACTGCCCAAGCCCGCGCTGAGCGCGTGCGCATGGTGCAGGCGGACATCGCTGCAATCGTCTCCGGGGATGTCGACCGTGGCGAGACCGCGAAGACCTCGTTCAAGGCCAACACCCTGGACTCCTCGATCGTGGCGGCTGGCACCCTGACCCATCGGGCTTGGGTGAAGTACATGCACAAACAGCGCCGCAGCATGCTGACCCTGGGCGCGATCTGCGACCTGGACACCGCGCTGGCAATCGAGGCGCGCTCGGGCAAACCGACTCGCGACACGGTGTTCGTGCCACAGGCCGAAGGCTTCAACCAGGGTGTGAGCATCGAGAATCTGACTGGTCCAGATCCTCGCCTGCTGATCGTCGATGACGGCGTGATCGCCGCCAACACCTTCGTCGGCATCGACACCCGCTTCGCCCTGCGCCGCGTCATCAACATCTCTGCCGCCTACTCGGCGGTTGAGCAGTTCGTGCTGCGCCGTGCGACCGCGTTCCGTGTCGATTTCGGGGAAATGACCCACACCTTATACCCAGATGCTTTCAAGGTGATGACACTCACGCTGTAAATGGAATAAGGGGGCCGCAAGGCCCCCAACCCCAACCGCAGGAGCCGAGCCATGTCCCGTACCACTGAAAAACCGCAAGACGCACCCAAGGCATCCGCACCTGCCAAGGCAGACGGCTGGCCAAAATTTCTCAAGTCGACGACCCCCTACGGCTACACCGACCCGGATTCGAACATCCACTACGGCCCGGTGACCCCCGTTAAAGTCGACGCCGCTCCAGCGGACGGCACCTGGCTGCACGGCCAGTTGCTCGCCGGCTTGATCAGCGAAGCGTAAGGAGACGCCCATGGCCAACCTCGGCAGCTACACCAACACCGACGCGGTGCGCGGCTGCCTTGGTGTGGATCAGGACGATTGCCCGGATCGCTACATGGTGGATTCGCAGGTCGCGCTGGAACTGAGCCTCGACCTCGACGCTTGGTTGCCGACGCATGCCGCGCTGTACACCGCTGGCACGACGGGCACACCGACCACCGCTGCCAAGGCGATCGCCGACCGGATCAAGCTGTATGCGCAATGGTTCGTGGCGCTGGAATTCGCCAACCGCCCGCTCGCCGTGCCGCAGATCGTCACGGACGGTAAGGCCCAGCTCGACCGATTCAAGATCGACTTGAGCAAGGTGGCAGAACTGGCCGCTGGCAAGGTGGCGAAGTACAAAAACGAGTTGCAGGCGGCGGTCGAGGGTTTGCCAGCCCTAGCGCCGTACACCAACTACGTCAACGTGGCGACCCCTGGCGCCGACCCTGTGACCGAGGTGATCCAGTAATGGCCGACCTCGCCCGCGCCCTCGGCCGCTTTGCCCACACCCCCTTGCTGGGGTGGAACGCTGCGACCAGCGTTTGGGACGATACCGGCCTGCGCGGGCGCTTGCAGGTCTACGACCGGTTTATCACCGAGCGGGATTTCGGGCAGCGCAAACGCATCCTGACCTTGGCCGGCGACCAAACCTTGCCGGGCGCCTACTCGGTGATCCGCCTCGGTACCAGCCCGACCGTGTACATGCTGGAAAGCCTGAACCAGGACATCGAAGGCGAGGCCGTGTATGGCACGACCTTCGCCCTGCATCAGGCGCCGTTCCATGTGCGGGTCTGCCGCGAGGCCGTCACCATTCTGCAATCCGGGGTCAAGCACAAGACCGGCGCGGAAGAAGTGTTGTTCGACACCTGGGTCAACCTGTCGCGCTACTCGGCGGTGGACTCGCGGGAATTCCCGCTGACCGACTTCACCATCTACACCGTCTACTTTCCGCGCAACGTCGTCGCCACCACCGACATGTACGTGCGCCGGTTGGACAACGACGACGTGCTCGACATCACCGAGGTTTTCCAATCCTTGGAAATCCCAGCCGCGAGGGTCCAACGCCGTGGCTGATGACTTCCCACTGATTGTGAAGGGCACCATCGACAAACTTGTGTCCGACAAGTGCGCCGCTTTGCAGGCGCAATACCCCGGTCTGGACTGGGCCGAAGTCGATGACATGCTGCAAACCGATGAGGCATTCAAAGGCGCAGGCCCTGCCCTGCTCTGGCAGTTCGGGGCGTTCGTCCCTGACCCGCGTGCGCCGCTGTACGAGATTGAGTTTTCGGTCGGGGCGCGCACCGTGGCCGACCCGGGCAACTACGCACTGATCGACCTGGTGTCGCAGATCCGCGACGTGTTCCGGGCGGACCAGGAGTTCCAACTGTTCAACTACATCCTGCCCACGTCCTCCCCGGCGGACAACGTGAGCAAGGGTTTCGTGCGGGTGATTTCCAACGAGATTTCGCCGCAGATGTTTGATCGCCAGTCCGGCATCCGCTACGCGGTGCTGCGGGGCAAGGCGGTGCGCTATGGCTAACAACACCAGCGTCAGCTTTGAACTCAACAAAGACGCACTGCTCGCCGTGATCATCAAACACGGGGGCACGCTGAAGGCGATCACTGAGCGCGCCGAAGACAAGCAGCGCGGCCTGGAAGTGATCGGCACCAACTTCTATCAGGCGGCGGTCGACGCGACCCAAAAGTTTCTGAACGAAGGCATCCCGGGTAACGACCAAGCCCGCAACCGGCTGCTGGTGAGCAACCCGAACTTGCCCGGTGGCAAACGCATGGCGGTCACGGTGGGCTGGAAAGCGTTGAGCCTAGCGTGGCGCGACAACAAGCGTGAACGGGCGCGGGGCAACTACGGCGGCAAGCTGCGCAGCATCGGCCCGAAGGTGTTCTGGCTCGACACCGGCACCTTGCATGCCGCCTTCGCTGAGTGGGCACCGGGTAAGGCGCGGACGATCCGTTCAAAACCAATTATTCGAATGCTGAGCAATGGGTATTTCCAAGTGGATCACCCCATTGCATTCAAAAAACTGTCTCCGGCTTTCCTAGATCAAGCGCTTCGTAGGGCGCTGATCGCGGGGGCCGCTGCGGGAAGGCGCGGGGTAGTGCTGGAACCTTTGGGGAGAACGAGCAAGCGGGACGGTGTGTACCGCGCGTTCTTGAACGAAGGCCGCCGGCCGCTGATGCGACCACTGGCCAACAGGCTGGGCAAGGCAATGCAGGAACAGATGACCAAACTACTTCGCAGGAGATAAAGCCATGTCTTTGGGCTCGCCAGTAACGAACAAGTTTCAGATCGGGACCGCCGAACTCCGTGTCGGTCCGATGACCTCGGCCATGAAGCTGCTCCAGACCCACTCCGTGGGCTTGGTCGACAGCTGCTCGGTCACCATCGGCCAGGAATCCGTCGACCTGGAAGGCGGTTTTCCGAAGCAACTGATGGACTCGGCGGTGGTGCGTCAGACCGCCGAAGTGTCCACCGTGCTGCGTGAATACTCGCGCCGCAACCTGAAAATCGCGATCGGTGATGGTGTGACCACCGCTGTCGCGGACGTGGCCACCACCGTGGGCACCGCCGCTTCGGCTGCGGCCACCTCGCTGACCCTCGTTGCCGGTACCGGCATTTCGGGCAGTGACCTGATCGTGGCTTACAAGGTCAACACCCCGGAAACCGTGCAGATCCTGCGCGTGGCTTCGGTGTCGACCAACACCCTGACCCTGGACGCCTCCACCCCGCTGCTGTTCGACCTGGCGGTAGGTGACCCTGTGTTTGTGGCCAAACAAGTCGCGATCGGTGCGGTTTCCCAAACGAACTACATGGCTGCCGCCATCGTTCAGAAGGAAAACAGCTCGGGTCGTCCGCTGGTGTGGAACTTCTGGAAGGCCTCTATCTCGGGCAACCTGGAGTACGCCACCAACTCCAGCGACTTCGCATCCACCACCATGACCCTGAAATGCTTGCAGCCGGCAGCGGCTGAGTATGGCGTCGGGGCCAACCTGGCGCACTTGGCCAACATCATCCCGTCCCACCCTACTGGCTTCCTCGCCCTCGGCGGTAGCTAAGTCCGGGAACGCAACAGGGGCCGGGCGCTGCCCGGCCTTTTTCCATCAGCGATCGGAGGTGTGCGATGTCGTTGTTCCGCGTCAGCAAGCCAAAGATCACCCTGCTGTTCAAAGAGATTTTGGGCGAAGTCATCGAGCAACAACCTGACTTGGCCTTGGGGCTGGCGATCGAGCTGGCCGCTGAACAGGCAAAGATGCCCTGCCCCAATCTGGAGGCCGTGGCGCAACGCCTGCTGGAAGAAAAGCTAGCCCCCGCCACCCCGACGCAGCCCGGCCCTAAAGGCAATGGCTTCGGTTCGGCGTACACCGCGTGGCTGAACTCCCTGAAAACCGACCAGCTCTGCCTGTGGCTGGCCGACTACGACCCGCAGCGGGCACAGGTCCTGTACTGCGAAGTCGACATGGACCTGGTCAAGTCCATGATCGAGATGAAAACCGCGCACGTTTGGCAAGACCTGCGCACCCGCTTTGAAGCCTGTCTACTCGGCGCGGGCGGGAAGTTGACCAGCCAGAACGACACAGTCCACGACATCGACATGACCGACAAAGCGTCGGTGGATTCCATGATCGACATTATGAAAAAACTGGGGTTCTAAGACATGGCCGGCGAAGACATTATTATCAAGACGCTGTTCCAGGCCGGTATCAAACTCGACCGCCAGGATGAACTTGAACTCCAGAAACGTCTGTCGGCATTGGCGAAGTCGTTTGACCTCGACGTTGCCAAGCGGCAAGCCGAAGAACTCGGCGACTTGCTTAACCAGGTCAGGAAAGACCGGGGGCTGTTGCAGCGCGCCGCCACGTCGCCGGACAGGCTGACCAAAGGGCAGCAGGCGCGACTGCCCGCCGCATTCGGTCGACTCACGACCGCGCAGGAACAGTTGAACAAACTGTTCACCACCCTGAAAAACGCAGGCAACGCCGAGAGGCTTCCGGTCTTCAAGAACCTGACCGGGGTGAAAACCGTACTGAACGAAATGGGCGCGATTGCCAGTAAAATCTCGCCCCTGATCGACAACGTCACGCAGAGTTTCAAGGCCAACGCCACCGCCATGCGCAAGGCGCAGACGGATACGGTGCGCGATCAGCGCCTGCGGGAAAGTCAGGCGCGCACCGCTGAAACCCTGGAACGCGCTCGCCGTACCCGGGCGATCCAGTCGCCGGAGGGGCGCAAGGCGTTTCTCACCGCAGCCCGCGGTAACACCGGCGCGATTGAAACCGCCGCCAGCGCCAAGCAAGGCCGTGCCTTCGCCGCCTCGGCGCTGGCCGCTACAGAGCGGGCGGTGCTGCTGGAGCGCTCCCGCCCGGTGCAGGACCCTCGCGCCATCGAGCGCGCCGAGCGCAAGCTGGCCCTCTCGGCGCAGACGTTCCGCGACCTCGATCAGCGCGCTGGCCAGCTGACCTCGATCGAGGCGCTGCGCAAAAAACAAAGCCAGCTGGACCGTGACAGCGAAATCGAGGGCCGCAAGAGCCCCGAGGCAAAGGCGGCGCTGCGTTCTGCCCTGCGTGGCGACCTGACCGCCGTTACCTCTTCGGTGGAAGCCAGCAAGGGCGCGTCCTTTGCCCTCAAGGAGTTGAACGCCCGCAAGCAGATCCACGCCCTGACCGAACAGGTTTATGGCGAGCAATCCAAAGAAGCTGAACGCTCTAGCCGTCAACTGGGCGCACTGTCGCAGGCTTACGCCGGGCTGACCAAGCGGGTCACTGACCTGTCCGAAGTCGAGAAACTGCGCAAGACCAACAACCGCAAGGCCGATCAGCTGGCCCTGAAAGAAGCCGAAGTGGCGCAGACCCGTGCTACCCGTGGCCGCCTGCTGCGCCCCGGGCGCACCGCGCTGGAACAGGCTGGCGGCATCGGCGCCGGGGTCGACGGCTTCGGCAATGTCGATGCAGCGAAGAAAGCCCAGGCGTTCGTCAAGGGTGAGCTGGGCGACCTGATCAAGTTGCAAAACGCCTATGCCCGAACCTTCGGCGTCACAAGCGACCAGGCCAAGACCGCGGCGGTCGAGGTCGAGCGCTATGGCGAGTTCCTGCGCAAACTGGAAACCCGTATCCAGTCGCTGGGGGCCACGGCCGACACGCAGAAACAAATCGACAAGCACGCGGAAGCGGTGCGCACCTCGGAAGAACGACGCCGCAACAACGCCCTCAAGCTGGCCAACGGCAAACAATTGCTGGAGGAAGCCAACGGCGATTTCACCGGCTACACCGACCGGCGCGCCCTCGCCCGAGCCAAGAACTTTGCCAATGCCGAGTTGACCCAGTTGCGGGCACAGCAGGAATCGGCGGCGCGCACTGTCGGGGTGGCCAGCGGCGAGTACATCACGGCGCGCAAGGAAGGCGACGAGTTCGCCAAGACCATCGCGCTGATCGACCAACGCCTCGATCACCTGGCGACCACCATCCGCGCCATGCCGCGGCTGAGCACCTTCGACAGCGCGAACAAGCACGCGGCAGGTAAGCGGATTTATGAGACGGCCCGGGAAAACCCCAATGGGCTGGCCGAACTGGAGCCGGAACAGGCCAAGCAGGCCCGGGATTACGTGCGGGCGCGGCGCAACGAACAGGCGGCCTTCGGCAAGGGCCTGTCCAAATCCGGGGCCAGCAAAGCCGATATTGATGCGGCGGCAGTGGCGACCCGTAACCTGTCCGATGAACTGGCGGTGCTGGCCAAGGCCGCCACCCCGGCCAGCCAAGGCATGGGCTTGCTCCAGGCGACCCTGCGTTCGTTCCTCAAGTACGCCGTGGGCTATGGCTCCCTCTACGGGTTGGCTTCGGCCATCGTCGCGCTCGGCCGGTCGATGGTCGACCTCCAGACCGAAATGCTGGACATCCAGGCGGTTACCGGCTCGACCGATGCGCAGATGCTCAAGCTGACCGACACCGTCGCCCAGGTGGCGCGGACCAGCAAGTTCTCCCTGCTCGACCTGACTAGGGCGACCAAGGTTCTGGCGCAGGCGGGTATCTCGGTTGAGGAACTGAACACCTCGCTGCAAGCCACTGCCAACTTCGCGGCGGCCACCGGGGCCAACCTTGAGGTGGCGGCGGACCTGCTGTCGACCACGCGCACGGTGTTCAAGGAGCTGTCGGACGACACGATCAGCAACCAGCTGGCCAAGGCGATCAACGTATCCAAGCTGACCGCCGAGGATCTGAAAACCATCCTGTCCCTCGGCGCACAGACCGCCAAGTCGTTCAACCTGACCTCCGAGCAGTTCTTGGCCGCCGTGGCCACGCTGAAAAACGCAGGTCTCCGCAGCAGCACGGCGGCCACTGGCTTGCGCCAAGGCATGCTGGAAATTTTCAGCCCGGACGCCAAGCTGATCAAAGCGCTGCAAGCCCGCTACCGCGACCTCGGCGAGGAAATGGGCGCGGAAGCGGTGCGCGCCCGCTTCTTCGCGTTCAGCCGTGGCCGCTCGCCGCTGATCGCAGCGCTGACCGAACTGAAACGCTTGGGCTTCAACGATGAGGGTGCGATGGACCTCTCGCGGGCCTTCGACATCCGTTCGACGAACGCCATTAAGGCGATGATCGCGAACCTGGAGGAACTGGCCGCCAACGAAGGCAAGATCACCTTCGGCCGCGCTGCGGCGGCGGGTGCCGCGACCACCATCGAAGGGTTGAACGCCAGCTTCACCCGCCTGATGTCGACCGTCAACACCTTCACCTACAGCCGCAGTGAAGGGGTGCTGGGGTTCCTCACCGACACGATTCAGTTCCTCGACAGGGCGATCCAGAAGCTGGACGAATGGGACCTCAAGCGCCGCTCGATGGGCCAGTCCTCGTTGACCGGGCCGAACGGCCTGTTCAATTCGTGGGACTCGGCCATTAACCCCTACGCCACGGTGCGTAACTTCGCCAAGAACAAATTCAAGGAGGCGTTCCCTAGCGAGCCCACCCCTGAAGAAGCGGTGGATCAGGCCACCTCCAGTGCTCAAACCCTGGCCAACCGCCGGGCGAAATTCGAAGAATTCGAAAACTCGGCCCGTGCTGCCGACATTCGCCTGGCCAAACTCGGCGAGACCGTGGGCAGCGCAGGCGACGGGCTGGTCAAGATCGAGCGGGTATCTGACGACCTGAACCTGACCATTGCCCGGGTGTTCGGCCCGGGGCTGGAGGAACAGCGCGAGCAGCTGGTGAAGCTGGCGCAGAGTTACAGCAACCTGACCCCCAGCGAACGCAATGTTCGTATCAAGGAGCTGATCGACAAGTTCCCGCAACTTGAAAAGTTCGACCCCGTTCAGCTGGATCGCAGCCTGGCCTCCATCGCCGGCATGGGTACGGCGGTGGATGGCTTCCTGAAAGGACAGGCCGAAGCCCTGTCGGATGGCCTCGCGAAAAGCCATGAAGTCCTGGACAAGCTGCAAGGGAAAGCACCCTCCACAGTGGCCGAGATTGAGGCGGTGGCCACCGAAGAAGTGGCCCGTCGTTTCCCGGAAATGCTGGACATCATGCGCGGCGACAGCAAGCTCGCCGCTGGCCAGCAGATCACCATTATGCAAATGGCCTCGCAGGTTTGGGCGGACCTGGTGCGTTCCAAAGGCGGCGCGGGCTTCCTGCAGGAAGAGGCCAAGATGCAGGCCGACGCCCTGCTGCTGAAAATCAAGGCGCTTTCGCTGACCCGCAACAAGGACACCGCCGAGGTCGACATCCGGCTGGCCATCCAGTCGCTGGAAACCGAGAACAAAAAGCTCGGCAAGGCTGCTGTCGACCGCATGCAGCAGATCAAGGACTTCCTGATCGCCGCCGCCGACAAGCTGGACCCGGGGGCCAACAAGAGCCTGCTGGAAACCGGGGTCAAGGAAATCACCAAGGGGCAGGAAATCACCGGCGCCAAGTCGGTGGCCGAGATTGACGCCCGGGTCAAGATCAACAACGAACTGTTTGAGAAGGTCCGCACCAACCCGGATTTCCGCACCAACCTGTTGCAGATGCCGGACACCACCGTGGGCCGTGAGGCGGCGCTGTCCTACACGGAGCCGGGCAGCCAAGGCATTCCGATGGAGGATGTGCTGAACGGCACACAGGAATACAAGGACTTCCTCGATCTGGCCAAGACGTTCAACGACACCTACCTGAAGCAGATCGAAACCCGTAAAGCCTACGCGGCGGAACTGAAGCGGGGCCAGGCGCTGGGCGATGCCGTGGAGAAAGCCACCACGGAGTTCAACGACTTCAGGACCAACAAGCAGTTTCCTCAAGCCCGCGGGGCGCTGAACGCCAAGATCAACGCACAGATCGCGGTCGAGAATGACAACCTCGCCGAGGCGGAACGCCAGCGCGTGGCCAACCTGTCGAACACGGACATCGACAAAGACAAGACCATTCTCAAGAACGAACTGGACGCCAGGGCGCGCATCGCCAAGCTGGAAATCGAGCGCGCCAAGGAACTGGAGCAGATCAACCGCGAAGAGGCCAAGGTCGAGCTGGGCCGTGGCCAGCGGCAGAAGGCAGGCGAGCAGGCGCGGCTCAAAGGCACGCTGGACAACGCCACCAACCTGACCCCGCAAGCAGCGATTGACTCGACGATCGACCAGTTCGACAAGGTCAACGCCGAACGGCTGGCCCTGTTTGAGGAACAACTGCGGCAGCAAGGCACCCTGACTGACCTGTCGGACGCCGAGATTGAGGAAAAGCGCAAGTCGCTGGCCCCGTACAAAGAGCAAGCGGCCTACCTAGAGCTGGTGTTCCGTCGTGAGCGCCAAGTGCGCGACGACATCGACGCCCAGCTCGCGCTCACCCTGAGCAGCGGCAACTTGATCAATGACGCCCGGCTGGAAGACAAGGGCCTGGCCCCCGGGGACCGCACACAGCGCCGCGACTTCCTGCTCAACCAACGCAACCTGCTGCTCGACAAGCGCGACAACGCAATCAACACACTGGGCATTGCCCAGGGCAAAGTTCAGGACCTGGTCCCCAAATCCTTGGCCGACCCGGACAACCGGAACGTGGCCGAGTCGCTGCGCGTGGCGCGGGCGGAAGTCCACGACCTGACAGCGGTGATCGCCGACGCCAACACGGCGCTGGGGCAGACCGGTCTGGAACTGGAGCGCGTCACCGGCACTTGGGAGACGGGGTTCAAGCGCGCCTTCGACCCGAACGTCATCATGCGCAGCCTGGAACAGTCGGAGTCGTCGTTTGAGCACTTCGGCGAGGTCATCAATGACCATGTGGTCGGCGCCATCGAAGGCATCGGCGATGCCTTTGCCGATGCCGTGGTGGAAGGCGAAAGCCTCGGCCACGCCATCGACGATGTGTTCTCGTCGCTCACCAAAGAGACCATGCGCACGCTGATCAAGACGCTCAGCAACGAGACGATCGGCAGCCTCACCGGCACCCTGTTCGGCAGCAAGGAGCCGGGGCAACAGGGCCTCTTGCCGAGCCTGTTTGCGCGCTTGGGGCTTGGCGGTGGGGCGAAGAAAGGCGAAGCCACCCACACCACGGCGCAAGCCACCCAGCCGGTGGGCTTCGTTGACCGGGTGGTCAGCTCGCTGACCTTCGGCAGTTCAGAGGTCGAGAAAGACGGCAGCTGCCTGCCGCCAGAAACCGCCGAGGCGATGAAGAAAGTCGCCGCTGGCCCGGGGCTGGACAAGCTGGTTGCCGCCGAAGGCAAAGGCTTTTTCGAGGAACTGGGCGGGGGCTTCGTTGGCCTGCTGGACGATGTCACTAGTGGTTTCGGCAAGGTGTTCGGCAACCTCGGCGGGCTGCTCGGGCTGGGCAGCTCCAGCGGCGCGGGCCAGGCCACCGGCCTATTCAGCCTCGGCACCATGGTGGCTGGCATGTTTGCTGGCGGCGCGGGCGGGGCCGCCACCTACAAGGGTGCCTATGGCTTCGCCGGTGGCGGCATCATTCACGGGCCAGGCACTGGCACCTCGGACTCGATCCCGGCCTACCTGACCGGCCCGAGCGGCCAGCACACAGAACTGCGCGTGTCCAATGGCGAAGCCATCCTGAACGCCAAGGCCACCGCCGCACTGGGCGCGGACTTTATCCACTCGGTGAACAACGGGCGGATGCTCAGCGCCCGCTCCAGCGCGGTGATGACCGATCAAGCCCAGCTGACCGGCTCGATGCCGGCGGCGCCGGTGTCCACCAACGGCCGCCCCGGCGGCGGTTCGGACATCTACAACGTCCACGTCACCCCGGCGCAGATGCGCATGCGCATGGGTGACTGGCTGGATCAGCAGATCCTCAACGAGAGGGCCAAGCGATGAGCCTACACGCTCTGACCGGCACCCTAGTTCGCACGGATGGCAGCTGCGTGATCGTGTTCACTGGCCCGCCCTTCCGGGCGATCCAGTGGACGCTGGCTGGCTCCGGCACCCTGACCCTGATCAGCGAAGTCACCGACGCCCAGGGCGTTGCGCTGGCCCGCTACAACCCCGGCACGGCAGGCGACACCCCGACTGTCTCTGTGCATTACGTTCCGTGAGGTGGGTATGCCCCTTTTGACCGCAACGACCAACTTCACCATCCTCGACGCCAGCCCGGTGATCGAGAGCATTGTCCTGTCGGTGGTGGCCGCCGCTGCGCCGGGTACCGGCAAGGGCCGGATGATCCACCCGACGCTGGGCACGCTGGACTACACGCTGGCCCCGCACGAATGGACCAACATGGCCGAGGACGCGATCATCGCGCCGATCTGGACCTCGCAGATGACCCTGTCGTCGGCGTCCAACACCCTGTGGCCGGGCAGCCTGCGCGACGTGGCACCAGAGGAACGCTGGATTCCCAGCGCTGGCCTGTCGATGCCGCTGGACATGCTCAAGGCGTTGATTGCCTTCTGGATGAACCCGCCCGATCCGGCGGTGGGGTACATCGAGTGGCACCCCTCCTACGTCACCAGCCTGAAGTTCAGCGTGATCATCGTCGGCATAGAGGTCGGGGGTGCGCCCATGACCATGTCCCCGCAATCGGTCGGCACCGACCTGGTGGAATACCCGGTGACGGTCAAACTGCGCATCGTCGGCAGGGTGGCCTGACATGGCCCTGCGTCTGCTGGCCGGGCCGTTCCCGATGAAGGACATCGACGGCAACTATGCGCGCTGCTTTCACAAGCCGTCGTGGTTCGATTCGCTGATGGCGATGGCAGCCGTGACCGTCATTCACAAACCCACCGGCGATTCGCTGCAGAGCGGCACCCTGATTCAGCTCGACGGCTTTACCGGCGTGCGTAACCCGTCATTGACCGCTTACGACCTCTACTGCCACGACACGCAGAACACCGGCATCGCCGTGGCGTCGGCGGGCTTCACCTACATGGTCAAGCGCTCCGTGCATCCGGTGACCCTCTACCCCGAGGGGGTGGACATCCCAGACTCCAGTTGGCTGGCCGGTGGTGCTTACTTCCTGGCGGAACGGGTGTTGTTCATGGGACTGCGCAGTCGTCTGCACAGTGAAACCGGCAGTGGTGCCATCGAAGCCACCCTGCCCACCATGAACGCCGGGGGCATCGGCTACACCTACAGCCCGGGGCCTGCCGCCGGAACAGTGTTTGTATCGGCGATGGATTCCGCCGTGCTGTACGACCACGTCAACCGGGAAATCGTCAGCTGGCATCGCAAGCTGGGGTTCGACGCGGCCTACCCGCCGACCTACTCCCCGGCTCTCGGGGTCTGGTTTGTGCTGCGCCAGGAACTTAGCCCCGAGGTGCATCACACCATCAGTATTTACGCCGATGAGCCAATGCCCACGTCCCTGTCCGCCCCTGTGGCGCTCGGCATCGTAGGCCAAGGCAGCTCGGTCGAATACCGCACCCGCCTGCTTGGCGCCAGTGGCGAACCGTGTGCCGGTGTACTGGTGGACTGGTCCAGTACCACGCCGGGGGTGGTGCAGATCGCGCAATCAACCACCGACGTGGACGGCTACGCCCGCACCCGGGTGACCCTGCCGATCGGCAGCACCGGCCTTAACTTCAACCTGACCGCAGGGGTGCTGCTCTGATGCCCATCAAACAGGTTTTTGAGTCAGACGTAGCGGTCTACCCGCTAACCCACCGGGCCGTGCCCCGCGTTGGGGTTTTCCCTGGCGACGGTATCAGTTACTTCTGGTACAGCCCCATCGAAACAAACTTCACATGCAGCATGTACATCGACTTTTTCCGCGGGCTGTTCACGGTCAAAGACCCGAACTACCCCGGCGAATTTGAGGTGCATCTGTTGTGCGTGATGCGCCAGGACGAGTGGCCGAGCTGGAGCGTACAGACGTTGGTGTGGGATGGCCGCTCTGGTGCGTTCAAGGGCATGCGCCAGAACATCACGTCTTTCATGATCGCGTTCATGTTTTCCGCCCCTGACGGAACAATCTGGGCCACCAGTCTCTACGACTACGGGTTTTTTAAGGTGGACCCGGTTACATGGTTAATGACCATGCACCCGGTGCTGTTCACCGACTTGGGGGCCAACATCGGCAGCATCGGCGGCGCTCCCGGTACCAGCGCCATTGCCATTGACCCCACTCGGGACGTGGTGATCACCCGCCTGCACGAAAACACTTCGTCACAGTTGTCGGTCTGCCGGCTTTCCAACGGGGACTGGCTGCGCACGATCAACGTGGCCGGCAACATCGAGTTCTTGTTCATTGCCGAACCGCCGATGGCCTACGCCGTGGAAACCAACGGCAACCTGACCGCCTTCAACTATGAAACCGGCGAAGTGACCGGCGTGCTGCACACCGGGCTGGTCAGTGGCGGCTTCACCTGGGCCAACACCGCGTTCACCTGGGACCCGTTCATGCGCCGGGTGATGTTCTGCTTCAACTCGCCTGACACCCTACCCGACTGCATTTGCACCACCAAACTCAAAGGCTTCTACCCTGTGGCGTTGCCCGTTGGCATGACCCCGCCGATCCCCCTGCGCTCTCCGCAGAAGGGCAAGACTGTGCCGGTGCTCAATCGGGTGTATGGCGGCGCGGGTGAAGGGATCGTAGGTCAAGAGCTGACCTACACTGTAGGGAATGATTCAGCGGCAACCGTGAGCCCTGGCAGGAAAGCCAGCGAGAACAACGGAACCGTGCAAGTCCAACTGGCCGGCGTACTTGCTGGCGCAAATTCCATCGTTAGTGAAACTTCGGTGCCCTAATGCTTACGGAATTCCCGTACCTGCGCTACCCGAGCGAGGACGTTGTGCGCAACGTCCAGCTGGTGCATTACAAGGCGACCAGCACCACCTGGGCGCAACTGGTCGGCGGCACCGCCACCATGTACCAGGACCTAAGCCCCTTTGCCGACAACATCACCCAGTCCGAGACTGGCCTGACCGTGGGCCTGGTGTTCTATCAGGAACTGTACGGCGTGGCGCAGCCCAAGATCGGCGACTTGATCCAGGTGCGCCTCGACGGCCTGCCGCTGTTCAACGGGCAGATCGAGGACTTGTCGGACTACCGCGAGAGCCGTGGCGAGCGCGCCATGTCCCTGACCGTTCGCAGCCGGGACAGCAACAGCCTGTGGCGACAGACCAAGTGGGTCGGCAACGTCTATCCCGCTGGCAGCGAACTGGGCGTTATTGCCCGGGACGTGCTCACCGCCATCGGCCTGACCACCTCGGAAATCCGTGGCTCGCTGGTGCTGGGCATCGCAACCGTGCATGGCGACACCCAACTGGCCGACACACCGGCATGGGACATGCTGACCGACATCCTGCAGGTCGCTGGCCTTGAGCCGTGGGTCGACGCCTTGGGGCGCTTTAAGCCAATCTCCCGCGACATCGTGCGCCCTGCCGACCTAGTGCTGGAGCCGTACCAACTGCTGCGTATCAGCGGTTCGCGCAACAAGACCGCCGTAACCTCCGTGATTCTCAAGTGGCTCGACCCGAACCTGAGCAAGAGCTTGCAGCAGGCTCAGGTGCTGGCTCGCGAGTCGATCACCGCCGGGTTCTTCAAGCTCAAGCAGGAACGCGAGTTGTACTGGTCGGACGACCGCCGGCAGCGCGCCGACAACACCTGGATGAAGACCATCACCTCGGTCAACGACGGCCTGCTGCCGGTCGGCGATGAGGACTACGAACAGAAAAGCGAGTTCAGCGGCGAAATAACCGTGACCAGCAAGGCGTGGGTACCGACCCTAGCCACCGCCGCCCTCGCCGCCATGCTGTACGCCGCCACCGACCCGGATGTGGTGCAGGTAGGGCCAACCGGAACCGGCTTCACCATCCCGATCGGGCGGATCGCCGAGGCCGCCGGGCAGATCGCGTTCTTCCTGATCATCATGTCCCTCGGCACCGGGGTGTATGAGATTTGGGGTGAACCCTACGACTACGTCCACGAAACCAACACCACCGAAGCCTACAACGACAGCACGCCAGAATGGATGCGCCTGGAAGAAGGTCTTGACTCGGACTTCGTGATGAACGAAGGCCACGCCCAGCAGATCGCCGTGCGCGAACTGCTGTACCGCTCCCTGTCGGCCATCACCTGGAACGTCGACATCATTGACCACCCGGCGCTGGAGCGCGGCGACATCCTGCAACTGCCGGACGGTTCGCGCCTGTACGTGCTGACGTTCTCCCGCGACCTGACCCGTGGGTCGGCGGCCATGCTCTCGGTACAGGGGTTCCGCGTCTGATGGCCGGCTTACTGACCTACCTCATTCGTGGCGAAATTGACCAGTCGATCAGGGAGATTGACGGCACCATCCTGACCCGCCCGACCCTGCTGGTGACTGACGGCCTCGCCCTGACCTACGGCTGCGATGTCGACGTGGGCCTCAAGTCGTTGGACAGCAACACCGGCGATGAAGTGGTGGCACCGCTGCGCAACGTGGCGATCGCGGCCAACAGCCGGGATCTGATCTACGCCGACGCCGGCACCGCCGTGCGCCTGCGCCGTTCGGAAACCGGGCGCTGGGAAGTCACTGGCCTGTCGAAGCGCCGCCCCGGTTCGTACACCCGCACCCCGGTTCACATTCCCGACCCTAGCTTTGGCCCGATTGCCTACGACCTCGGCACCACCGTCGATGTCGGCCTGGTCGCCCGCGCCCTGACCTATGACGAACTCGCCAGCTTCGGCGGCTACGGCGTTGTGCCTTACGGCGCGACAGGGATTTTCCGTGGCGGCGTCCTGATCGAACTGAGGTAAGCATGACTATTACATTGCAGCGCCTTGCGACCACCGGGGAAACGGCCTACATCCCCAAACACAACGCCAACTATGACGCGATCGAAGCCGCGATCAACGTGATGTCCGGCACGGTCGACACGTTGAGCAGCGCGGCGGCCAGTCCGACCAACCTGTTCAACATCGGCAAGGCGATGTTCGGCCCGATCGCCGTGGCGCTGGTCGGCGAGACTTCATTCGCCGAAAGCACGTCAGGCACCAACCTGACCTTGCAGCCGGGCTTCTTTTGGAGTGCCAGCGCCGCGCAGATGGCGTACAAGTCGACCACCACGGTGATTCCGTTCAGTGGCGCCGCCGCCGGTACCTATTACATTCGCATGGGCATCGACGGCATTCCGTACCGCGACACCAGCAGCGCCGCCGCACTGTACTCGGTGGTGTGGTCCGGCACGGCGTTCACTTCGGTCAACAAGCTGGCCACCTATGCCCCGGGCTACCAGGATCTGCTCGACCTGCTCAGCAGTGGCTACTCGGGTCTGACCTACGCCAGCCCGGACAAGCGGATCGAAGCCACGGAAAAGGCCTTTAGCGCCCTGCTGAGCAAGAGCATCACCACCGCCGACGTGACCTTGACCACCGCCGAAGCCATGGAACAGGGGGTGATCCGCCTGAGCGGCACGCCAACGGCGGCACGCAACCTGATCGTGCCGGCGAAGGCCAAGGTTTATTTCATCGACAACGATACGGCTGGCGCGTTTGCCGTGACGGTTAAGACCCCGTCCGGTACCGGTGTGGCTCTGCCGTCCGGCACCAACGGCGCGCTGTTCTGCGACGGGGTCAACGTGGTGTCGATCGCCTCGGGCACTGGCGGCGGTGGCGGTGCCTCGGCCTTCACCGGGTTGTCCGACGTACCGGCCAGCTACTCCGGCCAGGCCAACAAAATGGTCAAGGTCAAGGCTGACGAATCCGGCCTGGAGTTCTCCACCGGCGCCGCTCCCACAGTGTTTACCGGGCTTACCGACGCCCCCGCGAGCTACACCGGGCAGGCAGGCAAGGTGCCGGTGGTCAACCTGGCAGAGACTGGCCTTGAGTTCGGCAGCCCGGTGTCCAGCTACCTGGCCCTGTCCGACACCCCGAACGCCTACACCGGCCAGGCGTTTCGCGTGGTGTCGGTCAAGGGCGATGAGTCCGGGCTGGAATTCAGCGCCGCCGCCGCACCGTCGACCCTGCTCGCCCTGTCCGACACCCCTGACACCTACGCCAGCCAGGCGCTGAAAGTGCTGCGGGTCAACGCCGCCGGCACCGGGGTCGAGTTTGCGATCGGCAGCGGCCCGGCGAACTTCCTGGAACTGCCGGACGCCCCCGACACCTACGCCAGTCAGGCGCTGAAGTTCGTCCGGGTCAATGCGGCGGCGACAGGGTTGGAGTTCGCCCCTCTGGCTACCACCACCCTGCTCGCCCTGACCGACACGCCAGATACCTACGCCGGTTCCGCCTTCAAGGTGATCACGGTCAAGGGGGATGAGAGCGGCATCGAGTTCTCGGCAGCAGCCACCCCCACAAGTTTCATTGGGCTCACGGACGCGCCCACCAGTTACACCAGCCAAGGCGGCAAGACGGTCAAGGTCAAGTCGGATGCCTCGGGCCTGGAGTTCGTCACGGTGCCGGCGGGCATCACTGCATTTACCGGCTTGAGCGATGTGCCAGCGAACTACACCGGCGCGGGCGGCAAGAAGGTCAAGGTCAAGGCCGATGCCTCGGGCCTGGAGTTCGTCACCGACACGTCCGGCGCGACCGCCTTCACCGGCCTGAGCGACGTGCCTGCCAACTACACCGGCGCCGCCAACAAGAAGGTCCGGGTCAACTCGGCAGGGACCGGCTTAGAGTTCGTCACCGACACCACTGGCGCCACGGCGTTTGTCGGCCTGTCTGACGTACCGGCCAGCTTCTCCGGGCAGGCGCTGAAAGGCGTGCGAGTCAACGCAGCAGCCAACGCGCTGGAGTTCTATGACGAACCGGTGGTGATCGGTGTGGCGTGGAACGGTGTGCCGGCAGCCAACCAGGTGCTCGGCCTGTTCACCGCGCCGTATGCCATCGACTTCGCCGCCGCCATGGCCGGCTCCAGCGGGATCGCCCTGGTCGCGGCCACCGCGCAGACCGACATCACCGTCAACAAGATCGCCGCCAGCGGCCACGGCGTCACGGCAGTGGGCACCGTGCGCTTCGCCGCAGCCGGTGCGGCGCCGACCTTTATCGCCGCTTCGGCGTTCAGCCTGGCGGTTGGTGACGCCTTGCAATTCAAGGCCCCGGGCACGGCCGACGCCACGCTCGCGGACTTTTCATTCTCTGTCGTAGGGGTGCGCTGACATGGCTTGGGTAACAAATTTTCTGGATGGCTTCGATCATTACACCGCAGCGGATGTAGGGGCCAAGTGGGATAACGCCGACCTCAACCCATCCATTTCCACCACGACCTTCCGTAACAGTGGGCAATCCCTGAACATCGGCAGTGGTCCGGCCGCCCAACAAATGAGCAAGCGGCTGAATATCGCGGCGCGCAACATCGTGTTTGGGATGGGTATTCGGTTTGGGTCCGCGCCTACTGGGACGGCCTTTTCTGGGTCCGGGGCTTTCGCTGTGTTGACCAACGAGCAGACCTACGGGACCACCACGCAACTCGCCTTCACCTTTGCCTCTGATGGCAAGTTGCATGTCGGGCGCTGCACGTCTACGGGCTTGTCGTTTGTGGGTGCAACGGACAACTGGGTGGGGACCACCGTTTTTGCCGCAAACACTTGGTATTACTTGGAAGTCCGGGTCTACATCCACGACACCGCAGGGGCTATCGAAGTTCGGGTCAACGGCGTGGCTGAGATTACGGTTACAGGCGCCGACACCAAGGCCCACGCCACCCTGGATGCCGCTGAATACTTCCAGATTCGCGGGCTGTCGGTGACTTCCTTCATTGATGATTTTTATGTGCGCACTGAAGCGTCGTCCACCGAAGTCACCGGCGGCTTTTTGGGCGACATCAAGATCAAACCGTACTACCCCAACGCAGACGGCACGTACACCGCGATGACGTGCAGCACCGGCACCACGCACAACACGCTGGTGGACGAAACCACGCCCAACACCACCGACTACGTCAGTTCCAGCACCGCCCTGACAAAGGATTCCTACGGTTTCCAGGACGCTTCGGAAACCGGGTCGATCAAAGCGGTGCAGGTGAGCGCCTACTGCTACAAGGCGGACGCGGGTTTCCGTGGGGCCGAGGTGTTCATCAAATCCGGGGCAACGGAAGTTTTCGGCACCTCACAGCCGCTGTCCACCAGCGCCAAGTACGTGCAGAAGGTGTTTGAGCAGGACCCCAACACCTCGGCGGACTGGTCGCAGACCAATTTGAACGCGGCCGAATTCGGCGTGCGGATCTCGGCGGACGTCTGACATGACCACCTACTCGACCAGTTTTGACAGCTACACGGCCGACGTTCAGCCGTCCGACTGGACGGCGCGGTGGGTCACCACCTCCACCACCTGGCTAACGCGCAGCAAGGCCGCCACGGAAGGTGGCAAGGTGTTGGAGCATACCGCGAGTTCTCAAGCTCGCCACCTGCTGACCTGGAATGCAATCGACGCCGATGCCAACCGGGCCAACGTCGAGATTCTGGCGAGGGTTCGCCCCAGCACCAGCTCGGTCGAGCTACCGCAACTGACGGTCAGGGGCTCAGGGGCAGCGGCGGCCGAGAACGGTTACCTGATCAAGTTCGACCCCAGTAGCATCGGTTACAAGCTGCAAAAATTCGTGGCCGGGGCCAACACTGACCTGGGCACGTTCGTCAGTTTCAGTCCGACGGCGAACGCTTGGTATTACATCCGTTTCCGGGCCAACGGCACCACCGTGCAGATGCGGATCTGGAAGGACGGCGAAGTAGAACCCACCGCCTGGAGCGTCACGGTAACTGACTCATCGGTTACGGCGGCCGGGTGGGTGGGGGTAACCCAAATTAGCGCCACCGGCACACGAGACATCGACTGGTTCAGTGTCGGCACTAACGGTGACACCGCCCCACTCCCTACCAGCACCGCGACCCAAATCCGGGTCTCGCAGGTGGTAAATGAGGCGATTCACGCCACCGTAGCGCAAGGCCGCGTCTCGCAGGTGGTAACCGAAGTTATTCACCACACCGTGGCGCAAGCCCGCATTTCGCAGCTGGTCACCGAAGTGGCGATCAGTGCCCCAATCGACGGCCGTATCAGCCAGATGGTGGTCGAAGTCGCCTTCAGTAACGCCGTCGCCGTCACCCAACAACCACGCATGATTGTGTTGACCTGACCCAAGGGGGAGCGCCTATGACAATTGAAGAACGTCGTGCAGCGGGGTATTCACGCCTAGCCCGAGTGGTTACGGCCGTGTGCAGCGCACTGTGTGTCGCCATCTTGGTCGGGTTCCTGAGCAGCATTCAGGACCTGGTAAAGCAGGCGCCTCTGCTCGCCCTGCACATGGCCACGACCAACCAGAAGCTGGACGCCATTGAGAACGAACAGGCGCAAGCCAAGCTGGCGATCGCCTCCCTGACCAAGGACTACACGTCGCGGGAACAGTTACAGAGTGAGCTAGAAAAGCTCAACGACAAGATCCGCGCCTTGCAGATGCAGCAGGCCGTGATCGAAATGATTTTGAAATCGGGGAAGGCCGGGCCAACCCGGCAGGGGGGTGGGTATGGGCAGTCCTGAAGCACGACAAGCACTGTTGAACTTGCTGATGCGCTACCTGCAACAGCCGTCAACCTGGCAGGGGCTGGCTTTGGGCCTCGGCTCCCTGTCGGCCTACCTCGGGGTGCCGGTGGAACAAGCGGCGGCGGGGGTCGCCCTGGTCATCGCGTTGATCCTGATCTTTCGCGACGAGCGCAAGCCGACCGAGGTGATCGAGGACGCGGTGGCCAAGGCGCTGGATGACAAGGTCGACAAGTCATGAGCGCCTTCCAGTTCATCAGCCTGCTCAACTTGCAGGAATACACCCCACGCGGGGTGCCCGTACCAGATGAGTGGGTGGTGACTGACCCGCTGATCGGGCTGCGCACCTACGCCGGCAAGGTCGACAAGATCATTGCCCCCCGGGGCTTTATCACTGACCTAGCGTCGATCCCGCGCCCGTTCCGTGGGGTGTTCAACGTCAACGGGCTGTTGCGTGCCCCGGCGGTGCTGCATGACTGGCTGTACTGTTCGCAGCGCTACAGCCGGGCCGAGGCGGACGCGATCTTTCTGGAGGCCATGGAGGCCCGGGGCATCGACAAGGCCACCCGCTACGCCGTGTATGCGACCGTGCGGGCGTTCGGCTGGCGCTACTACAACAAACGTAAAGCAGCCCTCGGCCTGAGCGCCGAGGATTTTGTACCGCCGGGCTACTTCACCGTCGCAAGTGCGACATAACCCGGCGTTCATGGTCCATGCGACAGTCCACATCGCAATAGCGCCCCTCCGTGATGGGCGCCTCGCAGTTCAAACACTCCCCCGTACACGTCGCCATCACCTTCTGGTGGTGAGCGGCGGCTGCCCGGTGCTGGCGCAGCAGCAAGTCCTCGATCAGTTCCTGTTCATCCCCGGCGGCATCGGCGGCATCGGTCATGGTCAAATCTCCAGCGTGTTGTCGAATACGGTGGCGTCCATTTCCCTGTGCGTCACCATCACCACCTGTTTGCCGCTGCCAGCGAGCAGGGTACTGAAAGCCAGCGCACGCTCCGGGTCCATGTCGGCGGTCGGTTCATCCATCAGCACCAGGTTCAGCGGCGACAGCGCAGCGGCATCGAGCGCCAGTTGCACGGCGGTGCCGATGATCGCCAGCTGGGCGCCCGAGGCTTCGGCCTGCTCCATTTCGAAACCGTCCTCGACGAAGGTGAAGGCGCCGTCTTCGCCCCGGCTGATTGACTCGATCACCCCGCCGGTGGCGTTGCTGGCGAACATCGAGGCGCTGGCCATGAACACGTCCCATACCTGTTTGCTGTAGCGATCACGGTTGCTGCGGATGTGCCCCAGCAGTTCGGTGAGCAGGCTGACCTTCTGCGCCGCCTGTTCGTGCTGGCGATTGCGCTCGACCACGGTGGCCAGCGTGCGTTCCAGCGCGACCCGCTGTTCGTGGATGCCGTGCTTGAGGTTGGACAGAACCCCGATCTGTTCCTGCAGGCGGCGGATCTGGCCATCGCAGGCGTCAACCTTCTCGCGGTGATGCCGCAGGGCGGTGGGCAGGTCGACCCCAACCACCTGGTGCTGGATTTCGGTCTGGTGCAGCTCGGCTTTGGCGTTGGCCAGCCACTGATTGCGCTGCGTGGCGTTGCCTTCGGCCACGGCCAGCGCCTGGCGCAGGGTGGCTTGGCGCTGCGCGTCCTGCCGGCCGGTGCTGATCTGCGCGTCCAGCGCCTCGATCTGCGGCGCGAGCGATTCAGCTGGCGGCATCGTCAGGGAGTCACGGGCGGCCTGATCGAGCTGGTCGCTCAGCCGGTTGCACGTCACCTGGTGCAGATGCACCGAGTTTTCTGCCTGACGCAGACCTTCTTCGACACGGGCCAGGTTCTGGCGGTAGTTGGTTTCGGCCTGCAAGGCGTCCCGGGCCAACTGGGCCGCCGCCAGTTTCTCGCGCCAGGTCTCTTGGTGCTCGCGCACCTGCTCGGCGTGATCATGGGGGTTGAAGGCGTCAAACGGCCGCTTGCATCCACTGCACACGCCATTCTTGCCCGCCTCGATCAGCGCTTCCAGCCTGTCGCCTGCGCTTTGCTTGTCGGCCTCGGCCTGCGCGGCGACCATGCGCAGTTCCTCCAGATCCGCCCCGCCTTCGCGGCGAAACGCCTTGAGGTCGTCGCGGTAGGGCGCGGCTTTCCTGACCGCCGCCTGCAACTCCACCTGGGCTGACTCCAGATCCTGCTGCAACTGCTTGACCAGGTTGCGCGCCTGCTTGCCTTCCATGGCCTGCTCGCGCAGATCCTTGAGCTGTAGTTCCAGATCCACCAGGCTTTCGGTGGTCAGCGGGTGCCCGCGGAACTGCGCGAGCTGCTGCTGGGCGCCTTCCAGTGCGGCCTGACTGGCGGTTGCCTCGCGCTCGGCCTGGCGCAGCGTGGTCACGGCGCCGAACACAGCGGTTTGCGCCTGAGACAGGCGGCGTTCGTTGTCTTCGCTGATGCCTCGCTGGCGTTTGGCCTCGGTCAGGTCGCTGTTCAGCTGCGTCAGGTCGATGGCCAGCTGGGTTTCCTCGCCCAGCCAGTTCATCACCTGCACCTGCTGTTCGTCGATGTCGGTCAGGGTCGTTTCATCCTGCAAGAGTTTCCAGGTCTTGAGCTGCCCCCCTACCCGCTCCATCACCTGACTGACCCGCTCCAGCCCGGTCAGCTCGGTGATGATCTTGAACAACTCAGTGCTGCCCACTTCCAGCAGGGCGCTGGCCTTGCGCTGCTTGGCGTACTTGATCTGCGCGAAGCGCTTGAGCGGCATGCCCAGCAGGCGGGCGACTGCCTGATTCACTGGCGTGGTGCCGGTGGCCACCGGCTGTTCAGTGCCGTCCGGGCACAGCTCGGTCAGGCTGGCGCCGGTCTTGGTGCGCTCGATCCGGTACCGGCCGATGTTGCCGAAGGACAGCCACAGCGATTGTTTGAACCCGGTGTTGGTGCCCCGGGTTTGCAGACGGGTGCCGGGGACCAGCCGCGCCCCACCCAGGCAGTACAGAATCCCGTACAGCACGGTGGTTTTGCCCCGGTAGTTCGGCCCTGTCACCCCATTCAACCCAGCGGTGAAGTCCAGCACCAGGTGCTCATGCTTCTTGAAGTTGTTGAGTTCCAGGCGCTCTAACATTACGCGGCCTCCACGACGTGGATGGTCAGGTCGATGTCCATGCGTTCGCCGATTTCCCGGATCGCCCGGCGCAGGCGCTTCAGCGTCTCGGCGTTGCAGTCATCGAGCGTCACGGCCGAGTAGCCCTGCAGGCTGGCGAGCACGATGCGGCGGCGGATGTAGGCCAGGGTCGCGGTCGGGCCGATGTCCAGCACCGCCTTGCCGTTGGCCACGTAGTCCGCGGTGAGCTGGCGCAGCTTGGTGGTTTTGCCGCTGGCCCGTGGGCCACTGATGATGTCCAGTTTCATCATGCTTCCTCTTCTTGCAGGGAGGGCGCGGTGTCGGCCCAAAAGGCGTCAAACAGCTCGACCAGCTCGGGGCGCTTGATCAGCTCGGCGCGGATCTGCATGTCCAGCTGGTGGAAATCGTGGTCGGCCAGCGTCTCGCCGGTGCCCGGCTTGATCACCTCGGCGGTGTTGCGCACGGCCAGCGGTGCCCAGCTCTGCCAAATCTTGCGCACGGCGCGGGCCAGATCCATCACCTGACTGGCCTGCAACTCGCCGCTGATTTCGATGAACTGCGCGCCGTTTTCCTCATCGAAGTTGAAGTCCGGGGCGACCAGGTCGTTCACGTCCAGGTGCAGGTAGCCAGAATCGCGGTGCCATACCGTGTGGAATTCGTGCTTGCCGTCCGGGCGGATCAGCATCACGCGCTTGTCGGTGATGTCGCCGAAGCCGGTCGGGTGGGTGTTGCCGAGGATCACCACGCGGCCATCGAAGTCCTCGCGGGGATGGTGGTCGTGGCCGACCAGGATGTAATCGAAGCCAGCATCGAGCAGCTGCTTGGCCTGCTTGCGGCTGAGCGACAGCGCGGTGTCGTCGGTGGCAAAGCCCGAGTCGTAGTTGCAGTGGACACACAGGTAGGCCTTGGTCCCGGCCACCTTGCCGCGCACCCAGTTCTCGGCGGCGGCCAGCGATTCATGGAAAAGCTTGTCGGTGCTGTGGTGCGGGATGAACAGGAAGGACACCCCGGGGCGCACGTCGTGAAGAAAGCCCCGGGCCTCGCCGAACGGTGTCAGCTGGATCACCCCCGGCCGGGCCTTGTCCATCAACTGCAAGGTGCCGAGGCGGCCCCGGTCGTTCACCAGGTCGTGGTTGCCCGCCATGATGTAATCCACCATGTCGGCCAGGCGCATCCCCTGCCAGATCACGTCTTCCGGGTTGGTGAAGCGGTCGAACAGGTCGCCCAGGCAGGCCTTGATCGCATGCGGAAAGCTATCGACCAGCCCACGGTTGTGGTAGTAGATCCCGTCCCGTAACCGGCGGCGGCTGTCCAGGGTGGTGTGGGACACCAGATTCTTGCCCAGGTGCGGGTCGGTGAAGACAAGGATGTCGGTCATCTGAAAACCTTCTTCGCGGTGTACCGCGGGTTGTGCAAAAGTGCGGCGGTAAAGGCAGCCTTGAACGCCTCAAAGTCGGGGAAGGTGTCGCAGATCCCTTCGGCCTTGAGGCGCATGTGGGGCGCGTGGCGGACGTGGGCGACGGCTTCCCCGTCCCACAGCTCGATCGCCCCGGTGCTTTGCTGCCAGAACAGAACGTGGGTACTGGCGCCGGCTCGCGCCCAAATTTTCAGGTGGGCGGCCTGGTGGTTGCCCAGCAGCTTCGACAGGCCGGCGGTCAGGCTGCTATGCACCTCGCTCGACTTCAGTTCGAACAGGTGGCAGATCCCCCTGAAACAGGCGATCGTGTCGCCCGGCTGGTCCGGCAGGAAGGCGCCGGCCGAGTGCGTGTCATAGAACCGGGCGCTGGCCAGTGGGTGTTTCTGCATCAGTTCCTTGAGGAACAGCCGAAACGCTTCTTCGAACTCCTTGCCCTTCTCTTGAGGTGTCTTCATTTGCTGATCGCCAGAATCCGACGTGGGCGGGTGCAGGCCACGTTCAGGCACTGCAAGGATTCGATGTAGTTTCGGTTGAGCAGGATGTCGGCCGAGTCCACGAACACACTCTCGTAGGTCGACCCCTGTGCGCGGTGCGCGGTGATGGCGTGGCTGGGGCGCACGTCATGGATGACTTCCTTGGCCTTCCAGAAGGCTGGCCAGCCCCCGCTGCCGGTCTTGGCGCGTTCCGACAGTTCGTTGAGCAGGCGCTTGTAAGCCCGTTCGGATGTCTGGTGGATGACCCAGCAGGTCACCAGCATGTGGTCATCCATTTCCGGGCGGACTTCGACGCGGTAGCAGGTCAGTTCGCTGTACATCGGGTGCTGCTGCACGTCGATGGAGAACACCGTGCCTTCCTCGTCGGTGGTCATCAGCGTCTCTTTGCCGTCCACCGACATGATCGGCTGGCACACCACCACCCGTTCGCCCGGCTGGAACGGCGCCTCGGCGGCCAGCTTGGCGCCGTACATGGCATCCCGGATCAGGGCGTTGTACATGGCCACGGTGTCGTTACGCCACGCGATCACCTTGATCGAGCCCGGATCGGCCCGGTAGCTGTCGCTGTTGAACGCATCCACCGCCTTTTTCCGCAGGCGCTTGTAGTCGAGCAGGTAGACCCCGCCGCGTTCATCGTTGGCGCTGAACAGGTTCAGGGCCTCGCCGTGCAGGATGCAGTCGCGCATGTGCGTGGCAAAGGTCAGGATCTGGTTGTCGTGGCGCTCGACCTTGTCCAGCTGCCAGCGGTTCTCGATGTCGAACACCTCTGAGCGTTCTTCTCCCACTGGCGGCAACTGGGTCACGTCGGCCATGAACAGGAACTTGACGCCTTCGTTCTTGGCAGTGCGCTTGATGTGGTACATCAGCCCCGAGTTCGACATCGAGCCTTCATCGACCACCACCACCTGGTAGTTGCTGGCCTGGTTGAAGGCGTCGGCGGCTCGCACCTGGCGCACTTCCCCGCTGTTGTCCATGCGCAGGCCGAGCAGGGAGTAGATCGTGCGGCACGGGACCAGCCCCTGCAGCTCGGTCTCGCACATCTGCTTGAGCACCTTGGTCGCCTTGTTGGTCGGCGCGGTGAACACCACGCTTTGGTCCGTCTCGCGGGCGAAGGTCTGCGCGCTGGTGGACTTGCCGGTACCGGCGCGGCCATCGAGCAGGAAGAACGAATCGTCGCTCTCGGCAAACTCCAGCATGCGGTCGACGCCGCCGCGCTGGTCACTGTTCAACTGGATCATGCTAACCACCCCTCTTTGGCCCACTTGTCGAACAGCGCTTCAACCTTGCGTTGCGACGGTCGATCCCCCAGTTCGTTTTTGCTCGCGTCGTACCAGTTCCGGCCGACCGACACCTCGGCCAGCATCGGGATCGGGTGCCCCGGCGGCGTGATGTTCATGATGTCTTGGGCGCGCTGGGCGAATTCGAAGACGTTGTCGATCGGCACGCTGTTGACCAGCTCGTCGTACACCGGCGCGATCAGGTGGGACTGGGTTTCTTCGTAGAGGCGGGTGTGGTGGGCTTTGGTCAGCACCACTTTCAGGGTGTCGGCGGCGGCGCCCTGGATCTTGTGGTTGACGGTTTGGCGCTCGGCCCGGGACCGCAGCGAGCCGTCGCGGCTGAGAATGTTGGGGTCGACATGCTTGCGCGTGCCGAAGGCGGTGGTGATGTACCCCAGCCGCTTGGCCTGGTCGGTGGTTTCCTTCTGCCACGGTGCCAGGCGCGGGTAACCGGCGAACACGCCGTCGATGATTTGCTGGGCGAAGCGCTCAGGCACCCCGAGTTTCAGGGCCATCGAGAACGCCTGACCGCCGTAGATAATCAGGAAGTTCACGGTCTTGGCCATCTTGCGGATCTTGACGATGGTTTTGCCCAGCGGCAGCGCCAAGTCGCCGACCAGCTCATAGACGTGGTCGCCTTCCTGCAGCAGGCTGACGAACTGTTCATAGTTCATGCTGCCGGTTTCATCGAACGCCAGGCGCTTGAGGATTTCCGGCCCCATGGCCTGTTCCAGCACCTTGCCAGCGAAGGTACAGGCGGTGACCGAGTGGATGTCCTTGAAGATCGAGCGGGTCATGCCGTGGTCGTCGACGTAACTGCCGCCGCCGGTGTAGGCCTCGATCAACACCGGGTCGCGGGCTTCACTGCCAGCCAGGCGCAATTCCTGCCCGCTGAAGTCCAGGGCGACGATCACATGCCCCTTGAACCGCGGCAGAAAGATCGAGCGCAGCGGCCCTTTGCTCACGGCGAGGATGTTCAGGCTGGAACCCGCCGGGCGGCGGGTCTTGGTGCCACAGTTGCGGGTACCCGGGTGGACCACGCCAGTGCTCGGGTGCCGCCAGTGCGGGTACTTGGCGTAGTACAGGGACTGGCGGGTCATGCACTTCTTGGTGTCGATCAGCAGCGTCAACAGCTCGCGGCGCCAGTCCCCTTCCGGGCAGTCCTCGGCGATCGCCGCGTTCATCGCGTCTTCGTTGGTCGACGGGTTGCCTTCCAGACCCAGCTGATCGCGCTGGCTGTCCTTCTGCGGGAAGGTGCGCAGGCGCACCGGCAGCTGCAACTTGCAATACAGCAGTTCCTGCATCTGCTTGGGGCTGCCGAGGTTGAGTTCGTCACCCTCGATCACGCGCACGCCGTCCTGGTGCAGCACCTCGGTTTCAATGAAGGCTTTCAGGGCCAGGAACGCCGCGCCTTGGCGCTTGCGAATCTCCCCCGCCGCTTCCTGCACCAGGTCGACCAGCGTGCGGGCACGCGGATCGGTGCTGCCGTGCTGTTTCAGGTGGTGCCGACTGGACATCAGCCAGGCGGTGACGCCCTTGCCGCTGACACTCTCCATCGTGATCGGCAGCCCGACCTTCTCGGCCACGCGGGTAAACCCCTTCTCCGTGGCGATGAACTCGGCCGGGGTAAAGGTCTCGGTGTACGGGTGATAGACCGAAGCCAGCCGCCAGCGCTCATAGGATTCCGCCACCTTGGCCTGCGCCTGTGAGCGGTTCAGCCCGGCAAACAGGTGCAGCTTGAGCAGGTTGTCGCCCTCGGCCTTCTTCAAACCTTCGGCGCCGACATTGCTGATCTGGCTGCAATGGGTGGCCAACAGGCCATGGATGGCCGTGGTGTTCCCTGCCACCCGCGCCGCGTCGGCCTCGGCCAGTTCGCTCAAGGTCTCAAAGCCCAGCTGCACGCCGACCTCAAAGCTGCGGTTGAAGCGGTGCAGGGTGTAGCGATCCTCTTCGTAGGCGAACACCCATTGCTTTTCCAGCTTGAGGATCAGCCAGAACAGGGTGGCCAAGCGCGCCGCGACGAAGCTGTCATCACAGGCGTAGTGGGTGACCTGCTCGCCGGTGAGGTCGCGCATGTCGCGGGCGCCGTACTGCGCCAGCAGATCCTTGTACTCGACCTGGTCGTACTTCAACCAGTGCCGGGCGTGCGCCTTCAAGCCCTGCTCCAGGTTCTCATCGACATAGCTGCCGAGCATCTGCGTGCAGACTGGGCCGTCGAGCTGGAAATTCAGGCACTGCTTGGTGACCTGTTCTTCGAACCGGGCGTTGTGCGCGACGAAGTCCAGGCGGGCGTCCTCGATGTCGACCAGCAGGTTGACCAGTTCGCCCTGGTCCAGGTTGTCGGTGTTCTTGTGCAGCACCGGCAAGTAGAAGGTGTGTTGCAGGTTGCTGCCGTAGGTGAACGACCCGCCGGTCAGGCGCTGCGACAGCACGTCGACGTAGCCACGGGCGGTGTCCGGCAGGGCTGCCGACCAGTCATGCCCGAGGCTGTCGTAGGTTTCATAGTCGAAGCTGGCCAGCGGGGTGTCGCGCAGGCCTTCGACGTAGGCGGCGTGTACCTGCGGCCAGTTCTCCGGCGTCACCAGGGTCATGGTCGGCATGTGCGGGGCGAAGTGTTCGAACAGGCTCGGGTCGCCAGCCAGGGTCAGCAGGTCCTGCACCTTGGTCGCGTCCGGTAGGCGCACGTACCACTCCGGCCGGATGATCGTGCGACCCTGCGCCCCATACAGCAGCTCCGGGTGCAGCCCGGCGAGGGTGTACATCAGGCGCCAGGTGCCGCGGCTCTCGTAGATTTTGCGCAGCACCTTGCAGCTGGTGGCTTCACACGCTTCCAGCAGAAAGGTGTAGTCGTTGCTGGCCACGCAGGCTTCCAGCTGCTCGATGCCGTCCCAGCCGTAGGTGTCGACCAGGAACTTGAACGCCACCGGCCCGACCTGCGGCACGCCGCCGTATTCGTCGGTCTTGTCCCCCACCAGGGACTTGTAGATCCGCACGTAGCGGGTTGGGTAGCCTTCGAAATCGTCCGCCGGGAGGTTCTTCACCAGCACGGTGGTGTTGTCGTCGTTGAGCTGGGACAGGTCGCGGTCGACCGTATGCACCAGCTTGAGCACTTCCGGGAACTGGCGGCAGAAGGCGCCAATCACGTCGTCCGCTTCCACGCCTTCGACGCGCACGTTGAAGGCGCCAGCGTAGGCCAGCAGTGCCTTGGCCATGTCGAACATCTTTTTCAGCTGGGCTTCGACCGCCGGGTCTTTCTCTTCGGCGTGACGCTTGGCCTTGTATTCCGCGAACAGGCTTTCGCGGAAGGTGTTGCCCCCATCCCACACCGCAATGATGTTGAGGGGGGAGAAATCAGACAGCAGGGGAATGATGTAGGTGTCCAGGAACCCGCGCAAACCGTAGCCGGCAGAGTTCACCGGCTTGTCAGTCAGGGGGCTGAGTTTTGCGTCGGGGTCAGTGCCCCGGTGGTAGGCGTGCAGCAGCAAGCCGCGCACATCGAGCAGAGCAAGTCCATTCAGTTTCATGTTGCACCCCGTTCCTCGGACGACAAGAGAGAGTGCCAGCGGGCAAACGCCCGCTGGCAAACCACAGCTAGCCGTGAGGCTTAGGAGTTCAATTCAACAAACTTGAAATCCCACGGGTAGAACGGGAACTTGGCGGCCGTGACCTTTTCGCCACGGATGAACAGGGTTTTGTAGCCGTTCGGGAGGCAGCCGGTGCGGCTCTGCATCTTGAACTTGTAGCCCGCCCAACGACCGATCGACATCGGCGATACCTGCACCACGACGGCGTCCCCTTCCAGCTCCTTGCATTCCCCGGCGTGGATCTTGTCGACCATGACAAAGAGTTCGGCGTATTCCTTCAGCTCGGGCTTCAGGTTTTCCGCACGCCACTCGGCCACCTTGGCCCCGGCTTCGGTTTCCACGTCGTTGAATTCCGCCTTGCTGTAGGCGAAGGTCACATCGGCGTCGTCGTCGTTGCCCACACGCATCGCCCATTTGGCGCGAGCCTGCAGGATGGTGCCGGTAAACCCTTCGGTCGCGGAAAACGACTTGGTGGTGCCGACCAGTTGGAATTCGCCATCCTTGAGCACGATGTTGGTGAAAGACGTGAAGTCAATGTGACCGCCGCCGAAGCCGGCGTCTTCCATTTCCTGCATGGCTTTCATCTGGCCGCCATTGCTGCGAGCCACAGGCGCATCGGCGCGAGGGGCGACAGCGTTGGAGGTAGAGGTGGGTTGAGCCGCAGGCTGCGCAGCCGGTTCAGGGTCCAGGACAGCCGGCTCATCCAACACGGAGGCCTCTTCCTGCAGGGTTTCGGAGTTTTGTGCGGCGCTCGCTTCTGCGGTTTCCACCGCGTCCTTGCTTACGGCGCTACCATCTTTGATCAGTGGCATTGTCATTCCCCTAGTCTTTGAACTTCAAAATGTCATTCAAATTGCGGCTGTACCGCCGCTTGTTATTCCAGTCCCCTGGAATTCGTGCCGTCGTCTTATGCGACGTTGTAAAAGTGCCGCAGGGTGCGAGGGTCGAGGGTCACTTGCCCGATGTCCCCGTCACGCTTGAGCATGTTGCGGATCGCGTTGGGCGCTAGGGTTTCCAGCGCCTTCAACACGTAAATGTTGCATTGCCAGAGCTGGCCCGGCCGGACCACACGGTCCATGGCCTGCTTGAATTCCCCCGGCGAGCCAGTCGGTTCGGCAAAGATCACCGTGTGACTGACCCCTTGAAAGTTGAAGCCCGCCCCGGCGGATCGTGGGTTGGCCACCAGCAGGCGGCAGGTCGGGTCGTGCAGAAACTTCTCGGTCATCGCCTTGCGCTGAGTCGGGGACAGGTCACCGTTCATGGTCGCCGGGTTCAGGTCGGCGAAGAACTCGGCGTACCGCGCCACGGTCTCGCGGAAGTTGACGAACAGGATCACCTTGGAATCCGCAGTGTGCGCCGTGGCCAGATCGCGGCAGGTGGCGAGCACCTGGTTGTCGACCTTGCTGCCCTCGGGCAGGAACAGTTCCGGGCAGGTGACGATCTGCAACGTCTTCTGGCGCAGTTCCTGTTCCTGCAGGGCGGAAAGAATGGTGCCGTCGCCGAAGTCGATGAAGCGCTCGATGGTGAGTCTGCGGTACACCTCGCGGTGTGCCGGGCTCAGCCTGACCGCTACTTCGGTGATGATTGGCTCTTTCAGGTCGCGCAGTTCCGGGATCTGGCTTTTCAGCACACGTCGGCAGCGGGCATACAGGTTGGCCGACAGCTCGGCGTGCCGCTGGTAGCCCACCAGTTCCTTGACCCGGCTGATGCGCTTGCCGCTGGTGGTGACTTTCGGCACCTTCAAGCGGATCAACTTGTAGCGGCAGTGCCGGCGGCAGAAGTGGTCGTAACTCAGGTACGCCCCAGGGCTCATGAAACTCAGCAGGGTGTAGCAGTCGGTCAGGTAGGTGTGCATCGCCGTGCCGGTCATGGGGAAGAACGCGGTGTCCGGCTGGGCCGGGTCGCCGACGTACTCACCAATGCGCTTGGCCAGCGTGCTTTCCGGCGCCTTCCACTTCTGGCTTTCGTCCGTGATCAGCACGTCGTAGCCCTTTTCCTTGAGCAGCTTGCACAGCTTCTGGTGGGCGAACAGCTCGTAACTCATGACCACCATTTCTGGCCAGCCTTCGTTGTCCCACTTCTCGATCAGCTTGGCGCGTTTGGCCGGTGGCTCATCGAGCACATGGACCCGCACGTACTTGTCGACGCCCTGGAACTCTTCGATCACCGACTCGGCGAACTGGTAGATCAGGGTGGCCAGCGTCAGCACCACAACCTTGTTGCCCAGCCCGATGTAGTGCAGGGCCGCACCCACCACGGGAATCGACTTGCCTGCACCGGTTTCGTCGAGCAGGCCGAACCACTGGTAATGCACGCACAGGCTCAGGCCTTCGACCTGCGACTGGAACGGGGTGTGCTTGAGCTGCACGAACGGGGCGAACGATGGGTACCGCTCGATGCCAGCGCGCTGGAAGTATTCAGCTAGTGTAGGAGCCGTCATAGCCACCTCCCCCGCCGAGCAGGCTGATGTCGATGTTCTTGCCCTGCATTTCTTTGAGGGACAGGTAGAGCATCGCACGGCCCCCGCCTAACCCGGCGTGTGGCGCGTATTTGATGAAGTAGGGTTCTTCGTTGATCAATTTGGTGAACTGCGCCCCGCTGCTGATCACTGGCGCGGTGCGTTCCTCGACGGTGCAGTAGCGGGTGTAGGCGGCGTGACCCAGCACCGGGTCGAGGATCAGGTACTCCGGTGTCACTGCGTAGTGTAGGCCTTCCACCAGATGCACGTAGCCCTGCCCCGCTTCCTGTGTGCTGCGCGAAATGGCCACGATGATCGCGAGCTTTTGCAGCACCAGGTCGATTTCGCTCTGCACATAACCCTGGTCCGGGGCATCGAAGCGGCCGATCACCGCGTCAATGATTGGCCCCAAAGTTTTCAGTGACTGGAACAGGTGCAGTTCCTCGCACACCGCCTGCAACAGCCACAGCCCGACCAGCACCACCTGCTGCGAGTAGCGCGGGCGGTCGTCCATTTCCCGGGGCAACAGGGCCGACGCCTTGTTCATCAGGGCTTCGATTTCCTCGGGCGTGGTGGTCAGGGACTTGGCCATGAGTGCCTTGCCGAGTCGGCGCAGGTGTTGACGCCCCTCGCTGGCCTTAAAGAACGGCTCGCGGCAGTTGCCACGCTTCTGCTTGGTCAGGTGTACGCGAATGCTGCGTTCCTGAATCGCGGGGATTTCAATCTCTTGCTCGGAAATCACCAGCAGCGGCGAGGACAGGGGGATGGCCACCGCTTCGGCGCCGGTGCGGCCCATGCCCCGGCCGAGCCGACCTTTCAAGGTGGACTCGGCGTTCCACGCCTGCTTGATCCGTTCGCCCACGTCCTTGTAGGCATGGCTGGTCATCTTGGATTTGTTGAATTCTTCGATGATCCGGGGAACCGTGGTGGTGCTCGACAGGTAGTCGAGCATCCCGTAGGGCGAGGTCGACGGGGCGCTGACCCCGGAGTCCTTGAGCATGTAGTCGGTGCCGTTGAGCCAGGTGACCAGGCCTGCGGTCTTCGACTTGCCGGAACCGGCGCTGCCCCACAGGCACAGGATCGGAAACTGGCTGTAGAGGTACATCAGGTGCGTCTTGAAATGCGCCGCGATGCTCCAGCCGATCATCATGCCGACTTCGTGCCTCTGGTTGATCCTGAGCAGGTTGTCCAACGTCTTGTCCACGTCCTGGTCCGCCCGTTCGGGCATGGTGGTGTGCGCGAGGTAAGGACGGGCCACCAGGTTGCCGAGAAACTGGTGGGTGCCGCGCACCTTGACCGTGTTCACCGACATATCGGGTTCGACATAGGTGAACAGCGGGATGTCATCGACGAAGTCCATGTGAACCCCGGCGGTGTAGACCTGGAAAATTTCTCCCACGTCCTGAGCCTCCCGGAAAATTGCGAGTTTGATTTTCTGAATCTCCAGATCGGACCCCTGAAACGTCAGGTCAGTGAGGCCTTCCAGCTCTTTCAGAAACGCCGAGCGGCTGGCGAAGGCCGCTTCTTTGAAAAGGATCTTGGCCAGCTCGTTGCCGTCCTTCATCACCGACATGCGGGTGCCGACCCGGCGCGGGGCGGTGCCGTCCTGCGGCACGTCAATGAACACGTCAATCGGCAGCATGGTGAAGTTGCTGATGCGGCGCTTGCCGTCGCCGAGGCGGATGTAATAACCGTCCGGTTCAACCACGGCGCACAGCCCGGCGTCCTGATCGCCGCCCTTGTTCGCCCCGGCCTCGATCGCGCAGCCTTCACACGGGCGCTTGCTGAGCAGGGCGCGGATCGCGTTGCAGCCAAAGCTGAACGTCGGGGTGTGCTCGACGTAGCGGATCTGCGCCTCGATGTGGTCGCGGCGCAACTTGGCGGTGTTGTACTTGCTCGACTTCGCGCTGCTGGCCAGCCGCGCCGCGAGGCTTTCGCTCACCGTCTGCGACACCCCGGCGCGCACGATGTACGCCGCCAGTTGGGTCGCGGCCTGGTTGTAGGACGCATCGGCTTTCAGGGAATCGCTGTCACACAGCATCTGGATGCAGGTCGGTACCGGCTCGCGGATCGCTTCCATGTCGGCGGATGACGCTATGATCACCAGCTTCGGCTTGGCGTTGACGCGCTTCTTGGCCTCTTCAAACATGGCCTTGAGTTCATGCACCACCAGCCCCTGCGGGTCGTCGACTTCCACCACGCGGGGCGCCTTCACCAGTTCGCGGTAGCCGTCCACCGTCAGCTGTTCTAGTTCCTCGGCGCTGACCGGCACCCGGTACTTACCGTCATGGCGTTGCAGGTTGACGATGCGGAAGCTGTTGCCCCGGCCGCTGCTGTACACGGAATAGTCGAGGCCGATCACGAACAGGTCGCGGGCCATTTCCTTGTAGATTTCCGGCAAGCGCAGGGTGAAGCGGCGGGCACCAAACAGGCTTTCGTTGACCAGGACGTGCAGGCCCTTGCTACCCGAGAGAAAGATTTCGATGCAGCCTTTCGGCACGCCCATGCGGGTCAGCTTGCCGATCAGTTCCTGCCCGCTGGCGATGGCCTGGGCCAGGTCATCCTTGCAGTCGATGTCGAAGTACAGCGGGCCACGGTAGCCGATCTTGTCGCGGTTGCGCGGCAGCTCGGCCTCGGTGCCATCGTTGACCATCTGGTTCAGGGCGAGGATGGTCAGTTTCTTCGCACCCTGCGCCTTGGCCAGCTCCACCGGGTTCTCTTCACCCTGGCTGGAGAGCAGAAACCAGGCGTCGTGTTCCGAACGCTGATAGTAATGGTACATGGCCCCGCCCCCGCTTACTTGCTGCCCTTGACTTTGCCCAGTTGCAATTGGTCGAGCAGGCGGTCGAACGCCCGGACAGGCACGGCGCGATAGCGCGGCGAGGTCTTTTCGGTGAGCCAACCGGACACGCTGTCACGGGCATAGCCGGTGAACCGAGCCAGGTCGACATGGGTGAGGTTGTGCTTTTCGATGATGTGACGGATGAACAAAAGGCGTTCGTCGTCAGTCAATTTTTCGCCGGTCGTAGGAAGGAAATGCGGATTCATTAAGCGCCCCGGTCAACCCCCCAAAACGGGAGGACAATGTGCCCAGCACAGAAGGTCGAGGGAAAAAAACGCCCGGTTTCCCGGGCGATAAAATTTGAGTGCCGTCCTTTCGCCTGGGCCGGTCACTCGCACGCTTACCCTCAAGACTCAAGTATTAACCACGTTCCCATTTCCTGCCGAAAACTCGTCTACAGGCCCCGGTTTTACTGGGTTTTCAACTCGCAACAGGGGGGACTCGGCGCCGCGCACTTCGGCCTCTTTTGCGAGCAGCGCCGCCTCGGTCGGGAAGGGTTGAATGGGGACCATGCGGGTGTTGGTCAGGCGTTGAATGGCCACCGGGCGTTTGTTGCTGCGGTAGCGAATTCCGTTCTCGTCGACGGTCGGACGGAACAGGCGATAGTCCGCTTCCTGCACACCCCTGGCCCTCAAATGCTTGCGCAAATTGAACAGCGATGGGTTGTTCGGCAGGCTGATCAGGAACAGGTCGCCGGGAACACACTGGTTGTACCGCAGCGCGACGGAGTCGTAGAGGATGGTGGCGGGCTGGCCATGCGAGCCCTTCACCCGACCTTGGCTGGTCACGGTCTCAAACGCCATGGTGCCTTGCTTGATAATCTTGAAGTGAGTGTCGTCTTTTGACCACTCGGTCAGGGGAGTGCGCCTTTTGGTCATAGCTGCTTCCTGGTGGTATGAGCGACGGTGATCCTCCGTCGCATACCTTTCAGCTTAGCCGGTAAAACCCTGACATCGGCAGGGTCAGCAAGGGTTTGAATACCTCCGGCGAACCTTGCTCATCCACCGCTGGCACCACACGCAGGGTGTCGCAGTCCATTCTAAATTCCAGCGACTGCCACGGCCCTTTGGGGGGGCCGAGCCGACTGACTCGGACCTGCAACACTTCCTCCCCCTGGTCACCGATGGCGAAGAACTGGAAGCGTGCGGCGTCGTCGACCGGGTGCCCTTCCTGTTCGGCCCACTGGACGATCGCCTTGGCGCAGCGGCCCGCGAGGACACGCAGCGCAGCGAGCGGTTGGACCGAGCTGTCACGGCAGGGGTCAAACTTTCGGTACCGGGCGACAACCCGTTCCAGCGGGCTGCGGGGATCGCGGCACACAGGCGGCGGGAGTCCACGCTTGGCACGGTGGTTCGCAAGGCTCAGGACATTACTTTGGCTCATCATGGTGGTATTCCTTTTCAGGTGGGTTTAACAACCGCAAGACCCAGTGCTCTTTGAACAGCTGCTTGCGGGTGGTGGGGTCGGGATCGACCGTGACGCCGGGTTGCGGGGCGAGGAACTGAATGCGTTCCAGCGGGACCGCGTTGGGGTGTTCCAGTTTCAGCACGGGCCGGGGCAGCCCGAGCAGCGGGCTTCGTTCCTGCAGGTAGGCGGCTCGTTGAAACGGGTCCTCCAGCTGCACGGCCAGTTGTTCCAGTTCGTACTCGTTGTAGTCGCTGGCGAGGAACCACAGCACCGTCCAGCTCTCACCTGGTAGAGCCAGTCCGAGCAGGTCGGTGGCGCAGTACAGGGCGAACTCGGCTTCCTCGGGCTCCAGCAGCACCCCCTCTGGCCAAGTCTTGTCGATTTCCGAGAGGGGGAACAGCGCACCCGACCAGCTGCTGCGAGCCATGGCGCGCAAGGTGTAGGCAGCCCAGCGGTCACCGGTGAAACCCAGCGCCAGGGTCCACACGCCCGGCTCCAGTTCCGACAGGCCCACCGATTGCAAACGGCGCAGGGCTTCCGAGCGCATCCAATACGTCAGGAAGGTTTCCCCGGCGTCCCCGGGTTTGACTTCGATCCACTCATCCCCGTCGCCGTCCTGCGGCTCGATCTTGAAGGCCCGGCACGGTGAATGGTCATAGGTAAGCGCCGCGAGCCGTTGTTCCTGCTCGCGGATCTGTTCAGGGGTCATATCAAAGTTCCTCAATGAGTACGGGCACTTCCAGCAAGCGGTCAACGCTAAAGCTGCGCAAGCCCTGGGCTTCGGTGTCCCACACCAGCAGGTTGCCCGCAGGCATCGGCCGCCCCGGTTTCGCCTCGGCGTCAACCGGTGGCGGGGGTGGCATGCGGGAGGGGTGGAGGGTCGCGAGCAGGGTGCGCTCGCTGTTGTCGGCTTTCAGAAAAACTATGCGGGTCACGCCTTTTTCCAGCAGCGCACGCAGTTCTTGAATGTGCATCGGGCACCTCTTCTCGGGCGTCTTAGATCACCTGAGAGTAGCCGAGAGGTTTGGAATTCTGGATTCCCTGCCACACTTAGAGGGGGCTTGTGCCCTTCCCTCTTTTCAGCTGAGCCCGTTGCGGGCCTGGAGAACGCCGTGAGCAACCCCCCTACCCCTGTCCCAGCGAAGAAGGTCAAGCCTTGGCCGGAAGCGCACGCCACCAACGGCGCGTGGGAGAGTAATTCGAACACTGGCCGGGCGCAGACCTGCATCCAGTTCCTGCAGGCCCACGGTTTCCTCAATGACCATCAGGCCGATGCGCTGCGCACGCAGGTAACGGAACGCAGCGCCGCCACCGACTAGTCCGCGCCGAGCTGCGCCCGCAGCTCCTTGATCGCTTCCTTCGCGTTGGGGTGACGTTGGGCCAACAGGTCCAGCGTCTCCCCGATGGCGTTGCTGCTGATGCGTTCCTGAATGGACAGCTCGCGTTCCGTGGCCTGCAACATCGACCACATCAGCGTCTGCCGGTCCATCCACCACTCCATCGCCACCAGGCATTCCGAGTTCATGCTGCGTAAATGCACGCGGGCGTAGCGCGCCATGCGGTGGCGCATGTCGTCCGGCATGCGCACCACGAACTTGTCTGCTGTCCGGGAGTCACCACCGCCGTAGTTGGTACGCGGGATCGGCACCGGCACTTCCTTGGGCAGCACCTGGAAGAACGATTGCGACGCAGGTTCTGGCCTCTGCAACGCGGCACGGGCACGGGTCAGCAGGCTATCAATGTCACTCAAAACCAAGTCTCCACGATGTCGGGGGCGTCACAGTCCGCTCTGCCCATAGGGTACAAACCAAAGGGCAGCAGGGCGCGCACGCCCTCCAGGGTTGTCGCTGAAACGGTTTCCCCGGTCGGCACCACCTGCCCCGCGATCGCCAGCGCTTTGTGGGCGATGTATATCTCGGGGTGGTTGGCCGGGCGTAGGTACACCGTCCACATGGCCAAGTAGCGATCCGCTCCCATTCATGCGCCCCTCAGAGAAAAGTGCAGGGGCGCCAGGTCGGCGCCCGCTTCGGTTTGGGGAAGCGCAGGTAGCGGTCATGCAGGCGCAGAGCATCGTAGCGCTGCATGCGCAAGACGTAAGCCTGCACCACCTCGACCATGTCCTTGTGCCCGGCTTCCGCTTCGGCCCAGGTGCAATAGCGCATCTGTTCTTCGTTGAGAAACCCGCCGCCGAAGACCATGGTTTCAAACAACACTGGCGGGTGGTTGGGGCCGTACCAGTTGTGGTCAATGCTGAGAAACACCGTGCTGATCCACACCTTGCCAACATAGTCTGCGGCTACCCGGCGGACCTCCCGCGACGTTTCATACCACTTGGCCCACTCCATCAGGTCGCGGACCTTCACGGGCGTGTGACCGTCCAGGATGTACTTGTCGTCGACGAACATCAGCCGCGTTTCATCCAGGTCAGGACCGTCTCTAGCCCGTACTGTTCAGTCCACGCCAAGAGAGTCTTGTGATCGCGGCGTCTGGACATCACGGTTTCCCCGGTGTGCGGGTTGGTCCAGAGCTTGTCCTTATGGGCGTCGTACCCGGCCTTCACTCTGCTGGCTCTGCCTGTTTTAGTCAGGGCCGGGGTTTTTACTTCCGCTTCCTTGGCGGCCCCATACTGCGCTTCAAGGAAGCCGTACAGCTTCGCTTTGCTGAACGAATGCTTGGTCAGCAAGGCCTCTAACTCAGAACTGAACTCTAACTCCCGCTTCAACTCCGGGTCGTTCTTGAGTTCTTCAAGGGCGGTAACTTGTTTCGCTAGCGCTAATTCCGCCGCAGTGTACAGGGCAATTTTCTCAAACATCATAACTTCCTTAGTATTGAATTAGCGCCGGACTTATTCTTGCAGCCAAGTATGCACGACAACTTCGCCGTACTTTTCTGCCCACTCCCTGTACTTAGAATGGCTAAGACGTTTGATCGTCAGGCGCTCTCCGGTGTGCGGGTTAAGAAAAGTCTTGGCTGGCTCGCGATTGACCACCTTGCGCTTGCCGCCCGTGGCTTTACCTTCTGCTGGCCGAGGCTCCACACCTAAGAGGGCCGCCACCGTTTCGCGGCTAACATCGAAGTCTTCCATCAGACGAGTTAATGCAGCTTCGAACTCTAACTCGCGCTTGAGCGCGATGTCGTTTTTAAGTGCTTCAAAAGCCGCGAGTTGTTTGCCCAGCTCTAGTTCCGCAGCGCGGAACTCTGCAATTTTAGACATGACCGATTCCTTACTACTCAAATAAAACGGGCTGCCAATACGGCAGCCCGGCGCAGGGTGTGTGACCTAAGCCCGGTGTTCGCAGACTTCTTCTTTGATGCTGATCTGGATCGTGGAAAGCACCGTGAAGCCGTAGCTACGCGCCTTGCGGCCCGCTGCCAGTTCGGCTTCCAACTGGCTGCCCTGGAGTTCTTCGTGGAAGAACGGCAGTTCCAGACCGTCCGGTCGGCGGATGCGCAACAGCACTTCGACGCGACGTTTGAGGACACTGAATTCAACGCGGGGCTTAACTGGAACCGGAACGCTAGGCTTAGCAATTAGCGGCTTGATAGCAGCTTTAGCTTTAGGTTTCGGTGGGGGGACGGCAGAGGATATAACGGTGTCGATGCCTAACGCTAAGCGCATCTGTTGCTCAAGCTCATCACGCTCGGCTTGCTGCTTAGCGGCTGGCGTTAGCTGCTGATCAGGGGCGGTGAAGGAAAAAATTAACTCTTCTAAGGGGGCATCACGGAGAGCGGCTAACTCCCGTTCCTGCGCTTCACGTAGGCGGCGAGCTTCTTTTTTCTTTGAGACGAAGTGCTGGTGTTTAGGGGTAGGTTCTTCAACGTAGGCAGCTAACATCGCCTGTATTTGAGAGTCCATTTCCGCCAGCTTACTAAATCCTGATCCCGCATTTAAAGCCATTCGTTGGCTCCTAATTGTAATGTTGCCAGTCAGTCCGTGGGTTGTAAGGTGCCTATCATTTAAAAGAATATCAAGCCCTTGACAACAAAATGCTATCAACCTCGCGCAATGGAAAACCTCGGCTACACTACGCCGAAAATTTCCCACCCTGTTGGGTTAACTCACAGCAGTGCGAGCGAGCTACCACTTAGGTCCCATTCCTGCGCAGCCCACAACAGCACGTCTTTCATGGGCAGGCCGGTCTGTTCCGCCACCGGGCGGTAGCGTTCGAACAGGGTCTGTGCGCCCGCTTCCCGAAAGTGAAACTCGGTGCCGGCACCGCGGTTGTACAGCACCGAGGGCAGCATAAAGTCGATGTCCAGGTACTGCCCTTCCCCGCGAGCTTTTCGACAGGCGGTGAGGATCTGCGTGGCCAACGGTGCGTTCATGGCTGGTCCTCGATCGGCGGGATTTCGTCGTCGCAGCATTCACACTGCAACGGTTCTGAGTACCGCAGCTCCGTGGCCACCACCCGGAGCAGGTAACTTTCCGGGTGGCGCAGGCCGTAGAGCAGATCGCGCAGCAGCACGCGCATGCAGCGCCGACAGATCGCCCGGCCTTCGTCGGTGATGCAGACGAAGCGCCGGCCTTCCACGGCGTCCTCCAGAAAGCGCAGCGTGGCGCGCAGCTGGTGCCCGTCGCTGATCTGGTAGAACACGTCACGGTAACCGGTGCGCAGGCGCTTGCCGGTGCGCCGGTCGTACAGATCGCCGTGGACCTCTTCGTAGTGCCCTGGCTGTGGAAACAGGTCGAGCTGGTTACGCGACGGATACCCCATGACCTGCCCCCTCGGCGTCCATGAACGCTTCTATGAAGACTTGAGCCGCTTGCGCGTTGACGGCATTGCCATAGCCGCGCAGGCGTCCCACTCGGCCGGGTATCCCATGAGCCAGCGGGAATGTTCCGGCCTCAACTGGCCGCCACTTTCCATCCCGGCAGCCGAGCCAGTCAGCAGTTCGCCAGAAGCCGTTAACCGGGCCGGGGTGCAGAGGTACGCCTGCCTCGGGAGCTGGTCGTTCCGTTCCCGGCCGTCCCGGGTGGCCACCATGCCCGGGGTGTCCTTGTGGTCCCGGGTGGTCGGCGTGGTCCAGCCGCACAGGTGATACGACACGACTTCCACCGTCTTGCGGGAGCTGTCGTTGTTCCCCGCTGCGTTGTTGCCGTTCTGCGCTGGCGTCCCGGCCATCGGCGTCGGCCAGCCCGCGAGCTGGGTGCAAGTGTGCAAGGCCATCCCGCCCTGCTTGTTCGCCGAGTTCCCCGGGCCGTTGGTGTCCGAGGTCTTGGGTGTCGGCCAGCCTGTCAGCGTTACCGCTGCCGCCAAGTCCGGCCCGTGATTGCGCATAGCTTCCCGCAGACCACCCTCGGGTGAACGCACTCCCTTGTCGGCCAGGCTGGCTGTTGGCGTAGGCCACCCAGTACAGTCGGTCACGAATGTGCGGCGCACCGACCCCCGCAGACGGGAACGGGACGGCCCCAAAGGCGTAATCCAGGGCTTCCAGGTTAGCGTGTACAAGGTCGACCCAAGGGTCGACAGCCTTGCTCGCAACTTGCTCTCCAAAAACGACTGAAGGCTTTGACTGCTCGATGAGCCAGGCAAAACTTGGCCAGAGGTGTCTTGGGTCCTCAAACCCCGCTCCAATGCCTGCCGCGGAGAAAGGCTGACACGGACAAGATCCAGTCCAAACAGCCCGGTCATCAGGCCATCCGGCGGCACGCAGGGCATAAGACCAGCCGCCAAGGCCGGCGAAGAAATGGCACTGGGTGAAGCCGAACAGGTCACGGGGTTCGACATCCTCGATACTCCTTTCATCCACGATGCCGGGGGCGATCAGGCCCTCGGCGATCAGGTTGCGCAGCCATTGCGCAGCGTAAGGGTCAATCTCGTTGTAATACGCGGCCACGGGTCACCCCCACTTCTGCAATTGGACCGAAATGACTTGGTCCGTGGGGTAGTGCTGGGCCAGCCAGAGATAGGCCGCGTCGTAGTCGGCCGCCAACACCGGCACCTGCCAGCGCCACCCGTTGGGCTGTTCCAGGGTGACCAGGTAATAGTTATGCCGCAGGGCGAAGTGCTTCGCCCACCAGGCTTCCAGACACGACTTGGCTTGCAGAATCCAGAACATGCCCAGCCCTCATGCGTTGGCCAGCAGCTCATTGATTCGTTCAACCAGCACGGTGGTGGACACCTGCTTGCGCGAGCCCTTCACCAGCTTCACCTGGATCAGGTTGCACAGCTGGCGCAGCAGCGGTTCGACGCTGCCATAGGTGCGTTCCAGGCGGCGGGTCAGCGAGGTTTCCGGGAATTGCCAGTCGGTGTACTCGCGGCCGTTGACCAGGCGCATGGTCGGCGGCAGGGGCGGCCATACCGCTTCCTGCGCCTGACTCTCGGCGTTGTAGACCTTCGGGGTGTACGCCGCGCTCACGCTGCGCGGCATCATTGAGCCTTCGGCATCCCGGCCGCCGCCTTCAAACCCGGGCAGGGCCACGATGCTGTACGTCAGTTCACGATGTTTGACCTGCACGGCCACCGCCAGAATCTCGGTTCCGCACGGCAAGGTGCGCCGCAGGGTGCGCAGGGTCAACGGCGTGGCCGTGCCTGCTTTAGGGGTGGCGGGGGAGGAATTGACGGGGGGTTCCATGCAAACCAATGGATTCATCATGAACATGTCAGGCTCCGAGGCTGATCATTCAGCCGTTTAGTTATGTCCTAGTGCAGCTGGTGAATCGTGACGCTGTCTGCCAGCCCATCGGTCGCCCACAAAGCGACCGGGCAGGATTGAACCTTCGGGTCAAACAACCCGAACAGGATTCGTGGGTCCACAGGGGGTGCGCCGTTCTGCAGGCGGTAGCCGGTAAGCGCGGCCAGCACAGCAGGGAAATCGGCGCATTGGATTACGGTTTCGGTGAAGGCTACACAGCCTGTGTCGACCTGCCACCGCTTCTTACTGACTACATGCACGTCGATTCTCCGATCAACTTGCGCCCTAGTCATTTAACGATAGTCGGGGTTCCCAAACCCGATGTTAGAAACCCGAAAATCTGATTGCAGATTGCCATTTGTGAATTGTGAACTGTGAATTCACGGTCAATCGTACTCCTTGACCTGGAACCGGTAGTTGCTGTCTTCGGGGCCGCCTGAGCCCTCGCGCTTGCCTGCCTTGATCCGGGTCACGGCCTCGTCCAGGGCGTCATCCAGGTCACTCTCTTCCTCGCCTTCCAGCTCGATGGTGATGCTGCGTTTCAGGGTCATGGTGTCATTCCTTCTCAGGTGGTGGGGGTACTTCGCCATGCACAGTGGCCCAGCAGTCGAGCAGCAGTTCGGCGACTCGTAGCGGGTACCGGCTTTGCATGATCTTGCGTACACCAGGGCGATCAGCGACCGGCAACTGGTTCACGATGTTGCGGGCCACCGCACGCACGGCGGCGTCGGTCTTGTGGATGCGGGCGGCGAGGACGATCAGCAGCACGGCGTCGACCGCGTTGTACCGGGCGGCCATCAGCTGAGCCCCACGGTTTGCATGGTCTTGCTGCGCACGCGCTGGGGTTCGATCCGGTAGGTGACCAGCGGGTTCTTGGCGCGCTGCTTACGCAGGCAGGCGTCCGCTTCGTCGCGGTCAAAGGTGCTGAGCAGGGACACCCAGCCGTGACCGACGTAGAGGCCCTGCACATGGTAAAGGTCGTAGGTGATGCGGCGGGACGGACGGGGGGAACGCATGGGGGCTTCCTTGTTCTTGGAATTCTCCCCACACATTGCCTTGGTTGCAGGTGGCCAGCAACTGCGAGTTAAAGCCCCCCGTAGCCGTCTTTTTCCAGCGCGACCTTGATCAGCCCGCTGATGGTTTTCGGCCCGGCGGCGGTGTCCTTGTTCGACAGGCGGCGGGTTTCCAGTTCACGGATCATCGACTTCGGCAAGCTGATGGTGATCGAGGCCGGGACATCTTTCTCGCCGTCCCCCGCCACACCCGCCAAGCGTTTGGCCAAGTCCCCAGCGATCTGCGCTTGGCTTTTCTCTGCCTCTGCCTTACCCATAAAACACCTCGTCCAGTAGTTCGTTGATTTCTTCTTTGGCTTTGTTGCTGCCGCACTCCAGCACCGACAGCCCCTTTTTCATGCTGCTTTTGTAGATTTTGCGGTAGCGCCCGACGCTGTTCAGCACCTCAAACTCGGGGTACGGCAGCAGGGCTTCAAGGAATTCCGCACGCTCGATGACCCTGCCTTGGGCGTGGGTTTCGCCGAACGTCTGATAGATCAGGACGCGCAGTTTCGGGTTCGACGGCGAAATCTCGGCGTACTGCTTGCGCAGGCGCTTGAGCGTGTCGGTGTCCAGTTCACTGCATTGCAGCGGGCAGATGACTATGTCCGCCACGCACATCGACGTGATCAGTTCCGTGCTGTTGTGCCCGGCCACGTCGATCAGCACATGCTCGTACTTGTCGGCCAGGTTGGCGACGGCGTTCACCAGGTTGCCGTACTTCTGCGCGTGCGGGACCACCGGCTGGTGTTCGGCGGCTGCCCGGTTGCCGTGCCAGAGGTGACAACTGCCCTGCCCATCACCATCGAGCACGACCACGTCCTTGCCTCTAATCGTCAGACCGATCGCGAGGTTCATGCAGGTGGTCGTCTTGCCCACCCCACCCTTGTTGCTGCCCACGACAACTTTCATAAAATTGGCCCTCACCAGTTTTAAAACCCGTTGGTACACAGTACCGCTGGTGAGCCTAGCGTCCGCGCCATGAATACGCAATTCATGTATGTGAATTCATGGAAAGTGGCGTCTGTCGGCAGGCTTTGCTCGGCGGGACAGGGTGATCTAGAGTTCTAGCGAGGGGCAAAGGTGCTGCCGGACGAATTCTCCCCATAAGCCGGCACTCACGCAGAACGGACGGGGTTGCGTCTACCGCGCTGAAAGATGCGCGATTAGCCAGAGCGGACAGACACGGCCTTTGCCCCTCCCCTCACCCCTTCGGGAAAAAGTCGCGGATGTCCGCGTGCATCGACCCGAGCGTCATCATGAACAGCGCCGCGTCGACGCCGTGCAGGTTGAGCGACGGCACTAGGCTGTTCTGCGGGGCGATCGCCGTGGAGCAGAAGAACGGGTCGTCGGCCATGTTGAAGTGCAACCGGCAGGCCAGCGGCCGAACCTCGTAGATCGAGCAGCGCCCACCCTTCAAGAAGGTGCAGGGCACGCCAAAGTATTTGTCCTGGATGGCCACGACATCCGCCGGAAACGCGCCGGTCTTCACCGGCTTGCGCCCGATCACTTCGCCGATGCGCCGCGCTTCGACATCCGACATCAGCACGGCGATGTTGCAGCAATGACTACAGCCCTTGCGGCAGGCGGTGAACGGCAGGATTTCTTCGCTGGCCTCATCCACCAGCTTGACCAGCTTGTTGTAACGAATGCGCTGGCTCAGTGGCAGTCGCGCTATCTCCATCGCTTCATCGCCGAGGCGGCCCGCTGCGGCGGTCTTGGCGTTCAGGCGGGCGACGTTGACTTGGGCTTGGGCCTCGGCCTGCTCGCGCAGGGCGGGCAGTTGCTCAACCGGGATCAGGGTCGCAGGGTCGGGGCGTTTCATGCCTTGTCCTCCACCCACCAGACGCTCTCGATTTCCAGCAGCGGGTCACCGTGGCGCGGGTGCCCTTCCTCCATCTTGCCGGTGGCTTTGCTGCGGTACGGCGGGTTATCGAAGCGGGTCAGCGTGACACCGGCCACCCCGTTGGCTTCCAGCAAGCCCTTGGCCTGGCGCAGGCGGCTGGCCTGTTCCTCCCGGGGCAGCCCGGTGGGCGCTTCCAGGTACACGGTGCAGAAGTGCCCGCCGTGGCGGCGGGTGTCGATGGTCAGGCCCAGGTGTTCGGCCTCGCGTCTTATTTCAGCGACGACTTCAGCGTCAGTCAGAGACATGGCAGTTTCTCTCAGGGGTAAGGGGCGGCGGGGTAAACCGGCAGTTTACCAGCCGCGTCCGGGGTGGGTGGAACAACTGTCGAGCGGTCAGGCCGTGGCCTGTAGCGCGGGCGGGCTGGTGTTCTGGAACGGCTTTTCCCAGGTGCCGAAGGTCAGGTCGATGTAATGCCCCACGTCGAAGTAGTCGGTCATGGGGTCGCTGTTGTCGTGGTTGTCGTGGTTCATCGCGTCGATGATCTTGCCAACCTGCTCGCGCAGGGCTTCGTCTTTGATGTGGTCCTTGTACCAACAGGTGTTGACGTTGTAGTAGGTCTCGTTGCGCAGGGGCTGGCCCATCAGGCCCAGTACGTCGACCGGCGCGGAATACACGGTGCAGATCAGCGTGCTGTGGTGCCGCACCCTCAGGCTGTACTTCCAGTCTTTGGGGATCACCTCTTTCAGCAGTTTGGCGATTTCGGCTTTGTGCGCCTGGCTCATGTAGGCCATGACGTTCTCCTTTGTACGGGCGTGAGCGGGCCTGCCGGGATGGTTGGCTGGCCCGCGGGGGTGGGGTTTCAGGGGTGTGGGGCGTCAGGCTTTCTTGTAGTAGCGTTCCGCGTCCGTCTCTTTCAACTTGTAGCGCTTGCCCTCGGCGTTCTCGATGATCCACGGGTATTCCGAACTGCGGCTGTTGTACTTGACCAGGCGGCTGACGCCGATGCGCGGGATGTCAGGGCGCAGGGCCGGGTCGAGGCCGTACATCGTGGCGTACTGGATCGCCATGGTTTCTTCCATGCTCATCTTGCCCTTCACCTGGAATTCCACCTTGAGCGAGCAGGAACCCTCGGAAAAGCTGATGTTGCCCGGCTTGACCTCGATCATCGGGTCAAGGTCTTTGAGCGCCACGTCCACCATGGCGCGCAGCAGTTTCAGGTTGGCCTTGTTGAAGCCGTCTTTGAATGCGGAAGTGTCTGACATGGTGTTTCTCCTTTCTACAGGCAGGGGTGGGCCTGCCGGGGTGTTGGCTGGCCCATAAGGTTGGGGGTTTACGGGGTGCGGCGGGGGTTACTCGGGGTTAGCCAGATCCACCTTTGTGGTCTCGCCGGTGAGGGAGTCAACCACGGTGAACACGCAGGCGGTGTCCGGTTCGCCTAAGCGGATGCGCGACTGGAAGTAAGCGTCCGCCGCGTCCTGCGCCGCCATCCTTGGGTTGTCGGCTTCCTGGTCCACTTCCCAGCGCACCACGTACTCTGGAACGGTGCGGCAGTCGTCCGCGTCGAGGTTGAAGAACCAGGCGTTGGCGCTGTGGCCACAGTCCTGACAGGTCATGGGGGATTCCGCGTCAAACTCATGGTCGCCGTCGATTTCGGTTTCGAAGTTGTCCGCAGATTGAATCAGGTTGGCGGTGGTCATGATGGCCACCTGCAAGCTGGTTGATTTGCATTTTGGGCATTGCCACATGGTTGCGATCCTCTAGGGGTGGGTTAGTTACTGGCGCGCTCGGCGAACCAGGCTTGCGCCGCCGGTTCGCATTCTTCCAGGGTGTCGACGGCGCCGACGTAGTCCAGACATTCCTCGCTGGCGAACAGCTCATAGACCGGCACGGTGGGGTCGTACACGGCCCACACCTCCAGCCCGTTCTTGCGGCCGTCCGTGGCAATCAGGATTGGCTTGTTCATGCCGAGTCCTCCGGCAGTTTGATCAGCAGGGTCACGCCGTGGCGGCTGCCGCCGAGCCCGGAACGGCACAGCTCGCATTCCTGCCAGCTGAACTCGTCGTTGCCGTAGCCTTCGGGGTCGTCCTCGGTCGGGGCGACCCCACAGTTGAAGTGGGCGTCTTTGCCGTCCACTTCCCGGGCGATCGCCTCGGTAAACTCGCTCTCCTGGCGATCCTCGGGCACATCGCCGTTGGCGATGTACAGCAGGCAGTCTTGGCAGACGCTGTATTCGATGGTGTCGAAGTTCATGGTTGACCCCTCCAGGCCAAGTATCTGGCTTTCTGTTCGTCGCTGAGCCAGTGGCCCCGGTCCAGCTTGTCGACCCACACATCCCCGTCCGCGTCCACGCTGGCGGTGATGCAGTTGAACCATTCGCAGATCCCGTCCTCGTCGTCCGGGGTGATGGTCACCTCAACCAGCGCGTCAAACTGCGCCTGCTGGTCGCCTTCCCAGTCAGACATTTCAGAGCGCCAGTTGTCCTCAGTGTCGACCGAGCCGGTGGCGGTGTTCATCAGGTAACGGGTCATGTCACACCTCGCTGAGTGGGCCGATCCAGTAGCCCTTGACGGTGACGCTGCCCTTCTCTTGCAGTTCCTTCGTCGCCGCGTCGGCCCTGGCGATGTGCGCCGGGGTCCCGCCGCCCTCGATCTGCAACAGCGTCAGGTTGAGGGCGTGCTTCTTGACGCAGCCGATCTTGCCGTTGGGTCTACGCATCCCGTAATACTCAACGCCTTTGTCCGCATCGGGGACCTCGTAGGCGTCGACGCAGATTTGCGACGACTTGACCTTGATTTCGATGCACAGCAGGTTGGGGATTTCCAAGTAGCGCTGCAAATCGGAGAGGGGCATGTGCTCGCCGAAGTCATCGCCGCCGAACTTGGCGTGGCAGGTGTCATACCAGTCTTCATCCTTGCTCGGGTCGCAGCCCGGGAAGTAGATAATGCACTTCGGCGCCGGGTCCATGCCCAGGGACATTCCGAGGTAGGCGCCCTGATCCTTGGCGATGAACCACTGGTCTTGCTTGTGCTCGATGCCGAAATCAACCAGCTGTTGAACCTGACGTTTGGACAATTCAATGGAGTGCATGACGGTTACCTTCTTAGGGTTGGGGGGGTGTTACGGGGGTTATCGGCACCCTGATGGGTGGGGTTACAGGTTAGCGGCGCCCTTGACGATGCGAATGTTCGCTTCGCGGATGATCCGGCACAGCGCCTCTTCGTGGTCGCTGCCGTCGAATTCCTGGTCGATCTTTTCGAACACGGCGTTGGCCATGTCCATGATCTCGGTCATTTCGTTGGTGTCGCCTACCAGGGGGATGTCGAGCAGGTCCACCCACGCCACCGTCTGCCCGCCGATCCGCAAGCCGAGGATGCCCCGGATCGGCTTCTTGGTGGTGTCCGGGGTGTAGCAGCCGGACGGGTCAGTGATCCACAGTTCGCGGCCGTCGTCGGTGTCCACGCACAGGGCCTCACAGCCGCCGCCGGTGTCGATGACCACGAAACCGTAGTCTTTCACCGGGTCCGCTTCGAAGCGTCCGCACTCGCTGATGAAGGGGTTGCGGCACTCGTCGCCTTCATGGATGAAGGCCAGCAGGTACGGGCTGTAGGCCACGCTTTCCGGCTGTTCGAACAGGTACATGCGGCCGTAGTTGGGAGTGATCAGTTTCGGGATGGAGTTTTTCATGGGGTTATTCCTGTTCAGCGATGCGTTTGAGTTCGTCCAGGGTTACTTGCTCCAGCCACTCCGGGCCGAAGTGATTGCGCAGGTATTGCAGGTGGCCACCGTCCGCGCCGTCTTTCGGGTAGCTGGCGCGGTACCAGCAGCGGTGCAGTTCCGCCTTCCACTTGCCGCCCTCACGGTTGGCGAAGACCAGCACGGCGGCGGCCTGTTCTTTGGTCGGCCGCCGCCCGAAGGCGACCACGGGCGGCGGGGCTTTCGGCGCGTAGTCGGGGAACGACTGGCGGGCGAACTTCTGCACGTCCGGCGGCAGGTCGTCCCACTTCACCCGTTTGCCCAGGTGCGGGCCTGGTGTGGCCGCGCCGTGCTGGCCGAAGCCTTGCGGATGGAACGGGTGCTCACTGGCGCCGATGCTGTTGAAGGTGCCGTCGCGCTCGCGTTCTTCCTTGGCCCAGCGCGGCGGGACCACGGTGTAGCGATCCCAGGTCCCGCCGCCGTTGTCGTAGCAGCGCAGGACGGTGCCGTAGCGTTCGAAGATGGTCATGGTCAGTCCTCTTCGGGGTGGGTTACAGACAGCTCCCACCAGCCGCGCCACATCACGCCGCCGAGGTCTTCCAGCAGTTCGCCTTCGTTGAAGCCCTCGCTGGCCAGCTGGATTGCCCGGGTAAACCCGGCTTCTTCCAGACATTCCCAGTGGCTCTTGGGTGGGTCGCTGGCGTCTTCCGGGTGCTGCCAGCGCAGGGTGATGGTGTATTTGCTTTCGTAGGCCATGGTCAGTTCTCCAGGGCGAAGCGTGGCAGGAAGTGGCCGGTCAACCGGCCGGTGGTGCGGTCGATGTGATCGCGGATGCCGCAGGCGTCATGCAGGAAGTTGAAATTGTTGGAGGAATAGAGCGCCACCAGATCCAGCGGGCAGCCGTTGGCGTGGCAGGCGGTGAAGTCCATGGAGGCTTCCTGCCAATCGGCCTTGGGGTAGAACGCGCAATAGCGCCGGGTGATGTCATGCAGCAGCTTGGCGTCCCCCTCGGTGACCTCGAAATTGACGGTCATGGCTTGTTCGCTCCCACAGGGGCCGAGGCAGGGGCCAGCCCGGCTTCGGCTTCCTTGGCCAAGGCGCGCAGCACGTCGACCGGCTTGGTGTAGATCGAGGTCGGCGAGCCGCTGGCGATCAGGTCGGCCTTGCTGCGGGCGCCTTCGGCGATGTCGCGCAGGCGTTTCTCCAGATCCGCGATCCGGGCCGGAGTGGCCAGCCGATCAAGGCGAAACGATGCCTCGGGAAAGCGTTGTTTCTCGGCAGCCAGCACGCTGCGCGCCTCGGCTTCGGTGTACAGCGGGACCAGCACCGGGTCGGTGGTCAGGGGCAGCGGCCCCTCGTCGTCTTCGTCGCTGCGCTGTTGCAACCAAGTGGGGCGCGGCAAGCCGTACAGCGCAATGGCGTACTCCCGGGGTAGGGTGTTATGGGTCGGCCCGGTGTCCTCGTCGTCGACCAACTCGTCCACGAAGGCGCCGGTGGTAACGCTCAGGCCGTGATTGAGTGCTTCGTAGACCGCGCCGCCGTTGGGCGCCGGATGGCTGCCCAGCAGTTGCAGCGCTTGTTTGGCCGCCTCGCGCAGCTCGGCCAGGTTGTCCGCGTCGAGGCGCACGTAGTTGATGGTGTCAGTCATGGTTTGTTCGCTCCTACAGTTAGGGTTTGGCTCATCGTGGTATCTCCTTGTACAGGGTGTCATGGGTATGGCCCACCGGCCGGTAGCCCCGGCGCAGCAGGAAGGGCATCAGGTGTGGGTTGATCACGTTCTCGGCCACCACCGCCTGCAGGCCGAGGGCGTCGGCGCGGCCTTCCAGTCTGCTCAGCAAGGTGCTGAACAGGCCCTGGCGCTGCGCCGACTCGGCGATCTGGCAATCCACCAACACCAGCGCGATCAGCATCTGGCCTTGGCACAGGCGCGGGTTGATCCGCACGTAGAGGTCAATCGCTTCGCTGCGCAGCCGGGCACGCACCAGGGCGTGCGGGCTGTCGCGTTCTTCGGCGAGGATGGTCAGCTGGTCGAGGATGGAGTCGATCATGCGCGACATTCTTCCTCCGTCGAATGCTCCAGCCAGTGGTCCAGCACGTCACGCACCAGCTGGACGTGCGGGGCCGGTACGTTGCGCTTGGCGCGGACATCGTCGGCCATCCGCTCCAGCAGCAGGCCGAGGGCTAGGCTGTAGCCTGCCACCGCGTCCAGATCCCGCACGGCGCACTGCTCGGCCAGCCATTCGATGCCGGCCGCCAAGTTCTCGCCGCCCACGGCCTTGAACGGGTAGCCCGCGCTGTATTGGAATTCGCGGGCCTCGCCGCACAGCAGCACCTGGGCGATGTTGGCCAGCCCGGCCTGAGACGCCCGGACTTCTTCATAACTCAGGTGGTCTTCGCCCTGATAACTCAGTTCGTCCTCCCAGTACGGCGTCACGCACACCGAACTGCTGGCGTCGTGGTGCAGCAGGCCGCAGCGCAACTCGGCGTTGCCGTCCTGATAGCACAGCAGGCGGCCGTTGCTGATCATGAACTGGCTGTCGACCCGCATCGTCTCGGCCAGCTTCTTGCCGTCGAACCGGCACTCGGCCCACGCATCCCGGCCGCGCCAGTCGGCGTGTCCGATGTCCAGACGCAGGCCGTCCGGTTCCGGCAGCCCGTGCTTCACCAGATGCGCTTTCAGCTCGCCCAGCAGGTATTCCAGGTGGTCGTGGTACTGCTCCCAGTCCTCGGCGCCGTCCTCCCCCACGTACTTCCAGCCCTCGTCCGGCAGGGTCTCGGCCGGGGCGACCGTGGCCCGGTTGACCGCGCCGCATTCGTTGCAGCGGCCGTAGGGGCCGCTCAGGTGCAGCCAGCCTTTGTCCTCCAGATCCGCTTCATTGGCTTCGATAAAGGCCTCGGCGCTGTCGCCACCCAGTTGCTCGCGGATCGAGAATTCATGGTGGCAGGCGCCGCACTCCACCACGGTCCAATACTCCAGCTCCCCTTCCCCGTCGTTCTCGCCGTAGCTGAAACCGCCCTGCTTCACCGACTTGACGGTGTCGGCTTCAAAGTAGAACTCGGTGTTCAGCGCTTCCTTGTCGACCATGTCCGACAGGTCGCTGGCACCGGCCCGGAACGCCTGCACCAGCCGCTGGCCGAGGTCACGCGGCAGCGGCTGGTGTCGCTGCGCCCAGCTCAGCGAGTGCCAGAAGTGGCGCCCGGCCTGCTGGATCGCCTTGGGTTTGTTCTTCGCCCAGTTGCGCAGGACCAGATAGGCCAAGCCGGGGTGCTGCTCGATCAGGCGCATGTCGCGCAGGTTGCCCAGCGGGCAGTGGTAGAAGTTCAGCACTTGCGGCACGGCCCACCAGGTGCAATCGGGGTGGCCGAAAAAGCGCGCAGCGCTCAGTTGAGGGTGTTTGCGGGTCATGGCGTTATTCCTCTTCGTCGTCGTCACGGTTGTCGTCAATGAACAGGCCGCCCTGCCTGCGCATGTGCTGCTCCATTTCTTCCCGGTCGACCCCTTGCAGCTCGTAGGGGCTGACCGCCACGACGGCGTAGCCGTTATCGCGGGCTTCGGCGAGGATGGTGTCGAGGCGGGCCTGTAGGCTGAACGCTTGCGGCACCGGGGCGTAGACCAGCCCTTCCCCGTTCGGCCCCATCAGGATCACCGCATCCGCCGGTGCCGGTTTGCCGTCGCCGGGCTTGGCGCCGGTGGGGTTGAAGCCGGCGGGCGGCCCGTCCAGTTCATAGGTGAACTTCGGCGAGCCGTAGCGCTTGACGGCGTCCAGCACCTGGTTGGGGTGGTGGCACTGATCGAGGGCGAATTTCAGCGCCTTGATCTGTTTCTCGCTGATGCCGGAACACAGGTGGACCCAGCTGAAGGTGCAGTGCCAGCCGTGCAGGTGGTGCAGGTACTGCGCGTCACCGTAGGGGTCAGTGATCTTGACCACGGCGGCGTGCGCGGGGTTGAGGACGGCCATGTCAAAACGTCCTTGTTTGGGCGGCCATGCGCAGGCCGCGCTCGTTCTTCACCAGCCAGCGCTGCACCACCCGGCCGACTTCGTCTTCCAGGTCCGCCACCGTGTGATCATCCTCGGCGGCCAGCACGGTCAGCCAGTAGGCCAGCGAATCCGTTTCGGTGTCCGCCAGAATGTCGATCCAGACGCAGCCGTCCCAGTTGTCGCCTTCATCGCAGTAGCCGGGCAGCAGGCGGGTCGCCAGTTCGGCGACGTGGTCGATCTGGCCCCAGGCGTCGGGCAACATCAGGTTGTCGCCCTCGTCGTCGGGTGTGCCAGCACACTCGAACATGCTGGCGGACAGCCGGACCTTGTCGCAGGGGTCGTAGTGCCATGGTTGAATGATCATGGTTCGGTTCCTTCTTAGGGAGGTGAGGGTTAGTTGGTGCGTTTGCCGTCCTGCACAGTCCAGCCGCGCTCTTGGGCAGCCTTCTGCGCCGAGGCGTAATCGCGGTGCTTGTGCGCCTTCCACTCGTCCGCGAGGACGTTTTCCAGCTGCTTGTTGGTCAGGCCTCGGCAGAACTGCACGAAGTTTTCGTCGATAGGGTTCATTGCGGGGGTTCCTGTTCAGGGTTGTCCACGGCCAGCAGGTACGGGGTGTAGTCGTCGACCCGTTCGAACTCGTAGTCCTCGGGGTTCTCGAAAATTGCCTCGTTGTTCTGTTCCAGCGACTCTTGCAAGTCGCGCCACAGCTCTGGATTCAGTGGCTGGAACCGGCCGTCCACCGCGCCGGGTGGAATCAGTCGGGCCTGACACAGCTCGGCGTCTTCCAGATCGAGGACGATGAAACAGACGCACTTGAAGCCAGCGAACGAGTGTTCCAGCTGGCCTACGGCATAGCGGGGGGTGGGCATGCTTGCGGTTCCTTCTCAGGTGGGTTTGTGAACTGTGAATTGTGAGTTCACAGCGCGGTGGCTTACTGGGAGGTGAGCGCGTGGTGGACCCACGCCCAGTACCCGAGCAGCGTGTCTTCGATGTGGACCATTTCCCGCCAGTCCTCCCGCGGGTAGTCCGGGTGCTCGCCGCCTCCGGCCGGGCTGTACTTCTGTTCCAGCTCGTCGGCGCTCAGGTCTATGTCGGCGCCCACCGGGTTGACCTCGATCACCGTGACATCCACGTCGTGGCTTTCGAGGGTGCCGTAGGTGTCGCCGGTGATCAGGCCGTTGCCGATGATCACTTCGTTGACGGCGTAGTACAGGTGCTGGTTCAGCTCGTTTTCGGTCATCGGCTGGACGTTCGGGGCGTGTTCGAACCCCCCGAGCGGGTTGACCACCCCGGTCAGGGACAGGGTGAAGTGCAGGCGGGTGTGCTTGTTCATGCTTGCGGTTCCTTCTCAGGTGGGGTTGTGAACTGTGAATCGTGAATTCACAGGGATTCAGTCAATGGCCTGGTAAATCTCTTCCCACTCCGGGTGCTGCGCAGCGTATTCGCGCAGCCAGTGGTAGGCCTGAATCAGCGAGTCTTCTTCGGTGGTGTTGGCCAGCTCGCACAGGGCGTACAGGCTGGCGGTGATCCCGGCCGCGTCGGCGGACATTTCGCCTTCGTAGTAGTTGCCGCCCCAGCGCATCTGGTAGCGCTGCTCGCCGCTCGGCGCCATGTACCAGCCGCCGTTGCTCAGCTCGTAAAACTCCCAGTAGCCGCCCTTGTAGTCGACACTGAGTTTGTCGAGGTAGGCCGGGAACAGGTTCTGCCCGATCCACAGGTTCTGTGTGCCGAGGTGCTTGGGCAGGAAGGCGAGGCGTTCGTCGCCGGGCACCTTGGTGCGGGTGATTTCTTCTTCGTTCATGGGGGTGGCTCCCTTCGCGGGTGGGTTTGTGAATTGTGAATTGTGAGTTCACAGGCTCAGCCGAGCAGGGTGCGGGCCTTGGCCAAGCGATCGAGGTGCGGCAGGTTGGCGATGTCGCGGAACGAGCAATAGCGCTTGCCCAGGCGCACGTAGATGCGGGTGATCCGGCCGCTGTAATACTCCATCATGACGAAGGATTCCCCGCCGCCAGCGTGCTGCCAGCTCTCCGGCGGCAGCACTTCCAGGGCTTCCCACCATTGCGCCTCGGTGATTTCTTCGGGGGCGGTGATCAGGCTCTTTTCGTCCTGTTCAACCCACGCATCGAACTCGCCCAAGACGATGTCCGGGCGCTCGTCGCGCAGTTGCATGAGGTTCTGCTTGCTGTGCAGGCTGATGTATTCACCGGCTTCGTTCTTGACCGCCACGTCAACGATGCAGTGTTGACCGGGCACGTAGAAGCAGTGGGTGATGTCGCTGAGTTTGATCATGGCAGTGATCCTTTTCGGGGTGGGGTGGGTTACTTGGCGCTGGATTCCTCGACGCACTCGCCGTCGCGGCCGATGTACACGGCGGCGTAGTAGCGCCCGCCATCCGCGAGGCGCAGCATTTCTTTGGTGGCTTCCTTGCGGCTGTCGGAAAACACCACTTCCAGTGGCTTGGCGCCGTCGAGTGCGTCCTGCCGACGGTGGTTCTGTTCGATGCGGTAGCGTTGCATGGTTGTTGCTCCCTTCTCGGGTGGGTTACTCGGTGGCCTTCAACAGCGTCTCAATGCGCTGGCGCACGGCGGCCGGGTTGGTGTGCTGGCTGGCCGGGTACTTCTCGTAGTCAAACAGGTGGAAGGCCTGCCACGGGGTCAGGCCGAAGAACAGCACCACCGCGTCCCACGCCAGCCACCGCTCACCCACGCACTCGTAGGTCGGCGGCATGCAGTGCAGCTCGCTGGCGCCGAACTGGGTGAACAGGCCTTCGGCGTTGAAGCGTGCATCCAGACAGGCGTGGCCGATGGCACAGGCGCTGAAGCCGCAATCGGGGCGCACCAGGATCAGCCATTCGTTCAGGTCGAACAGATGCTCGGGGCGCCAGCGGTACGGCAACGGCTGGCCGTCACGCTTGGTGCCGGTGGGTTGCCAAGTGCCGGCTTCGACCTCGGCGAGCAGGGTACACATCAGTTGCAGGCGTTCGCGTTGCATGGCCTCAGTCCTCGGCGGCGTCGTCTTCATCGACCGGTTGAAAGTAGTCCTTTTCCAGACAGCCGCTGTCGAAGCAGGCGTAGGGCACCTTGACCTGATCGTCGGTGATGTCGTAGTCGCGCAGGCCCACGCCCTGCCCCATGGCCTGCATCGCGGCGTAGTGGCCCCATTGCTGCGGGTCGTCGGTGGTGCCGGGGTGGCGGGTGTACAGCTCCAGCAGCGGGCAGCCGTTGACCCGTTCCAAGTCGAAATGCAGGGTGGTGGCGGCGTGCAGCGCCGCCGGGTCTATCTCGTCCGGCAGCTGGTTCATGATTTCCCCGGACAGCGGCTGGCCGCACTCGTCGGCCTGATCGGCGTAGGTGCAGGCAAAGAACGCGAGGGCCATGCCGCGCAGGATGGCGGCCTGCACGGCGTCCGCTTCCATGGGCGCGAAGGTGGCCTTGGGGTACTGTGCCGCAGCGGCGGCCTCGGCCTCGGCGCGGTTGGTGGCGCGCAGGTAGAAGTCGACCAGTTCGCCGTCTTCCAGCTCGGCGTAGGCGCGCCACACCGTGGCCGGGGCGCCCCAGTAGGCGCCGCCTTCGTCGTAGGCGCCATCGACAAAGCGCAGGCGCACCAGTTCCAGGTGCGGGTAGACATGGGTGCGGTCGTAGTGGGGGTGAATGTCCGGGCGCCCCATCGGGGCACCTCGGGCGCTGCTCACGTTGGTGAGCGGGGGCATGGACATGGCAGTGTCTCCTTCAAGGGCGATCAGTGTACGGCGGTGGCGGGGTTGGCTGAAAGGCGCGTTACAGCACCCGGCCACTCATGGCGTGGACGTTGCGGCCCTCGACCTGCGGGGCGCGGCTGCGCTTGGCCTCGTTGTGGTGCAGGCGCGAGCCCGGCTGGTTACTGACCCGCTCGCGGTAGTAGGTCAGCGCCGTGGTGTCCTCGTCGTTGAAGCCGGACAGGCTGCCGTTCTCTTCATAGACGTAGTCGAAGCGCTCGACGTGCAGCAGGGCGAACACCATCAGATCCAGCATGGTGTCGCGGGCCAGCATCACGCTGCCCACCGCCTTGGCCTCGCCGACGTAGCCGTTCCAGTTCTCCGGGAAGGCGCGGCAGGCGTCGGTGGTGTGGGTCAGGCCGAAGTAGGCGGTGAGCAGAATGACCCCTTCATCACTGAGGTCGCACAGGGTGCGGCGGCTGTAGGCGTCGGCTTCGCCGGTCAGGGGCTTGAGGCCGTAGTCGGTGAGGTCGTTGAAGGTGTTGAGGGTTTTCATGGTGTGGTACTCCGGTTTTGTGAATTGTGAACTGTGAATTACGGGTTCATGTCGCAGGTCAGGCGTCGAGGTCGTCGCGCAGCTGGGACAGGCGCCGGTTGAGGCGCCGGTTGAGGTCGCGGCGGTCCTTCCAGGTGAACCACAGGGACATGGTCGCGAGGACCAGCAGGGCGACGAACATCGGCCACATCAGGGCCAGCACGGCGACCAGCTCGCGGGGCAGGTGCGGCAGCAGCGCGTCGTAGATCAGCTGGGCGATGCGTTCCCAGTGGTACATGAGGGTGGCGAACATGGGGTGGTTCCTTCCTGTGGATGGTCCCCTCACCAATGAGGGGACCATGGGGGTTTACTCGGGCATGCCGACCAGTGCAGTCAGGCGGCTGTACTCCACCAGCGGGATGTCGTAGCCGCCGCCGACCTTCATCAGGTACGCCAGCTGGTGGACGATCAGGCGCAGCGCCGGGTCGTCGAGGATCGCTTGCGTGTCGAGGCTGGTCTGCTCGGCGCGCAGCTCATCGAGCCCGTCACTGAGGGCGCGGATGATCGGGATCGGGTTGCAGGCGCCGAGCTGGGCGGCGATGGCGTTCTTGTTGCGTTGGGACATGGCTGGTTCCTCTCTGTGAATTGTGAACCATGAACTGTGAGTTCATGGTTCATGTCGTACCACGTAGTACGTGGTATGTAGCGTATGTACTTCGAACCCTTCCTAGACCAGCCCCTGCTCGGCCAGGCTGACGATGGTGCGCCCGACCACGAAGTGATCGAGCAGCTGGATGTCGACCATGGCCAGCACCTCCTTCAAGCGCTTGGTCAGGGCGATGTCGCCCCGGCTGGGGTCGGGGTTGCCGCTGGGGTGGTTGTGGAACACCAGACAGGCCGCCGCGTTGTGCGCGATCCCGGCCCGCACCACCACCCGCGGGTGGACGCTGGCCGAGTCGATCGAGCCGGTGGCCAGCACCTCGGTGTGGACCAGTTCATGGGCATTGGTCAGCCACATCACACCGAACGCTTCCTCGGTCAGGCGGCTCGCCCACACCCGCAGGTAGTCGCTCACCACCTGCGGGCTGGTGAGGATGTAGCCGGTGTAGGTCAGGCGCCGTTCGGCGATCTGCAGGGCGGCGGACAACACCGCGTCGTCGTCTTCATAGGTCATGGCAGGGACTCCGGGTTAGCCGATCAGGGCGAACTGGCGCAGGGCAGCGGTGCGGCCGAGGACCTGTTCACCTGGGCGGTGGCGGTTGCGCAGGAAGGCCAAGGCATCGCGGCGGTGCTTGAAGCTGGCCAGCAGCTTGGCGAAGGGTTTGCCCGTGCTGTCGGTGGCTTCCTGCGGGGCGAGCAGGACGAACTGGCCTTTGGGGTCTTGGGTCATGGCAGTGACTCCGGTGGGGTGGTTGGGCTACAACGCCTCGGCCGCCGCCTTCAAGGCCAGGCGCAGGTCCTGATCCATGATGCGGCTCATGAAGTTGCACAGGTCGTAGTGCTGCATCAGCAGGGTGTTGGTCACTTCGGCGCCGGGGGCACCGAGCAGCAGCAGCTCGCCGTCGACCATCCGGTCCACGTCGTAGAAGGCGACATGGATCGCCGAGTAGCCCAGCTCGGTGGGCAGGCGCGGCAGCTCGGCCCACGCGATGCGCTGGCCCTTGGTGGTGTAGGTGCGGTGGGAATTGAAAGCGTGGATCTTGGGGGTGGCGGTGGTGGCCATGGTCGTTTCCTTCGTGGGTGGGGCGGGGTTTGTCGCCTTCATAGGCCGTTGCCTCGAAATCGAGGCAATTTCGGCCGGGTAGAAGGTGGGTGAAAAAGGAATGGCGGTTTCGCGGGGCGGAAGCACCGGGGCGGATAAATCGTCAAGGTGGCGCAAGGTAGGCGCTTGTAATGGCGGACGATTCATGAGTCGAAAAATCGCCTTCTACGTCAACGCCTCCGGGGGTGGTGGGGGCCATCCCCTGCTACCCGACGCTACCCGTTGATTTCTTTGGATATTTTTCGGATTTTGGCGAAGGGGTCGGGGGAAAATTGGAGAGCAAACTAGTGATCTAGTTTGGTTTTCAAACTAGACAACTAGATTTTTGTTGATTTTCCGGTCAACTTTTTAAAATGTTCGAAGCGGTTAAAAAAAGACGGAACCCGTACCGTCTATAAAAAATAAAAAATTATTTCTTTAATACAGAGGGCAAAGGGGCGCCTCCGGCCAGGTCCCCACGGCCTGCCGGTTCCAAAAATGGGCGGATTGATCCCTTCAAAGGTAGGGGGGCTTTCGCCCCCTGGAAAACGGGCCAAACGATCCGTTCATAGCTGATTAGGCTGGGGCCAGGTCCTTGGGCGCCATGCTCAACTTGATTTTCTGAACGGTGGTTTTCGAGCACTCGCAGACCTCGGCCACCTTGCGAATGGCCATGCCGGATTTCAGGCAGGCTTTCACCCTGGCGTGCAGGGCTTCGTCGGCCTTGCGCCCGGTGTACTTGCCTTCGATCCCTTTGGCTTTCTCGATGCCCTCGATCGTCCGGCGGCGCCGGTCCTCATAGTCCTTGCGCGCAATGGCCGCGAGCATGTCGAGCAACAGGTCGTTCATCGCCGAGAGCATCCAGCCAGTGAACGAGTGTTCGGCCTGCGGATTCATCAGCGGGTGCGAAGTCGGCAGATCGAGCGACACGATATGCAGGCCCTTGGATTTGATGACCCCGCGCAGAGTGTCCCAGTCGTTCTGGTTCAGCCTGCTGAGCCGGTCGATCTGTTCGCAGAGAATCACGTCGCCGGGTTGGGAATCCTCCAGCAGCCGGAAAAGTTCCGGGCGGTTGAGTTTGGTCCCGGTTTCGTTCTCTGGGTAAAAAGTAGCGATCCGTTGGCCATAACTCTCGGCGAATGCAAGCAGCGCGCCTTTTGCGCGCATCGCGTCCTGGGCGATGGTCGATGCGCGCAGGTAGGCGCGAACCATGGGTGTGGGCGGCAATTTTGCCTCTTGAGCGCTCATAGCGCCTCCTTTGTACCAGTTAGAAGTGCCAGTTGATGTTGTACCGGTTAGAGTCGGTTATTTCCACTAACTGGTACGGAATACGGGGCGAAATTTTGGGCCAGCCCAGCCATGGCCATTGTTACCCCCGTAAACCGGGGGTTTCGGGTTTAGTCCCGTTGTTTGGCAAACGCCTTTCGGAAAGCGGCGCCCATCGCGGTTTTCGAGTTCGCCAGCCGTTCGGCCTTAATCCGGTCCTCGACCGGTTTCGCCCGACTGCGCTGGGCGTGCGCTTCCAGTTGCGCCACTTTCCGCGCCTGCCGGGCGCGCCAGGCCGATTGGTCGGCCGCTTCGACCTTGGAAAATTCGCGGCTCGCGAGTTGGGATTCCCACAAACTCTGGATAGACCGATCCCCCTGGGAATCGCCCCATATGCCGACCGTGCTGGAATAGTGGGCGCGATCAAGCGCGCCCTTCGAATCGTCGAAAGACATACGAACCCCTTCGCGCCCTGGGCGCGCAAAAATAGACAGGCACGCGAAAGCCCCCGGCTAGCGGGGGCTTTCCGTTTCGGCGTTTTACAGACCGGCTACGCGACGACCACGGCTAGCAGCCGCTTCCATGTCGCTTTCCTGTTCTGGCGTTACGCCTTGCGATTTCAGGTCGTCAAGGTGTTTAGCCGCGTCAAGCGCTTCACGGCTAGCCGTCCCGACACTAGCCAAGTCAGTTGGTTTGCCGTCAACGTGCGATTCCAGCGACTCAACAGCGCCCTCTTTATGCTCTTTATCCTCGGTTGCCGTCGCAATTTGCGCGGCCTTTTCAGCGCGCTCAATAGCGTTTTTAATCGTCGCCCGTGTGGTCGGCTCTAACGCCAGAATCGCGTCTATTGCGCCGTCTGGTGAATGCTTGAAAGCAGACGCGATAGACTTAGCCGCTTTCTGCGCGTCTGAATCAACCGTCTTTTCCTTTACAGGAACAGACGTAACTTCCAACTTTTTCCAGTCAACATAAAGGCCGTATTTATTCAGGTCGCGTTTCAACATGGCGACAATCGCCTCACGCGCATTTTTTGCCATGTTTCCCTTTTCTGCTAGGCACCATGTCGAGCTGGCCAGCGCTTCGGCCTTTTTCTGCGCGGCCTTGATACCGGCGGACACTACGCCACACAAAAGGCGAAAGTCAGTCAGCGACTCGACTACAAAAAACGCTTCCTTTGCCGCCAGTTTGGCGACTGCGCAGGCGTCAACTTCGGCCTGAGAACCCCCCTCGAATAGCGCGCTTTCCAGCGTATCGAATTCACCATAAAGCGCTTTCGCTTTTTCAGTCAGCTCCACCATAAGGTGCGCAGTGATAGGCGTTTTGAGCGCGACGGCAATACCCGCGACAGACGCCACTTTATCCGCGACGACATGCCAGATATTTTGCCCGACATCTTTAAGAGCGACAGCGCCCTCAATGTCACCAGCGGACTCAACTTTAGTCAGCAACTTGCGCCACTCTTTAGAGTCAACGGCACGCGCAACCACAAGATCAATAAGATCCTGAGAATAACCGCCAGTCAGGTCAACTTTTACAGATTTAGAATTTTTCATTTTGTGATACTCCGGGACTGTAACGACAGAGCGTCTGTAATCTTGCCAATGCTAGCGCTAACACCAGCGCCCACCTGTACCGCCAACATGGCAGTGATAGCGAGCACAACTAAAGAGGCGATGATATGGCGCATAACAGATACTCCGTGTTAGGTGTGGGCAAAGGCGCTGCGCCTCGACATCCACAAAACGCGACATTTTGTCGCGCATTTTTTGCTAGGCGAGCTTTCCCCCTGGGCCACTTGCGCGGCTCACTGGGCGCGCCCCCCTGCGGGGGCGACTCGACTAGCAGCTACTTTTTAAAGAACGGGTACTACACTGAAATTATAGACGATAGCCAATCTGGTACACGGTTTTATCAATAATATTATTGCATAGCCTATATAACCAACAATACGCACCATGTAAGAGCATGTAGACCTGGAAATAAACATGCCAATAAGCCTGGCAATGGACCCCGACCACACTTTTTCCCGACGAACGGCTGCCTGGCCCTAACCTTAGACCCCCTTTCCATACCCAACCCCCCCAAAATCCCAGCGGTACAGTGTACCAGGCCCCCGAAACCGCCCAATCCACCGGAAAATACCGTGCCAACTAACGCAACACGTTAACCCACGCTGTAGCCCATAATGGTACACACCCCCACCCCGAAAATGCCCACCCCCGGCATTGCCCAGGGCGTCACTGGTGCCTCCCACCCCGCCCGTGCTAACGTCGCCGTAACGGGTCCAGTGCATTGGCAGATCGCTGCTCCCGTCGAGCCGCCCGCTGGCTTTCCGGGACAGCGGGCAGCTCACCCTCCCCGAACACCACCGCCCCAAAAACACCCCCAGCCCCCTATTCCAGCGCCCCCAGCCCGCGTGCTACCGTGCGCCGACGCTGCCGTTTGCCTGACCCCACCCCAGGCAGGTACGTCCCGGGCGGCCGTGTCGATGCCCTCACCGTCGACACAGGCCCCCACCTATTCGCACCACCATCCGCAAGGAGCGCCGCCGATGTCTGCCAGCCATTCCCTCGACGCCGAAATTGCCGGCGCCGGTCGCCCCGACCTCAGTACCCGCCAAGGCCGCGCCACCCACCGCACGCACGTCCTGTCGACGGTCGTGCGGCGCATGCAGGTCCTCGACCGCCTGACCCCGGCCGACGCCATGGGCTTGTTCCCCGCCATCCTCAAGCACCTGTATGCCCTGCACGCCATCGGCCTGCTGACCGACACCGAACTGCGGCTGGGCTTCGCCGACCTGCGCCGCACCTACGCCCGCGAGCAGCCGACGCTGGTGGATCTACTGCCTGAAAAGGACGCCTGACCATGGCCACCACCGAAACCCTCGACGAAGCCATCAACCGCCTGCACCTGCCGGACCTGACCGACGCCCAGGCCACCGCCGACTACCGCGCCGCCGTGCTGGTGGCGATCGTCCGCCAGTTGCAGGTCCTGCACCTGCGCCCGGCCGACGCCGCCCTGCACCTGCACACGCGGATCGTCAAACACCTGGAAGCGCTATGGGGCATTGGCCTGCTGACCGACGAACGCTTCCAGCTCGGCCTTGCCGACCTGACCCGCGCCTACGAGCGTGAACACCCCGGACTGCTGGAGAGCGCCCGCCATGGCTAACGTCACCCCCGGGCAACGCGCCGCGCTGGATGCGCTGATCCAGCACCTGTCCGACCCGCGCCCCGACCTCCACACCGACCGTGGCCGCCTCGACTACCGCGACCTGCTGCTGGCACAGAACGCCCGCGCCCTGTGTGACCTGCAGGAACTGAACCCGGACGCGGCGGTGTTCCTCTACCACCTGGCGTGCGAGCGCTTGCGTGAGTTGTTGACCATGCAGCTGCTCAGCGAGGCCCGCGCCAAAGACCTGATCGGCGAGCTGGTCACGCTCTACGGGGGGTACCGCCCCGAGCTGCTGCCGCGCATCCTGACCGAAGCCAAACACAATACGGAAGGGACTCTAGATGCCTGAAATGACCCTGACCCTCGATTCCCCGCAACTGGTCGCACTGTCCGCCTTTGGCGCACGCTTCCACGCTTACGCCGACCTCAAAGACCCGCTGTTGGCCATCACCGAAGCCGCCCGCCTCAAGGGCCGGTTGGAGGTGCTGGTGCAGCTGGAGCTGTACACCCCCGAGGAAGGCCTAAAGGCCCGGCAGATGATCGACTTGCTGCTGGCCTCGATCCTCGAAACCTACCTCGACGAGCGTTATGACACCGCCCCGGTGCGCGGCCTGCTGACGACCCAGCACGACCATGTGAAGGGCTTCTGACATGCCGGAATACACCCAACACGAACTGAACCAGCTGCACGCCATCGCTCGACAGCAGATCCGCTTTGTCACCATGGCCCAAGACGCCCAGGCGGCGAGCAACCGGCGTTTCAATGTCCTCGGGGTGTTCCAGGGCTTGGTGCTCTGCGGCGCGCTGACCGACGAGCAGGCCCACGCGCTGGTGGTCGAACTGCAACAGACCACCGTGGGCCGGATCGACGAACTGACCCAGCAGGTGCTGCACGACACCTTGGCGCCAGGCGGCGTGCATTGCACCGGCCACGTCGACTACGACCCGAGCAGCCGCAAGCCGGAGGGGAAGCCATGAGTGATATTTTCCCCGGGGCGCGGCTGTTCCAGATCAAGGCCACCCACGGCGTGCCGCTGGACATCACACTGGACCTCCTGTTCAGCCGCCACCTGCGCGTGGACTGGCAGGGCTTCGTCGACGAAGCGCGGCGCAACCACTGGTGGGACTTCCAGACCCTGGACGTGGTGCAGAACGCCTTGGCCGAGGTGCTGGACCACACGGACCAGCAGGCCATCCTGCTGCGGCTCAAGCGCTACATGCTGGAGAACCGACTGCCATGACCCCCCTTGAAGACATCATTAACCGCAACATCGCCGCCATCCTCGACGCCTTGCAGGCGCGGTTCGAAGCCCGGCCGCTCGACCCCGAGTTGCAGGCGTTGTTCGAACTTGCCGCGACCTCGGTGAGCCTGGTGTTCCCGGCCAACGCCGAGCAGGCCACCGAAGAACAGCGCGCCGGCTACGTGGCCAGCCTGAAAGCGCGGATGGACTCGCTGGGGCCGCTGTTCCGCTCCAGCCGCGACCCGGCCCGCGCCCTGCGCAGCCTGGTGATCTGCTGGCACTGCATTGACCGGCTGGAGCAGGCGCAGTACCTCGACCGCGAGCAAGGTAACGCCATGAAGGGCGAGGTGCTGGCGCATTACGCGGTGTACGCGCCGATTGAGCCGCCGCAATGACCGCCGAGCCCGACCGTGGCCCGGTCTACACCGCGCTGCTGGAACACCTCGACCACCTGCTCGACCACCTGCTGCCGCTGGCCAGCGACGACGGCGCGTTTCAGATCCTCACCGCCGGCCGCGCTACGGTGCGCAGCCTGTACGGCCAGGGGTTGCTCGACGACGCCGAGGCCGAGGCCCTGATGGATCGCGTGCATGGTGCCTACCGCAATCACAGCCCCGGAGGCTTCCTGCAATGACCCACAAAGAACTCCAGCAACAGACCCTGGGCAACCTGCGCCGCGGCCTGTTGTTCCTCCACGACAGCAGCGAGGAAGCCGCCATGCTGGTGATCGGCATGCACATCACCGCGCTGGGTGTGCTGCGCCGCCACAAGTACCTGACCGTCGATGAACTGATGGAGGAAATGCGCACGCTCTATGTGGCCGTCGAAGAGACGCACCCGGGTAAGTGGGAAGCGTTCGGCGGGCCGCGCCTGCCCGACACCTTGAAGGCCTGACCTACACTAAAAGGGGTCAGCCACCAAAAAGTGAAGACCCCCGATGAACGCACCCGCCGCCGCTGTTGCTGCCCCGATCCCCTCCCTGTACCACCGCCCCGAAATGATCGCCATGCCGGCCACCCTACCGGAGTGCGAGACCCTGCGCGTCGAGCTGGATTCGACGATCATCGAGCTGAGCAACAAGCTCGACCTGGTGCGCCGTCGCAGCAAGACCGAGGGCACGTTCGCCGATTCCGAGTGGTACAGCCGGGCGACCGCCAAGCTGCGTTATCTGCGCCGCGACCAGCAGCGCCTGATGCGCCACGTCGCCGAGCTGCACAAGGCCGAACGGATGGACGCCAACAGCGTCGACCTGGTGCTGCTGCGCGAGCTGCGCAAGACGTTGGGGGAGGAAGCCTATCAGGCCCGCTGTGCGCAGGCCTTGGCGGTGCTGCTGGGGCCGGTCACTCAGGATCAGACGGCTTAGGGTCGCCGAGGGCCAACCTGCCTTGGTTGGCCTTCAACTGCTCCAGTTCCAGCTGCTTGGCCGCCTTGGTCCCGGCGCGCACGTAGTCATGAACGATGCGGATGCGGTCGCCCTTGTAGAACAGGTTCGGGTTGACCCAGTACAGGCTGTCCATCCCTTCGACCGGGGCGATGAAGCCTTTCACACACAACTCGTTGGTGCCGTTGTTGAAGCTCGCCCGCGACTTATCGAAGCCGTAGTACAGGCGCACCATTTCGTGGTTGAAATACAGTTGGTCCGGCTGATTTTTCTGCTCAAGGTAGACGTTCATAATCGCCTTGAACACGTCCTTCGCCGGTTTGGTCAGCTCAAACACTTCCATGATCCCGGCGCCGAAGAATTTCACGAATTCCTCTTTGTCGACGATCTTTTGCACCCCCACTACGGCAATATCACTGGTCACCTCGCCGGTGGATCGGTTGATCAGGTCGTGTTGCGAGGTGGCGAAGCCAGTAACCTTGCGACCCTTCTTGATCGTATGCACCAGTTCACCGGCCCACGGGTTAACCCGGGTGGGGGTGATTTCTGCACGGGTCGTGTAATACCCTTTTTTCTCATCGGCCACTTAGCTGTAAACCCCTGTTTTTACGCTGCTTCTGGCAGCCGTTCTACCGGTCTGGTGTGAATACTAGTCACTTTTCTACTAACAGGGTAGAAAAGACCTATCTTTTTCTGTCTAAGTCCGCAGACTTTCTAACAAAACGCCAGAAAACGCCGGGGCATTTCTACCTCGACGGTAGAAAACACCCCTAGTTTTCTACGATTTCACGCAGAAATTCTAACGAACCGTCTTGAATCCCGTTAGAATTTCTACCAGACCAGTAGAAAAAGACTGTGTATTTCTACCGAAACAGTCTCAAATTCTACCGACTCAGTGTGAAATTCTACCAACTGCCCTTGAAAACAAAGGCCTCCAGAGCAGGCTTTCTTAATCTTAGATATAGGGGTGTTTCAGACGCCCTCAAAAGCCTGACGCCTCGCTTCGCTCGTTGTCGGGTCAATCAAGCCCCGGGGCGGTGAAGCTGCCCCGGATCTTGCTCGACCTCCCTGCACAGCTCAGCCACTTTCAGCGCTCCAGCGGCCAGCCCGCCGATGTTCAGGCACAGCACCTGGCACAAGCGGGCGACCAGCATGAACGAAGGCGCTGCCTGCCCGTGCTCGATCTCCCACAGGTAGGATTTCGAGGTGCCTGCCTGCTTGGCCACTTCGTCCAACGTCAGGCGCATGGCCTTGCGCTGGACGAACATGAACTGGCCCAGGTATTCCGTTTCCGGTGTTGCTTTGGTCCCGCTCACCGTTCGAAGGGTACTTTGATTTCCAGGCCCTCCGTGGAGCCGACGATCGCACTGATCAGCACAGCGTGCAGACCGCGCAGGTTGATTTCGGTGTCCATCGCCAAGCGTTCGCCGGGCTTTTCCAGCACCCGTTTCAACGCCAGGGCGTAGAAAAAGGCGTTGTCACCGCGAATGAACACCCCGGGCCAGTCGTTACCAAATTGCAGCGCGCCGGATTCCACGCGGTCTTCTTGTTCGGGGAGTAGCTGAATTGTCATGGGTCATTCCCTTGGTTGCTTGGTTGTTCATCAGCCTCGCGCACGGCCTTGATCAGGTCGCGGCGAGTGTTCTTGCGTGCGTGGCGACAGCTCGGGGTGTAGGAGGCCCATACCGCCCGCGTCCCCGGACGGCGAAAGGCCAACTGTGTGCTGCCGGTGACTTCGCAGGTGAAACCCAGCTCCTTGGCGAAATCAATCAGCTTGCGCAAATCCGAACCGCCGCGCTGCGGCGCGCTCATCACGCACCTTTTTGCGCTTTGGCTTTCTTCTTCGGGGTCGTCGTGGCGGCCTGCTCAGCCAGCGCATCCCGCAACGCCAGCACATCCTCCACGGCGGCCTCCGGCCCGGAACGCAAGCTGCGCGTCATGTTGCTCACGGCTGCGTAGCCCTGCGAAACCCCGGCCCCGGTGGCGGCGAAGGTCTGCGCGTGGGCACCGCTCATGCCGTAGAACTTGGCGGTGGCGAAGGCATCCTGGTTGGCCGCGAGGAACACGAACACCCAGCCCTTGGCCTCGGCCTCCGTGACCAGCTGGCGCACCATCGGCGCGGTGAATTCCTTGCTTTGGTTCTCACCGCCATCGGTGGTGATGCAGACGATGACTTTCTCGGCCCAGCCCTCGGCCTCGATCCGTGCCCCTTCCACCTGCAACGTGCGCCCGATCGCGTCCATCAGTGCCGTACCGCCTCGCGGTACGAAGGTCATGTGCGTCAGGGGCTGGGCCTCGGCCAACGGCGTGGCGGCGTACAGCAGATCGTATTGGTCATCGAACAGCGCGACGGTGATGCGGGCTTCGCCGTCGACGCTCTGCTGGTCCTTGAGGAAGGTGTTGTATCCGCCGATCGCGTCCGCCGCGATGGTGGCCATGGAACCGCTACGGTCGAGAACCGCGAGAATTTCAGTCTTCATGCTTCATTCCTTTGCTCGATGGTGGGGGTGTCGAAAACTTCGAACAGGTGCCACACGAAGGCGCCGGTCTGGAAAGTGGCCAGGTACTCGCCGGGGTCGTCCGGCATCGGGTTGCCGGTGCCGTGGATCGCCAGCCGCCGTGGTTCCAGCGGCGCGTTGGCATCGCACAGGCACCAGATGTGCGGCTCGCCACCCTGCAGCTGTACGTCCAGCCACAGGGCGCCGATCGGCAGGTTCAGGGTTTGTTCGTTGAGCATTGCCAAAGGCCATTTCCAGATGCGCGTTGCCATGTCTTATTCCTTCGCATGGTTGGGGGTGAATCAGGGGAAAATGCGCTGGTACTGCTTGGTGGGAATGTAGAGTTTCCTGACGTGGCACAGCCGCGCCTGGCCCGGGTACAGCTCCTGAAACAGGGCGAAATCGCGGGTGGCGGTGGCCGATGTCACGCCGAAATACTCGATCAAGTGTTTGCGGGTGATGCCGCCCCAGTGGAACAGGATGAAGTCGATGAAGCGCATCCGTTGCTCCATGGCGTAGGTCAACTTCGGCCGCCCGCACGGGGTCAGGCCCACCACAACCTGGTCTATCTCCACGAACAGTTCCTTCTATTTATAGTTGTCTTGTCGGTCAGGAATACTGGGGTTTGAAGGTCGCGGAACGCACCCAGCGCTTGCTCTTGAAGTCGTAGTCGGCGTTCCCCGGGTTGGCCTCCCGGTATAGCGTTAGGTCGTTCGACGCACAGGGAATGCTGATCCCGAAAAAGTCGCACAGCTCGGGGCGGCCGACGTGGCCGTAGTGCTCCAGCAGGAAATCAATCAGACGCAGGCGCTGCTCGATCGCGTAGTTCGGACTCATGGCGTCCCACCTCCAGCCTCCATTGCCTCACGCGCCGCCAAGACGGCATCGCCCAGGCGCCGAAGCACCAGACGCGATTCTTTGTTGTGAGGCTTCCAGTGCAGCGCGATGTCATCGAACACGGCCATCAGCAGCATGGAGAGCCCATCGCGTTGACCACGCACCAGGGCGATGTCGCTGATCGCGGCGGCCAGATCCAGGCGAAGCACTTCGGTGCGCCGATACAGCGATTCCAGCGGCTCTTGCATCATGCCGCCCTTGGGGATCGGCGCTGACAACGCTTCCTCCCAGCGCGTGGCCACGCCTATGCGACCGTCATCCTGCCCGGCCCAATACTGCGCGTTCGATTCGTCGTGCCGGCAGACCTCCAGCTCCAGCGTCAGCCGCTCGATCTGGTCCTGTAGGGCCTGCATTTCGCTGGCCCAGGTGTCAGGCGGCTGGCTCAATTCTTCTGTTCCCGCTGGTGCTGGTTCCACATGTCCTGGGCGCGGCAGTGCGGGCAAATCTTGTCCCACTGGGTCACCGAGGTCAGGTGCGACGTGATTTGCTCGGCCATTTCGCCGGACACCGTGGTGTCCCAGGCGGTGAAGCTGTCGCGCCAGGCCTGCAACTGCTCGACCGGTACCGGCACGCGATCATTGGGGTTGTAGATCGCCGGGGTGAGGACGGCCCGCGGCGCTTCGCGCTCCCAGGTCATCGGGTCGGTCTGACCGGTCCAGATATTGGAGAAAATTTCGTGGGTGGTGAGCGTCTTGGGGAACGCTTTGTGATGCCAGCCATGGACCATGAACGGGCAATCGCCCTCGCCCCGGATAAAGCAATACACATGGGTGAACTCGGGGTCGCGAGTGTCAAAGCGCAGTTCGTCGTAGTAGGTCGTGCATTTGCCCATGGTCAGGACTCCTTGGCGTTGGGTTCGGGGGTACGGCGGGACAGCGGGCCGACCAGGTGGCTTGGTGGGACGGGGCACATTTGGCCGAGCGGGCGCCACATATGCAGGCAGTGCGGATGAAAATTTACATAAAGGCGCTCTGGCGGGTGGTACTGCATCACCCAATCATCTGGCCCCCAGAACAGGTCTTTGATCGTACACATCACATCCCAGGACGGGGTTTTGCTCTGGAAACTGACGCTGACGTGCTCCCAGCCCTCTTGATCGGAGGCAATCACCCGCGCCTGCAGCACGGCTTGGGTGGCGGGGTCACGCAGCGGAATCATGAACGCGCCGTTGTTGCCGTGGGTGGCCTTGGCACTGGCCAGCATGCCGGCGGTGACGCGGAATCGCTCGGGGACTTTGAAAGCCATGGGGCATCCTTGTTTTTATTGTTTGTTGATCAGCTGCAACATCGCCTCGACCTGTTGCTGGTGCGCGGCCTCGGCCGCTTCGGCGGCCCGGTGCAGGCAATAGCTCAGGCCATCCACCCGGTGGTGCCAGAACTCGGTGATCAACTGGTCATTGATTTGCAGGCGGTAGTGGTGCCCCTTCTTCGGGTGCCGCTTGCCGGTGTTGATGATCGCGATCAT
>Ga0075436_100000039_pt1 | contig 82437 bp, 60 predicted proteins | sample RhiMethybrSRZTD5_FD_75303 | JGI IMG/M metagenome (GOLD analysis project Ga0075436, IMG submission 75303) | Populus rhizosphere microbial communities from Tennessee, USA - Rhizosphere MetaG P. TD hybrid SRZTD5 | ecosystem: Host-associated > Plants > Roots > Rhizosphere > Soil | place: USA...
ACCCAACACAGCGCTGGAACCTACATTGCCGCCGGCACCAAAGGAACCTATCGAATTACCTCCCCCGGCGCTTCCAGCATCTATCGTTAAATATCTAGCAGTATTAACGTCAAAGACAGGGCTCATGGTGCCGATGCCAACATTGCCGCTTTGAGTCAAATAGAATGCACCGTCATCGGGTGAGCCGGGACCGGTGAGTCTCGAAATGTGGAAATTGTTAGTTGGATCAGTTCCCAGCCGAAAAAGGGCTGTCGAGTTTTTGTCAAAGCGGAATCCGGTATAAGTATTACCCGTCTTCCTAACGGTGACGGTCGAATAATACGTTCCGTCGACCGTGTTTCCGTCTGTAGTAATTGTGAGTGGCGCACTCGGACTCGTCGTTCCTATGCCAGCATTACCGCTGCTGGGAAAAGTATTTGACTGTGCCACCACGCTCCGCGGGGAAATTGCCAGCAGCAACAATGCAAAGCCGATCGGTGTGCCTAACGCACGGCTCGTATGAAATCTCTGCGAGTTTGTTTTCATCTTGTTCTCCAATCCGTTGGTTCACTGTAGACTGAGTAGCACCAGAATTTTCCCTGATCCTTTCTCAAGTGGCTCGAGCGCTTTGCCGATCAGCGTGCCCGGCATGTGGATCTTTCGGCCGCCGATCTCGATCGGTTCGGATTTCATCGCAACTCCGGGAATGTCACTCGTAACCAAAAGGTCGCCGATTTGGATTGGCGATTTCGATGCGTCAACTTTGATTCTTACTCTGCCCGTAGTAGCGACCAGAACCTTGCTATCGCTTTTTTCACCGAGCGCGATTCCGGGTTGTTCCGAGATCACGCCGGCGACGCGCGTGTCGTAGCTTACGGTCGATGAAGTGACTTGATTTGATTTGGTGGAGTCGAGAACTACAACCGTGCCGGGGGGGAGTTTCTCGGAAGACGGCACCCATTCGGCCACGTCCTGATACTTGGCGTTGATGTTGCCGCTGACTCTGATATCACCTTGAACATCGAGCGCTACCGTGGGATTCGATTTGCCGATAGCAACATTGCCTCCAAACGGCTGTAAAGCGATATCTGCGACGGCCGTGAGATCTGGGCTAACTCCCATAATGCTGCCAATCGCATTTCCTGATCCCCGCGAACCGATCAGCAGACCGTTTTTTCCCGCTTCTCTAAAGAATGCTGTCCAGCCATTACCACCGTTGCTGTTAGTCTTTTCCACTTGAAGACCAAAACTGGGGTTACTCGTGCCGATCCCAATGTTGCCGGAACTATCAATACGAGCCTTCTCGATGTTTCCTCCGGTTGTAAACTTGATTACTCCATTAGGGTTGTCGGTCATAAGAACAAGGCCAGGACTTTGCGTGTAAAAATACGCATTGTTCGGCGCGACAGCTCCGTAAGTATTCGTTGTCGAGGAGTACATACCGATCTGGGCAAGATTCCCTAGATCGTTCTTCGCTTGGATTCGAGCTTGCGAGTTAACTCCAGCCGTCTGATTCTCTACTAGAATAGACGTGTTGGCATTTTGGTCTTTCCTTACATGGAACAATTCGACAGGACTCACGGTGCCAATTCCGGTATTACCGGAACTATCAATCATCATGCGAAAAGCGGTGGCCGTGTAGTCATACAGCCCAATCTTGTTCGGCGCATCGGGCTGCGACGCATCGCCTGCGAACCAGCCGTATATGTGGGTCGACGTACGCAGTCGTAGCCTCGACCATCCGCCGGAGCCCGCGGCCTGAATATCAATACCGCCACCGCTGTTGTCCGCGGGATTGTAGATATGGAGATTCGCGTTCTGGTCTGGTGTAGTTGTGCCGATACCAACATTACCGCTGCTGGGAAAGGGTGAGGTGTTTTGCGCGGCGCCAGTCTTTGGCAGGAGCGCGATAAAACCTAGAGCGATAGCTGCTAACAATAGTTTGTGGCTAGAAACGGAATTCATCTTGATTTCCTTTCATGGGTGTCTAGAAGACTGAACAGCGCTAGAATCGTCCAAACCCTCGTTGGTGAGTGGTCGGACAGTATGCACACGCATCCCCTAAAACCAATCGCCGTGAAGACAGCGAGCACGTTTCACTGGGCGAAGCTCCTCTTTTGAAAACGGTTAACTGCTGTGGCTGGGCCGGCGAGTTGTCTATGAGGCAGCTCGTGGAAGGTCAGCCGATTAATCAAAAAAAAGGCGTCCGATGTTCGGTCTCCTATCATGAACGCTCTCGAGGTTCAAGATTGAAGCAATTCACCATTAGGTGAGTTGTTGTGATGACGCCAGCCAAGACAGTGCGATGCAAATCAAAACTGCGATCGTTAGCGCGGCCACAATCTGCTCAATTACAGAGGAGCTACGTCACCACCCGCAATCAGAGATTTTAGAATTGCAGCGGCGCCGCACTGCTTCGAAACGGCGCTCGAGTCAAATTTTCCGTCCGAAGTAAACTTCCCCTTGGAATAATGATTAGTGAAGCTCCAAAGATAAGGTGTCAAAACTTCTGGATGACGTGTTCGATAACCGAAGCCATTGAAACCTTCGAGTTTGAAAAGAATCACCGCTAACGGCCATTTTGGCGTACTACTTAGACCGTCAAACTGAAGTGCGTCAATGGCACTGTCCTCCCACTTAAAGGGAGGCGTCCCAGGCGGTCGGCCCTTTGGGACGTGAACCGTTCTTGCCGTTAGTGGGTCGCCGTTATGAAGATGGGTCTTGAAGTTAAGCGAGCCTTCGAGACTATGAATCATTGCTACGACAAACCACGGCACCTTCGTCACCTGCTGCACCTGTTCGTAGCGCGTTCGGTTGGCAACAATTTTGTCGTGGATCACCGTAACAGCGGATTTCTTGTCACTGTTTATCGTGCAAGTGGAAAACAGATCTTGGTATTCCTGTCTGAGTTTTGGTGTGAGTGTAATAGACATTTGATTCTCCTTGACCGTTAACAAACGGCGGCATTTTTAGAACTGAGCATGCCACCTAATATGTCCACCTTCAGTGTCGAGAAAGACATCCAAACCGGGTAGTTTTTGAATATCGCTTTTTATCGCTTTAGCATTCTTAGTGACTGGCCGCACGTCGAAGGCTCGTCCGGTTAAGTGGCGACTAATCTTGAGGCGTTCGGTTTCCGACATTGCAAGCATTGTGGTCTCCAAGCCGGCGCTGATCTGATCGATGGTTACCGCTTGCGGATGTTTATCTACCCACTGCTGGAGCTTGCTACCTGCTTTGTAAGTCTTACCGATCCATTTGCGGTCCTTTAACTCTACGATGTTGGCAGCCATTGCGTGAGCCTGCTGCTTGACTGTTCGCCGTCCGCTAGTGAACTGTACATCGGGATGTTGTTGTTGTAGGAGAGTCGCTGCCGCTCGCGCAACGGGCTCGAGATTCATTTCGTCAATAGTCATAAGTTGCCTCGTTCAATAGATATTTTGGCGGTTACAATTTTCTTCGTTCCTTACATGAGCAGGAATGCCTTGTGGATCAGATCAACTTCAACATTCTCTAACGCTCCAGATCCTGCCAATTGGCATCGCTATCCTTCGTGCACGTCTTACTTCTCGGGCAATATTCCAAATGAAAAACTGGATGAATTTCCCAATCGTTATGTCTTAGTAGCTTGTGGCAGCCAACGGCATGCTCGGAGTCGTACATCTGCACGCCTGTTACGCGCACTAGAAGCACACCTTTCGGCGCTTTGGAAATTAACGCTTGCAACCGCGCTCCCGCCAAATTCGGATGGGTCAAGCGCACGCGTGGCGTGAACTCTGCGGTCTCGGAAAACGCTTCGCGCTTCTTCAGGGTGTTCTGGACCGCTGTCTTTGGCTTGACCTCCTTAGTTGTGTCCGTGGCTGGCTTTCCCGGGGTCGCTCTTGCTGTCAACTTCAGAGTGGGCTCATCAACCAAAGGGATATGATTGTCAGTATCGGCTGCTTTCGTGAGTCCGCAATTGCATGATTCTTTAGAACCTTTTCGGGCTGCCAACGCATAGGCCACAATCCGAATCATTTTGCCTTCGCCTTTATCAACAAGCGGCTGACGAGGATCTCCTATTTTGTTGTAACCAGGTACTCGCTCGGGCAGATCTGCCAAGTACTGAAAGTCTTTGTCTTCTGCAGAGTCGGGATTGCCTGTGTCAATGTTCTTCTGCTTATTCAGTAGGGGGTCGACCAGACCACACCCGGTATTGGGGCAGGCGCTTATTCCAGCCTTTAGTGCTTTAGCAGTTGGGCACGTTATGTTTACCTTTGCGTTACCCGGATCGCATTTTGGTTTTTTCTTCTTGGGCTTCGCGTCGGCAACGCTAACCAAAGCACACGTCAACAATAAAACCGAGAGGAGTTGCAGGAATCGCTTCATATGAGCCTCCAAAAAAGGTAAGCATGGGACGGAGCGGCCACGCTTATATCACCCTAAGAGTGAAGATGCAACAGAAAGGGCAATGCAGTTGAACTATGCCGAACAGATTCTATTAACCTCAACGATACTTTGTTTTGGATGATATTTCCGTCGTGCAGACGGTGCGTTGATACCAAGGGCATATCTCTACTGTGTTAAGTGAAACCGACAACGTAAGAGCCTGGACAATGATGATTCTTACTCTTGTCTTTTTTACCTTATTTGGCTTGGCTCTGATGCAATGGCTCAACCCAATTGACGCTAAGATGCTTACGCGGCTGGAGTCGATCATCTTTGTAATGATTGGCTATTACTTCGGACGATTGCCGTCGCTGCAAAATGAAAAGACGCTCACCGGAAAAATCAGCCGGCAAACAATGTTCGCCGATGCCGCCGAATTACAGGCGCAACCGGTGATACGTTCAAACGAAGCACTTTCCGAAAGGCTTAAGAACCTTCGCGTGGTCCTCAGTGACGGGAATGATGCAAGAATATCGAACTCAGGAAGCCATCTTAGCAAACTCGAGGACGTAAAGAACTTGAGTTACCGGCTGAAGGTGGCGCGAAGGATTTTGAAGTTGTGAAGCTGCTAGGGATCAAATTCCTTTTCTTCCTCGTGAAGGTTTCGTAATTCGCTGGCCCACGGAGATCAGTATTCTTGATAGTAACCGCGCACTGATATAGCGCGTTAGAAAATGTAACGGTGTGCCTACTGGATACATTTAGGCTTCTGCGCGGTTCTGGGAAGGGCGGGCGGCAAGTAAATACGCACAGGTTGTTTGGCTTCAGATTGTGGTGGCGTGGTACTGGGTTGATGGTCACGTCCACGGAGATTATACGATTAAGAAGACTATTGGCAGATTTATTCGACTACCGAATATTGCCTTGTAAAGCGCTACAGATGCCTGCCCAAAAAAGCGACGCCGCCAATAACCCGATTTGGTCTTGCACAAGGCCTTTAGAAGGGTGTGACCTGTAACAGACACCATTTTAACGGTCGATATCGGTTCCCTTCTGCGAGAAAAGCCTATTCGTCAACCGGGCATACGTGGGGGTTAACAATCTACTCACAAATATTAGCGCGGGTCAGGTAACGATAACCCTTGAGAATGTCGGCAAGCTTCCGGCGGATAAGATACGGGTGATGGTGCGAGAATCCAGGAGGGTCGGCAACGATGCGGTAGGAGGTTCCGAAAATTATTATGAGTTAGGGCAACAACTCATCCCAGGATCAAAATGCCTTTGGTCATTATGCTCTCACAGTTTAGAAAAGAGGAAACCAAAGCAATTACCTCTCGAAGCGAAACGCTCTACGTGAGTGGCGACATTACATATGACGATGGCTTCGGAAGAACTGACTCAACAAAATTTGGATTCGAATACTTGCCCTCACCCAACGAAGGGTGGACTCCACGAGGAGAGCTTATTCGACAATAAGCCGGCATCCCTAATACTAGATCCTGAGAGCGCATTGGAAGTCCGCGACTGCCTTGCAGAATAGACTAGTAAAGTTGATTGGATTCTCTTTGAACTTCCGGCAACTCTTAACTTCCACTTTGTACTTCCGGCAATGTAAGCTTCCAAATCTATAAATCCTCGAGAACCGCAGAGGCGGAATTCCCTGGATTTCTCAAAACTCGTGGCAAGCAATTCCGTCTAGTGGCGGCAAGTAAATGCTTCAAGTGACAGATTGTTGTTGTTTGACAAGTATCCTGAGCGCTCTGGCCACGCAGGAGCACTCCCGCGATCTCTTCTTCATCAATCATCTCTGTCAGCCCGTCAGTGCATAGCAGCAGCGTGTCTTCATTCCATAGCGGCAGGTGCCTAACCTTCACTTTGACCTTACCAGCGCCTATGCCGATAGCCTCAGTGAGAATATGACGAAGGCGATGGGTCGAGACTTCGTGTTGCGGGATCTGACCGATGTCTGCCAGAAGCTGCGAATACGTTTGATCGCGGGTCAACTGCAACAGCCGGCCGCGGCGTAAGAGATACACACGCGAGTCGCCCACACTGGCGACAAAGAGATCATTACCGGCAGTGAAGGCCCCGGTTAGGGTTGTGCCCATTCCGGTCAATGAAGGATCTGCGCGCCCTTCTTCGAGCACCGCTTCGCCCACATTTTGATAAAAGCGTTCCGCGCGCTCCTGTGATTTTGACCTTGTGGCCTATTCGGTTGACGCGGTAGGTGGGATCGCGAAAGCAAAGTCTTATACAGACGCCATTATTTTATTGACAGTCACTGTATTGAAGCGTATAAGTCCAGATATTGTGTGTGCTTTTCAGTTGGCCACAAGGTACTAGCAGACCCAACATCTTGTGGTGATTCTCCACACACGGAAGGGAGTTCTCACCGGTATGGCAAATTATTTACCCAAGGCAAAACCGAAGCCGAAACCGAGGCCAAAGCCAAGGCCAAAGCCAAGAATTAAGCCGAAGCCGAAGCCGAAACCGAGGCCGAAGCCGAGAGTCAAGCCGAAGCCAGCGTACTAACGCTTGGTTAGGTGAAGGAGCATCGCTTCCAACACGGAAGCGCGCTGTTACAAGTTTCTTGTGCACTTCGGTGCTTACTCAGTTGCCAATCTCCTTCTTGCTGGAAGGCGATGCGCGGACTTTGAGCATCGCCTTCTTTGTTTTTCTCGATCGCTCAATGAGGATGTGTAGGCGGATCTGAATTGACAAGGTTAATCAAGGACGAACGGTCTTAATTGCTAAGCGTGAATCTCATGAGATGAATATGAGCACCAAAGAACTTCCCGTATTACAGTTTGGGTCCTTCCGTAGATATCCCACCAAAAAGACCGAGCAAGAATTTAGAGATGACGTAGAGGTTTGTAATCGTTGTGTCTCTGGAGTTTGCTGTGTAAATCAGGATGCAATTGCTCTAACAAGTTTCGATATTTTTAGGCTAGCAGCCTTTTTTGATATGTCGCCGGCCAGATTCATGCTCTTGTTTACGCAGGACAAATTTGGTGAGGGCGACGACGAAACCTTTAGGCGCCACTGGATTAGCAAACCGGATAGCAGTGTTGTCACGTGGCTTCGCCGACGTGCAAATTCTCCGTCAAGTCCCTGTATTTTTTTGAAATATATTCGAGACGTGGACGGAACCCCGCGTCGCGTATGCGGCGTACATGACGCGCGTCCGCTGTCCTGTCGCGAATATTACTTTGCCCATTGCAAGACCCGCGGCACAGGCGAATTAGCCGCACTGTTGGCTGAAGGATTCGAAAAAGTTCGTGACGGTGAAATAACGGAGGAGATGGTAGATGCTCAGCTCGAGCGGTTTGGCGAACATGATTTTGGGACATCTGGGCTCACCCAAAATACCGAATATGGTTTCTGGGTAGAAATGAAATGCGCGCTGAACATGCATCAGGCCAATCACGACGGTTCAAACTCTTATTCCATTTCGGACTACCAGGATCCGATCGATGAAAAAGTGAATAGAGTTTTGTCGACTAAATACCTACGTTCGGAAGAATCCTATGGATTGCGACCTCGAGATGAGCAGCTCATGCCTTACAGCTCCGGATTGAGCTTTGCGGGGTCATTAGAATACAAGCGGATCCTGGGGATTGCTCAGGAGAGTCCGTCAACCGATTTGTTTCGCAGAACAAACTATCCATACTATGTAAATATTAGAACAGCAATGCCGGGAGTAAAGCATTCCGACTTCTTTGCGACAATTCCGGCGTCGAGGATAAACGAATTTCTTAAGTCATTGCCCGACGTTAGTTTATTTACGCAACATCCGAGAATCGAGGTTCGGTCTATAGCACTACGTGATGTCTGTGCCGCAGTTCTCAGGGCATACAACTATCTTATTCAGTTTGCAAGTCACGTAGCTACGCTGGAGCCAATTCTCGAAAGCGAACCTCCAGGTACATTTGAACTAGAACTGTTTAAGATGGCGGTAGATACTGAAACGAGTTTTCATTCTTTTCTTTCAAAGAACGAGCATCTTAATGCGGTAAAGCGACACGCCGCTGCACGTGCGATCGCGATGATAGAGCAGGAAGCGGCGGCGGCAACTACTGACAGCGACGTCTTTTACTGCTTCAAATGTATTTCAGTATTTCATGAAACAATATTGAAATTACCTCCCAGTCTGAAGCGACGAGTGACTCAGATTAGTCGCGATCTTGAATCGAGACTTCAGAAAAACAAGCTTGGACTATATCTCGATGTTGTAAACCCTATCAACGCACGCCGTTTGGCAGGGAAGCGGTTAGACAGTAATTCAGCCCTTAGCGCGTGGAGTGCATGGTATGGAACCGCACTTGATGTTCACTTCGCATCGCGAGCCGGTTTCAAAAGGCTGGGTGTATCAGCCTTTTATGAAAGAGCGGTCAATGAACTTGAGAAGCTCCCGTTCCGAAGGGGCTATGCGGCTTGTCTCTTTGATGTGATCAAGTATTTGGCGCTGAGCATGAGTGCGAATCACCGCCGGTCCTACAATAAGATGCCTTTTAAGAATGCGGCCGACAGGCTCGCATCGTATTCAATGCAGCTTTTCGACTGGCAGAAAACTCAATCACAACCAATTAATGATAGCGGGGCGCTCGCGGATTTTTTGATTGCTCAGAAGGATCTCGGGCGCGGCTATGCCGAGGAGACGCTGGGCTCAATTACGCGTGAAATTCTCGATCGCCAACTGGCCGACGGAAGTTGGAATAGTAATTTGCCTGGGCACGAGATGCCGGATGATCAGGCTGAATTTCTCGAACAGATGTGCGGGCCGACGTGGACATGTATGAATGCTCTGCGTGTAACCAAAAATGATTTGGTGAATCCTGCCAATGCGCGGCTTCGACGGTCCTTTATTTGATTCTGGGGTCTAAGCAGAATTGATCGGAATGCAGAAAGGACACTATCCGGATGGCCACTTACAGGTTAGCCGAGCGACGGGCCGCAATCCAACGCGGTATGGAGTTCATTTATGCGATTGCTCGAAAACCGCGACACTTCTCCAAATGTTCTGACGACCTACTGTATTTTTTCTACCATGTCGCCGTAACTGCGCGCGATCGGAACTTGCGAACCATGGCACGAACTATGGGAGAGGAAAGCTTCAGCCGTTGGCGAAACAAATATCAATCTCTTCCGGTTAAGGCGGACCCCGATACTATCATTGACTATTTTCATGCGGATTCTACAGCGGAGCAATTCGGCAGGCGCAACAGGAAACTCAAGCGACAGCTGCGAGAGGCAGCCAAAGATTTCACCGCAGCGGACTTTCTCTGGTTTGATCCGCTTAATGAAGCGCCGCCTGATGATGTACCGGAATTATGTGACTATTGCGATTCCTGGAATCCTCGTGGGCGGAAGAGGTGTTCGAATTGTCGTCGGCAACTCAAAATGATGACTCGTTACCAGGTGTGGTATTACTCCTTAATCAGGGCATATTGTGCTGCGACATATGGCATTGTGCTCGGTGCCTCATACACAGACGTGTTAAATTGGCTGCCCGCGTTACGACCTTATCCCTCAAGTCAAGAAGTTGAGAGAGCCGATTTTGAAGACTCCATCTACGCCATTTCACACATCGTTTACACACTGAATGACTATGGCAAATATCTGCTTTCGCCGCGCTGGCTTCCTGAAGAATATGAATTTCTTAAAGCAAACGTAAGGGAAGCGGTTGCGCTAAACGATCCGGATATGACTGGAGAAATGCTCGACTCGCTTATGGCGTTCGGGCTTACTGAAAAGGACGCGGTGATTCGTGAAGGTATTGACTATTTGCTTTCGTGTCAAAATGGGGATGGAAGTTGGGGTTCCATAGACACGGACGATCTGTATTGTAAGTACCATCCGACTTGGTCGGCGGTTGATGGGCTCCGTGAGTTCGCGTGGCGAGGTGAAGGGCTGAAGTTCCCTTCAGTCTTACCGCTGCTTGAGTCCTGGGCACAGTCGACAGCCAGGGACGGCAGAAGTCCCACATCTGCTGCAATAGTTTGAGCGACTTCTGTAGCTCGGGGGGCCGGTATCGTTGAGACTCTTATGAATATCTAAGCAAGAAGACTTGACTTATGCAAAACTCAGACTATTGTCCGCGAACCTAAACGAGTGTCAAGCCTGAATTCTCCAAGGGCTCCGCGACATTTCACACTTATTAAGATTCAGTCTTGCACGAAGAGGATTCGGCGAGACCGTCAAACAGGCTAAATAAGACTCTCCGCATTTGCACTCAAACCGAGCCGTTGCTTGACGAGATAGACGATAATCTTCTCGTAGCAACTTTTCATAACCGATTTAGGTGACGTTCTAAAACATCCCTAGAGAGACTGAGAATCGCGAGGACTATTCAAATCGCGCGCTGATTGAATACAACGCCGACAAGTTTTCATTTTGAACAAGCCGGACATACCACGCCATCAGGCTTGCGTCGAAAATAACCTGGAATACCTGTTCGGAACTATCGGCAGATTTGTCAATACTCACGAGCACCTGGCTCGCGCACAGATGTTAATGACGCGACTCAAGGATAATGTCCACTTGGCCCAAGTAGACGATACTCGCGCGCGAGTGCTATTTGCGGAAGGCCCGAATGTCGAAGCGGAAAAGATAGCGCGCTCTGCGGTATAACGACTTGAAAAAGGCGATCAATTTTCATTGGTAGCAGAAGCTTTGAATAGCCGCGGCAACGCGCTAACGCGGCTGGGCCATACTGAGAAAGTGCGGGCGACTTTAGGACGCGAAGGGATCAGTGAGTCGCGCGTTGAGTCTGCTTGGATTCAAACATCCCCAAAGCTGGGGTCGCTTTTAGTGTCGGTTCTCATGGTTAGTGAAATCCGCACCATAGTTAGTGATATCTATCGCGCGACCCGGATTCGAATGGAGTTCCATGGTCGATGTCACGCTGGCCGCTCCCAATCCGCTGTACTTCTTCTTCCCCCAGTCAAAGTTGGGTTCGCTAAATTCACTGGAGGAAACGATTTGTTGAGGAAACCGTGTGAAAATAAGATGTTGACTTTCATATGGGCGGGTAATATCTTTCGCTTCGTTCAATCGAGGCTGAATTTTTCCTGAGTCCATGACGCCTTGCACACTCGTCAAATCCAGCCTTTAGGCAGACGTTAAGAAACGTCGGCTTACTTCGACCACAAATAGCCAAGCTCAAAGCGGCTGCTGACTCTTGAGAAGATCTCTACATTGTGTGTCGGACGGCATCGCAACCCGCCGGCTCAACGTTAACTGGTTTCGGAAATCGCCAAGGAGGAAACCTCATGATAAAAGACCTGATATTTCGTCTCCAGAAACTCTTCATGAAACGGCCCACCATTTTCCTTGTCCAGATTGTCTGGCTGATCGGACTCGCCGTCCTCGCCGTGATCTACTTTTTGCAGCGTTGGTCGCCCGATCTGATGAGCCTCGGATCCATACCCATTGGTGTCGTCTGGTTCGGCGCACTTGGAGCAGTTCTTATCTCACTCACCGGAGTCGTCGAGCATGCCGCCGACTGGGATGGAAGACTATACCTGTGGCACCTTTCCAGGCCGCTCATGGGCGCCGCGCTTGGGGTAGTGGCCGTCCTCATACTGCAAGCTGGTGTTCTGGCCGCCGGCACGCAACCAACAACCGGGACGGGAACGAAGAACCTCCTCTACTATCTGGTAGCCTTCCTTGTTGGCTACCGGGAGGAGACTTTCCGGGAGCTCATCAAGCGACTCGTTGACCTCATTTTCGCGCCTGCTACGCCGCCCTCAAAGCCCATCATAGCCTCGCTGAACCCTAACACTGGTCCAGTCGCGGGCGGCGGGTCAGTGAAGATACTCGGTTCCGGTTTCGCTGGTGCGAGCGCCGTCACTTTTGGCTCGGCGTCTGCGAAGTTCAACGTCGACTCTGATGGCCAGATTTCGGCGGATCTGCCCTCTTCGGCGGCAGCGGGCCCTGTGAGCGTCACCGTGAAGACGAAGGTTGGGTCCGTGACGGCGTCCTTCACCTACGTCTGAGGTCCTTATCCATGGATGACATTAATTAGACGGAAACCAGTACTCTAACCCTCAAACTGGTTATTCGAGAATTTCGATAACTCTTAGATTCTGTTTGGAACAATACCAACAACTGTGAGAACTCAATTTCAATAAGTCGGATAAGATTTTTCTAAGTCATTGCAAGAGCGTTTCCGATAATTTCAAGAACCCTGAGAGCATCTAGATTTAGAAACGAGACACAGTAACTTGAAAAGTGAACGCTCGCCAATTAGGAGACGCCATCACCACATACACGACCATTCCAAAAAGAAATAACCCGCCAAGAATTTGTAAAGTTAGAACTTACTGCTCTATGTCTTTCCAGTCACTTTCCGCACAGGTTTTCTTCTTGCAGTATTTCAGCCGCAATACTGGATGAACTTCCCAGCTGTTATTACGCTTTAGGTGAAGTCCAAGTGAGTGTTCAGAATCGAACATCAGTTGACCAGTGATTCTCAATCAGTGGTTGCAATTTCGCCCGCGCGAGCTTTGGATGATCAAGCCTGACGCGAGACTTTATATTCTTAGCCTGATTTAGAAGCCGATCGAGTGACGGGCCACAGCCAGTATCCGGGCAGTCGGTAATGTCATTCAGCGGCTTCGGACACTTGATGGCGACTGAGCTTGCACAGTTGATCGCATACGTCTTTTCGCATCGCTTGTTGTGCTGAAAACGAGAACAGCTAGAAGTTAGAAATCCTATTGCAGTACGTGGGACACTTTTTGGCCAAGCGACAGAGCTTTTTGGACAAGAGAAAAGGGCGAGAGCTTTTGACGCTCCCGCCCGTCCCACACACTTGCCGGTCTTGGGCCTATATTTCCGGCCCTGCGCCCGTAGGCAGATGGACAACGTTGCCATCAACGACGATAGTCTTCTTGGCACCGTAGTCTTTGTCGAAGATGGCCTTGCCGCCTCTTGTGATTCTGAGGGAGGCGCCTGCGGTCCTCGATGTGTAATACAGTAATTCGCCCTTCGCAACGGGACCCTCCCAGTCGCGGTCTTCGAATTCGAGCGTGTCAAACGTAGTGACACGCAATACTTCCGTGATCGGACGTGCAGTTGTAGCCATAGTCTTTCTCCTTTTTTGGTGAAGTGGCTGGATTTTGGCGAGTATGCAAGGAAGCAGCGGCTCGTGGGAAATTCAGCCCGTAACGTTTAATGCGAGGGGAGCGCACAATACTCCAACCACTGTCCGATGTCAATAAGACTTGGGGAGAACATAAGATTTTCGTAGAGGCTGGCTCAAGTTTGGGGATATGACAAACTGCAATCTCTCAGGCCCGCTCACCCATTAGTCCGGCGCACGCAACCTTCTAGCGGACTCTTTCATTATTTGTCTATTTCATTTGGCGACGAATCCAATTTGCTTGCGCTATTGTCAGCATCTCGATCCAGTTATCAAATTGAGTGTTGTTCGCGACGAATCTGTTGAAGGCTTCAGTCTTAGTGTCCTCATCGTCTTTGACGCTACCTGCTCCAAAGAACGCTTGTAGCGTCTGGAAATTAGTATGTCCCCTGATGAAGTCGTCGGGAAATAAGTCCTCAGCACTGACACTCTGTTCGCCGCGAATTCTTTCTACGCCGCGTTGAAACTGGAATTGAAACGTAATGGGGGTCATAGGAACTGAACTATTGCTCGATGTCTTTCCAGTCGCTTTCAGAGCAAGTTTTCTTCTTGCAATACATCAAGCCTGTAACCGGATGGACTTCCCAGTTGTTATGCCGCTTGAGATGAAGTCCGCCAATTGAATGCTCCGAGTCAAACATCAATTGCCCGGTTATTCTCACTAAGAGCTTGCCGTGTCCGGCTGTAATCAACGGTTGCAGCTTCGCCCTCGCCAGCTTTGGATGATCAAGTCGAATGCGGGGCGTAAATTCCGCGGTCTCCGAATTCCGTTCGTTCTTGACCAGCGTTGGATTCTTTACGGAAGGATCGATCAAGACAATATGATTGTCGGTGTCCGCTACCGATAACAGCTTACAGTTGCATGATTCGCCTCCGCCTTTTCTGGCAACGAGTGCCCATGCTTGAACGGTGATCACCTTCCCCTCGCCTAGAGCCGTCAGCTTGTCACGAGGATCGCCGATGGCGAAGCCGTCAACAGGATCAGGCAATGCTTGCATATCACTAAACGTCATGGTCTCCGGGCTGCCGCTCACAGACGTTATATTCTTAGCCTGATTTAGAAGCGGATCGAGTGACGGGCCACAGCCAGTATCCGGGCAGTCTGTAATGTCGTTCAGCGGCTTCGGACACTTGATGGCGACTTTGCCGCTTCCGGCGAAGCTGGCAGCAGTTGATCGCATCAGTTTTTTCGCATCACTTGTCGTGCTGAAAACGAAAAGAGCTAGAAGTAGAAATCCTATTGCGGTTCGTTTCATGGCGTGAGTCTCCTAAAGGTTGAGAACGCGAGGGACTCGCGCCTTATATCACCGATCTGACTGTCAGACAATAGCTAGGCGATAAGAGTCCCACTATGTACCGCTATGTAAGTTTGCTGCGTCAACTATGTTCTTACACTATTAGGACAACGGAGATGCGGGGAATTGTCCATCAAGTAAGCTACTTCTCAGAAACGACTTGGCGGATTCAACCAAACAGGCCTTATTATCCTAGTGCAGGAGCGCTTACATCTGGTCATCGCAAGTGTCACCATTCGTGACTTATGCTTCGGATTTTCGCAACTTATGCTTCAGCTCCCGGTGGTCCGTCAAACCGGCCTTCTAGTGATTCTCTAACCCATCGAATTTTACTTTATGAACCTCGCTTTCAACCTAACTTGAACCGGAGATTCGGTGCTGTGGTTCTTTTCACAAGGGTTAATCAGCTGCAGAACGCAAACATCATCAGGGGATATCGCGTGTTAGGAAACACACATGCCCATCGACCGGTTCCCGAAGCGGTCTTAAACGCGATCGCAAATCTGGATGAGTCGCCTTGAGCCTCATCGTGGATTTTCATCCTGACTTAAAAGCTCTTTTTAGAGTCTCGACCTAACATTTAGCACACATCTCAGCTCGTTGAGCGCTTCTTAAACTCTACCGAACTCCGCTTCACGCTGCGCATCCCAAGCTCGCGTTCCTTTTGCGTTCGCAATTTCATATTGAGCCCATTCGCGGATACGTCGTAGGCGATGCGTTAGGTACGGTTGCATTCGTTCTTCCGTGCCGTCGAAAATCCCACTTAGAGAGCCGAAACATATCTGACCAGCGTGTCGGCCAGCGTAGAATTCGCTAAAGACTTCATCGCTATCCTCGAATTCCGACAATAACCACTCAGTAAGAGGCGGAACTTGGGTTGGGTTTGCTGCACTCGGCATGGGTGAAAAAAGATGACGGGCGATTGCTAAAGCCCCCGGCTCACCAACTCGACCAACCCATTCTTTAACAACGTCCAGGCCAATAGCATCAAACAATCCCGTAAAGTTTCGGTAGAAAAAACTTACTCGTGTCTCGGGATCGAGTGCTCTTTCGCCGACGGCCTCCATAACAGGCTTGGGGGAGTTTTTGGCAAGCTGATGAAGCATGTTTTCTGCGCCGTTAGTTAAATCTAAGTCCACATCAAGTCGGGGATCTGTTGCCACCCGTGTTATCAGCTTGAGTTTTGTTTCATCGTATGACGCCGGTAGCTTGCGAACCGCATGCAGCCATTCATTTGATCTGAAGCGTGGCGGCCCGGTCAAAGAATGCTCCAGTATTGAAACTGTATGAACTGCTATGGACTCGGGAAGCTCTTTCCATTCTTCGTGACCCCAGAGAAGGATCAAATCCAGCGCAATGTGGTCGGCATACGCGTCACCTTGTTGCCCAAGAGATGAAAGTGTCTCTATAACCTGCGTCTTCATTTCAGTGTTGAGGAACTGACGCCAAAACCCATAAGCAAGTTTCTCCAGCGAAAGACTCGCGTTTTCAGTACGGTGCGCAAGCTTAAGTAGTCTGTTAAAGCCAGCCTCACTGACATCTGATCGCAAAGTGATCGCAAATAACGGCTGTGTGCCTTCGTTATTTGAGAACCTGAATTTCGATTAGTGCTACGATGCTGCGAACCGATTAGCCAGCCGCAGGGCACCACTTTTCAATTTCGGCTAATTGTTGTGGATGTATGCCAGAAGGTAAAGTCATTTACACAAGCAAATCACTCACTGTTAATTGTTGAGGTAAAGCAGATGAAAAACTTTTTCGTTGTTGCCTAGCAATTTTAAGTCTATCTTGCGCCTGTGCCATCAGCTCTAACGGATTAGTGAGACCGAACGGCAACTCTCAGAATCGTAGTAGCATTGCGATGGAGGGAAATGAGCAACGGCGAACGTTCAGTAACGGTATCTTTGTGTTGACTGGGCTTTCAGCCTGCGCACTCGATATGTCTCACTCCGCAGCCAACCTTGAGACCACGCCTTTCATTTGGCACGGCATCCCCACCCGACGCGATCAGGAGCGACCAGTGCCGCGAGGCCCGCTGTGAAAAAGGTGGGCTAGGGCACAGCGGTCTTAGTTCTACGATATCGCATTTAAGGAAGAGCTTGCACTATGGTCGCGGTGACCGCGATCGTTTCCTTTGAATTGATTGCTCTGAACAATCGTTTCTGTCTTGATCCTCATTAACAGTTAGCGATTCGGGCGTTACATGCGCGGGTGTCGGGATTTCCAGTTTGTGCAGCAGGACTATTATCCCCAACGGCGAGAAACAAGAGGAGAAGGATCGAAAAGGGTTTTGCAGATCGCATTGTGCGGAAGGCTCCTTTGGTTAGTAAAGCGTAGTTCATACCTAGATCGCTTCAAGATTCCATGACTCTGCTCCACAATGTGGTAGAGCCCGCCACGAGGATGTGCAGGCATCGACCGACCACTGCGCTAAAGGCTGGGAGACCTACGACACGAGACATTCGAAAGCCGAATGAAGGATGATTTGATTGGGTTACAACAGGCCGTGCGGGTGCAATCACGATTGGGCAACTGAAAGACCGCGCAACCAGCGTGCTATCTAGGCTAAGTACGAAGAAAAGCATTGACATCGGTGCGTTCTTTGGAATAGCCTAGGCTCGTCTTTCTTGAAACCAAGGCTGAATTCTCCGGGGCCTGCTTCCTTGCATACTCGCTAAGTCCAGCCTCGGAACAAATCGGATCGGACTATGACTGGCTACTAGCTTCTCACCGCGGCGAAGATCATCGATGGTGTGCCAAGGAAGCCGGATCAAGTCATCCGGGTAGCCGACAGATCAGTGTTGGGCGTCGTTCGTGATTTACCTGGCGCCTCGCTTTCCATTCTTTCTTGAACCTTGGGACATTTCGACAAAGGCAAGACATTAACCTTGGAGCACAGTCTGGAAGTCACAACATTCTACTGAGAGGTAAGAGCCATGCGAGATGCTACTCAGCGCTCTTTCCTTCTGTTGCTAGCTGTCACTCTCTCTGCGGCCAGTCTGTTGGCTCAGGGGTTCGACCCCGGCTGCAAGCTTCCGTTTGATAAGATCAAGACTGAAGGACTTGATATTGATGAAACCTGCTCAATGGATGGGAACTCGAATGACACTGGAAAGCGCTTGGAGAGCAATGCAAAGAACAACTTTTGCGCAAGCAACAAACCGACTCCAATTACCTACTCGATCTTTAAGCGGCTCCAGACTGCCACGGACAACGAGGACGGGCTCAAATCGGCGCTGAAGGACAGTCGAGAAGATCTTAAAGACATACTTACCCTTTCCAACGGCTCCACGATAGGTGAAGGCACCGTGGTAAGGTTTGTGGCGTTTATCTTAGATGCGCACAATTCGAACGTGGGTAAAAAGAAACCTCCTAGGAAGCCTGGAGAACTGGTCAACTGTAACCAGCCCGACAAGGAATCGAATGATATCCATATAGAGCTGACAGTTAACCGTAATGACGATGATGCTTGCAATAGTGTCACTGCCGAGATGTCTCCACATTTTCGTCCCGAGTCGTGGAGCAATCTGGTCGACATGCAAATCACGAGGCCGGTCAGAATTACAGGTCCACTATTCTTTGACAGCAGTCACCAACCCTGTAGAAATGGAAAACGTGCGTCACCAGCGAGAATCTCGGTATGGGAGGTCCACCCGCTCTATCAGATCGAAGTCTGTAAGAACAAGGCGATTACTACGTGCAAAGTGGGAGTCTATTCACTGTGGATTCCCCTAGATCAATGGGAGAGCGAGGGCGAAGAGCCCAAAGAAGGTAGTCAAATGAGTTGGCTCGGGAGCAATTATCAGTTCAACTTGCATCATCGCGGGTTGTTATCTCACCTTGTTTTCGATGAATGAACTCCTTCTTATCGTAAGGGATGCCAGTGGCAGAATCTCGGTATCATTTGTTTGATCGGGATTCTGGAATGGGCAGATCTGCACCAACACTTTCGCAACAAGACGGTCGCGAGCCAAGCCACCCCTCCCTCAGATTCCCACGTAACGCCTTGCGTGTTGATGAGGCTAGCAGTATTGAAAGGCAGGGGAAGCCATGAACACTTTCTGGATCTCGACTCCCGCTGACAACGTGCTCTCTGAGACGCAGGGGTGGGCAAAGATTGATGGTAATCACTATGCTGCTATCAGACACCACCTTCTGGTTGTGCAACGGCAGGGTAGAGTCTTGAATGGGCCAGAACACAAAAGAATGGACTGGCCCGTGGGCGCCAAATTCACCAAAACAGATGAGATTACCAAGGTCACAAAGTACACCTATGGTATCCAGGAGTCCGTCACTTCGGCGGTTACCGCTAAATTATCGCAGGAGGTTTTGACAAAGGCCGGTTTGAGTGCCGGGCTGGACATTACAACCTTGGGAGCGAAATTGAGTGTTGAAATACAGTCAAGAATTGGCACAGAACTGACCAAATCTCTTGAAAGCGGTCTCTTTACGACCAAAACTTATGAGGTAGAAGTCACGGAAAAGAGAAGTGAATCACTAGAGGGTTCGATAACTCGGCCAACCGGAGCACCGGATACCAGACTCGTCTTTATCCATTATAAATTGCGTCAGTTGTTCTGGGATATCTATTTGTACCAAACGGATTATCTACAACTGGAATACAAGCGCATGCGCGCTCTAGAGCGATTGTTTTGGAGCGACGTGCGAAAAACGATTACCTCGATCGAAATTCCAGTTAGTCGACCGCTCTTCAGGATCGCCTACTTTGAACCGCTGAACGCATTTTCTTACAAATTCGACAGCTATGAACCTGAGGTCGAGGATGGGGACGTCGTAGAAACCATGGTGCTCACATCTGCTAGCCCCACCGTTAATCTTCGGCCGGAGAAGACCATGGAGGCTCTTGCCCGATTGGCTTTCCCAGTGTCAAAGACGGAGAGGAAAAAGGCAGACGAAACGCGACGGAAACCTGGTGGTTATGCAACACCAAAAGCGAGGCCAAAGCCAAGACCAAAACCGAGACCAAAGCCAAAACCGAGACCAAAGCCGAAGGTGTAGTATCAGTAGACCGCCGGGCTCTTGGGAGATCATTTTTGGTGGACGTCCTGATTTGCGTAAGAATATTATTGACTTACGTTTCTCTGGCAGTCGGATTCCCAGTGGATTGCTCTCGATCAATGGCATGGGTAGGATTAGGAGCCACAGCAGTAACGGAAACGGTTAAGGCGTCAATGACACTTAAGAAGTCTCCAAGTCTTGGCAAACCGAAAGTCATGATTTTGTAGAGAGTTGCAATTAGAATAACCTAAGCAAAAGAAATGGGCAGCAGAGAACTTCCAGTCTTAAACTTTGGGGCATTCCGTAGGTATCCAACAAAGCGTGATCGGCAAGAATTCAGCGATGCGAAAGAAGTCTGCAATAACTGCCTATCAGGTGTCTGTTGTTCAAACCAAGACGCCAGCCTTTCGGATCTCTTGATCAACTGTCCGATATCATAAACCGAATCAATAGTGAAATGTCTTACGCAAAATCCCAATACGAATGTTAGCGACACCCGAAAGGAAACTCAAACATGAACTTCCCAAAAGATACCCAAGCAGACCTCGACGCTTTTTATTCAAAGCACAACCTTGGACCTGACGGAACACCTACGGCCGCGTGGAAGAAAGCGAATCTCACTGCGATCACTCCCGCTTACCCGATGATCCTGGCTTTTCCCCCAGGATCAGTAGTAACCAAAGTTACGTGTCATAAGAAGGTGGCCGAGAGTCTGAAGCGAGTCTTTGAAGAAATTCTGAAACACTACGGTTCGGTTGAAGAAGTAAGGAAGGCCCGGATGCACTTATTTTCCGGCACATACAATTTTAGGAGAATCAGAGGCGCCAACCGATTAAGTACACACTCTTGGGCAATTAGTATTGACATTGATTCGGCTAAGAACCCTCAAGGCAAGCCCTATGACGAAAGCAAAGGAATGATGCCAAAAGCTGTTGTCAAGATCTTCGAGGCGGAAGGATGGAAGTGGGGTGGGAGATTCAGTGGTAAGCGAGTTGACTGTATGCATTTCCAAGCCACGCGTTGAACGGCGATCGCCCAATTTACGAAATTTGAACTCCGAGGTTAGTCGGTTTACATCCCAAGGTTTTTTGATTTGCAGGATTCAGCAATTTGGGTCCCGCATAGAGCCAAGAACATACAGGGGTCCGTAAGGCGGAACACATCTCAATCCGAGCCTTCTCGATAAGGAGAAGCATGCCGACGGTCGTCCTGAGGTGGAATTCAACTCGTATCGTGCTTATATGACCGACATCCCGTTTATCTCGGATCTTGGGATTCATCGGTTGCTGCATCACCAAGCTCTGTCGGCCTAATGACTTTGCTTATGCCTCAAGCGATCTGACCGCCAGTTTTGGCCGACTCAGCAGAAGCAACGTACAGCCTACTTATTTTGAAGCAGGATCGAATCCTCGTCGAGACATAGTTAAGCGTAGTGGATCCGTTTCCAGTGGTCAATACAGCCGACTTGCTTAATTTGGGTGCTGATCGAAACACGCGGGTAATGATTTTTGTGATGAATCTCCAACTCGCGCAAGGCGAAACCTCTGCTTCAGCGGTCATCAATCTGATTGACAGCAAGAACCAAAGCTTCGACATAGCCGCAGAAGACGTGCGATCTGTACCCAACTTCAACTTCACACAAGTGATCTTCAGGTTGCCGAATAGTCTATCGCCGGGGACATGTACTGTCAGAGTAAAGGCGCACGGTCAGATCAGCAATGCTGGCACTGTGAGAATCAGGATTTAGAGAAGACTCCTCGGCCATCCAAGCTCGCGCCGCGTCGGTCAGATTGAATTTTCGAAAGGGACAGGTAGTTACTCACAAATTGAAGGAGGTTCCTCATGGCTCGAATCCTACAAAGCCTCAGCCGTTTCGCCTCTCGCGAACGTATCAGCGAAGCACAACAGAATACGATGGCTCTTCGTAAGCCTCGCTTCCTGTTTGCGCGAGACTATGTGAGTCCCATTGCACTCTTCTCGACCATGATTCTGATCACTCTCCTATCGGTGAGCGTCAGAGGGCAGGGCACGATTACCGCCATAGCCAAGAAGCTCGGCAGACTTGACATCACAACTGAGGTTATTTGCCGTCGACAGGGGAAGCGTCCCAAAGTGGTAGTTCCCATGGCTTTGCAGGTTGGAGATAAGTTGATTAGTAACAGCCGGACCTTGACCGTGAGATTGGAATGCGGCGCCGGGAAATTCACCGTCTCGGCCCCCTTTCGTCTGACCGTGATTTCCACAGGCGGAAAGAAATGCTCGGTCGGATATGAAAGCGTGGGTGGACAGCTGAACGTCACTGATTCTGGACCCACAGGGGTGTTAAGCGGCGCGACCAGTATGGTATCGGGCGGGACCATCTACGGAATTAAGAGCACGCGCCTAGGGAAAAGGGGCTTCAGGCGCGAGTGGATAGTCTACGACGGTAAGGTCAGCGTAAAAGCGGGCGTCACCGCAACAACGGTCGAGAACGGTCAAAAGCTGGTGGCCACTGGACGCACCGCGCTTTCTATCCAGAGAATAGTGCCCGAAGATATCCGGCAGGCAGCCGAGGCTTATGCCAAGATCGATGTCAGTCAGGCAAATATTTCGAATCCTCGTGAGCGCGAGAAGGCGTTTGTCAGACTCCAGGCATTACATCAGGAGATCCTCACTGCTCCAAACAACCAGCTCAACCGGATCAAGCTCAGAGACATGCAAAGGGAACTTGGAGTTTCTGATGTGGCGTTTGTAGCCACTGAAACCAAGCCAACCGTAGAAACCAAGCCGCCGGTCGAAACCAAGTCACCAGTCGAAACCAAGTCACCAGTCGAAACCAAGCTGCCGGTCGAAACCAAGCCACTTACAGGGTTATCGGTCTGGCAGGTGGAGCTTAACGCAAACGCGACGACTGTCGAATCTCTGTCGCTAGGTAACCCATGCAAGACAATGGTTAGAGTCAAGATCACTGCTCATGTGCCGTTCGCTCATCTCATCTCGGAGCACGAAATAGAAATTCCCGCAGTTGGTGCCAGTGAGATTCGCGTCGAGTTTAATACTAGAGGAAGGAAGTCCGGAGATTACAAGGGTGAGCTGGTTTTGTCTTGCTTGAATTGCTCCAAAGCTGACAACTGCGCAGCAATTCGCAAGCGCATACCTGTCAATGTGCACGTCAAAAATGGGCAAGTGGAATCGACGCCGGTCGCGGACCGAGCTAACCCGCAGGATGAACAGGCGGCGCTCTTTGAGTTGCTCAGCCACGGTAAATACCAAGAAACCATTCCCGGTTTCGAGCAACGCGTGAATGAGAAACGAGCAGATTCAAGAGATTACTACGGGCTCGCGCTTGCCTATGAGCAACTGAAAGATAATAAGCGAACAGCCGCTTACGCAAACGTAGCGCTTAAATTGTTCGAGGCTGACCATCGGATGTCAAAGAAGGAAGTGGTTGACTGCGAAAGAATCGCGAGCGGGGGACCTTTTAGGAAAGTCCCGGCGGTAAAATCGGAAGTCCACAGTGTCACGCTAAAGACAGACACGAGGACTACGATTTCGACGGATTTGCAACGTAGCACCTGCAAGAAATCGCATAGATTAGAGATTAGCCTGAAGAACTTGCCATTCGTTCATCTTTCCTCGGGCAACGAAAAGAGTATTGGTCCTGAAGCTGAGTGGGCACTCCAACTTGAGTTCGATACCACCGGAATGAAGGCGGGGAAATACCAGGGCCAAGTGATTATTTCTTGTTTAGACTGTTCGAATGATAAATCGTGTGTCGCCAGTTGGTACAAGGCAATACAAATAAACCTGGAAGTAACAGGCGAGCGGCGCCAATAATCGGAGACCATGACGAAACTGATCAGCCGTGGGCCATAGAGGAACAGAATGCCGCACGAGGATGTTCCGAATGTAGGGGCCGGTAGCAAGTCGCTTGACGCAGAGCTTCGCAAGGATCTGATCAAGTCTTTGATACTGGCCTTTCCCATGCTGTTACTCGGCATGGCTGTGAATTCGCTGAAGGAGCGATTCAACGCTCAGCCGGCTCAGGCGCTCTTCATCATAATCCCTGGCATCGTCATCTTGTCGCTGATCTTTTTGCGCGCGACAACCAGACAAAAGCTCAAATTGGGTTGGCCCTTTCTCCTTTTTCTCCCGGTCTACATTCTGATTTTTTTCATCGCGGCGCAAGCGGGTGTGTTGGATTGGAACCGCTCGCTCGTAGGCTACGAAACCCAGGTTCCGCGCAACTTTCTGGCGCTGAATCGCTATGGCGATTGGCACTACGCCTTTGCCGCAGAGAAGACTGAGAGCGACCTGGCGATTGTCCTGATGAAACATGCGGAAACGATTGAGGAGAGCCGGCTTCGGTTCGCCGACCTGATCGGGATGGCCGCCGAGTCTCAAGCGAAAGGCGTGGCGTTGGATTATTACTTCGCCGCCGAAGACGAAAAAATTGATGAATATCTATGCTCAGCGATCAAGGAAGCGAAGATCAATAGTGGACAGCTACAAATGCCGATCTTTGTTAGCTACGATTCCAAAATAGACGAGGACGGTGTTCACCGACTTCCGATCGACCCCAACTTAGAGAAGTGTTTGCCCTCATCTACCTGGGGCCACACAATCGGTTATGCGGAATGGGACGGAAGGGTCCGGTCCATTCCGCTGGATCTTGGTGACGAGTCTCTGAGCCTGAAAATCGCGCGGACATTCGATCCGCAGGTTCGAGGCCCGAAGAATAAATTGGTGCAGTATATCAAGCCGGCGAATGATCTCAAGCCCCTTGAGTTCGATAAGTTATGGAAGGATTACCTATCAGATGATCCGAAGGAATGGGGGATCGATCAACTAAAGCTCCGTGATAAATTCGTCCTGGTTGGCGAAGATTCTGAGCGCGATCGATTCTGGACGCCCTACGGAATCAAGCCCGGGGTGGTCATACACGGCTATGCTGTTCATTCGCTCAAGCAAAATCACTTCATAGACCGGGCATCATCGTGGGTCAGCCTGCTTATGATTACTCTTTTGTGTTATCTGATGATGGTCCTGACATCGCTTGAAGTGACTAATCTGAAGCTGATCCTTATCAATGTCGCTTTCTCTGGCTTCATTGTGACAATCGCAATTCTTTCCATGTATCTCTGGCTCACTTGGATTGATCTTGTATACCCTTTATTGGCCACCTGGCTATTCCTTCTTCTTCTAATCGGAATGAGAAGAATAGGCCTGCGAAAGACCAGACCTGCAACCAGAGCCCTTGATTGGTCACGATTAACGTGCCGATGACCGAGATATGCCCGCTTGTTCGCAAAAAACCTCGTACAGCATCAAAGGCGCGTTCAATGCCCTGGGTAGGTTGGCGATCACGAAGAAACAAGGACGCCGACCCTAAAAGGAACCAGTGTTTAACTTGGTGAGGTTTTTTTGGCTAGGCTTGCGAGGTGTACAGCTGGCCCACCCGAACTGCCGGGTAATCGGCTTACCGTGGTGCAGGAAAAGTATAGAGGCGACGTTTCTGACGCGGAGATGTTCTGCGCGGATATATTTCTTAAGCGAGTCTGCGGCCGATTGGGTAAACGGGACTTGCCTTTCTTTACTTCCTTTGCCAAGGCATCGAAGAATTCTTCGGTCAAAGGAGACGTCTTGATGTCGTAATTTTATAGCTACCGACAGGCGGAGGCCGGTGGCAAAAGGATCTTAAGGAGCGGGCGATCCCTGAGGCCGACGGCAGTGTTGTCGTCAGGGGCAGCGAGTAACGTTTGGGCTTCGTCGATGCTTAGGACCCTGCTTAACGGACGAACTTTCTTCAGGAAGGTAAGATCCAGTGTCGGATCGGAAGAAAGTTCTCTTTCAGAGAACAGGAACTGGTAAAGACCGCGGATCGCGCTGATTGCTCGATCGATACTCGTGGCGTTGATATTCGCTCGCGATAGATCTCCGACGTAATGTTGAATATCTCGTCGAGTCAGGCCTCGGAGATTTAATTGATGCTGTGCGGCCACCTTTGCAAACGGGGGAGATCGCTTCGGTAGCCGCGTTGCGAGTTAATGGATAGTCCTCGCTCTATGTCGAGGTACAGGATGTACTTGGTAATGAGGAGAGACTCGAAGCATACGTTCATCGGTTGCCGCTCAATTTAATTCGGCCTGCTTGAAGTTTGCTCTGCCGGCGGCGAGTATCCCTGGTTCCGTTTAGTTTGACGTATATCTTGCCCCTGATTTCACGAATAGAATCATTCCGTATCGGGTCCGGGCGCGAGTATAATAGCGCCAAGCACGAGACGATCATCATGAATCCTCCTTCGCCAGAGGAAATGAGTGACTGGGAACGGGAAGTCGCGGGACGGGCCGCGGCGTATGAAGTTGAGCGGCGGGCGAGGGAAGAAGCGGAGCAGCGCGCCAGGGACTATCAGCGCGCAGTTGCAGCCAAACAACGACGCGAATTCCTGTTGGATATAGCGACGCTCGCCGCAGCTGCGGCAGTGGGTTTGGGAGCGGGCATCATTTCGATGCGGCTGCAAACGCCCTTGCCTCAGTTCCTTGATTATGGCTGGCAGATCTGGGCCGGCATAGTCGTCATCTTTTGCATCGCGTTCCTCATTCTGGCGCCACGCTTCGCGCGAGTGCCTGCGTTGATTTCATGCTTTATCGTTTTCATTGGCTTCGGAATTCTTGCGGGAGCCAACTACCATCGAGAGATCACGACCGAGCTGGGTCGTTGGGAGACGACGGATACTGAGAAAGTCATCCAGCTAGTCGGCAGTGGTGCGGACGTCAACAGCGTCGGAGAGCGTGGGTACACTGCCCTGCTCCGAGCCGCCAGATGGGGAAACACGGATCTGGTCCGTTATCTCATCCAGCACGGGGCAGACGTCCGGGCGAAGACTCCTGAGGGAAAGACAACGCTGATGGAGGCAGTCACGAACCCGGGTGACACTCAACTTCTAACTGCGCTGGCGAGCGCGGGCGTAGATATCAAGGCCAGAGACAACTCTGGCCGGACGGTGTTGCATTACGCCAGCGAGGCTGTAGACGATTGCTGGAAGGCGTCACCGGAAGCCGCGAATCAGCAGATGCTGGCGGCGATTCGATATCTGGTCAAGGCGGGCTCGGATCCAAACGTCTCGGATAATTCTGGCAAGACAGCCCTGATGTTGGCGGCTGGAAAGTGCAATCCCGCGATGGTGAAAACGCTCCTGGAGGCCAACGCGAATCCCAATGCCGCCGACGCGGAAGGAAACACTGCATTGCTGATGGCCAGCCGCAAGTCGGATTACTTTTCGGAGACTATGGTCCGGGACTGTGCCGCTCTATTACTCGCATCGGGGGCGGATGCCGAGCATGTCGATTCGGCCGGCAACTCAGCGCTTCACTTTATAGCTCGCTCTGGAAAACCCGCCGCTCTGAAATTGCTTTTGAAGTCTCGCCGGCAACTGGAACGGAGAGATTCACAGGGTCTGACTCCGCTTATGACCGCCGCCGCCGGGTGTAATTTGCGCGGGGCCGAGTTCTTAATTTCGTCCGGCGCCAACATTGTGGCCCAGACTCGGTCCGGTGAGACGGCGATCGACCTTGCCGCTCGAGAAGAGTGTGTGGAGTTGACTCGACTGCTCACTCAAAGGGCGGGGCTCCCGCCGATAGTGGCGTCTCAAAAGCTGGCCGCTTTAACGAAGAACAAGGTCGTGGTGTTCGTCATCGATGCCGGCTATTTCACCAGCCGGTACCAAACGGGCCTTCGCGGCCGACTCGCGCGCGCTTTCGGCCATGGCAAAATCGTGGAAGCATTCGTCAAGAACTACTTCGCGGGGAAGGTAGAATACTTTGATGCGACCGCCGGCCTCGACCAGTTCGACGGAGCCATGCTCGCCGACGCATTCCGCAGGATCTACGAATATGCAAGTACATTCACCAATACGCGCATCGTCGTGAACATGAGTTGGGGCACCACTTACTACAGCCGAGAGTTGGAGGCGGTCATTCGCCTAATGCTGGACAAGGGCATGATCCTGGTTGCCGCGGCGGGCAATGAGGGCACGTCGAAATGCGTCTACCCAGCGGCCTATCCGGGTGTGATTGGCGTAGGCGCCGCGGAACGGACTCAGTATGGCTATCGCTTATCAAAATATTCAAACCGTAGCTGCGTGGTAGCGGTAGCCCCAGTTGAAGCCGACGACATGCTCCAAGTGTTCAAACGTGAGCTCCTTTACGATGGAACCATCAGTGAAGACGACGCCGAGATTCAGGCTTTGACAACCGTAGGTACTTCGTTTGCGGCGCCACAAGTCGCCGGAGTGATCGCTGCCGAATTGTTGAGTAACCCGACACTCAGTTCCGATCGAGCCCTTGCAGACGTAAAGGCCCGATGGCCCTACTGAGCACCGTCAGTAACGCATTACTAGCATGTGTCTGTTCTTCAACTTGGACACTAAATCCTGTTGAAGTCTAAATTAGGCGGCCTGCAACCTGTTGAGGGAGTGATCTGTCCTTGACTGCATGAGCATGGACTGGCTGACCACGCACGTACTCTTTGCAATGCGGAGGCCACGAGTCTCAATTCCGTTTTGTTCTACTCGGTAAAGAATCTGGATCGACTTTGAACTTGTGGCAAGATCTAGCTTCCGCTTTGCACTTTCGGCAACGTCAACTTCCAAAGTCGGAACTCGGCGAGAGGCTCAGACGTGAAAACGCCCAGATAGTGATGAACTTGCGGCAAATAATTGCGTCTAGTTGCGGCAAGTTAATGATTCAAGTCACATGAAGAAGAAGCAGCGCTCGTTTGGATTCGAGTGCGCTAGAAGCAAAGCGAGAGGTGGTCTCACTTCTCCGCATATTTCTTATTCAATTCTTTCATCTTAATCGTAAGGGCAAAAAACTCCTGCATTAGTTGCGGGCGGTTTCGCCTCACCCTTAGCTCCTCGATAAACGGCTTTAACTCCTCACCGTATTTGGTCACCGCAGCCCCGAAACCATCCCACAAATAACCTTCGTCCAAAGTGTGGTGCTTCTCCGCCGTGCCAAGTTCTTGAAAAAAGTTACAGAATACCCGAATGCTTTTGACCGTCGCAGCCGCTTCGCTAGCCTCTGCCGATGCTGATTTTTCCTGCTTCGTTTTCTGCGATTCGGATTTTTGGCTGTAAGGATCAGAGGCGCGATCCATCAGGGATTTGGCATCCTCTTTCGTGTCCAGCCACTTATCAGTAACCTCTCTGGCGTCCACCAACTCCTTCGTATTGAGTCGTTCAGTCATGTAAGTGGTTCGTTCAATGTCGAAGTGTCTGGTTGTCTGGTAATAGACGCCCAAGCCGGTGGTGATAGTAACGATTAAAGTTAGGCTAACAATCGCCAGTTCCACAATCACAGATTTTCGTTCAAACTGTGTCATCTTCATACCTCTTTCAATTCAACTGATTTTCACGTCTTGAAGGACTTAATTGGGGAGCTAAGTGACCGGCTTGTTCTATTAGACACCGACAGCGCCGAAATGTTCCGAGATGTCACGGCAAGTGCGGTGTGTGGGATTGGCGCTCGTGGTAGAATCCCGCGCCCCCTCGATTCCCTCGCAAGTTTTGAGAAGGGGTAGAAACAGGGTTCCCTCATGGAGGTTTTCTCTTTCCCGTTAATCCCGGGCCACTGGTATATCCTCATCACTTGTGAGAAGTGCAATACTGAGCACGTTCTATTTCCAGATCTCACGCAAGGTAAGTCAACTCTGATTGCAACTCACAGAAGTTGTCCCCATGAACAATCCCCGATTTCTAGTTGCCCTCAAGTTTTGTGGACTACTGCTAACAACGATCGCTTCATGCAGTTTCTCGCTGTTGACACCATTGAGATTGTTCATACTAACGGTTTCTGTTTGAAAACTTGAAAGGGCAACGAAGATGGCGAAAGACAAAAAGAAACACGATTGGACAAAGGAGCAGCCGCATCACGTTGTGAACGGTAAGATTACGACAGAGAAATTTGCACGATCTCATCCCGAACGAGTTGAATGGGTAAAGAGTGAAGAAGACCAAACGTAAGTAGCTCGAATGAAACGGTGTTTTCGTGAGAGGGATCTCTGAGGTAGCCCTTTGAGGGAATTGCGGGGAAAACTGTGTCGGTCTGGGATGGAATTAGACTGTTTTAAGCGCACTTGGGCGCAAAGAAAAATGAGCTGCGACCCGCGTAAATGTTGGTTAGTGTCGTCACAAAGGAACAGGCGCTGTTACCTTGCAAGTTTGGGGTGAGTTCGATGTTCGAATCCACTCACACCAAAAACCGGACTGACCCGCCCCTGCTCGTCCGCAGTTCCGTGTGCAAAGTATTAGTATTTATGTGACTCCGTTGTGACTCGAGAAATGTAGCCAATTGATAAGTCTATTTCGTTGAATACCTTACAGAAGTATTCACATGCCCCCCTTCGGCAAATCAAATAAATTTGAGTCTTGAGAACACTGCGCTTAGGTGGAGTTCGCGGTTACCTGTTCTCAACTAAGTCATAATTTTCCTGACGCAAAGATAATAAAGAGCTGATCTTCGTCGTACCCAGCAACTGGATGCTCGAGAGAGGTTTAGAGAGTTCGTTTCCCGCGGGTGTTGCTCGTTTGTCTCATTCGTAAAGGCACTCGATGTATCGACCGTAAACAACCCATTACTCCCTACGGATTTTAAGAACGTCGGACAGGGTGCCAGCACCTCCCTTTTGATCCAGATACAACAATGCGTCGCCGGCGCGCGACCAATGTGACAGCAAGGGGCGAGCGAGTCCGCCGCGGAAGGTCACGCGTGCATGTGCTGCGGAAACGAGTGCGGCAACACAGCCTCGCAGCTCGCGTAATGGTCTCCCTTTACAAGTATCTCTAATTAAAGTATCTTGATGTGAAGTTAAATTGGGGGGGGGCCAAAAAAGAAGGTAGGTGGGGTTGGCTAAACTTGAATCGTTATCGGGCGGGAGCGGGGTTCATGTCTTTCTAGTTCTCTGGAAGTCGGCGCGGGCGGTCGAGTCGTATGCGGAAAAGAGCATCACTGACCTGGAGATGTGCGGCAGTGACTTTGCTGTGCTCGAAGCTCTGCTGCACAAAGGGCCGCTTCCGGTAAACGAAATCGGGAAAAAGGTTCTGTTGACGAGCGGCTCAATCACCGCGGCGGTTGACCGCCTGGAAAAGAGGGGACTGGTCGAGCGGCGGGCGCACGGCACTGACCGCCGAGCCCGGATCGTTCATTTAACGAGAGAAGGCAAGAAGCTGATCACGCGCATTTATGGGGATCACGCCGGCGATATGGAAAGGCTTGCCGCTGAGTCCCTGACAAAAGTTGAACGCAAGGTGCTGATCAGTCTGTTGAAAAAGATTGGTTACAAGGCGGCGGGGCAAAGTGAAGAACTCGCTCGGTGATTCGAAAATAAGATGCAAATTTTAAAGAGGTGAGGTTTATGTCGACGGTGAAAGAAGCATTTAGGAAAGAAGAGAGGCCATTAAATAAAGGACGCACGGTCGCGGGAATCGTGAACAGCATCGAGACTTTGGAAGGCGGCGGATTCCTGGTGCGCCGTCCGTTTCCCAAGGCGGCATTTTCAGACTTTGATCCGTTTCTGTTGCTGGATGAGATGGGACCAATGGACGTTGCGCGCGGCGAAGCGAAAGGTGCGCCCGATCATCCGCATCGCGGATTCGAGACGGTGACATACATGCTTTCCGGGGACATGGAGCATAAGGATTCCAGTGGACGAGCCGGACGGCTTAGACCAGGTGATGTGCAATGGATGACCGCTGGTTCTGGTGTGGTTCATGCCGAGATGCCCTCCGCCGAATTCATGCGCACGGGTGGACGGATGCATGGGTTTCAACTTTGGGTGAACCTGCCGCAGCGCGACAAGATGATCAAGCCGCGCTATCAAGAAATTCCGAGTTCGCGAATTCCGAAAGCTACATCGGTCGATGGCTTGGTATCAGTAAGCGTGATCGCAGGCGAAGCGATGGGTGAAAGGGCTGTCATTGAGACGCGTACACCAATCATTTACTTGCATTACCGGATCGAGCCAGGAGGCGTGGCGACTCAACAGGTGCCGCGTGAATACAACTGCTTCGCTTACGTCGTTGATGGCGCCGGATTGTTCGGCGTGGAAGGCGAGCGTGGTGCTGACGGGCAGATGATCATGTTCGCGCCTGACGGCGACCGAGTGAGAATCGAGAATCCGGCAGACGCGAACGCGACGCTGGAAGTCTTGGTAATTGCAGGTGTGCCTTTGAATGAACCAATCGCGCGCTACGGACCGTTCGTGATGAACACAGAAGCGGAGATCCGTCAGGCGTTTGAAGACTACCGTCGCGGCCGGATGGGCGCGATTAACTCTTCACTAGATAGCTAACAGCGCATACCAGGAAAATTGAAAGTGAACTAATGTCAGGAGGTAAGTTGAGATGAGAATTGTAATTTTGATTGCACGCATTTTACTGGGGCTAATCTTTCTTGTGTTTGGCCTCAATGGCTTTTTGAATTTTCTCAGCATGGGGCCGATGCCTACGGGATTGGCCGGACAGTTCATTGGCGCGCTGTTTCTCTCTCACTATTATTGGGTAGTCGCGGCGCTGCAAATCGCGGGTGGTTTACTGTTGCTAGTCAATCGTTTTGTGCCGCTGGCGCTGGTGCTTCTTGGACCAGTAATCGTGAACATCCTCTGTTATCACGTGTTCCTAAACCACGCTGGTGCGCCGCCGGCAATCGTTGTCACAATCCTGTGGTTCATTGTCTTCTATGGTAAGCGGCAATACTTCTCCGGGATATTTGCCCAACGTACATGAAGTTTTAGACGGAGGGTGCTCGCAACTTTCAGTCTCTAATCGTGACACTCGCAAAACGGCTCTTAAGAACGTTGCGAGAGTTACCGGGTAGTCGACGAAACATTTGAACTGATATCCACGCGCCTGGCGGTCGTCAAAGGATCTCGGCATCGATCGCCCCGCTCCGTATTGAAGGACTCTCCAGAACGCCTGTTGGACTCCAAATGGATTCAGGGTCGTGATCTTGGAGCTGCTGAACTCTCGTTGGCTTGGCAGAGTATTGGGCACCGGCCAGCAAATCCTACGAAACAAGACAAGTCCACTCAGGCGTAGTCTCTTTGAAGGATGGTCAGAATACCAGGGTCTGAATGGAGTGGGGCAAGCTGTTGATTGGGGCGGCCTGTCCTTGCAGCCAGAGATAATAAGAGATCTTTTTGTCGCTTTGGTTCATCACAACCACCGCCACTTTTCCATCGGGATTTATAAAGGCAGTGGAAAGCAACTGGCTTCGGCTAGCCGCACTCGCGATTCGTTTCGCGCCGGGGCGGATGAACTTTGCAAAGTGTCCAATATAGAAGTACGAGTTGGTGTAGATCAGCTCGCCCGTTTTAGTATCGGCGTGAACGGGGGCGAAACAGAAATTCTTCACGTGATTGGGTCCGCCGGTTTCATCAAGCAGAATGTTCCAATCTGTCCAGCCAACCGCACCGTTGTTAAAGTCATTGATCATTGAGCGGCCATACTGCTCGCCTAATTTCCAGTCTTTAAGCCGCTCAGGCTTGAACGAATCCGCACAGCCCTCTGTGAAGATCAGATTTTTCTCAGGGAAGGACTCGTGTACGAGCTTAACGTTATCGAACATCGGATCGCTGCCGCTCCATGGCTCATACCAATGAAACCCAATGCCCCAGACATAGCCCGCGGCTTTTGGGTCGCCTAAAATAGTCTCCGCTCTCTGGTAGATAAGATCACGATTGTGATCCCACGCGATTATTTTCTTGTCACTTAGCCCAGCTCGTTTCATTGTGGGCCCGAGATAGTTCTTTAGGAAATCTCGCTCCTCCTCGGCTGAATAAACGCATGACTCCCACGTTTGGGTAGCCATCGGTTCGTTTTGAATCGTGAGTCCCCAGACGGGCACGCCTTCCTGCTGATATGCCTTGATGAACTTTGTATAGTAGTTGGCCCAGGCCTGATAAAACTCCGGCTTCAATTTTCCTCCATGAAGCATGTTGTTGTTGTCCTTCATGAAGGCCGGCGGACTCCAGGGGCTCGCGAAGATCGTTAGCTTCCCTCCGGCTGCTTGCTGCGCTTGTTTGATAAAGGGAATCCGAAATTGCTTGTCGTGACTAATGCTGAAAGACTGCAGCTCTTTGTCGCCTTCGTTTATATAGGTGTAACTGCTACTCGAGAAATCGCAGCTATGAATATTGGTTCGTGCCAGCGTGTAACCGATGCCGTCCTTAACATCAAAGTAGGCTTTGAGAATTTCCTGCTGCTTCGGGGCGGGCAATTTCGCGAATGTCTCAGCCGCGGCATCGGTAAGCGCGCCTCCGATGCCCAGCATCGTTTGAAATCTCTTCGCAGGATCGACAAATACACATATTTGAGTTTCCAGCGGCTGACCGAAATGTGTGAAAGGCACCGTCTCGGTCGCAGTCAGTCGCTGATTGCTGTTGTCAGCGGTGGCGTAGACTTTTACTTCTCTGCCTTCAGGCGAAATCGGCTTTGGTGTTTCAGATGGTTGAACAAGTTCCGCCGTCGAAACTCCGGCTTTTGCCAGCACCAAAGCGGATGACGACGCTGCGAGAAAACCACGCCGATCTATTTTCATAATTTGAGGACTTTAGCACATCTGAATCCTGGAGGGCTCGGCCTTAAGATCTAGCTTCCTGGATTGGGAGTGCTCAAGTGCTTGGTCGTTCCCTCAGTTACGCCAAAGCTGGGTGCGGGAAACTCAACGTAGTTAGCAGGCCGCAGCGCAGGATTTTCTCCGGCGTTTGACACGACGTTCTGTTCGGTTAGAGTTCTTTGTCTCGCGATGACGATTTGTCTCTTGCCCACGAACACGCCATTAATAATTAAAGCGATCCCCACGAAGAAGGGTATTATTCCGGCCAGCCAGATTCGGCTAAGAATCGCCGCATCACTCGGCGGGTTTTGACCGCTCAAAATAATTCCCTGCATTAGAAAATAAAGAAAGATCATGACACCGATGCCTGCGGAGCTGGCGATCACACCGGCCTTGATTTCGGTGTTGCGTTTTATCTCAGGTGTAGTATCGCGCTCGCGCTGGATCTTTTCATGAGGGTTAAGCATTGCCGCGGCGTGTCGTACCGTCTCCAGATTTACACCGCATGATTTACAGAATTTCAACTCGACGGGTTGAGTAGAGCCGCATTGTGGACAGAACATTTGAGTCGCTCCTTAGAATGGTTCCCTTGTTTCTACGACGATCATCGTGTCCGTGTTCAGTAAATCCCAAGAGAAGAAGCCAGGCGACTCTTGATCAGATACCACACGGCATCTCGGTGCAGGTCAAGGTCCGAAGAGAAGAGGAAGGAATGCGATCAGTGATGTTGTCCTCAGCCGGAGGCGCTAAGGCGTTGCACGCTGATCGCTTTGGGTAAGCGAAAACTTCGTGGAACTAATGAATCCGCTTATCTGCCTGCTTCTTTATGGCGTCGCTAAGTTCTACGATACGCTGAAGGTCATTGCGTGCCTTCTCTAATGCTTGAGCATCGACCGTACCAGGTTTTTCAATTATTGGATTTTTTACAAAGCTCTCGATCTGTTTACAGAGAAGAATCATCTCATCTTTCCCGTCCGTTTCAATCAGAGGCGATTCCGCTTCTCTACCTTGTGTTGTCGTCTCTGGCTTCTGTAGCTTCAAAGAGGATTGCAGTCGAGTCGAGCGTTTTTTGATCTCAGCCATCGCATTGGAAATAGACTGATGAGTGAGAGGTTGGTTTCCAACAATCGCACGAACTAACTCGTTGTGGCGGGCCAGGATTCGTTGAAAGTCCTCGCTTACCTGGTCCATCATAGCCTGAGAGCGCTTAGGATCGTTTGGCTGCCCTTTCTCGCTGAGATTGTTTAGTTGCATCTCGCGGCGATCCATCTCTTGCATTTGAGCCTTTGCCGGGTCACCAGCTGACTGAGCGGGGGCTGGCACCGAAAAGACGATTAGGCAGCCGATTGAGATTATCAGCAGGCTCGATGGCCGAAAATTTTTACTGGGTTCTTGCGGCTCCATTCAACCACCCCCAAGTTTTTTAGTTGGCTGCGGCGAAAGTATAGGCCTCTGCCGCGTTGCGCACAATTCTTTTGAGCCAATCAATCGAAAGGAGTTGACTGGGAGAACTCGTTGTACTACTTAATAGGACTTCCTGACAAAAGTAGTTCTGACTTGGCATAAATTGAAGTGGACCCGCATCCGTAAGATTCATGAATAGTAGCGTTGTGCGACGAATAGATCTAAAGAAAGCCAATGCCGCGCGTTCGAACACGATACGGGATATAAACCGGCAGATCGTGTTGAATTATGTTCGCGAGATGGGACCCATCTCTCGTGCGGACATCGCGCGCGAAACCGCATTACAACGCTCAACCATTTCGCTTATCGTTGAGGAACTTCGCATAGATGGCTTGATCGAAGAAGTGAGCGGCGAGTCTACCGGCGGTCGTCCTCCCAGTCTGCTGTCGCTGCGCACCGTCGATGCAGTAGCGATCGGCGTGGCTCTGGGAACAGTTAAGACCGTGATGGCCAGCAGCGATCTTGCCGGTAGAGTGCTTGAGCAGGAAGAATTTCCTACGGACCCGGACGTGAAGAAAACCCTCGCGAAGATTATTGAGTGCGCGCAGCGACTGACTGGAAAGACAGGGAGCGCGATTGATGGAGTCGGAATCAGCCTGCCCGGTGTGGTTGACCCGGAGACTGGCAATCTGTTCGTACCCCATTTTAATTGGCGCAACGCACCGATAGCCGAAACGCTTACGCGGGCCACCTCGCTTCCCGTGAGCATTGACAACGATGCGAATGCTGCCGCTCTCGCCGAGTTGTGGTTTGGGCGCCCCGAAATTCGCGAAGTTCGCGACTTCATATTGGTGCTGGTGGAAGCAGGGGTCGGCACGGGGGTCGTTTTTGACGGACAAGTTTATCGAGGCGAAGGTGGCACGGCTGGGGAATTCGGTCACATGACTATAGGGACAGGTGCGCCTGTGGAATGCGCCGTAGGAAGTAGAGAATGCTGGGAAGCATTTGCCTCTGAGCGAGCAACGGTAGCGCGTTATCAAAAGCTGTCGCGCTCTAATGGCAACAACGATATCGATTTCTCCACCGTCATGGATTTGGCGCTAAAGGGCGAACGAAATGCGAAGACCGCGCTAAAAGAGACAGCGCGCTACCTCGGTATAGGCATTGCGAATCTAATCCAAGGCCTGGCCCCCGAAGCGGTAATAGTTGGCGGTCCCATTGCTCGGGTCTGGCCATTGATTGTCGGAGATCTCAAAGCATCCGTGGACTCAAGCATCTGTCGGGGTTTTCCTTCCACCCTGATCATGGATTCAACCTTGGGATCCGAGCCTACCTTGATGGGCGCCTTGAGTCTTGTGCTGGCGAGTAAGTTTGCGTCTACTCCGGTCGCTTAGCGAACGAGCCTGCGCCAGTTAGCAGAAGAAAAAGGCGCTCTGTCCAAGAGGCCAACCAATCCAATATTTTGTTTTGCGATCAAAAAAACCTTGACAACGTTTCCCTTTAGGAGTAAATCTTTTGCGCGGTAGTGCAACAAAGTCCTAAAACGAACCAATTTGGCAACTCTAATAGATGAACCCAATCCTTGGTCGAGCTGGTAGCAACGCAGCGGATTGGTAGCCTGAAAACCTAATCAATAAAGACTTTATTTAGCATCAAGCAGTGATCAAGGGGCAGTAGTTAGATAGGTGGATAACCCAGAGTCCGCCTACGCTTTTTGGGATTCCATTCAGCGCTTTGATTTTCCGAAAGGTCGCTCGCACTGATTAATGAATCATGCGAGCTCAAATGCTCAGGAGGCTCGTATGCTGAAGAAGCTTGGCGTGCAAATCGCGGCGGTCTTGGTCGGTGCTCTATTCTTTACTGCCTACGCGCAAACCACTACAGTCGGAACAATCAGCGGCACCGTTAGAGATGAAAAAGGCGCTGTTGTCCCCCGCGCCGAGGTCTCTATTGAGAGTCAAGGCACCGGAATCTCACGCATAGTCACTTCTGACGACAATGGTTTTTATCTGGCCCCTAGTTTACCGGCAGGTCTTTACACGGTCAGCACTTCGCCTCAAGGCTTCAAGAAGACTGTAGCCTCGGCGGTCGATCTGCACGTGGCGGAAAACAAAGTCGTCAATCTTGATTTGCAAGTGGGTCAGGTGAGTGAAACGGTCACCGTCTCATCTGATGCCTCACCGGTCGAAACGCGAAGCGGAGAAATAAGCAGCCTGATCGCGGAGAAACAGGTAACTGAGTTGCCGTTAAATGGACGCAACTACGCGCAGCTCGCACTGATGGTGCCAGGTGTCTCGCCCGTCACCCAAGCGGGTGCCGGAGGTGCTTTTGGTACTGCGGGCACAGGACTTGATTCTCACGTGGACATGTCGGTCAACGGCAACCAATCGAACGCTAATATGTGGACGGTTGACGGGGTTAACAATATGGACGTGGGTTCGAACGCGACCCTGCTCGTCTTCCCGTCCATCGACTCAATTCAGGAGTTCCGCGTTGAGCGCAACAGTTTCAGTGCGGAGTACGGACAGGCACAGGGCGCGGTAATCAATCTGATTACGAAAGGCGGCAGCAACCAATTTCACGGAGCTGGATTTGAATTCTTTCGCAGTGACAAATTGAATGCCACCGATTTCTTTCTTAACAGATCCGGTCAGCCGAAGGCTAAGTTGAAATACAATAACTATGGCTTCAACTTCAGCGGTCCGATTAAGAAAAACAAGATCTTCTTTTTCTGGAATGAGGAATGGCGCCGCGAGGACCGGGGCGTTGTGCTTTCGGCGAAGGTTCCGACCGCCGCCGAGAGGGTGGGAGATTTCAGCGGAGCGCTGACGGATCCGCTCCCACACGATCCTCTTACTGGGCTGCCTTTCCCAGGAAACAAGATCCCGGCGGCCAACCTAAGTCCGGCCGGTCTGGCAATATTAAAGTTTTTCCCACTTCCCAATACGACTGGCGGAACCAACTGGGTCACGTCGTTGCTGGAGCCGATCAGAACCCGTCAGGACAGTATTCGGGGTGACATCAACATCAGCAAGAAGATGAATTTGCTGGTCAAGTATACAAACGAGACATGGACGCACGGGGATGCGGCGGGAAACTTCTGGGGCGACACTGGGTTCCCAACCATCTCGTCGGATTGGAACCAGCCCAGTCATAGTTTCGCCGTTAAGCTGGCGACCACCCTGAGTTCGACGGCGGTTAACGAGTTTCAGTTTTCGCGAGCAGGCAACAACATCAAGATTACGACGAACAAGGCCGGCGAGGCTCTGAACACCGAAATCGCTTCGAAGTTTCCCACCGTCTTCCCGAAGGCGCCGGGCGTGGGCCTGCCAACCAACTGGGGTGGGGATGGATATCCTGCCCTCTGGCACCAGGCGCCGTGGCAAAATCACGAAGACCTGTTCATTTGGAAAGACGACTTTTCCAAAGTTTCTGGAAAGAGCGATCTAAAATTCGGAGCGTTGGTCAGCCACAACATTAAGAACGAACTGGCCCAGGGCGCCAACGGCATCGCGCAGTATTGTGGCACGGCTACACACACGGGTAATTTCATTGCGGAAATTCTGTACAAAGACATACCGCTCGGATGTTATCAAGAGATCGACCATGACGAAGCATCCCTGGGTCGCTGGCATGACTTTGAGTTCTACGGGAACGATACTTACAAAATGCGTCCGCGAGTTACGCTCACTTTGGGCATGCGCTGGTCCAGATACTCGCCGGCCTATTCGAACAATGATCGCATCAGCAATTACATTCCCCGGCTGTACGACGGGGTGCACCCTCTTAGCGGTTTAGTGAAACCGGGTGAGGCTGGATTCGGCCGCTCACTGTGGCATCCATATAACAACGGGTTCCAGCCCCGGGTAGGTGTGGCCTGGGACGTGAAGGGCGATGGCAAAACTGCGGTGCGCGCGGGGTTCGGTCGCTTCATGAGCCGCTCGAACGTGATCGAAGATGTGCTGCGGTTGTCCGGTAACCCGCCATGGACCACGGTGGTAAATTCTAACTGGGGCGGCGACGGCGCCTCGAAGCTGAGCGACGACCCCACTTTTCGTAGTCTTGATACTATAAATCCCGGCTTGAAGAATGCGATCGCTGGAGTAAGTAATACCACCGGCTTTAACGCTGTGGACGAGAACTTCAGGCCACCCGAGAGCTGGCAGTGGAACGTAACTGTCTCGCGCGAGATTATCAAAAACACAGTGGCCGAGTTTTCCTATATCGGAAACCATGGTTCGCACATCTGGCGTCGCGGTGTGAACGTCAACGAGGTTCCTCTGGCAAAGAGGCCTGTAGTGGTCCAGGCATTCCTTACCAATAATGCGAATGCCCAGGCAATCGCGAATGCGAATCGTGTCTTCCCCAATCTTGGGGGCATTACGATGAGCGAGTCGAACGGCTTATCGGACTACAAGGCGCTACAGGTTTGGGTAAACCGGCGTTTCACAAAGGGACTGTCCTGGCAGGTTGCGTATACCTTGTCGCATGCCACCTCAAACGTTCCTTTAACATCGTTCACTAGCGCTACTACCGATCCCTTCAACTTTGATCTCGATAAGGGCGATTCCGATCTCGACCGCAGACATATGTTTGTTTCCAACGCGGTCTATGTTTTGCCAACTTTCAAGAGTCGCGGCTCGCTTATTAGTCATGTCTTCGGAGATTGGCAGCTCAACGGGATTGTTACCGTCTTGAGTGGGATACCTCTCGACATTAATTCAGGCGTCAGCGGGCTTTATTTTGGTCTCGCTACCAATGCCCCAGCGGGCTTCCGTCCCGATCTGGTTCCGGGCGTACCGATCTATCTACATAGTGCGGACAAGACGAAATATCTGAATCCGGCCGCATTCGCGTTACCAGCGCCTGGGAAGTTCGGCAATCTTCGGCGTGGGACTGTGCGGCAACCCGGGCTTAGCAACGTTGATTTTTCCCTGGCCAAGAATTGGAAGATTAAAGAAAAGTACGGCATTCAGTTCCGAGCCGAAATGTTTAATCTTTTCAACCACACGGAATTCAACGGATTCAATAATGGCTTAGGCGCCAACTTCAACGGCGCAACGTTTACTGCCTTTAATAACACACTCGGCACCGGAACTTTTGGCCAGCTGAGTAGTGACCGGGGACCGCGCAATATTCAGTTCGGGATCAAGTTCAACTTCTGATATAGTGCCGCGCGGCTGAATAAGACGGAGGGCTAATGAAATCCATCAGCCCTCCGTTAACTTTTTTGTAGGGCATAGAAGTTTACGTGGGGTACTTACCGTCGAGCCTTTTTTCTCTCCTGCTGCTGATCTTCGTTTTCCAATCACCCCAGGATTCGATTCAAAAACATTTCCAAGCTGCGGAAGCGCAGAGACTCGCCGGAGACGCTGCCGGCGCAGAGAAGGAATACAAGATTGTTCTCGCCGAAGGATACGGCAAGCTGGGAAAGATCTATGCGACAGAGAAAAAGTATCAGCCAGCGATTAGCGCGTTTGAATCTGCCAGGATCTATGGCCACGATTCGGAAGAAGTCTTGATCGACCTCGCGATCGCCTACTTTGACGGAGAGCAATATGAAAAAGCTCTCGAGTCATCCGGCAAAGCATTAAGTGTCAATCTGCAAAGTGCCAGCGCGCACCAGATGTTGGGCAAGAGTTATTTCATGCTCGGCAATTTTGATAAGGCAGGCGCTGAACTACAAACGGCGCTGAAGATAACGCCTAACGATCACGAGATCGCCTACACCCTGGGACTCGCCTATCTCAAGCAACATCAACTCGCCGCCGCGCAGCAGATCTACAAACGCATGCTCGACCAGCTCGGCGACCATCCGCAGCTGCATATTGTTTTTGGCCGCGCGTACCGTGAGACGGGATTTTTGAGCGAAGCGATAGACGAGTTTATGAGAGCCGTGGCTCTGGATGCTCGTTTTCCCAGAGCTCATTACTACCTCGGTCTCACCTATCTACTCAGGGACGGCGCCTCGAGACTGCCGGATGCCGAGCAGGAGTTCAAGATCGAGTTGAATTCAAATCCAAATGAGTTCTTCGCCAACTACTATCTGGGCATCGTTTACTTGATGGACCGAAAGTGGGAGCCGGCCATTGGCTTTCTCGAGAAGGCTGTTTTGATTCAGCCCGTCAACCCAGATCCGTATTTTCACTTGGGTCAGGCATATCAAGCAACCGAGAGGTACCCGGAAGCGATTGAAGTTCTCAGAAAATCGATCGCGCTGAATCCGTCGTTGAGCCACAATGATTATCAGGTCGCGACCGCGCATTACCGGCTGGGCCAGTCTCTTTTGAAAACCGGTCAGAACGAAGCCGCTCAAAAAGAATTACAACTCTCGGCCGAACTCAAGTCACAATCGCTCCAGCGCGATAAAGAGAGGAACGAGCTTTTTGTCAATACTGCGAACCTTCATGATCAGGACGGCAGATTTCCCGAAATGGCGCAAGGCGTGATCGCGGAATCAAAATCACCTGATGCAGGCAAAGTGGAAGAGCTGAAGGCGGGCGAAGCTTACTATTCAGAGGTGATTGCCAAGGCTCACAACGAACTCGGGTTGCTGAGGGCAGACAGCAGAGACTTCAAGGCGGCCACCGAACAATTCGCGCTCGCCGGTAAATCAGATACGAACCTCGAAGGTCTTAATTTCAACTGGGGCCTGGCTGCTTTTAAGGCCGAGCTTTATAAAGAAGCAATCGGTCCACTTGAAAAAGATCTGATGGCCCGTCCGGACAATGTTCAGGCAAAGGAGTTGTTGGGACTGAGCTATTTCATGTTGGAGAATTATGCCAGGACTTCTCAATTACTGTCGGACGTAGTCGCAGTGAAGACATCTAATGTCGGCGTCTACTACACTTTGGCAGTCGCACTTATTAAAGAAGGCAAGCAAGCGAGGGCAGACCAGGTGATTGAACAAATGGTCACGCTGGGCGGTAACACTCCACAACTCCACATTCTGCTGGGCCAGGCTTATAACGAACAGGGTGAGACGGCGAAGGCTCTGGAAGAATTGCAGGCGGCCGCCTCGCTCGACAGTAAGTTTCCGATGGTTCATTACTATTCCGGATTGGTTTATGTAAAAGTCGGAAAGTTCGACGAGGCGGCGAAGGAATTCGAAAGTGAGTTGGCCCTGGATCCTGACAATGTGCAGGCCAAATATCATTTGGGTTTCGTGTTGCTATCCCAGCAAAAAACCACCGACGGCATGAAAGTAATGCGTGACGTGATCCAGATCAAACCGGACTTTGCAGATGCTTATTACGAGCTCGGCAAAGCACTGGTGCAGCACGGCGAGATCAAAGATGGAGTGGTTAATTTGGAGATGGCGGCTAAGCTGGAGCCAGACAAATCATATGTTCAATACCAACTAGGTAGAGCTTACCTTGCGGCTGGCCGCAAGGCGGAAGGCGAGAATCATCTGGAAATCTCACGCCAACTGAAAGAGAAAGAGCGCCAACAAACGAAACCATAATTTCCGCGAGAGGTTGTTAATCTTTGTCTTCAAGAATCGCCCGGGCCCTCATCGCAGTACTCGTGGTCCTTTTCTTATCAGCGCCGGAACCAACAAATAGTGCTTCGTCAATCGACGTGCATTTCGTCGATATCACAGATCAGGCCGGCATTAAGTTCAAGCACGTGTCATCCCCCGAGAAAAAGTACATCGTCGAGTCGATGAGTGGAGGCGTCGCGCTTCTTGATTACGACAACGATGGCTATCTGGACATCTATCTCGTTAACTCGCTGACCGTGGACATGGTGAAGTCAAAGCAAAAGACGCGCAGCATTCTCTATCATAACAACGGTGACGGAACGTTTACCGATGTGACGGACAAGGCCGGGGTCGGCGACATTGGATGGGGCATGGGCGTAGCGATCGGCGATTACAACAATGACGGCTGGGATGATATCTACGTCACTTGCCTGGGGCCGAATCATTTGCTGCGAAACAACGGCAACGGCACTTTCACCGACGTAACGCAAAAGGCCGGTGTTGGCGATCCGCGTTGGTCCACCGGCGCTGCCTTTGTTGATTATGATAACGATGGCAAGTTGGATCTCTTCGTGTCGAACTATGTCGACTTTGACGTGAATAACCTGCCGGAGTTTGGTAAAGGGCGTACGTGCCAGTTCAAGGGAGTGCCGGTGCAATGCGGACCCAGGGGACTGAAGGGCGCGGGCGACTCTCTTTATCATAACAACGGCGATGGTACGTTCACTGACGTTTCAAAGAAGGCCGGGGTCGCCGACACCGACGGCTATTACGGATTGGGTGTGATTGCGAGCGATTTTGACGACGACGGTTTGGTGGACATCTTTGTCGCCAATGACTCGACGCCAAACTTTCTCTATCACAACAACGGCGACGGCACCTTCAAAGACATTGGATTTCCCGCTGGGGTAGCGGTAAACGAAAATGGCAGCGAGCAGGGAACCATGGGCGTGACGCTCGGCGATTACGATCACAGCGGCAGACTCTCTCTGTTCATTACCAACTTCGACGACGACTACAACACTCTCTATCACAACGACGGCAAGGGTTCGTTCACCGATGTTTCTTATGCGGCCAAAGTGGCGGCGATAAGTCTGCCTTACGTTGGTTGGGGGACCTGGTTCTTCGATTACGACAACGACGGTTGGCCCGATCTGCTCGTCGTCAATGGTCATGTTTATCCGCAGTTACCTACGTACCGGCAGCGAAACTTTGTGCATCGCAACAATCGCGATGGAACATTCTCAGAAGTGGCAGAACAATTGGGCGCGCCGTTTGCAGAGAAGCGCACCGGCCGCGGCGCCGCCTTTGGCGATATCGATAACGATGGCGACGTCGACGTCGTGATCAATAATCTTGACGGCCCGCCGCAGTTGCTGCGAAACGATGGTGGCAACGCCGGCAATTCGGTTTTGATCAAGACTGTGGGAGTGAAAAGCAATCGCGATGGTATCGGTGCGAGAGTCAAAATCATTTCCGGCGATCTCAAACAGATTGGCGAAGTCTACAGCGGGGGGAGTTATCTATCGCAGAGTGATCTGCGAGTGCATTTCGGACTCGAAAAGCGAACTAAGATAGATCTAATCGAGGTTCACTGGCCCAGCGGCGTCGTCGATAAAGTTACAAGTGTCAGCGTGAATAAAATCCTTACCATCAAAGAGGGTCAGGGATTGATTGAACAGAAAGACTTCAAGAGAGGCGCTCAGCCGTTACTAAAATCGGAGCGATAGCGATGTTGTTCCTTATTCTCAAAGAAATCAGACGGAGTGTCAGAAGCCCAACCGTCAGGGAGGGCCCGTTTCGTAAAATGCCCTCCCTGACGGTTGGGCTTCTGACATTGTTCCTGACGACATCGTTGGTTCACGCTCAGGTAAATAACACTCAGGCGCGCCTGGAAAATGCGGCCACGCTAATTAGAGAGAATCGGATTGCCGAAGCGGAGCAGCAACTGAACACGATTTTGAGAGCAGCGCCGAACGCTGCGGCGCTCAATCTGTTGGGGGCGATTCGCGCACAACAGGGAAAACTGAACGAAGCGGAAACCCTGCTGACGCGGGCCGCGAAAATTGATCCAACCTTTGTGCCGGTGCACATGAACCTCGCGTTTCTTTATGTCCTCAAGAATGTTCCTGAGAAGACGATTTCCGAATTGAGGGAAGTCGTTAAGCTCGAGCCAAACAATATTGAAGCGAACTACAAACTTGGGCGGTTGCTGTTGTCACGCGGGCAAGTCGACGAATCGATCGTCGTAATTGAAAAAGTGAAATCGTCAACGCCGCAATCCGTGGTTTTTCTTACTCTGCTTGGCGACGCATATTTGAGAAAAGGAAACGCCGATAAGGCTGAAGAAAACTATCTACTTGCCCGCGCCGCCCAGAAAAATAACGCTGACGCTATTCTGGGACTGGCAAAGGTTTCGCAAACTCGAGGTGATACCAAAACTACTTCGGCCTATATTTCTCAAGCCCGAGAACTCGCCGGTAACTCTCCTGACCTTCTTTACAAAGTAGGAGTGGCTGCTCTGGGTCTAGGAATCTTTGACGAAGCCCTCTCGGATTTGGAGCAGGCCGTGAAACTGAAGCCCGACGAACCCTCCTACCTGAACGCCCTTGGGGCCGCCTGGTTGAAAAAGCCGGATCTGTTTGCGGGTGAACAAGTCTTTCGACGAGCTTTGGAACTTCAACCCAATAATTCTCAGGCGCAAATGTATCTCGGCTACGTCTTATACAAGCAAAAAAAATTCAGCGACGCTAAACCTTATCTTGAAAAGACCATCAAGGCCGATCCGAATATTCCCGAACCTTTCTATTACCTGGGTTTGATCGTACAGGAAGAGAATGAGGATGAGCAGGCCGTCGCGTTGTTGGAAAAAGCAATCGCGGTGTCGCCATCTTTCGCGAACGCGCATGTCGCTCTCGGCGCCAGCTATCTGAAGCTCAAAGATTATCCACACGCGCAAAAGGAACTCGAACTGGGAGCAAAGCTGAATCCGGATGATTCAAAGGCACACTATCAGTTGGCTGTTTTATACGCTCGACTAAAGGATCCGAAGCGGGCCCAAGCCGAGATGGAAATTGTTGAGCGGCTGAAGACAATCGACCAATCACAGAAAAAAGAGGGCAATACGTTTGTGATCTCGCCGAATCCGCTTTAATACCGCGAAGCGGTTAAGCAAAACAGCCCAGGGTTGCCGCTCTTCGCGGCTACCCTGGGTGACAGGTCCAAACGGTAACAACCCTAGCGGGGTTGTGCCAGGTTTTCATGACAGGTACCGTCGGGGATTCAGTTCAAGGTCGCAGATTGGTTCTGGCGTTTCTAAATTACGCAGCAGGCGCAACCCCATTGGGGTTGCGCCCTTCGAGAATCTCGATCCCAGGGTAGCCGCGAAACGCGGCAACCCTGGGCTGAGTTGGGTAACCGCTTCGCGGTTGTAGGAACACGTGGTAAGTAATCAGAATTTCCTTCCTGCTTTGTTGCGCCTATGTATTATCACCATCATCTCAGCCTTGCGCTTACGCTCTTGTTGGTTCTGAACCTAACTCTGATCTCTCCCGCGCAGCCAAAACCGAACGTCACCTTCGAAGAAGTACCGGCGAGTAAGAGCGGCATAACCTGGACTCATAACAACGCTCACTCAAACGATCGCTATTTGCCTGAGACGGTAGGAGCCGGCTGTGCTTTTCTTGATTACGACAACGACGGTTGGATGGATATTTATCTGGTTAACAGTGGACCGTCGGATTTCTTCACTCCTGCCACGCCGCTGAAGAACGCTCTCTACCATAACAATCACGATGGCACGTTCACGAACGTCACCGACAAAGCCGGAGTGGCCGGCGGAACTTTCGGAATGGGCGTCGCCGCAGGTGATTACGATGGCGACGGTTGGGTTGATCTTTATGTCACCAGCTATGGCCGCAACATCCTTTATCACAATAACGGCAACGGCACGTTCACCGATGTGACTGAAAAGACGGGAGTCGCAGCGCCCGGCTGGTCCACCTGCGCCGTCTGGTTTGATTATGACAATGACGGCAAACTCGATCTGTTTGTCTCGAGTTTTGTGGTGTACGAAAAGTCTCTGAACATTCTCTGCACCGATGAAGGAATGAGCCGCCGTTACTATTGCGTTCCTCGTCTCTTCAAACCACGGGCGAGCCATCTTTTCCACAACGACGGCAACGGCAAGTTCACCGATGTCAGTAAGGAATCGGGCATTGCTGATTCACCGGGGAAATCGTTTGGCGCAGTCGCCACGGATGTTAACAACGATGGATTGATGGATCTGTTTGTCGCTAACGACACCATGCCGAACTTTCTTTTCATCAATAAGGGCGGTGGAAAATTCGAAGAGGTTGGATTGGCGGCGGGGGTAGCTTACAGCGATACAGGCAAGCCCCGTTCAGGTATGGGAGTGGACGCGGGCGATTATGACGGCGACGGCTGGCAGGATCTTTTCGTGGCGAATATCGATCGAGAGTTTTTCAGTCTCTATCACAACCAGAAAGATCTAATCTTCACGGACGAGCCCGGCGAGATCGGAACGGCAACCCAGATGTTAAGCGGTTGGGGGCTGCGCTTCTTCGATTACGATAATGACGGCGACCCGGATCTCTTTCTAGTCAATGGCCACCCGGACGATTTTATCGAGATGCGCACCAACCGCGTGAAATACAAAGAGCCCCTGTTGATGTTCGAGAATACCGGGCGCGCTTTCAAAAACGTGAGCGCGCAGTCGGGCGCGGCTTTCAGCAAAGAGTTTTCCGGGCGCGGTATGGCCACCGGCGATTTCGATAACGACGGCGATCTCGACGTGCTAATCTCAAATAACGGCGAAGCGCCCCTGTTGCTGCGTAATGAAGGCGGCAACAAAAACAATTGGCTCGGGTTGCAACTGGTCGCGACCAAAAGCAATCCCGCGGCCGCGGGTGCAGTCATCACCTGGCAGGTGGCAGGCGTGAAACGAAGCCGTCTGAAAACCGCGGGCGGCAGCTATCTTTCGTCGCACGATCCCAGAGAAATACTGGGTCTCGGCGCGGCGAAAAAGATTGATTCGGTCGAGATTCGCTGGCCCAGCGGCAAAGTAGACAAGCTCACGAATTTGCCAATTAACACTTACATCAAAGTGATCGAGGGCGAAGGCATCAGCAAAGGCAATCCGTCTTCGACGAAGTAAGATGCCGCACCGACCTCAAAAAATCTCTGCTCTTGCGGGCATCATTGGTCTCGTGTTCGGTGTCTGGTTGTTAACATCGTCTCACGCCCAGGCCCAGCGCGATGCATTCTCGAAATGGCGGCCGACTCACGAGCTCGCGGGAGTGAACTATGTGGGCAGCTCGGCGTGTGCTCAATGTCATGCTCCGCTAACTAACAAGCGCCTGGCAAATCCGATGAGTCGCGCATTGGCGCCAGTCGAGAGTTGTGAAGTCCTGAAAAACAATCCGAAGTTGAATTTCCGCAACGGCGCCTTTAACTACCAAATTGCTCGCGAAGGGAACCGGAGCATCTACACGATCAGTGATGGTGCGAACTCAATTTCCGAACCAATACTTTATTGTTTTGGCCAGGGCAAGGCCGGTCAGACTTACGTGTTTCAACATAAAGGCGTCTTCTTTGAAAGTCGTGTAAGTTACTATCAGGAGATTCAAGGGCTCGATTTTACGATCCTGCATTCACACTCAGTGCCCGCGTCGCTGGAGGAAGGCCTGGGCCGTCCGATGATGACGCAAGCCGCGCAGGGTTGCTTCGCTTGTCATTCGACTGCGCCGGTCAGCGCATCGCAACTACAATTCGATCAGCTGATGCCCGGAGTTACTTGTGAAGGTTGCCATGGTCCCGGCCAGCAACATATCGCGGCGATCAAATCCGGCAGTAAGAATCTTCAGATCTTTAATCCGGCCAAACTGGATGGAGATGAGTTATCGCAAGAAGTTTGTGGCGCTTGCCACGTGAGTTTTGAAAAGGCTTTGTTGATGCCGAAGCAGGGCGGCACGAACAACCTGCGTTATCAACCATATCGAATCATGAATAGTCGCGGACACAGCGGCGATCCGCGAATCAGTTGCGTGGCCTGTCACGATCCTCACGACAAATTGAATGAGGACGTGGCTTTCTATGATTCAAAATGTTTGGCGTGTCATCTCGCGACTCAGAATGAGGCTAAAACCGCTGTGCTGTCGGCTCCTGCTTGTCCGGTGAGTAAGCAACACTGCACAACGTGTCACATGCCGAAGATCGAGCTGCCGGGCGGTCACGCGAAATTTACCGATCACTGGATTCGGATTGTAAAACCAGGCGCGGCGGTACCTAACTGAAATTGGCCGCGGAAGATACGGATCGGAAGCCGAATTAGAATTGGCCGCCGATAAACGCGGATGACACGGATCAGAATCAAAACAAACTAAGGAACCGGCAAATCTTGTTTGTTCTAATCCGTGTTATCCGCGCTAATCCGCGGCTAATTTTCTTTTCCTATTGTGGTTTAGCGGGTGGAGTCGCCATCATCGTCACGCGCCTGTTCCATTCCGCCGGTGTCATCGAGCGCAGTTGCGGCAACTCACCCGCAGCGATCACCAGTTTCCGCACGCTGGTCATGACGACAAACTCGAGGGCAGCTTTGGGTTTGGCTGCTTCATCGAGCTTCGCCAACTGCGTCTGACGCCAGTCGATCGCCGGCGCATCGCCGGAACTTATGTAGGACATCGCTTCCAATCCTGCGGCTGCGATGACCGATAAATCATTTGCCAGTGGCCTGGCTTCCTGCAGCGCGGGTGATTGATCGATCATCGGTCCGAGTGCGCGACTCGCCGTCTGCCACTCAGCCAGCGTGTGTTCAAGCTCCGATCGATTCAGGGCAAAGCGTGGCGCATCAGCCAGGAAGGCGTCTATATCTGAGTTGAACCGGCGAGCCGTGTCACTGTCCGGACGCGCCGCGTCGACCAAACCGGTGAGTGGACTCAACATTGTCTGGGGCCTTTGTTGATAGCGTCGATATTGTTTTACAGGTTCGATGATCGAGGCCAGCGTGCGCAAAGATCCGGTGTCCTCTCTCGCCGCCAGGCGGCGCAGCATCATGCCGTAATTCTTTTCCTGCGTGAGTCCCAGCTCTTCCAGTTGTCGACTGACTACTGACAAGCGGCGGTACATGTCTTCGATGTCGTTGACATTTCGCGGTGACCAAAGTCGTTCGGCAATGGCTGCAGTGCGCGGCCAGACGCGCGAGTCGATCGTCTCCGGGCTCACCCATTCGCCCCACATGGTGGCTTCGCCGCCCAGAATATGTTTCGCTTCGTCCGCCGTAAGCGAAGTGTTTAAGGGAATTGGATCAGCTTGATAATGTTCGGACGCAGGAAAAATCAGATCGATGTAATAACCCGCCGAAAGAATTCCGTTGTAGCCTTTCTTGGCGGCGTCGGCCAACGATGCAGGTCCACGCCAGGATTGAATCACTGCGTCTTTGGGAAGATCGGGATGAAGTATCTCGTCCCAGCCAATCATTTTCTTGTGGTGCTTCTGTAAGATCTTCAGGATGTGTTGATTGAAGTAAGCCTGTAGGGCGTGATTGTCTTTGATGCCTTTCTCTTTCATGAAGGCCTGGATCTGCGGATTGCGATCCCATTGCTTGCCTTCGTTCTCATCGCCGCCGATATGCATGTACTCGTCCGGGAAGAGGCCGGCCATCTCGCCCAGAAACGTATCGAGAAACTTGTATGTCTGTTCGCGAGTTGGATCGAGCGCGGGCTCGAAGATTCCTGCGCCGCGTTCAATTTTGTAAGGACCGGGAGCGCTGCCCAGTTCAGGATAAGCGACCAGCCAACTCGTGCTGTGACCGGGAATGTCGAACTCAGGCATGACGCGAATACCTCGGTCGCGCGCATAGGCTATGATCTCGCGCACTTGGTCCTGGCTATAGAAGAGACCGTCGGAACCAAGGATGGTTAACTTGGGAAACTTCTTGCTCTCGACCCGAAAGCCCTGGTCCTCGCTCAGGTGCCAGTGAAAGACGTTCAGCTTTACTGCGGCCATCGCATCGAGATTCCGTTTCAAGACTTCCATGGGTTCATAGTGACGGGCAACGTCGATGAGCAAACCGCGCCAGGGAAAGCGCGGTTGATCATTAATCTTGATCGCCGGCATAAAGAATCCATCGCGGTCGCCCTGCAGCAGTTGCAGAAACGTCTCAAGACCGCGAAGCGCGCCTACGACTGTGGGTGCGACGAGTCGCGCCTGCTTGTCGTTGATTTCCAAGGTGTAGCTTTCATTCTCGTTGAGAGAGGGAATCGTCTCGCCGGCACGTTCGCATTGAACCACCAGCGTGGCCGTAGCTTCATCGATCGCCAGGTCGGCCGGTAAAGTCAGAACCGTGCGTCCTTCGAGTCGCCGGAGCATGCGCGCGATGCCGGAGCGCAAGCGATCGTCCGCGAAGTTCTTAACTGCCACAGTAAAACCGCTGGTGATCGGTAAGCGGCCCGGCTGAAGTTGCACCGACGCCGGTATCGGCATGAGACTCAATTTCACCGGCGATGTCCCGTTTGTTGCGGGGTTCTGTGCGTTTATAGCCCAGACGAAGCTCACGATTCCGATCGTGGCCCATAGCAAGCGGCGGTGTTTGAAAGTGTTCATGAGCAGCAAGGTTTCCAGCCTCAATTTGGAGCTTACCCGGCGTTATTTCAGCTGAATTCGTGACATAATCGTGGGCGCTTTTGTCGATTCGCATTGTAGCCGATTAACGGTGGATATGGGCGATCGTAAGTTGGTTAACAAGAAGATTTATTATCTGAACACGAACAACGCTCACCGGGATCACCTGAGCAAGCGTGTGCCGGTGTGGGGAACGATCGCGTGCGGGCTCATGATCTTTTTGTTTACGATCGTTTGCGAGTCGTTATTGCCGTCGCCTCCGACAGTTTGCGCCAGCGATAAGGTGGCATGGAAGCTGGCGTGGAGCGACGAGTTCAACGGCCCTGATGGTTCAGCAGTTGATTCGACGAAGTGGTCCTTTGATGTCGGTGGGAAGGGTTGGGGTAACAATGAACTCGAGACCTATACGGACCGCGCCGTAAACGCGCATCTTGAAAAAGGTTCACTGATCATCAAAGCGATCAAAGAAACTTTTACCGGCGCTGACAACATAACTCGTGACTACACTTCCGCCCGTCTGCTCACGAAGAATAAATTCAGCCAGGCCTATGGACGGTTTGAGGCACGTATTAAGATTCCTTACGGCCAGGGCATCTGGCCGGCATTTTGGATGTTGGGCGATAACATAAATACAGCGCATTGGCCGAACTGCGGCGAGATCGACGTCATGGAGAACATCGGCAAGGAGCCGTCGATTGTTCATGGCACTTTTCATGGACCGGGTTACTCGGGTGGGAAAGGTGTTGGCGCTGCTTACACCTTAACGGGCGGGAAGAAGTTCTGTGATGACTTTCATACTTTCGCCGTCGAGTGGGAGCCAAACGTCATACGATTTTACGTTGACGGAAACTTGTATCAGACGCGCACTCCGTCAGATTTACCCCATGGCGCTTCATGGGTTTTCGATCACCCGTTCTTCATTATTCTGAATGTGGCGGTCGGCGGCGCCTGGCCCGGGAACCCCGATGCATCGACAGTTTTTCCGCAGCAGATGCTGGTTGACTATGTCCGCGTCTACAAACGAGCTTCGGAAGCAAGCGGAGAATAAGCGAGCTCCGTCGGAGCGAATGTTTACTGTTACTATGTCGGCAAGATGGTTCAGCTCTGTAGTAGCGAAATGTGGTTTACTGTTCGGGGTTTCGCTCCTACAGAGCTCCCGGATTTCTTTGATTCCGTGCGCTATAAACATCACATCCCTACGGGATGTTTTCGACGTCACCGTCGTTGGTAATTTGGAGAGGACTCCATGAATCATCGTCTACTTGTTGCCAAAAAACTTGTCCAGCCCTTAGCCATCGCAATTTTCCTGCTTTGTGTGACCGGCACTACGATGGCCCAGGGGAAACCTGCCGGAGCCGGACCGCCGCTGAACAATAATCCAAACCTCGATGACCGTGCGCGGCAGGTGGACGAAGGCAGATTGCGAAGCGCGGAAATGGATGCAGGCGCGGATGAGAAGAACCAGAAACTAGTGCAGGCGGCAATCGCAAATATGAAGGAGGACTTTGCGCGTATTCAGGTTCTGCGTAATGACATCGCTCGAAACCTGGTCGCCCACAAGCCGCTCGATTATCAACTCATCTCTGAACAGACTGCTGAAATAAACAAGCGCGCCAGCCGGTTGAACGTTTACATGAGGGCGCATTCCGGGGAGGGCGAGAAGGACGACAACTTACCTGAACTCAAAAGCGAAGAGATGATTGGCGCCCTGGTGAGGCTCTGCAAACTAATCGATAGTTTCACCGAAAATCCGTCGCTAAAAAACGCGGCGACGATTGATTCGAAGGATGTGGCCAAGGCCAAAGAAAATAAAGCGAACGCTGATCGAGATCTGATGGCGATTATAAAGCTCAGCACTAGTCTTCAGAAAAAGTCCGAGGGCCTAAAGCTTTCCCGGTAGAAGCGGCGTTACTTTTGCGCGAGGTCGAACCAGGCCTCTTGCTTCAACACTTTCTGTTGCACGAGATCCCGGCTTTCTATCAGGGCCGAATATTTTCCCGGCGGCAAACCGGTAAGCTTTAAGTATTTGGCAAACGTCAAATGAGGCATCGGATCGTTTGCCGTTTCTGTTAGCTGGTAGTCGATAGGCCTCGTCACCGGTTTGCCGTCTTTCATCAGCGTGACCGTTACTCTCACTAACGGCGTTCCCGTTTCGCGGGAAACCGCCGCGTTATAAAGTTGAAAGAAAATAATCAAGTTATCGGTTGCGTGAAATTCGTGACTGGGCGAGGGGCGAATCTGTACATGTCCGTCGGTGAAGACGTCCCCGTTTTGCGCTGGCGTCTTGAGCGCGTCTGCATGCCGGCTTAAGACTGCTTCGGTGGTCCAGAAGCTCGCATTATCAATTGGCAATTCGAGTTTCACTCGTTTGGCGGCCACGTTGCCTGACAGCCGATCTCGAACCACGAGATCAACCGTATAGTTGCCGGCGTATAGCTGGATATCCTGTCGATAAAATATCTTGTCGTGCGAAATTGAGTCGTACTGCTCAGGGCTTAGCGCGACATCGAAGTTTCCTCCCAGCCGCGTCAAAATCTTATCTTCGCCCTCCGCCCTCACCACACCCAGCACATCAAGCTGCAGACGCTGCTTGTCGCCTTTACGATCAAATTGTATTGCGTTCGGAGCGATCTCGAATGCCAGCGGCACAAGGTACAAGCCCTCGCGGACTCGGAACGAAGTCAGCTCCAACGACAAAGGCAGAGTAGGATTCGCCGCGAGGTTGGCAAAATTCGCCAGCAATTTCTTGTCGTCGGGCGACATGGGAACGATCTGGCTTGGAGGAATCGCATAATAACCGGCCCGGGTCAGAACACTTGTGTCAGGCCGGCGAACTTCGATCTTGACCTTACGAAAGCTGCCGTCGAAGTTTGAGTCGGTGCTTCGATACGCGAGTGTGTAACGCGAACGAATTTCGGCATCGATTCGCTCAAGGCCGGCGCCGATGTCATTTGTATTCTTGATAAAGTGTCCGCCGGTGTCTTCTGAGATTCGATATAAGAGATCCTGTTGCCGGTTCAAACCTTCCTGCCGGGCGATATCAAAAACGCTTTCGCCGGCCCCGGCCCTGCGCCGCTGTTCCATCTCAAGTCCTCCCGAAATTCCTCCCAGCGGAGAACCAGACACCAGCGAGCCGGACGAGGGCGCGCCACCGATCAAGCCGCCCGAGTCGATGATATAGATGGCTACATTCGCGCGATTGGCGATATCGATGGTGCTTTGTACCTGCCAATCAAGCGTTTCCGACGCGATAAATCCTTGCGAGAACATTACCAGCGTCTTCTTGCCCGGTATCGATCGCAGACCTTCCGAGATTGCTGCGAGCGCTGCCAGGACGGGTCGGGTCTGTTGCGTACTTAGCGTCGAGCGCAAGGCAATATATTGCTCCAGCACATGCCGCGCGATTAGGGCCTGGGCCGCACTTGAGTTAGAAACTCCAACAGCGGGTGTGGTCCCCCCAATAAGCTCGGGTCCGGAGGCTACTTGCTCACGCATCCCACGTATGTCCTCCGAAAGTCCGCGGGCCTCGGAAGTCTTTGAAACCGTCGAGCTGTCATAAGCCTTCTCAACTGCCGCGATGAGTTTGGCTTTGTCCTGGGTGAACGATTGCAACAACTGCAATCCGCTGGAAATGGAGAATAGGGCAACCGAATCACTATCCAATATTCGCTCCCGAATATACTTCACCATGCCTTCGCGGACATGCTTCAAGTTCGCTAGTTCGGTGCTTTGTCCGTCCAGCACGAGAGCGATTATGTTTCGCGGCAAGCCGTTGGGGTTCCGTGGCGTTGGTTCAGTGGAAACAACGGCATTTTTGGATTGACCCGTTACACCGAGACTAGTGAGAGTCGAGTCAAAGAATTCGATCTTCTGCGGCACACCGTTTTCGGTGACCGTGAAGTCTTCCGCTTTCAGATCGGTAACAGGCCGGCCTTTCTTGTCTTTGACGATCACGTCGAGATTTACCAGATTTAAATTGACCTTAATAACATCCTGCTCGTCGCTCTTGGTTTGTTTCTGATCTTGTGCTCGACATGGCATGGGAGCGAGGAAGACGGCCCAGGTCACGAGCAAGCCTAGACACATACCGGCCCAACACTTCTTCAGAATAGGATTTTGGTAATGCATAACGTAACTCGGTTCTCTTGGCAGACCTTCCTTGGTCAAAGTTGCAAGTATCACTTTACTTCAAACCTCTCCTTCAATCCCGCAATTGTCACCTCGAACTCGCCCGGCTCGATCACGGGTTTATTATTGGCGCCGATAAACGAAAGATCATCCGGGCGCAAGCGGAACGTCAGCGCGCGACTCTGGCCCGGTTCCAAATAAATCTTCGCAAAGCGTTTGATCCTTTTTCCCGGCGGCGATAGTGAAGCGACTAGATCGCTGAGATATAGTTGGATGATTTCCTTGCCTGCTCGTGACCCACTATTGGTGACCGTAATGCTGACCGACAGTTGGTCGGTCGCTCCGATTGTTTTCCGATCGAGATGAAGATCTTTATAGCTGAACGTTGTGTAACTGAGACCCTCGCCGAATTCAAACTGAGGTCTGATCCCGGCATTGTCGAAGCTTTCGGTCTCGAAGGCTTTATGATCGTAAGTCATCAAGCCGTTCGGAAAGCGCGGGTAAGTGAATGGCAGTTTGCCGCACGGATTGAAGTCGCCGAAAAGAACGTCGGCCACTGCCTGGCCGCCTTCATTGCCCGGGTTGTAGGCCATCAACACAGCGCGGGCATTGTCGGCGATGGCGTTGACCACTCGCGGACGGCCTTCGACCAGCACCAGCACGACCGGTTTGCCCGTCGCTTCGATTGCGTCCGCGAGTTTTCTTTGCGGCTCACCAATAGTCAGATCGGGAATGTCGCCGGGCGTCTCGGTGTACGATCCTTCGCCGAGACACAACACCACGACATCGGCAGCCGCGGCCGCCTGCACCGCCGCGGGAATATCAACTTCGGTTTCAATATTAGTGGGCGTGCCGTTCGAAGGAGATCCCTCCCGACGTGTGATCTTCGTGCCCGGAACATAAGTGACGTTTGCCGCTCCGGCCTTCGCTTCGATGGCGCGACGTATGGTCGGACGATCCTTCGGATAGAGTGACTCCTCCGAACCTTGCCAAACGTAGGTCCAACCGTTGTTAAGAGAGAGCAGCGAATCAGCGGTAGGGCCAGTGACGAGTATTTTTCGATTCTTGGCAAGCGGCAAGAGATCGCTGGTGTTCTTCAACAGGGTCATCGATTCACGTGCGGCTTGCAATGCGGCCTGTCGCGATTCAGCAAGTCCGATTCTTGCCTTGAGCGCGGGATTCGGCATCGCATTTTCGAACAGGCCCAGCTCAAACTTCACTTTCAGGATTCGGCGCACAGCCTCATCAATTCGCGATTGGGGAACTGCGCCTTCTTTAGCAAGTGCGATCAAATAGTCGGCGAAGCTGTAATCGAGCGGCACCATGCTCATGTCGATTCCGGCCATCACCGCCATTCGCGTCGCTTCCTTCTCGTTGGCGGCGACATGCCACTGGGTTACCAATTTTTTAATGTCTTCCCAATCCGAAACAACGAACCCTTTGAAGCCGAGCTCGTCGCGCAGGATGTCGGTCAGGATGTGTCGGTTGACGTGACCCGGAACGCCGTTGATCTCCGCAGAGTTGACCATCACGGTATGGGCTCCCGCTTTGACTGCGGCGTCGAACGTGGGCAGGAAATATTCGCGCAAATAATTTTCCGGAATCCATGCCGGCGTTCTATCTCTGCCGTTCAAAGAAGCACTATAGCCCATGTAATGTTTCAGGCTGGTAGCAACATGGTCCGCCGATCCGACATCCGATCCTTCCATGCCCCGCACGAAAGCCACACCCATTACCTTTGCAAGATATGGGTCCTCGCCGAAGGTTTCGTAGAAGCGCGGCCAGAGCGGTTGGCGGCCGATGTCCAGCACCGGTGAAAAGCTCCAGGGAATTCCGGCGGCGCGCGTTTCCATGGCCGCGATTTCTGATCCTCGTTTCATCAACTCAGGATTCCACGTGGCGGCCATACCGATCTCCTGAGGAAATAGAGTCGAGCCCTGTATATAGTTTGCGCCATGAATCGAATCGATTCCGTAAATCACCGGAATCCCGAGACGCGTCTTCTTTGCGGCAGTCTGGATTTGTCCGATGATCTCGTGCCATTTGTCCGCCGTGAGCGCTTGCTCGTGGACGTTAAGAATTGACCCGACCCCATAATGCCCGATGGCTTTATCCAGCTTGGCGGCATCGATTTGGATGGTTTGATCCTGGCCGTTCGCGATCATGCCAATGGCAAGCTGAGTCATCTGCCCAACCTTTTCCTCCAGCGTCATACGCTTGAGCAGGGCTTCGATCTTTTGTGAGTAGTCACGCTCTGGACCAGCCGCGTGAATAGTGTTTTGAAAGAATAAATCGCTGTCGTCAATGTCCGCTCTCGCCGGGCCGTTTGCGGACGATTGTGCGGGCACGGCCCCCAGGCTCTTCGCCTCTTGTACGGGCAGACCAGCCAAAGGTGAAAGGGTAGCAACCGCAAGCACGAGGGCCACGATTCTCATCTGATTATGGTTTCCTTTTTAAGGAAGGACTCGAAAGAAACTTCACCGGTATTCTCGTCTATTGGCAAAGGATATACAAGCAAATGCAGAACGCGAAAATCGGCAAAATTGCTCAGGGTTTTGAACGATTTTCTTCTCTTCAACGGCTCAGAGAAAATCTTCGAAATAAGACACTGCGCCAGGACGTTTTTGCGACCGTTGAGCACGCAGCGCGCGGTACAATGCCGCCCGATCATGAAAGCTGATTATCGAGGAGAAATATAAAACGTGTCGACGAAAAGAAATGATCGCGCAGCGTCGCGTCGCGAATTCTTAAAATTTGCCGGCGTGGGCACGCTGGGGCTGACGCTGGCCGATCTTGGATTCGCTCGCGCGACGCGAGCGCGCGAACTACTGCTCTATGTCGGCACATATACCACGGGCAAAAGCGAGGGAATCTATCTGTATCGATTCAACCTTACTTCCGGAGAGTTAACGCACGCCGGCACCGCTAGAGGCGTAGTCAATCCTTCGTTTCTAACTCTCGCACCCAGCCGGCGTTATCTCTATGCGGTCAACGAAGTCGACGACTTCGCCGGACGAAAGAGCGGCGCCGTCAGTGCCTTTGCCGTCGATCAGAAGACCGGCGACTTGCGGCTCTTGAATCAACAAGCATCGTTGGGTGCGAATCCCTGTTATGTGGACGTCGATGCCTCGGGCAAGTTTGTTTTGATCGCGAATTACACCGGCGGCAATGTGACGGTATTGCCGATCCAGCGGGATGGCAGTCTGGGTGAGAGCACGGACACGAAGCAGTATCAGGGTTCGAGCGTAAATCGAGAGCGTCAGGAGGGCCCGCATGCACATTGCATCCGGCTTGATCCAACCAACCGGTTCGCTTACTCGTGCGATCTCGGAACAGACAAGATCATGATATTTCGTTTCGACGTCCGAAGCGGAAAGCTGTTGCCGGGTGAACCGCCTTGGGTGCAGGTGAAGCCGGGCGCAGGACCGAGGCACCTGGCTTTTGATCATACCGGTCGCCACGTCTTTGCGCTTAACGAAATGCATTCAACCATCACTGCCTTCGCACGGGATTCGGAGAAGGGAACTTTGCGCGAGCTGCAGACCATAACAACTTTGCCGAAGGCTTTCGCTGGAGCGAACACCGGCGCTGATGTTCACGTCTCCCCGAATGGCCAATTCCTTTTTTGTTCTAATCGTGGACACGACAGCATTGCTATTTTCAAGATTGACCCGCGCAACGGTCCGCTGACAGCTATTGGTCACGAACCGACTCGAGGGCTGACGCCGCGCAACTTTGCCGTCGATCCGACCGGCGCGTTCTTGTTGGTGGCCAATCAGAAATCCGACAACATCGTCGTCTTTAGACTTGATCAAAGGACAGGGCGGCTAAGTGCGACCGGACAAGTGGCTCAGGTGCCGGCGCCTGTTTGTTTGAAGTTCACTGTCGAATCAACCACGGCTACTTGAAGGTGCTGGGACTACCTCGATTTGCGAGAAGCCAATCCTAAAGCTTTCACGACTTCTGCATCAGGCTTCGCGTGGCCATTCTGCTTATTGACCACGCCAAAGCCCCCGGCGTAATCCCACATGGTCCAGCCGATCCCGAACTTTTCCAGCGCCATGCGCATATCCCTAATCCAGGCGGCGCGATCTTCAGGCGGCGCAAAGTTTCGGAACGCGCCGAACTCGTTGCAAGTAAGCGGGACGTGATACTTTGCGGCCCAGGCTGCAGCCTTACCGATCTCTTGATCGATGCGATCGGTGTTCCAACGATCTTCGCCATAATGAAGCAGATTGTTGCGCGCCGTTTCGTCAGGGATTATATCGAGCAGCTTGCTCACGCTCTGCGGATTCGATGGGTACGGGACATTCTTATAGAAGGGAAGCGTCGGGCCGGCCCAGGTTGCGCCTTGATGCGTAAATGCAAACGGCTCGTAGAAGTGAAAGTTGTAAATAATATTTCGATCGCTGTAAGGGATCATAAACAATAATTCAGGAAGACCTGACCATCGGTGTCCCGAGGCGATAATCGTATGTCGAGGTGCGCCCGAGCGAATGGCGGAAATCAGTTTTCCCTGCATCCCGAGCCAACGATAGCCATCTTCGACCATCGGCTCATTGATGACTTCAAGAAACACACGCTCGGGATCACGCGTTGAAAGATGCTGGGCCAGGGCCTGCCAGAACTTCGCGAAAGCTTCGATCTGCCGGTCGTTACTATTGAGTTTCACCTTGAACTCATCGGCAGGATGAATATCAACGATGACCGCCAAACCATGCGCCAATATCATGTCAAGCGCACTGTCGAGATACTTGAGGTGCTCGTCTTTTAGCCTGGATGGATCTTCTCCATTGAACAGTGGCGCGGGCTCAATGGTCAGGCGAACATGATCAAAGCCGAGGCTTTTGATTAGCTCGATGTCCTCCGCCGTGGTATGTGATTCGAGATGAGCCTTTGAATAGTCCGCGGATTGCGCGAACCAGTGACTGAGATTTATTCCGCGACGCAGCCGGGCGAGTCTGGAGGCCGGAACTTCCGACTGCATTAATAAATTGTCAGTCGCGTTAACTCTTTCATCGCGTAACCCGGCGCTCAATGCAGTGGACACGGGAGCCAAAATAGAACTGGTTACGGCAATGATTAGTAATAGAATCCAGCGTTTCCACACGTCGATTCCTTTTCCTCGGGTTCCAAACCTGGTCTCCAGCTATACGCCGATTAATCGCTCAATTTGTATTCAAAAACGAAGCGTCCGATCTGAATCGAGGCCCGGCCGTCGACGGGGGGACTGATCAGCAGCGAACGAACCATACTGCTCTTGCGATTGACGCGGGCGTCGACGTCGCCGATCGCTTCACCGCCTGCGGCGCGGTAGAAACTTACGCGAATGACGTCGTTGTTTATCGGTGGATGGCAAAGATGAACCTCCGAGGTACGAAACTATTTGACGAGCGCGCGCCTATGGCTCGGTATTGAGTATAATCGATTTCGTGCTGTGTGAGTTGTCAATAGTGAGGACGGTCCTATGACTTTCCGAATCATATTAAGAGTGATGTTGCTTGCTTGCTGCTGTCTATTTTTTCAGGTCAGTTGTTTCGGTCAGAGTAACTATGCGAGCTTGAGCGGCACGATCTTTGATCCTCAACGCCGGGCGATTCCCGGTGCGTCCATCCAACTTATTTCCACCGGTACCCGTGGGGTCAGGCAGGTCACCAGCAACGAGCAGGGAATTTACCAAATCTCGGCGCTGCTTCCGGAGGAATACAAGCTGAACGTGCAGGCCGCCGGGTTTACGGCTTCAACGCAGACGGTGCGTCTGGAGGTTGGTCAACAGATGACTTGTGATGTGACTCTACAGCTCACTTCAGTCACCGGCACCGTGAACATTCAGAGTGAAAGCATGAATGTTTTGCGAACCACCGACGCGAGCGTGGGGGAAGTGGTTGAGCGAACTTCGATTCGCAACCTGCCGCTCAACGGACGCATGTTGATTGATCTGGTGCTGACAGTGCCGGGAGCGCATGAGAGCCACGGAGCACAATCGGGCGACATGAGTCCGTTGTACTGGCGTCCGGGACAACGTTCCGCGGTGAGCATCGGCGGCAATCGGCCCAACGCAAATTACTTTTTGTTGGACGGCGCCACAAATACCGATCCTACCTTCAACACTTTGAACCTGAGCCCTTCACCGGACAGCGTGCAGGAATTTCAGGTCGTGACCGGAAGTTACTCTGCTGAGATGGGCGGCGCGGGCGGCGGCCAGATCAACATCGCGACGCGCACCGGGACGAACGAGTTTCACGGCACTGCCTACGAGTTTCTCCGCAACAACGTCTTCGATGCGCGCGCTTTCAATGAAATGGATTCGTCAAGCCACTTGGTGCGAAATAATTTTGGCGCTTCGCTGGGCGGGCCAATCCGAGGCAAGCGGAGTTTCTTCTTTTTCAACTACGAAGGGCTGCGGCATACCCAGTCGATGGCCATGATCGACACCGTGCCCACCGCGACCGAAGTCAACGGAGACTTCAGTTTGGCTGGGGTGACAATCTATAACCCGTTCAGCTCCCATCCCAATCCTGGCTTTGACGCCACCAAGCCAATCGGACCGAATAATCCTCAGGTCATTCGCGATCCGTTTCCCGGGAACGTCATTCCACAGAATCTGATCGATCCGAAAGTTCAGTTGTTCCTGCGTCAGTATGTCCCTCGTCCAAACATGGGCATGGGGATGAACGGCTGCGGCATGACGATGATGGGAGTGCCGCAGGTAGTTGGTGGGGGCGCCGATTGCAACAACTATCTCGACGTCAGGAACGAACACCATGTCACCGATCAAGTAACCGGTCGTTTCGATCAGACATTCAAAGGCGGCGACAGTTTGTTCGCTCGCTATTCGTTTAGCAGTGAGCGTGGTTTCATGCCGCAGAACCTGCCGGGCTTTGGTGCAATGCACGACAACTTATCGCAGAACGGCACGATCGGCTGGAACCGCGTCTTTAGCTCCAGGCTCGTGAACATGGCCACGATTACGGCTTCACGGTTGGCGATGCACCGCACTTCCGAGAATAGTTTTTCCAATGACATCGTGTCTCAGTTGGGAATCACCGGGGTTGGTTTTGGCGGTGAGGGCGCATTCGGCGCGCCGTGGTTTGCCGTGCAGGGTTACTCAGGGATGGGTGACACTTACATCGCGACGCCAATGCACGCCTGGGACACGATCCTCGAAGCGCGCGACACTCTGGGTTGGCAGATTGGACGACACAGTCTGAAGATTGGCGGCAGTTTTCGCGATTTCATCTGGCCGATGTGGGGCTTCTTTCAGAATCGCGGCTACTATCAGTTCACAAACGGATTCACCACCAAAACAGCCACGAATGATGGCACCGGCTCGGCACTCGCGAGTTTTCTGCTTGGCCTCCCGGCGGTGAAACAACGCCAGGCGGGCATTCCGCAAATGCAATTGCGCCAGTGGTACGCCGACGCTTTTATTCAGGACAGTTTTCAAATGACGCGCAACACCACGATTCAGATCGGGTTGCGCTATGAGTATATGAGTCCTTTGAAAGACATTCGTTTTGCTAACACTAATCTGGTATTCAAGGATGGCGTGCCGTTCGTTTTCATTGGTGGTCAACAGGGATATCCCGAAGGACTGAACAATGCGAACAAACTGAAATTCGCGCCCAGGTTTGGTTTCTCGCACCACCTGCCGAATCTGGGGATCGTCGTCCACGGCGCCTTCGGCATCTTCTTTACGCCGGTAGACATGAACACCTGGTGCAACCAACGACACAATGTGCCTTATGTTTTTCCCGAGACGCAGCAGAGCGATAACTTCACTCCCGCCGCCGGCATCGTCGCCAGTCACCTGAACTTCGCGCCGGCCGTGCTCGGCACTACGACAGTAAGCTTCGCCGCCTTTGAGCTTAATCCGCCGGCCCAGTATATCGAGCAGTGGAGTGGTTCAGTCGAGAAAAGTCTCGGTAAAGAGACGACGTTGGAACTTGGGTATTTAGGATCGCATGGTCTGCACTTGCAGCGTTCTCATCTTATTAATAATGCACTGCCCGGCCCTGGCGCAGTCGGGCCGCGCCGTCCATTCAAGGTGCTGAGCTTTCTACCGGGCATGGTGTTGCCAACAAACATTACGGTTGCCAGCACCACCTTTCCCGTCAGTGGGATCAACCTGTTAGAAAATTCGGCGCAAAGCTGGTACGACGCAGGCTATGTGAACATCAGACGCCGCTTTGCTCGCGGATGGACATTCCTGGCGAACTATACGTTTTCGAAAAATCTCAGCGATGCGCCGGACTTCCGCTCGCCCATGTTCGAGTCGGCCGCTCCGCAGAATAATTCTGATCTTCGAGCAGAAAAAGCACTGGCGTGCGATGTGCGCCATCGCTTCTCGATGAGCACGGTCTACAATCTTCCGAGCTTTGGGAAATCCGGTCTTGCGCATGCGCTGACCAAAGATTGGCGCATCTCAGCCATCTTCCAGGCACAGAGTGGATATCCTTTTACGATCTCCGTCTTTGGTGATACTGCGAACGCGGGCACCTTGTTAGGAGAAAATCCAATCCGCGCCAACTACACCGGTCAGCCGATTTTTGGTCCCGGCACGCACACTGCCGCTGAGTGGTTCAATCCTGCAGCATTCGCCACGCCGGCTGCCTTTACTTTTGGGAATGTCGGACGAAATACGATCTATGGACCGGGACGGCAGACGCTTGACCTGGCCCTGCAGCGCGAGTTTTCCGTTAGTGAAAAAATCAAATTTCAAATTCGCGCCGAAGCCTTCAATGCGCTCAACCATACCAATCTGGGAACGCCGAATCGTTTCGTGAACACCCCGCAATTCGGAACGATTACAGAAGCCGCTACCCCGCCTCGCGAAATCCAATTGGGCGCCCGGCTCTCGTTCTAACGTATGAGCTGGAACCGTAGGCGCGTTTCCTCGGCGAGCGTATCTACGCATCCAATTGGCTTCACATAGCATTGCAGATGAATTGATTGGCGCCGGGGGTGGGAGTCGAAGCCTCACTCTCTTACAAGGAACGAATTTTAAGTCCATTGGTGCGTTCGTGGAGAACCGAAAGCCGTCTCCCAAGACGCGCTCAATCGAATTTCGTTTGCTCACTCGCCGAAACCGAGAATGGGAATCTCAACCCCGTTGTTCAGTTTTACCGTTTGCATCTTTGGTGATTTGGTTCTGTGCAGTTAATGCTGAATCGACCTTAAGATAGCCGAACTCATTAGACATCCGAAAGCCACCTTGAAAGTTCTTCGGGCATTTGAGGTTAAAGCATACTCAGGCACGGGTCTTCTACCGCAGCATCATTTACGTATGCTGCGGAAATCGACAGGCCGTCTAAACGGAAATTTGATTATCGAATCCCGAGGGATGCGCAGCCCTCAAAAGAACTGCCGAACCGTTGGGGCTTGTTCGTCAACAACATGACTCAACCGACTACAAGTGTTGCTTTAATTGTTGGCGATGGGTCACACCCGAAGACTCCAACCCATTAAGAGCGTCGTGCGTCCCGGTACAGTGGTTGCACAACCCGCGCTTACCAAGCGATAGGCGAGGAACACCGGATAGGTCGAAGGGCCGAAACACAACCGAACCGAGGAGTTGACGATGCGCGACCGAAATAGATTGATGCTCAGCCTGTTGATTGCAAGCTGCCTGGTCGTGAGTCTACTTGGCCTAAAGCCTTCCATCGCGCAATCGAGATCGAATCCGGCACGCAAGATTTCGTCGGACTTGCGGCAACGTCTTCAGCGCGAGCAGGGCGAATCCAAAACGAAGGTCATCATTCAATTCGATGAATCATCTGCGCAAAGGATTGATAATGTGCTTGCCGGATACGGCGCACACGTGAAGCAGCGATTGGCTGCGCTGAAGATGCGCGTGGTCGAACTTCCCTTGAATGCCGTCGAAGCGCTCGCCGCGCGAAACGAAGTCCGTTACATCTCGCCGGATCGGCCCATCGGTGCGTTTGGACATCTCGAGACGACGACCGGTACATCAAGTGTACGCACGCAAACGACATCGTCGCTCGGCGGATTAATCACAACCACCACAACTTTCGACGGCCGTGGAATTGGAATCGCAATTATCGACTCGGGCATCGATAGCCGCCACGCGGTGTTTCGTAATGAAGTGGGAATTAGCAGAGTAATCGTCAGTCAGGATTTCACCGGCGAGAATCGCACGGATGATCCATACGGACACGGAACGCACGTCGCTTCGATCGCCGCCGGGAATGATCAGTTCTCAAACGGGGCGTACAACGGAATCGCTCCCGCGGCGAACTTGATCAACTTGCGCATTCTTGATGCTGGCGGGTCGGGCGCCACGTCAAATCTGCTGGCGGCGCTCAACTGGGTATTGACCTACGGGCCGGTGTACGGCATTCGCGTGGTGAACATGAGTGTCGGTACGCCGGCGATCGATTCCTACCGCGACGATCCTTTGTGTCAGTCGGTGCGCGCCGTCTCTGATGCCGGCATAACAGTAATCGCGGCAGCCGGCAATGAAGGCAAGACCGTGGCCGGAGAAAAAGTCTACGGCCGTATACATTCGCCTGGCAATGAACCTTCGGCCATTACAGTTGGCGCGTCAAACAGCTTCGGCAGTGACGCGCGGGGCGATGACACGATCACGACTTACAGCTCGCGCGGTCCGACGCGAAGTTTTTGGACCGACGATAATGGCGCGCAGCATTATGACAATCTACTAAAGCCTGATCTGATTGCGCCCGGCAACAAAATTGTCGGCGCGGCCGCCGCAAACAATTTGTTGTTAGCTAATCATCCCGAGTTGGAGGCAAACGTCAGCTCGCTCGATAGCCAACGCATGATGTATTTGAGCGGCTCGTCTATGGCGGCGCCGGTAGCCGCCGGAGCGGCGGCGCTGCTCGTGCAGGCCAATCCAAATCTGACGCCAAGTTTAATTAAGGCCATTCTTATGTACACCGCGCAACCGCTCGCCGGTGCGAACATGCTCGAACAAGGAGCCGGCGAGATTAACGTCGATGGCTCAATGCGATTGGCCCAACTGATTCGCACGGACTTGTCGCTGAGGACGCCCGTCGGCGATCCGTTGTTAAGCGGTCCGCTGCCGCCGTCAGAAACGTCCGTTGTCGGACAGACTTTTGGTTGGGCGCGTGGCATTGTCCTGAACCACACCTACGCGAGTGGTCGTGAATTGATGACAAAGTATCAAGCCATCTATGGGCAACAGTTCACGCTCGGCGACGGCGTTATCGAAACGACGTCGAGTCAATCGCTCGATCCTGGTCGCGTTACCAATGCGGTTACGCTGGGCTCGGCTGTCGTTACCAGCGACGGCGGAGCGATTGGCGAGGGGCCGGCTTTCCTGGATCTTAGTTTCTTGCTGGGCGACGGTGTGGTGCTCGGCAATGGAATCATCGTTGGCGACGGTATCGTGGTCGGCGATGGCATTGTCGTAGGTGACGGCATTGTTGTGGGTGACGGCAACTTAGCTGCGCTCGATGGAGACGACACTGCCTGTATGAGGTGAATCCGTGAAAGAAATTTGACGGCTGAAGCAAACACTGGAATACTAGCCGCCACCAATCCACTCTCTCTACCCGACGTTTGTTGCTGCCTTCCCGACAGGCTTCGCTATTTTTCAAAACTCAATTCTGATGCTCGAGCGCGATTGCGCTTTCGGGCATAGGAGTCAGGTCGGTACGTAGCCTTTTTGAAACGTATCACGAGCGACTTCAGAATTAGCCACCTTCACTGCTTTTCTGAATTCGTCGAGAAATGAGGGATCATGAAAAACGGTTGCCCCACCGTCAAATGGATTAGTCTTCTTCTTCTGCTCGCATTCTTTGCCAGCTTCAATTTCATTCCTCACCCAACGCATGCACAAAATCCGCGCCGCGCGGACAAGGTTTCGCCAGACCTGCAGGACGTCGCGCGTGGTGTGGCAAGCAATTCGCGAGTTCCCGTGATCGTACAATTCACCGGCAGCCCAGACGCGAGCTTTGATTCCGACGTTGCGAATAACGGCGGTCGAGTTAAAGCACAGTTCACCAATGTCAATGCGAAGCTGATCGAGATTTCCGCCAGGGCTGCTGAAGCTTTAGCCACTCGTCCGAACGTGGGCTTCGTGTCATTAGATCGCCCCAGCGTGCCGGTGGGCCATGTGACAGCAACGACGGGGGCCGATCTCATTCGCTTAGCGAACGGCACCAACACAGTGGGACTCGACGGCAGCGGTATCGGCATTGCTATTCTTGATTCGGGCATTGATACCAATCACACAGCGTTTCTCGATCGGAGTAACAATCTTCGCATCATCTTTAGCCAGGACTTCACCGGCGAAGGCCGCACCGACGATCCTTACGGTCACGGAACACATGTCGCTTCGATTGCCGCGGGCAACGGCCGCATTTCAAATGCGCAGTACACCGGCATCGCGCCTAATGCCAACTTAATAAATTTGCGAGTGCTGGGCGCTACCGGCAGGGGCACAGTAACAGCGGTTTTGAGTGCGCTCGATTGGGTGATGGCAAATCACGCCGCTTATAACATTCGGGTCGTCAATATGAGCCTGGGCGCGCCGGCGATCGATTCATATCGCAACGATCCAATCTGCCGTTCAGTGCGGCGTCTGGTCGATGCCGGAATCGTAGTCACAGCAGCCGCGGGTAATAACGGCAAGAACGCTTTGGGCCAAAAGATCTATGGCCAAGTTCATTCACCGGGGAATGAGCCTTCGGCGATCACGGTCGGCGCGGCCAATACCTACGGCACCGACGAACGAAGTGACGATGGAGTAGCGACGTACAGTTCGCGTGGGCCAACCCGCAGCACCTGGACTGACACGCTAGGTCTGAAGCACTACGACAATTTAATTAAGCCGGACATCGTCGCGCCGGGAAATAAGCTCATCGACGCAGAGTCCCCCAACAATTATCTGGTGGCCCAAGATCCTTCGCTTGATGCGGGCGTTAGTCCAGTTGACGCGCGCCGGATGATGTACATGAATGGCAGTTCGATGGCGGCGCCCGTGGCGGCTGGGGCCGCCGCCCTTCTGCTCCAGGTGAATCCTAAGCTAACGCCAAATCTCATCAAGATGCTGCTCATGTACACGGCGCAGCCTCTGCCGCGATTCAACATGCTTGAGCAAGGCGCGGGTGAAATCAACATTGAAGGCGCAGTGCGACTTGCGCGTCTTGTCCGCACAGATCTAAATGCAACCACGGTAACAGGCGCGCCGCTCTTGACGACGAGCGCGCTACCAATCCAACAAACCACGATCGCGGGGCAGACCTTCAGTTGGGCTGGAGGCTTGCTGTTCAAATCTGACTACGGCACTGGAATCGATCTGATCACGAAATACCAGGGCATGTATGCCTTAGGGGTAGTCGTGAGCGACGCTGTCACGATCACCAATGGCGTGGTTGTCAGCGATCGTACGCTGCTCTCGAGCGGCGTGGTGGTGAGCGATGGAGTGGTCGTGAGCGATGGCACCGTGCTCGGGAGCGGCACGATCTTCCTACCGTCGAGCGCGTTGACGGCTGATGGCGTGGTCGTGAGCGATGGCGTGGTCGTGAGCGACGGCGTGGTCGTCAGCGACGTTAGTCTTTCAGGCGATTCGATCGTTCAGGCTTTGTCGGCCCAGGACAAAGGCGATCTAACGAGCATTAGCACGGTGAAAGTCGATAGTGGCGCTGACTGTTTAAGTTACTAAAGGCTTCGATTCCGACAACCCCAATCAAGATCGAAGGAGCGATATGACACTTGAATCTGCAAACCTCAGCCTAGAAACGGTGAGCAACTCTCTTCCGTTTGCAGCAGCACCGTGCTTGACCGCGTTTCCATTGGGAAACGAAAGCAAAGCCGAGGCTCTTCAATTTCTCGCGGCTCGCCCTCTTCACACGGTCGTAATGAGTGGCTTGATTATCGATAACGGTTTGGAGAGCGAACTTAATCGCGGAACTTTCTACGGTCAGCGCAATTCGGTGGGCGCGCTCGAAGGTGTGGCGCTGATCGGACACACGACGATTATCGAGGCGCGGACTGACGCGGCATTGCGCGCCTTTGCGCGAGTGGCGCAGGAGTTTCGGCGCGCGCACGTGATCGTCGGCGAGCAAGAATCCGTCGCTCGTTTCTGGAGTTTCTATGCGAGCGCCGGACAACCGCTGCGTCGGCTTTGTCGTGAGACTCTGTTGGAATTGCGTGAATCGCCGGTGCTTGGTAACAACGCCGGCAATCTTCGCGCGGCCAACCTCAAAGACCTCTCGCTGATCGTGCCGGCCCATGCCGCCATGGCTTGTGAAGAGAGCGGCGTGGATCCTTTGCAGGTTGATCCGGAAGGCTTCCGCTCGCGCTGTCGCCGACGAATTGAACAAGGTCGCGTCTGGGTTTGCGTTGAAGATGGAAAATTGATTTTCAAGACCGACATTATCAGCGACACGCCTGACGTAATTTATCTCGAAGGCATTTACGTTCGGCAAGCAGATCGAGGCAAAGGTCTTGGCTCTCTATACCTTGCGCATTTGGCCCACACATTATTGTCACGCACGAGTTCGATCAGCGTACTGGTCAATTGCGAACGACCGCGCGCGATGAAATTTTTTCAGCAGTTTGGTTTTGTTTCCCGGTCTTTGTACGACACGCTTTACCTGCAAATGAAACGGTAACGCCCTGACGCGTGCCGAGAAACGAGGAGTGCCCCAATGGATCGACAATCTGTGAAGAAGACGTACATGTTGATAGTCATTGCCGCCGGCGCAGCAGCAGTGATCTATTCGGCCATGCGCCTGCCGGTGGCAAAGCTCGACGTGCGCTTTGTGGCACTGGCGATTCTCACGGTGGCGGTTGCGTCGCGGCTCACCGTTAGAATTCCGCGCATCAGCGGTCATATCTCCGTCTCTGACACTTTTTTCTTTCTCACAATGCTGCTGTATGGCGGCGAGGCGGCCGTGTTGTTGGCCGCGGCTGAGACGCTCTCTCTGTCGCTGCATTTCGGCAAAAAGAAGATTCATATCAAACCGCTCACGATTACGTTCAACTCGGCGATGATGGCTTGTGCGACTTTTGTCACGTTCATGGTCGTACAGTCGCTCTTCGGCGAAATCACGACCCTACGTCAAGGTCAGTTCTCAGGCCGCTTCGTGGCGGCCTTGTGCGTGATGACGCTTGCTCAATACGGAAGTAACTCGACACTGGCCGCGATTCACACTTCTCTTAAGATGGACGAACCACTCGGGCGCACGTGGTCTAAATATTACCTGTGGGCGTCGATTACATATTTTGCCGGAGCGTCGGCCGCGGGATTCACTGCCAAGATGGCCGGGACCGCCGGTTTCTACGCCGTCATCGGGACGATTCCGATCGTCGCGATTGTTTACTTCACTTATCGCACCTACCTGCGAAACATAGAGGTGATGGCCGCCGCTGCCAAGGCTGAAGAAGCCGCTGCTCACGCCGAGGAGGCTGAGCGTCACGTCGCCGAACTCAATCACTACATTGAAGAACAAAAGCGGATTCGAGAGCAGTTCTCGCAGATCGAAAAGATGTCGGCGCTGGGCGAGCTGGCGTCAGGCGTAGCGCATGACTTCAACAATACACTGGCGGGAATTCTGGGACGCGCGCAATTGCTACTTGACACGAAAGACCCGAAAAGAATTGAAAGCGGGCTGAACATCATAATCAAGACGGCGAGAGATGGGGCCAAGACAGTCAAACGCATTCAGGATTTCGCGCGGCAGCGTCGCGATCATGATTTTCATTTGGTCGATGTGCGCCAGCTTCTGTTCGACGTGGGAGAAATCACGCGGCCTCGTTGGAAGAATCGAGCGGAGGCCGCGAACATTCATATCAATCTCGAGATGCGTTGCCCCGGTGAGTTGATGATCATGGGCGATGAATCGGAAATGCGAGAAATGTTGGTAAACCTGGTATTCAACGCCGTCGATGCAATGCCGCGCGGCGGCACGCTCGCCATGTCCGCGCGGGAAGCAAATGAAACTGTTGAAATTTCTGTAAGCGATACGGGCACCGGCATGACTGAAGAAACGCGGCTCCGAGTTTTCGATCCCTTCTTCACCACGAAGGACAAGTTGGGAATGGGCCTCGGCTTGGCGGTTAGCTATGGAATCATTCGGCGTCACGAAGGAACGGTCGATGTCGAGTCGCAACCTGGCGCGGGGACAACTTTCACGATTCGTTTACCGATCGCCAACTGCAAAATGGCGAGCCTCGGCGAACGCGATTTGTTCCCGGCCTCGCCACCACCTCTAAAGTCCGCGGCGACGCGCATTCTGGTTGTCGACGACGAAGAGTATGTTCGCGATCTGTTGCGGGATATTCTCGAAAAAGAAGGGTGTGAAGCCGTTGTCGCTGAGGGTGGCCGGCAGGCGCTATCGCTTTTCGAACGGGAGAACTTTGACGCGGTCTTCACCGACATTGGCATGCCGGACATGAATGGTTGGGAATTCTCTCGCGCGCTGCGTCAACGTGATCGCAAGGTTCCAGTCGCAGTGATTACTGGTTGGGGCGAAGCGGTTAGTTCGCACGAGCGACAGGCGGCGCAAGTCGATTGGGTGATCGCGAAGCCATTCGAAACTCCGCAGATTGTCGAGATGGTGCACGACGTGTCCCGCCGGAGGGTTATGACGCAGTCGCTGGCGCCGGTATCGGTATCGGCCGCAGCATAATAGTATGTTGGCTTGTCTACGAACCGTCTAATTCATACCGCTCAAGTTTTCGTTGCAGTGTGGTGCGATCGATGCCGAGCATTCGCGCCGCAGCCTGTTTGTTGCCCCCCGTGCTGGTCAGCACGCGCAGGATGTGGCGCCGCTCAACTTCCGAGAGTGGCAATAAGATCTCATCGTCGCTGCTCGGTGCTCCCCGAGGACCATTCGTTTCTTTAATCGGCGTTTTGAAGCTGCGCCTGATTCGTTCCGGCAAATCTTCCGGACGAACGACCTGATCGCAAAGCGCCGTAGCACGGACGATGGCGTTTTCCAGTTCGCGAATGTTGCCTGGCCACTCATAATTCTCCAGCATCCATAAAGCTTCTTTGGAAAACCCGATTGGCCCAGCCTCGGCGCCGATCGTACGGTCGGCAAAGTATTTCGCGAGCGGACGAATGTCATCGCGGCGTTCTCGCAAAGGCGGCAGATGAATAGTCACGGCATTCAAACGATACAGCAGGTCCTGGCGAAAACGCCCCTGTCGCATTTCTTCCTCGGCGTCGCGATTAGTCGCTGCGATGACTCTCACATCGACACGCATCGTCTGATTCGATCCGACGCGGCGAATCTCGCCTTCCTGCAAAGCGCGCAATAACTTTACCTGGAAGCCCAAAGTGGTTTCCGTGATCTCGTCGAGAAAAACCGTGCCTTGATCGGCCTCTTGCCAAAGTCCGCGACGATCGACCGTCGCACCTGTGAACGAGCCGCGCACATGTCCGAAAAGTTCCGACTCGATTAATTCAGCCGGCAGGGCGCCGCAATTTACGGCGACGAAAGGTTTGTCCGCACGCGGACCGCGCCGGTGAATCGCGCGTGCGACGATCTCTTTTCCGGTGCCTGACTCGCCGGTGATCAAAACCGGCAGATTGGTTGCGGCCACGCGTCCAACCAACTTCATTACTTCCACGAACGCGGCGCTCACCCCGATCAATTCGATATCCGACGTGTAGACAGCCAGGTTCGGAAGTTCATCACTAATGCTCCGGCGTGCGCGTTTTTCGATTCCCCGGCGGACGGCTTGTGAAATGCGCTTCACGTCGTCGATCTCGAAAGGCTTCATCAGATAGTCGTACGCGCCCGACGATACGGCATCTAACGCGCCCACCGCCGATCCATGGCCGGTCATCAAGATGATTTGCGCTGCGGGTTGTTGTTCGGTGAAGTTGCGCAGGACATCATAGCCTTCGCGATCGTTTTTCGCGCTTAGGCGCACGTCACAAAAGACCAGCGACCACACATTGCGGCTGAGCAGTTCCAGCGCACGCTCGGCGGATCCCGCTTCGGTAACTTCCCAGCCTTCGTTGCTCAAGACCTCAGCGACATTGCTGCGGACCAGATCGTCATCGTCGACTACGAGTGCTCTCATCGTTAGTAGTTGGTTAGTTGAATAGATTTATTAACCCGCCGGTGTGATTTGTCAAAGCGCTATCGCCGATTCGAAGACCATTGCCAAAGTAAATCGTTCGTCCAGACATCGGGCGCGATGGGCACGCCCAAAGTCCGCACCGTCGGCCAAAGGTAAAGCGATGCCGTGCAGTTCAACCGCGCGAGCGTCACGCGTAACCACGTGCGTGCTCATCTCGACCGGCATGCGCTTACCATTCTCGGTGACAATTTCGATTTCGTATACTGCGCCAAACGGCTGGTCAACTGAGCCAGTGATTTGTTGCTGTACATACTCGCGTTGTTCGGGCGCTACGATTTCCGTTAGGTTCATGTGCAGTAGTTGCTCAGGGCAGTATCCCAACAGCCGTTCGCAGGCCGAATTCACGTACGTAAATTGACCGCTGAGATCGACCGTGAACACAATCTGATTCACGCGCGCCGAGTCTGCTGTGTCCCTTTCCGAGTTTATTACTTCTTTCATGGTCATTCGATCGTTAGCAGGAATGACGGCGACAGGATGCTTCTCTGTCAGAGAGACTTCGAATGTTGAGATCGCTCTAATGCGGGGAGTGCAAAACGAATCGGATGCTGCATTCGACTATAGCGAGATGCCGCGGCGAGTATGAAAACTTCACCCAGAATCGCATCGTCGCGTTCCGAGATCCTTTCTCCGCATGAACTATGCCACCACAAAAATTGATTTCGTCTGTACGACAAAGCATCCACAAGTGACGGCACATCGGTTGCTCTTAGCGTGAGGGAGACGCTGTAACTTTTGCGGCGTTGGTATAAACGGATCCAATCGTCGCTCCGACTTCGGAGATGGGCGCCACGCGCAGCGGAAAGCCTGCCCCAAAACCTCGCAGTAGTTAATCAATTCTGAATCACTGAGCCGAGCCGATAAGACTCGTGCGAAGTTCGTCAGTCCCGCACCCGTCGTGACGGTGCACCTCAGTCAAACATTACAGGGTGAAAATTACATGCTGGTAAATTATTTCTTCAGTCGTCACGTTCGGCCGTCGCTAATCGCCATCACACTTGTGGTCATTACGGCGGGTAGCGCGCTCGTGCAGGTTACTGCGGCGGAACGCTCATCGGATTCAACGCCGACCGATCCGAAATCGAGCTCTGACCGTTCGATATCTCCTCAATGGAACATTTCCAAACAGAATTTGCCGCTGCTAGAGTTGAACCAGCAGAAGCTGGATCGCAATCTCGATCAATTCCTCAGCTATCCCGCCGACCAATTCGACTTTCCGATCTTCAAGTCTTTGAGTTTCGACGAAGCGCGAGGACGCTATCTGCTTCCCATGCTCTCCAAAGCCGACAGAAGTCTCGGATCTATTACACTCGCGCGCACACCCGGAACTAATACCTACAGTTCCGGCGCCGGTGTCGAGTTGATAGATCAGGACAGCACGAAGACGGTGAAAACGGCGGACGGCACGAAGTACTTATTCATTCAATATCCAGACGGTGAGTTCAGGTGCGCAACTATCCGGCAAGCCAACGGTGCTGTCCTCAATCTGCTTTACACTGCGAACGGTCTAGCGCTGCACGGCCTGATTGATTCGTCCGGTCGAAGCGTGACGTTCAATTACGGCAAGAATGGAATAAGTTCGTTGACGCAAACGTGGATGTCCGATTTGGAGGGGTTTACCAGGACCTGGATTGTTGGCGAGCTGTCATCCGAAGAAGGATCAGCGAAATACGCGCACGTCGTCGGCGTTCGTGTGGGGAAGTTCCTGCCCTCGAATGCCATCGTTCATGAATACACACCCGAGATGGCTGCTTCTGATCAAGTCCTGGCACAAATCTTCGGTGGGCCAGGGGCGGTCGCCGCCGGCAATGGATTTGAGCCGGCGGGCTTGGCTTTGTCTTATCCGCTATATCGAGGCGATATCATTGGGGACGATGGAAAATTGAGAGCCGGCCATCTGTCACATGCGATGCATTTGTACGGTAGTCCCGATGGCCGCGGCGATTCATTCTTGTACGTGCCGGCGGGATTCACGTCGCATAGCAACGAGCCGACACCTACGGATGCGGCCGTTTTGTTCTACTATCCGAAGCTCGGCAGCTTAACCGACGTCACAGTCGCCGTGTTTCACGTCGCCGATTTTCAAATCGTCGCTGAAGGAAATCGCGTAAGGATCGGGAAGATTGGCGGCCCCGGCGGCTCATCGCCCCTCTATAAGCATTCGCATATAGACTTCTACAAAGGCGACGTCGGCCTTCCCTCGGCAGAAGCGCGCCCCGCGTTGAGAATCGATCCGGCGATTGTTTTTTCGCCGCGCTGAAATTCGGCGGTTATGCGAACTTCCACAATTCTTTAAATGCGGAGAGGTGCAACTTCCTGCCAATCTTTACTGCACTTCCCGGCGCGGAACTCGCGGCGAAATCAAGCACGCATGGGATCCCCTTCGCGGTGACCCGCGCTTCCCTGAACTGCTGCGCCGCGCCGGACTGCCGCAGTGAATTTGTTTAGAGTCTTTCTATGAAAACGCTGCCTTGGATGTAAGCGCGTTGAGCCGGACGATGCGCTCGCCTTTTGTCGTGCGGATGGGAGCGCTCTGATTAGCGGTCAGCGATGACGCGGGTCGTGAGTAGCCCTGCTGGATTCTTGACTGTTCGTTCCAGAAAGAGTATAAAGAATAACCGAGACAACACGAATGGCGCGCCAGAAAGAGTTCGATCGAGATGAAGTCCTCCACAAGGCGATGGAGGTTTTCTGGACGCGCGGTTACGAGGGAGCGTCGATCCAGGATCTGGTGCAGCACATGGGGATTAATCGCCAGAGTATCTATGACACATTCGGCGATAAGCATTCGCTCTTCCTCCAGTCCTTGGATCGTTATCGCGAGATCCAGATCCGAAAGGTGTTCGCCGTGCTCGAAAGGCCTGGTTCGGTGAAGAGGAATCTGCGCCGGTTATTCGAAGAAGTTATCGCCAGGGCTCTTTCAGCCGAAGGGCGGCGCGGGTGTTTTGTCGGCAACTCGATGTCCGAGTTGGCGGGCCGCTGCAAAGCGACAGCCGACCGAACATGCAGTAGCGTAGCCTCGGCGGAGAAAATATTCCGGCGGGCATTGGAACGCGGGAGAGAGCAAGGAGAATTGTCGCGAGTTCGGGATACGCGCGCGGTAGCTAGGTTTCTCTATTGCAACCTTCAAGGCTTGCTGCTCTTAGCGAAGGCCACGGGTGACCGTAAATTGCTGAGTGACGTGGTCAAGGTAACGCTATCAGTGTTGGACTAAATTTTTTTGAGAGGTTCTGGAACGCGCGTTCCGGAAACTGGCATGAGGACGAGTTGGCTGCTCAGGTCACTAATACAGTGATGACGCTGAGAGAGATCAGGCGTCGGGAAGGCAATCGGCAAAGGGGGATCCTTTTAGGGAGGGTTCATAAGCAACTTTAGGGAGTGATCAGAAAAGGAAGGATAAACATGGATAGCAAGAGACTAGCAGGAAAAGTAGCGATAGTAACCGGCGCTTCGAAAGGCATCGGCGCCGGCATTGCCAAACAACTGGCTGCCGAAGGCGCGGCCGTGGTCGTTAACTACGCATCTTCAAAGGAAGGCGCGGATCAAGTGGTGAATGAGATTACCGGGCGCGGTGGAAAGGCGATCGCAGTTCAGGGCGACGTGGCCAAAACAGAAGACATAGGGCATCTGTTTGCCGAAGCAAACAAAGCATTCGGCCGGCTCGATATTCTCGTCAACAACGCCGGCGTTTATCGGTTCGCGCCGCTCGAAGAAGTCACTGAGGATGAGTTTCATCGTCAGTTCAATACCAATGTGCTGGGGATCATTCTCGCAACGCGCGAGGCAGTGAAGTATTTTGGCAACGACGGCGGCAGCGTCGTCAATATTGGCTCAACCGTAACTTCGCTGACACCGCCGACGAGTGTGGTTTACGCGGCGACCAAAGGTGCGGTGAGTACGATTACCCGTGTATTGGCCAAGGAACTTGGGCCAAAGAAGATTCGCGTGAATTCGATCAATCCGGGTGGAGTCGAGACTGAAGGCTTTCACACACTGGGATTCGCGGGCAGTGACTTTGAGAAGCAGATGATTGCACAGACACCGCTCGGGCGCACTGGGCAGCCGCAGGATATCGCGCCCGTCGCGGCTTTTCTGGCTTCTTCGGACAGCGGATGGATTACCGGAGAAATCGTCCAGGTTGCCGGAGGGCTTGGGTGATCTCTTGAACGTTGTTCGACGCATTACGCGGACAGCTTGCGATTGCCGAAGCGAGGTTAACGAAATAAGGAGCGATAATGAGCACGAAAATGCAAGCAGCACAAATAAGCAAAGCAGGTGGTGAATGGGAACTCGTCGAACGCGAAATTCCCGAAGCGGGTCCCGGGCAAGTGCGCGTGAAAGTTGAAGCATGCGGCATTTGTCATAGCGATGCGCTCGTCAAGGACGGCGTCTGGCCCGGGCTTCAGTTTCCGCGTGTCCCTGGCCATGAGATCGCCGGACGCGTCGATGCTGTGGGCGGCAACGTGACCGCTTGGCAGAAAGATCAGCGCGTCGGCGTTGGTTGGCATGGTGGGCATTGCTTCGTATGCGAGCAATGCCGGCGCGGTGACTTCGCCATGTGTGTAAATCGCAAAGTCACGGGGATCGACTTTGACGGTGGTTATGCCACGCACGTGATCGTCCCGGCCGCGGTACTCGCCGCAATTCCCGATGACTTGCCCGCTGAGGAAGCGGGACCTTTCATGTGCGCCGGCGTTACGGTTTTTAATGCGCTGCGAAATTCGGGCGCTCGGGCCGGAGAGGTGGTCGCAGTGCATGGTATTGGCGGACTCGGACATCTCGGTGTCCAGTACGCGCGTCGGATGGGATTCAACACCGTGGCCATCAATCGCGGCAATGACAAAGAGCCTTTGGCGCGACAACTGGGCGCGCATCATTACATTGATGCTACGGCGCAAGACGTCGTGGCGGAGTTGCAGAAGCTTGGTGGAGCGAGTTTGATTCTGGCGACAGCCCCGAACGCCGAAGCGATTTCTGCTCTGGTTGACGGATTAGCACCCAGCGGCAAACTGCTCGTTCCCGCGGCGCCATTGGAACCGCTTTCAATCAATGTCTTCTCGCTCATCACGAAACGGAGCTCTGTTGCTGGGTGGTATTCAGGCACTGCGAAGGACTCTCAGGACACGCTCGAGTTCAGCGCGCTGAGCGGCGTCCATCCGATGATCGAGAAGTATCCACTTGATCAAGTCGCCGAAGGCTACGAACAAATGCACAGTGGCAAGGTGCGGTTCCGAGTCGTTCTAACTATGGGTGGTTGAGGTTCATTAGCGCGGTTCAGCAGTTGTCAATTAGGCGGTTGTTCAGCGATTACGTGAGTGATCCTTGGTGGCCGAGGGCCATCGTGAAATGCTTGAGCGCGCCGTTCTGCTATTTCCGTTAGGCGCTCATTGTGCTTCCTTTACCAACTGCGCGAACTCATGCAACTCTACGCCGTTCAGATCGGATATAGCCCAGTAGTTCATGCTGGAGCTGGTCCAATGCAACAGGTTGTATCCCTGACGTTTCGTAGCAACTTCGCCGATGGCATTGCTTTGATCCGCCGGCCAAATATAAAGATTGATGTAATGCTTCTGGCGCTGATAGATAAGCGTCGCTACAGCTCTGTTATTGAGGTATTCGAGTCTGCCGCCGATTAGCGGAAAGCCCTGACTGGCAAAATCCTTGACCGTGGGAGCGAAATCCAGCTTGCCATCGAACCATGGTTTTACTGTGTGCTGATCGGAAGAGATCACATCGGCTCGATGACTCTCTAATTGCAACGAACGGACGTGATTTGAAACGATCTCTTGGGCAAGGATTTCATCTCCGGAACCACGCAGGCCGGGCCCGGCCCACCAGATGACGAACGCCGTCACGAGCACAAAGGCCAGTGCAACTCCAATTGGAAGCCACCGCCAGCCAAACGAGCGGCGGCCGACTTCAGACTTTGCCTCACGACGCAATGAAGATCGAATCCGCTTTTCCAACCTCGCTGGAGCCGAATGATAGAGCGAGCTTTCCTTTAAAGCAGAACGCAACGCAGTTTGGCTGCGATAAGCATTCGCGCAGGCTTGGCATTCCTGCATGTGCTGCTCAACCTCCAAACTTCTCGCCAGATCGAGCTCGCCGTCTATGTATGCATGAATAAACTCCTGTGTTATTTGACAACTCAACTTAAGACCTCCGTTTGCGTGTGACCCGTGAGAATCTGTTGCAGGCGCTTACGAGCGCGCGCCAGACGAGACATCACCGTGCCGAGCGGTAAGTCCGCCACTACCGCGATCTGCTTGTAAGACATTTCCTCCAACTCGCGCAGCACCAACACCTCGCGAAATTCCACCGGCAATTCTTCCACTGCTTGTCTCAGCATTTGGGCATCGGCTTTTTGCAGCAGGAGTGCTTCCGGATTCAAATCGCTGCTCTCAGGCTCGTGCGTTTCATCATCAAGTGCCATGTTTAATTCCGGCGAGCGATTGCGCTGCATCCAGGTGTAACTCGTGTTGCGGACGATCCCCAGCAGCCAGGCGCGCCCGTCCTCCCCATGAAATCCGCCGAAGAACCTGAAGGCGCGCAGATAGGCCTCCTGCACCACATCTTCGGCGTCCGCGTCGTTGCGCGTCAGCCAACGCGCCAGGTTATAGGCGGCGTCGAGATGGGGCAAGACTGCTGTCTCGAAACTGGCGAGTTTGTTCTGCCCTTGCAATCTGTCTTCCTGCTTACCTTACATCATCAACTGTAAGACCGATTCTCGACCTCTTTTATTCCCGCATTCTAGACAATCTCGGATCCGGGAATATTGATTGTTAAAAAGCAGTAATAAGAATCAAAGGCCGCGTGAGGTGAGCAAACCGGATGGAAGAAGCATTTCAAAATCAACTGAGGACACTCGGTCGCCAGGTAATTCCGAACAGAGCTACCTCAGTGCCAAATGTCGTCAAAGTCGAACCGAATGCCCAGAGTCACCAGGCACAGTCCTTTGAGGAAGTTTTCCGGCTCCATCGCCGCCGAGTCTATTCCATATGTTTACGAATGACTGGAAACTCGACCGAGGCTGAAGATTTGACGCAAGACGTTTTTGTGCTGGTCTTCCGCAAGCTCGCCAGCTTTCGCGGGGAAAGCGCTTTCACTACCTGGCTGCACCGGTTGACGGTTAACCAAGTGCTGATGCACTTCCGTAAGAGCCATGTAACAAAAGAACAGTTAACCGAAGATGGCGAAATGCCGGGCGGGATATTGGTTGATCGAAACAGATTCAACCGCTCACCGGTTCTGGATAGGCTCGCTCTGGATGAAGCGATCGTCCAACTACCGCAGGGCTATCGCATGGTCTTCGTGTTACATGACGTAGAAGGATTGGAACACAGCGAGATAGCATCCCTCCTGGGCTGTTCGATCGGAACATCAAAGTCGCAATTACATCGAGCGCGGATGAGAATGCGGCGCCTGCTCAAGCAACGAACCGGTCCCAGATAGGTATCGCTTCGTTGCTGTGACTAGCCTAACTTTTTGATCGAGATGCAGTCTCACAATTCAAAGCAGGCGCTAACGATCTAACCAAGCGCCGAATCTACTATGGCCAGCGGGCTGTTATTCGAAACATATGTTATTTCTCTCAGACCGAGCACGCTGCGCAGTTTGTCGGCCGGAACATCCTTGATTGGCCCGGGTGCAGGTGCGGTGCCGGGCGCCGGCTGTGGGAACGCAGTCGATCGCGCCGTGTGAAACGTAACGTTGCCTTCGACCTTCTGCAGAATTTGATGAATGTGGCCGTTCAGCACAGTGATGGATCCGAAGCGCTTGAGATACGAGAGAGCTTGCGCGCTGTCCTCCGTTCCCCAACCCCACTCTGGATAGATCGTCCACAAAGGTATATGCGCGTAGAGGACGATCGGCGTGCTGCTCGACAGCCCCCTAACATCTTTCTCCAACCATTCAAGTTGGTCGTTTCCCAATTGACCGAACCCGCTGCCGCCGAGTCCGGTGCCGGTCCCCTGTTTTAGGTTCAAGACATTGATCAGCCCAATAAAGTGCACCCCTTGATAATCGAAGCTTTGCCACCCCTGGCCCTGCGTTCCCTTGCCATATCGCTCGAGATAAATCTTGCCGTCATCCGAGAACACGTCATGCTCGCCGGGAACGTAATACACCTGGCTCGCCTTCGCGCTCTTGAGCACCTGCGTCGCGGTGTCGAACTGGTCCGGCGTCGAGAGCTGTGTAATATCGCCGGTGTGAATTAGAAATGCGGGTTGGTCTTCCAGGGCATTGATTCGGTTCACGGCCTCCTGGAAAGTTTTTGTC